>Ga0209098_1000314_pt1 | contig 54485 bp, 34 predicted proteins | sample AD_JPNHW1_MetaG_FD_184429 | JGI IMG/M metagenome (GOLD analysis project Ga0209098, IMG submission 184429) | Active sludge microbial communities of municipal wastewater-treating anaerobic digesters from Japan - AD_JPNHW1_MetaG (SPAdes) (version 2) | ecosystem: Engineered > Bioreactor > Anaerobic...
AGCTGGGCGAGGTCGCGGTAGCGCTGGATGTTCTCGGGGGTGACGGCGAGGGTGGAGTTGAGGACCGCGTAGAAGCGGGCGAGCGCAAGATTGTAGGCTCCCATGTCGCGCAGGGTGCGGCCGAGCGAGATGAAGACGGAGTTGGCGCGGCCGGAGGCGGGGAAGGTCGCGAGGAATTTCTCGTAGACGGAGGCGGCGCGGGTGTCCTGACCGTTGCTGCGCAAGAACTCGGCGTAGCCGATGAGCGCCTCCTCGGTGATCGAGTCGCTCGTTGGCGAGTTGAGGACCTCGATGTAGGCGGTCTCGGCGGCGTCTTTCTCGCGACGTTCGCTCAAGCGTTTGGCCAGGACAAGCAGGCTGCGGGCGACGTCGTCGGGCGAGGCTTCGGAAGCGGTGGCGAGAACGGGCTTCTCCGGCTCGGCATTGACCGGGCTTGCAGCCGCCTGGGCAGGCTGATGCCCGACATCGGCCGCTGCGGTCGATGCTTGGGTTGAGGCGCACAGGCAGAGTCCGGCGAGTAGGGCGGTGGCAAGGTGGTGGGGGTTCATTGCTGGCGGTACTCTGCGCGGCTTGTTTGGAGCGTGGGACGGGCTGGCGTGAACTGAAGCCCTTCCGGGGTGACGCGCCGGGAGGCGCCGTCGTCGAGCTGGAAGTAGGGCAGGAAGTCCTCTGGACGGAGGGGCGGCGGCTTGACCTCGGCCGTGGGCTGGGGCTTTTGCGGACCCGCGTCAGCTGCCGCCACCACGGTCTGCTCGGTTTTCGGAGCGGGAGGCGGGGGCGGTGCGTACAGGACGACTGGAGGCGGTTGAATGGGCTGCGGCGACGGCGGTGTGCCGATGCGCAGGGCGGGCGAGCCGAGCACGGGGATGTAGCCGGGCTGCGACCTGGGGAACAGGGCGTTGGTGAGGCGGCTGTGGAGGGGCGCCCGGGTCGCGGCTGGTCCCGCGCAGAGCATGGGCGCCAGGGCTTGCGTCGCGACAGCCAGCAGCACCGTCCCGCGGAGGATGCGGGCGGCGAGGCTGAGCGTACTGGACGGGTGGCGCGTCATGGGTTTCAGTTGGCGGTGCGGGCGGTGAGGACCTGCTGGACCTTGGTGATGATGTCGTCGACGCGGAAGGGCTTGTGGATGAAGGTGTCCTGCCCGAGATCGATGAACTGCTGCTTGATCTCGGTGGAGAGGTAGCCGCTGACGACGATGACGCCGAGGTTGCTGTACTTCTGCCGGATGACCTGGAAAACGGAGACGCCGTTAAGGCGCGGCATGTTCACGTCGAGGATGACGCAGTCGATCTCGCGTGCGTGGAGGTCGAGGAAGTCGAGCGCCTTGGCGCCGTCGTCGACGGTGCGCACGGTGAAGCCGCGGGCTTCGAGCACGCCCTGGGTGAGGTTGCGCAGGCTTTCCTCGTCCTCGACAATGAGCACGCGGCCGGTGCGGGGGTGGATGGCGGCCGCGGCTGGGCGGTCCGGTGCGGCGGCCGGGGGCTGGTCGGCCTCGGGCATATAGATCGAGAAGACGCTTCCCTGGCCGGGCGAGCTGTGCAGGTCGATGAAGCCACCGTGGCGCGAGACGATGCCTTCGACGACGGCCAGCCCGAGGCCGGTGCCGCTGCCCTTCTCCTTGGTGGTGAAGAAGGGTTCGAAGATGCGTTGCTGCACCTCGGGAGGGATGCCGACACCGGTATCTCTGATCCGGATGCACTGGTAGTCGCGTGTGTGGTCGGCGGCGAGGCGGCCGAGGTCGCGGCCGGCGATCTGCTCGGTGGAGAGCGTGAGGGTGCCTCCCTGCGGCATGGCGTCGCGGGCGTTGACGCAGAGGTTCATGAGGATCTGCTGCACCTGGTTCTGGTCGGCGAGCAGCGGCGGGAGGGCGGGTGCGAGGTGGAAGTCGAAGACGATCGTGCGGGGGAACGTTTCCTGGAGCATCCCGCCGAGCTCGCGCACGAGCTGGTTGAGGTCGAGCGGTGCCAGCTGGGTCTCGACCTTGCGGGAGAAGGTGAGGATCTGGCGGACGAGACCGACGGCTCGCTGGCCGGCCTTGAAGATCTCGCCGAGGAAGCGCTGCGCCTTCTCGTCGGTGTTGGGCCGGGAGAGGAGGAGCTCGGAGTAGCCGTTGATGACGGAGAGGAGGTTGTTGAAGTCGTGGGCGATGCCGCCGGCCAGGGTGCCGATGCTTTCGAGCTTCTGGGCCTGGCGGAGCTGCGACTCGAGGGTCTTGCGCTCGGTGATGTCCTCCCGGAGCATCAGAAAGTTGGTGACGGTGCCCGCCGGGCTGCGGATGGCCGAGACCTGGATGGACTCCCAGCGGGGCTCGCCGGTGGGCTTGTGCGTGGCCACCTCGCCGCGCCAGGGACGGCCGGCGCGGATCTGGCGCAGGAACGCCTCGTAGGCCTCCTCGGTGGGATGGGCCTCGCGGAAGATGCGCTCGCGGCGGTCGAGAAGGGTCTCGAGCGTGGCGCCCACGCACTCGGAGAAGCGGGGGTTGACGTAGCGGACGTTGCCGTCGGGATCGGCGATGGCCGTGGCGATGGGGCTCTGCTCGATCGACTGGGCGAGGATGTAGGATTGCTCCTCGGCCATATGGCGGCGGGTGACGTCGCGGCCGACGGAACGGATGGCCACGATCCGGCCGGAGGTGTCGCGGCAGGAGGACTCCTCCCAGAGCATCCAACGCCAGCCCTGTGGTGTGCGGCAACGGACCTCGATCTCGGCTTGGACGCCGGCGGAGGTCACCTGGCTCCGGGTCTGTTCGAGGAGGGTGAAGTCGTCGCGGTGGACGATCTGGGCGAAGGGGATGCCGATCCAGCGGTCGTCGCGGCTGCCGAACTTGGCGAGGAAGGCCTCGCTGGTGTCGATGATGGCGCCGCCGGGGTCGCGGAAGCAGGCGACTTCATTGGTGGCGGGGAAGAGTTTCTCGAAGGAGCCGATCCAGCCGCGGGGTGCGTCGGGTGACCGCGGCGGGATGGCCGCCGGCGCAATGGTGGCCGGCGGCTTGGGCGCAGTGGTGCGACGATGGTTGTTACGGCTGGTCTTGGGCATGGGGGTAGTGGGGACCTAGACGAGTCCTTGGAGCAGCCCGGGGAGCCGTTGCAGCTTGTTGAGGATGGAGGCCCGGGCGAGGGATGTCTCGCGTTCGCTGGTACCGAAGAGGATGCGCCAACCGGGCAGTTCGAGCCAGGAGTCCGGCTCCGGTGGGGGGATGTTCTCGAGTCCGCCGGGGATGCCGGCATAGCAGACGAGGCGGTCGGCCAGTTGCACGGCGCTGGCCAAGAGGGAGTGGTGGGGCGCCTTCTCGGGGTTGTTGTGGTACTCGATGCTCTCGACGATCTCGGGCGAGAGCCGGTGGCTCTGCAGATAGCGTGCGCCGATGGAGCCGTGGTCGCGGCCGAGTAGTTCGCGCTCGAAGGCGACGACGTCGTCGGTGGTGCGGCCTTGGAAGGCGAGCAGCTCCTTGAATTCCTCGGGGAAGGCGTAGGCGATGACGACCTTGCCGACGTTGTGGAGGAGGCCGACGATGTAGTCGGTGTCGTCGTCGATCATGAGGCTGGTGGTGGCGAGGATCTCGCGTGTCATGATGGCCGAGCCGATGCTGTGTTTCCACTGGTCCTTCCAGTTCACCGTGGGCCAGTTCTGGTGGAGCTTCTCGAGCTCCTCGATGACGGGCGTGGCCGTAGCGAGTTCTCGGATCTGGCGCAGGCCGAGGAAGAAGACGGCCTCCTCGATGTTGTTCACCTTGGTGGCGAGCCCGAAGTAGACGGAGTTGACCAAGCGCAGGAGTCGGGCGGTGAGGGACGGGTCGCGGCGGATGATCTCGGCGATCTGGGAGTTCAGGCCCTGCTCGGAGTTGACCAGCTCGGTGAGCGCGCGGTTGATGCTCTTGAGGGAGGCGAGCTTCGGGCACCCCTCAATGCGCCGATCGATCTCCTCGTCGGTGTAGCGGCGGCCGGGCGGTGCGGTGATGGCGGGCATTGTGGAAAGGTGGTGGACGGGAAACGGGGTGGTGTACCACGTTGGAATCGTCGGAAAAGGTATCGGTTGACGGTTGCGGATTCTTAAGGGGGAAACGTGGTCCGCAGCCGGGGTGTTTCCCCCGTGTCATCAGTGGGGTTTAGTTTTGCCTAAAGTGGCCGATGGTGACGGCATCGACGTGCACCCGATGCCCCTTCGCGCTTCAACCACCCACCGGTCCGGAAACGGCGCAGGCCCGGCGCTCCTGCTTTGTGCTGCTCTGGCGCTGGGGCTGCTCAGCGGCTGTAGCCATGTGCCGAAAGTCTCGGTCGACTGGCGCGGCGGACCTTTCTTTGTTCCCACAAACTTCGCCGGAGCCGAACTGATGCCCGGTGATGTCCGGCGCGTCGCCGTCCTGCCGATGTCCGGTACCGAAGGCCTGCATGCCGATGGCACCGCTGCGCTCGAGTCGGCGCTACAGGCGGCCTTGTTGCGCGAGGGCCGTTTCGAGATCGTGCCGATCAGTGCCGAGTTCATGCGCTCGGTGACTGGCAAACCGGCGGTGGCTTCCCACGAGGTGCTGCCTCCCGCGCTGTTCGAGCGGCTGGCCCGAGAGCAGGGGGCGGATGCCGTGCTGTTTGTGGACCTGACGCTCTACCGCCCGTACTCACCGCTCGAACTGGGCGTACGGGCGAAACTGGCACGGTGCGACGCGACGCGGACGATCCTCTGGTCCTTCGACACACTTTTCGACGCCCGGGACCCGGCCGTTGCCAATTCGGCACGGCGGCATGCCTCGGGCGGGCGCGATGCCTTGGTGGATGCCGGGCCTTCGGCCTTGCAGAGTCCCAGCCGCTTCGCGGCGTACGTATTCTCGGACACATTTGCGACGCTTCCCAAGCGCCCGACGCCCCCCCCGGCCCCGCCCAAGTCTAAAGTTCCGCGCAGTCGCGCCGATTAACACTCCAGCATTTCCGCAGTCGAACGCACTCTCATCCATGATCAATTCAACCAATCGCACCGGCTCGACTCCCAATATCGGAGGCATCCCCCTCTCGGTGCCCCGCTCCGCCCCCCGCCTCGCAGAGGAGACGGACCGTTTCAGCACGGAGTCCCTCAATCGCCTGCGCCAGGCCCTCGATGACCAGCCCACCGTGCGCTCCGAGGTCGTCGAACTCGGCCGTTCCCTTGCTTCGGACCCGTCCTATCCGTCGGAGCCGATCGTACGCAAGCTGGCCGAGCTGCTTGTCTCCCAGCCCGACGATGCCGATGGCGACGAGCCCGAGGCGGAGTGATTTGCACAGCGTCTTTCTCCCCAAGCCGGCGGCCGTTGTGCTGCCGGCTTTTTTGTGTCGCCAACGGCCGTGCGTTTGTCGTCGAGGGCGCGCTTAGTGAGATGAGGCGCCGTTACTGGTTTTGACTTTGCCGAAAACGCCCCCCTACCTTGGCGGCAGCGATGTCGCTGGAAAAGATTCTCATCATCGACGACGAGCCCATCGTCTGCAAAGCACTCCGCGAGATCCTGCCCAAGAAGCGGTTCTCCGTGGCCATGGCCGGCACCATCGCCGAGGCCGAGGCCGCCCTCACGCATGAGAAGTACGACCTCGTCTTCAGCGACGTGCGCCTTCCCGACGGCAGCGGCCAGGATTTCCTTGAGCGGATCATGGCCGCCGGCGAGCCCCCGCTCGTCGTCATGATGACCGGCTACGGCTCGATCGAGTCGGCCGTCTCCTGCATGCGTGCCGGCGCCTACGACTACCTGCTCAAACCCTTCACCCCCGACATCATCGAGGTGCTCCTGAAAAAGGCCGAGTCGTTCGGCCAGCTCGTGAAGGTCAACCGCATCCTCAGCGAGAGCGGAGACGAGGGCGACCTGCTCGGCGACAGCCCAGTCATGCGTCGCTTGCGACAGCTCATCCTCAAGGTCGCCCCGACCGACGCCACCGTGCTGCTCACCGGCGAGAGCGGCACCGGCAAGGAGATGGTCGCGCGCGAGCTCTACCGCAACAGCCCGCGCAAGAGCGCCCCCTTCATCAAGGTCAACTGCGCCGCCGTGAGCGAGACGCTCATGGAGAGCGAGTTCTTCGGCCATGAGCGCGGGGCGTTCACCGGTGCCACCGAGCGCCGCGAGGGCCGCTTCGAGCTGGCCAACGGCGGCACGCTTCTGCTCGACGAGATCAGCGAGATCCCGATGCACCTCCAGGCCAAGCTGCTGCGTGTCCTGCAGGAGAAGGAGTTCGAGCGCGTTGGCGGCAATAAGACGATCAAGTGCAACGTGCGCATCCTCGCGACCTCCAACCGCGATCTGCTGCACTCGGTGGCCGAGGGCAAGTTCCGCCAAGATCTCTACTACCGGCTCAACGTTTTTCCGATCCATGTGCCTCCGCTCCGGGAGCGTGCGGACGATGTCGTGCTGCTGGCCGACGCTTTCCTGAAGCGCTACGCGCGCAAGCACGGCGTGAAGTCCCCGGGCTGGGCGCCAGAGGCCGCGGCATCGATCGGTGGCTACAGCTGGCCCGGCAATGTTCGCGAGCTCCAGAACACCGTCGAACGCGCCGTGATCCTTGCCGAGGCCGGCCGCCCCATCCCGGCCAGTCTGCTCAATCTGCCGACGATGCCTTTCCCCGTGAGCTCCGCACCGGCTGCAGCGCCCGTTCCCGTTGCTGCGATCGCGGTTGCCGCTCCGGAGCCGTCCATTGCGGCCCCTCCTCTCACCGCGCCTCCTGTGCCTGTGGCCCCGGCTCCGGCACCCGCCGGCGAGGAGCAGTTCCTCTCGCTCGACGATCTCGAGCAGAAACACATTCTCGACGCCCTCAGGAAGACCAACGGCAACCGCACGCAGGCTGCTGCGATCCTCAAGATCAGCATCCGCACCCTGCGCAACAAGTTGAACCTGTACCGCGAGCAGGGTGTCGCCGTTTCCCTCATCGGCCAGGACGAGGGCGAGTGACCGCTGTAGCGCCCGCCGGGGAGACTGGGCGGAAATGCGCTTTGTGCGCGGAAATGGGCAGTGCGTTCGCGTGTGGCCGGTGCCCGGCGTGTGACGACAGGCTGCTTGGTTCGATGTCGGCCATCCCGTTGACCGAGCGGGGCTTCGTGTGCTGACGCGGGCTGTGTTGTCGGGCGCCGAGGATGATATGTTTTCATGCCCGTTGCTCTGGCGCGGAACCGGCTCAAGCGACGGCTTCAACTGATGTCTCGACGCTGGTCGACTTGCTCCGACCGGTCGCTGCGGCGTTGGTCGAGCCATCCGCCATTTGCTCGGCGGTGGTGCGGCCATTGCCGTGCATGCGTTGCCGCCCCGCGGCGACTCGCGCCGACCGGGACGGGCTGCCCGTACCCGCGCCCTTGTCCCACCCATGAAATCCTTGATCCTCTCGCTGGCGCTTCTGGCCGGCGGACTTTTCTCTCCCCTGGCCACGATGGCCGCTGAGGCGGGCTCGGCATTGCCCGAGCCCACCGTCGAACAGCGCCTCGGCGACATGGAGGCCTACATCAACAACGCGCCGCGGGCTACCGACGGCGTCGCACACTCTCGGATCGCCGGCCCGGGCCCGGGACACAACGCGTGGATGATGACCAGCGCCGCACTCGTGCTGTTCATGACGCTCCCCGGCCTCGCCCTGTTCTACGGCGGCCTCGTGCGTCGCAAGAACGTGCTCTCCATCCTCGCCCAGTGTCTCGGACTGGCCGCCGTCGTCACCATAATCTGGTGGGCCTGCGGCTACAGCCTCGCCTTCGGCCGCGGCAACGCCGTGCTCGGCGGCTTGGAGCACACGCTGCTGCGCGGCGTCGGCATCGAGCCCAACCCCGACTACTCGCAGTGGGTCTCGCACAACCTCTTCGCGATCTACCAGCTCATGTTTGCGATCATCACCCCGGCGCTGACGATCGGCGCCATTGCCGAGCGGATGAAGTTCAAGGCCGTGATGCTCTTCAGCGTGCTCTGGCTCTTCGTCGTCTATTTCCCCGTCGCCCACATGGTCTGGGGCGCGGGCGGCTGGATGAACGGCATCTACAATCCGGATGCCGGGATCCGCGCCGTCGATTTCGCCGGCGGCATCGTCGTGCACATGACGTCCGGCTGGAGCGCGCTGGCGTTGTGCATCGTACTCGGCCGCAGGCGCGGCCATGGCAAGGAGCCGATGCCGCCGCACAGCATGGTGTTCTGCATGGTCGGCACCGGAATGCTCTGGGCCGGCTGGTACGGCTTCAATGCCGGCAGTGCCGTCGCCGCCGACGGGGTGGCGGTGAACGCGTTCGTCACCACCACGCTGGCCGCGGGTGCGGGCTGTTTCATGTGGCCTGCTCTCGAATACCTCCTGCGCGGGAAGCCCAGCGTGCTCGGGTTCTGCTCGGGCGCCGTCGCCGGCCTGGCCACGATCACGCCGGCGAGCGGCTTCGTGACGGCTGGCTCGGCTGTGTTCATCGGTCTGGCCGCCGGAGCGGCCACGTTCCTCGCATGCAATTGGATCAAGGCCCGTTTCCGCTACGACGATTCGTTGGACACCTTCGGCGTGCACGCCGTGGGCGGCACCATCGGCACGGTCTTCGCCGGCGTACTTGCCACGGCCGAGGCCAATCCGAACCTCGGCAACGGTCCCATCGCAGCGCTTGTCGGTCACTCGCTCTGGCTCGAACAGCTCAAGGCGGGCGGGCTGGTCCTGCTCTGGTCCGTAGGCTCGACGATTGTGCTGGCGAAGCTTGCCGGCTGGGCGGTGGGCGGGCTGCGCGTCGATCCGGAGACGGAGACCGCCGGGCTCGATGTCGCCGAACATGGCGAGGAAGGCTACATCCTCGACTGAGCGCGGAGCATAGCGACGTTTCCCACCAACGCGTCGCCTATCGATGGCGACGCGTTCTGCCTACTTGGCGCCAAGGACGGACGTCACAATCAGATCTGTGCCGGATTGTTCGATCGAGAAGGGTTGCTTGGCGGCCTGGGCCTTCTGCTGTGTCTCGGCCAGCTTCTGCGCCGCTTCCTGCGCTGAACCGAAGTGGAAGATCACCACTCGCCGGTCGGCGTACTCCGCGAGGATGCCCTCGCTCCCATCGACTAGTTCCGCGGCGTGGCCGGTCTCGATATTCGAGAGGGCGATCTTTCCGCGGAAGTACTTTCGCGTGACCATGCCGGCGGAGGGGAGTCTATCGAACCAGCCGGGCAGGGTTCCGTCGCTCGGGAGCAGGGCGGTGAGTTGTGCGGCGACGCGGTCAACCTCGGCTTGCGTCGTCACATCGGCTCTGGCGCCGGTGACGCTCGCGAAATAGGAGCCGCTCCAGAATGCGACGTAATACCCGAAACGCAGCGAGCCCTGGCCGAGAGTGCCGCGTGTGAACTGGCCGGTCTGCATGATCGACCACACGCCATAGGCCGCAGGGGCGTCGGTCATCTCGTAGAGCTCGATCTGGATGCTCGCCCGCTCGGCCGTCTCCAGCGACCAAGCTGCGGCGCGCTTGAAACCGAACTCATGGTACAGCTCGGCTCCGCCATCGATGAGCTCGAAGAGACCGGTACCGGCGGCCGTGCGCACGGAGTCCGGCGCAGTCCATCCTGCGGCAGGCTGGAGTTTGGCGATGATCGATCCGGGTGCATCGGCGGGAAACGCCGTGGGGCCTGCGAGGGCGAGTGCGGCGCAGAGGACGCTGGCCAGCAGGCGCGGTGAACGGAATGGGGACATCGGTAGGGTGACTCCGGAATCTAGATGTGCGAGAACGGCGCCGCAGGAGCGGCGACATCCAGGCGGGAGATTCCGCGCTCAGAGCTTCGCTTCGCGGATGGAGAGCTTGGCGAGACTGGGTTCGCCGATCCCGTGTGAGGCAGCCATGCCGATCATCGCGACCTTGTCGGCACTGAGGTCGAGAAGGGTGCAGCCGTAGGCGTCTACGGAGACTGGATTCGGGCCGACGATGACTTTGTTGGCGCGCTTGAGCTCGCCGGGCCCAGCGGGACCGTTGGTGAGGAGGAACTCGGAGCCGTCGCAGACGTTGAGGTCTGGGCGGCGCACGAGGTTCACGTCGGCGATGCACTGGGAGAGGAAAACAACGTTCTCGTACTCGCCCTTGGCGCCGGAGCCGCTGTGGAAGAACTGGTTGGTCTCGCGGTGGCAGGCGCCCATGAAGTTCTTCAGGCATCCGGTGTAGCCGGTGCCGGCGTGGTGCTTGGCAATGGGGAGGTTGATGAGCACATCGCTCTCGAGCGCGGTGCGGTTTACCTGGGCCTTTTTCAGCGAGACGCCGCGGGAAATCTCCACATCGGTCCACTCGCCGCTGTTCTTGCGGGCGGCTGCGATGAGCTTCGGATACTTCGCACTGAGCGGGGTGCGCGACCAGTAGTCGGATGCTGGATCGATGACGTAGACGATCTCGCTGGCGCCGGCGTCGAGGCAGAGCTGGAGGACTGCGAGGGTGACCTCGGGCGAGGTGAATGAGCCGGGTTTGCGCCACCAACTCGGGGCGTTGATGAGCAGGCCGACCTTGGCTCCCGGTTTGACGAAGCTACCGATCCCGCCGGCCATCTCCACGGCGCGGAGTGTGGCCGCAAAAGTGTCTGCGCTTTCGGCAACGGCGACATCGGGGCGGGTCGGTCCGGAGTCGGTGCCGGGGGATTGTTGGGCTGTGGTGTCGGATTGAGCGGCGATGAGCGAGGGGACGAGGTGCGCACCGACGATGGCGGTGGCGCCGAGCACAGCAGTGCGTTGGAGAAATTCGCGACGTTTCATAGGGGTTAGGGGCGATCGTCGGAATCAGGCAAACCCTAGAACCCTGCCTACACAACAATTCCCGCGCATTTGTGGCTGGTTGCGCGATGCGGGTGTGGGCTTGGCTCGGGAGCAAGCATGCGTTGCGATGGCACCGCATCCGTTCCGGGCGGTCCGAACGGATCATCGTTTCCGTGAACAAGAATCTTCGTCGTCTACTGATCGGCCTGTCGTTGGTGCTGGCAATGGCCGGCTTGGCTGTGGCGCTGGCGTTTACGCCGATGGTGCAAACCATGGTGGCGCAATCGGCGTTGTGGCGACAGCCGGGGCTGCGCTCGTCGCTGGAGTCGCTTTCCGCCAGTTTCGGGAAGGCCGAGCTTGTCGATCTGAGGCTTCAATACGACGGGGCCGTGCTCGTGATCCCCTCTTTGTCCGCCAGCTTGCCGGTCGCGCCGGCGGTGCTGCGCGGTGACGTGCGAATCGGAAGTTTGGTGGCCAAGGGATGGACGCTCGACCTGAGCCGGAGAGCGCAGCTTTCGCGCGTAGACGTACCGGCCGGCGCAGCTCCGGAGGTGCGTGAGCTCGAGGGAGTCCTCGGTGAGCTGCTGGGGCACAGGACACTGCCTGCGGGGGTCTCGATCGATGCGATCGATCTGGACGGGACGGTATTGCTCCCGGCCGGGGCGGATTTGCCGCCAGTGCGCGTGCATGTTGTGGCGAAGGGCGGGGCCTTGGCGGCGGGTCGGTCGTGCACGATCGAGCTTGTGGCTGGTGCTGAGCTCAAGAGGACGTCGCTGCCTCTGGATGCCGCGGAATTTCGCGGGGATGCGACAGCGGCGTTCGATGCTGCGGGGCAACTGATCCGGGTCGGGCTCAAGGGCGATGCACAGGTCGAGGGTCGCGGACTGCGGTTGCCTTCCTATTCCGTGGAAGGCGCGACGGAGACTGTGGCAGATGGGATCTCCTGCCAGGTGGCGGTCTCGCGCAGTGGACGGAAGGTTGTGGATCTGAGTGCCATGTTCCCGCGCAAAGCCGCGACGGTTCGTGGTACATGGCGGGTGGACACGTCGCTCGCCGATCTGGCGCCCTTTCTCGGCAAACGTGTGGTGCCGGCCTTCGCTGTGGCCGGTGCAGGCACGTTCACGACCGACGTCGGTTTGGCGCAGCTGCAGGCCAGTGGCGATGTGACGGCGAATGTGGAAGGATTGGGAACGCTGGTTCCGATGCTGGAGCCTGTCGGCACGTTGTCGCTGGAGGGTGGATTTGATCTCACCTATGGCAGCGCCGCGGTGCAGATCGACCGCTTGCGCGTTGCACTTAGTGGAGGGCTCCGTGTGGCCTCTGTGCGCGTGTTGCAGCCGTTCCGCATCAAGACCGGCAGCTGGAGCTGCGAGCCGACATTGCCGAATGCCGATCTGGTCGAGTGCTCGGTCGAGGCGCTGCCGCCGGATTGGCTGGCGGGACGTTTCCCGGGTTGGAGTTTCGAGTACGCGGAACTGGCGTCGAAGTTTGTGGTGCGGGCCGCCGATGGCGGTGTCGTGTTGCGCTCGGCTGAGCCGGCGGTTGCGCATGGCGTGACGATCCGCAGGTCGGGGGCAGTGCTTGCGAGCAACCTCGACTTGATGATGGCTTGGCAGGCGGAAGCCGGGTCGAAGGGGTGGGAGTTGCGGTGTTCGCCTCTCACCATTTGCAGCGCCGGCCGGCGGCTGGGATCGTGGGATGGATCCCTGGCCCAGCCCGATAATGCGGGCGGCGCCCTGACTGTCGCCGGAAAATGGGACGCGGATCTCGATGCGCTGGCCGCCGTGCGCGGGGCAGTGGCGCCGGGTTTCGATGCCCGATGTGCTTCGGGTGAGATCAATGCGAGCTTCGGCAGGAGCGCGGTTGTGACCGGGAACGCGACCTTCGCCGGTGCGGGTCCAGCCAAGACAATTGCCGTCAGTGTACAGGGGCGGATGGATGCCAATGGTTCGGGGTCGTTCTACGGCCCGATCCGACTCGGTGGCGGGGATAAACCGAGCGAACTCGGGGTCGAGGTGTCGTTGAGCGGCCGGCCCGGGACCCCGGCTTCGATCGAGCTGAATGCGGAGCAGGCGTCGCTGGAGCAGCTGCAGTCGATTGTCGCCCCAGCGATGGCCATGCGGGGCTGGCTTGTGTCATGGGTCGGTGGTTCCGGATCGGTCGATACTGGCGCGGCGTGTGTTGCCCCGTTCTGGGGGGATTGGCTGGGACGGGTGCGCTTTTCGATCACGCACCTGAAACTGGGAGCGCGGCAGGTTGACAACGCGAACGGCGTTGTGGAGATCGATCACGATGGCCTGCGGTTGCGAAGCGGCCGTGGAGATCTGGATGCGAAACGCCCGGTGCGCCTCGAAGGCAGCATTTCCTATTCTCAGGCTGCCGCTGTGCCGTACCGGCTGATTGCCACGGGAGGGACGGGAAGGCTCGAGGCCGTGGACCTGTTCCCGCCGCTCGAACAGGGGGCCGATCCGGTGGTATCGGGCCGTTTCGAGCTCGAAGCCACGCTCTCCGCCAGCGGCACCGGGTGGGACGACCTCCTGGCGCACATGCAGCAGGAGTACCGACTGACGAGCACGACGGGTATCGTGAGGTTTCTGAAAACCAATCTGGGTGGAGTGAACCCTGAGGCGGAATCCGCGGTCGCCAATGCTCTCTCGGGGACGGTCTCCGGGGTGGGGCGGTTGTTCAGCGTCGACAAGCGGCGCACTTCTGGCGACCGCGCGCTCTCGATGAGATCCCAGTCTGTGCTCAATTTCTCCTACGACGTTGCCGAGCTCGGCTACAGTCAGGCGCGAGTCACGGCGATACGTGAGCCTGACGGAAGTTGGCGGCTGCAGGATATCTCGATGATGACGCCCGAACTTGTCCTTTCGGGAACTGGCCGGATCTCGGCTGCGCCCAGTTTGACGTTGGCCGAGCAGCCGTTGGAAACCGAGTTGCAGATCGGGCTTCGCGGCGCGCTGGCTGCGCGGCTGGCGGAGACTGGATTGCTTTCCACGCAAAAGGATGCGGAGGGCTTTACTGCACTGTGCGCGCCGGTCCACTTTCGCGGCATGCTGAAGCGGCTCGATGATCGAGACTGGCACGACCTGCTGTTCAATGCGGCGAGGGCGCCGGAGCCGGAGAAAAAGGACCGCTGAGCGAACAGTCTCGCGGTGTGTGTGGCAGGGTGGCGAGCGGTGGGGCGAGTAGCAGTGCTTTGCGTGCTTGGGCGAAAAGGGGGATTGACCGGGAATTTGGCCGCCGCGTAGCTTTCCCAATTCAACATCTAGAACCCAACGCTTCCCGATTTCCGCCGTGAATATCGAAATTCAAGACGTCTCAGTTTCCCGCAAGACCCTCGTCGTCACGCTCGACAAGAGCGAAGTCGAGGCCGTTCACCTCTCTGTGGTGGCCGAAATCGCGAAGGTCGCCAGCCTGCCCGGCTTCCGCCCCGGCAAGGCTCCGACTGCGGTCGTTGAGAAACGTTTCGCCAAGGAGATCGAGAACGAGTTCAAGACCAAGGTCGTCAACAAGGCCTACGAAGAGGGTCTCGAACAGTCGAAGCTCCAGGTTTTCGGCCTGGTCGATTTGAAGGATGGCGTGATCGAGAAGGGCCTGTCGGCCGCCGTCACGCTCACCGTCGATCTGCGCCCTGAGTTCAAGCTCCCCGAATACAAGGGGCTCCAGACCGAGGTTGCCCCGGTCGAGGTCACCGACGCCGAAGTCGATGCCGCGATCGAAGGCATGCGCGCCGAGCGCGCCGACTTCAAGGTCGTGGAACGCGCTTCCCAGAAGGGCGACTACGTGAAGCTCTCGTACGAGGGCAAGATCGGCGAGCAGGCCGTGGCCGAGCTCGTTCCCGACCGCGCCATCTTCGGCAAAGCCCCGCAGACGTGGGAAGAGGTCGAGGGCAACGAGGGGCTGATCCCCGGTCTCGGCAAGGAGATCGCCAGCCTCTCGAAGGGCGACAAGAAGGACGTGAAGATCTCCTTCCCCGCCGATTTCCATGTGACCGAGCTTGCCGGCAAAGAGGCCGTCTACGCCATCGAGGCCCTCGAGGTTCGCGAGAAGGTGCTGCCCGCGCTCGACGAGGCTTTCCTGAAGGGCGTGCAGGTCGAATCCGTCGACGCCCTCAAGACCCGCACGCTCGAGCACCTGAAGTACCGCAAGGAGATGAATAACCTCGGCGCGCAGCGTCAGCAGCTCACCGAGAAGCTCTCAACCAGCGTCGATTTCGAGGTCCCGCAGAGCCTGATCGAGTCCGAGACGCAGAGCATCCTCCGCCGCTTCATGGAGGAGAATCTCCGTCGCGGCGTCCCGCAGGATGCCTTCGAGAAGAACAAGGAACAGCTCTTTGAGGACGCGCGCAAGGCCGCGGCCCGCAACGCCAAGGTCCAGCTCATCCTCGCGCGCATCGCCGCCGAGGAGAAGGTGGAGCTCAAGGACGCCGACTACGATCGCTTCATCCGCATGGAGTCGATGCGTTCCGGCGAGCGTCCCGAGAAGCTTGTGAAGGAGCTCGGCAAGGACCGCACCCGCCTGCGCGCCATGCAGCAGCAGATGCTGTTGGACAAGGCCCTTGATTTCGTGGTCTCGCAAGCTACGGTCGTGACCGCGCCCGCGAAGGCCTGAGGCCTCCGCAGACACGCCACCCGTCACCACCACCACACGTGAGCTACTACGTCCCGATCGTTCTCGAGAATACCGGCCGCGGCGAGCGGAGCATGGACATCTACTCGCGCCTGCTGAAGGACCGGATCATCTTCATCGGTACCCCGATCGACGACGCGGTCGCCAACCTGGTGATCGCCCAGATGTTGTTCCTGCAGATGGAGGATCCGAAGAAGGATATCCATCTGTACATCAACTCCCCGGGCGGTGTCGTCACCGGTGGCATGGCCATCTACGACACGATGAACTTCCTGCAGTGCGACGTGGTGACGTACTGCATTGGCATGGCCGCTTCGATGGCGACCGTCCTCCTTGCCGCCGGCACGAAGGGGAAGCGTTTCGCACTCCCCAACAGCCGCGTGATGATTCACCAGCCCACTGGCGGTGCTTCCGGCCAGACGGCCGACATCGCCATCCAGGCCAAGGAGATCATCCGCTGGCGCGCCACGCTCAACCAGATCATCGCCAAGCATTCCGGGAAGAGCACGGAACAGGTCGAGAAGGACTCCGATCGCGACTACTACATGAGTGCGCAGGAGGCCTTGGCCTACGGACTTGTCGACAAGGTTTTCGAGACCAAGAACGAAGTGACTACCACGCTCAAGGCCGACGCCTGAGCCGCGGTTTCTCCTCCCAATCTCCCCAGCGCTGCGGTCGCGCCTCTCCCCGATGGCCAAATCCTCGCGCATGACGCTCTGCTCCTTCTGCGGCAAATCGCAGTCGGAGGTTCGCAAGATCATTGCGGGTCCGGGAGTCTACATCTGCGACTCCTGCGTGAACGTCTGCAAGACGATCATCGACCGCGAGCTGAAGGCCCCCGTCCCGAACGAAGGGGCCAGGCCCACCTTCCACCTCGTAAAGCCCGGCGAGATCAAGAAGGCCCTCGACGATTTTGTGATCGGCCAGGACCACGCCAAGAAGGTCCTCTCCGTCGCCGTCTACAACCACTACAAACGCCTGTCGTTCGACGCCAACCGCAACGCGCCGATCCCGCAGCTGCAGGATGATCTCGCCGCCGAGTTTCGCGATGTCGAGGTCGAGAAGAGCAATATCCTGCTCGTCGGCCCCACCGGCTCGGGCAAGACGTTGCTCGCCCGCACGCTCGCCAAGATTCTCGATGTGCCCTTTGCCATCTCGGATGCGACCACGCTTACCGAGGCCGGCTACGTGGGTGAGGATGTCGAGAACGTCGTCCTCCGGCTGCTCCAGGCGGCAAACTACGATGTGAAACGTGCCGAGTGCGGCATCGTCTATATCGACGAGATCGACAAGATCGCCCGCAAATCGGAGAATCCCTCGATCACACGGGATGTCTCTGGCGAGGGCGTGCAGCAGGCGTTGCTGAAGATCCTCGAGGGGACGACATGCAGCGTGCCGCCTCAAGGAGGACGCAAGCACCCGAACCAGGAGTACATCCAGGTCAACACCTCGAACATCCTCTTCATCTGCGGCGGTGCGTTTGTCACACTCGACAAGATCATCCAGCGGCGATCCGGGCATCGCGTCCTCGGCTATGGTTCCGCGAACGACACCGAGCGCCTCTCCCCCGAGGAGATGATGCGTTCCATCGAACCCGAGGATATGTTCCAGTTTGGCATGATACCGGAGTTCATCGGTCGCCTGCCGGTCGTCTCCGTCCTCGACACCCTCACCGTCGCCGATCTCGAGAAGATCCTGCTTCGCACCAAGAATGCGATGATCAAGCAGTACTCGAAGCTCTTCGCGATGGACGGTGTGAAACTTCGCTTCAGCCGTGACGCGGTCCATGAGATCGCCCTCAAGGCGATGGAGCTCAAGACCGGTGCCCGCGCGCTTCGCTCGATCCTCGAGAAACTCATGCTCGATGTGATGTACGAGGTGCCGCACCGCCAGGGCGTTTCCGAGGTGGTCATCGACCGCGCTGTCGTCCTCGGGAAGAAGAAGCCGATGGTTCGCCTCGCCGCGGCCGCGGCGGATGTCGACAAGGACGCTGCGTGAACGGGTTGCCCCGCGCGTGTATGCGGGGCGCTGACGTGAGAAGTCCCTGTGCGCCATTTCTGTGGCGACGGCTCCGGAGACACCGATTCGCCGAGCTAGCCAGACCGGAGCTTACGCACCTGGAACTCCCCGGCCTTTTGCGAGCTTGCTGGTGCGGCGTCAGTTGCTGACGCGCGCTGACTTCAGCGGGTTGATTTCGGCCACCATCCCAGCGTTTGCAGCTCGGTGCGCGGTTGCTCTGCAAAACAGCTGCCGAATGAGATGAGGAGGCGTTTGCGAGCGCTGGCGATTTCTGCGGTGGTCAGCCTGCGATCACGCCAGCTCACGGAGTGGTCGTCGAAGGTGAATGCTGTAGGCTCAGCCTCTTCCAACACTGATTCGAGCACGGTCGATTCCGTGGGGGTGGTCGCTGCAAGCGTGCTGGCCACAAGCAGATTGATGAATCCATGTAGCGGGACGCCGCCGATGGCAACGGCCCGCAGCGGCCGGTGCAGGCCTCCGGTGCACTTCATCGACAGCCCCTGCGCGGCCGATGCGGCGATGGCGGCAGCGGCCATAGCTGCCGATGGCACCGAGGCGGCATCGCTGCCGCCGGTCCGCAGCTTGTAGCCGAATGAGGGACGGGCGGTTTCGGTGGCAGTCGCCGACTGCTCGGCGATCAATGTGAGCTGACCTTTGAGCGAGGGGGAGGGCACGAGCTCGACGAAAACCTGGCGGACACCGCCGGCCTTCTGGACGAGAAGTGCATCGATCGCCGCCAACAGTTTCCGGAGGGCTGCCGGTTCCAACGCATCGGCCGGTGGGCGCACTTCGATTGTGTCGATGGTAAGTGCCGCGCCGTGGATTTGGGTGAGCCGGCGGATCGTGGTGAGATCGGTCTCGAGGTTGGCGAGAAACTCGCCCGCAATCTTCCCTCCACGCGGCAGGGCCGAAACGTGCAGCGGCTGGTCGGACGTTGCGCCTACGGCGATTTCCTCCAACCGGATCATTGGACAGACGAAACGCGCCAGCATCCCCGCCGTGTTCGCCGCCTGCTCTTGGCGGAAGCCACGCAGCGCCTCAGCAGCGGGCAGCGACGCCGGAGGGAACAAGCCGGCGAAGTCGAGGCTCTGGCGCAGGAGGGAAGCAAGCGAACTGGGCATGATCGACGGAGACAGTGGAAACGGTAAACGGAGGATTTAAGCGGCTGGACTCCGTGCGCGGCAAGCCGCGTCTGTGGCGCGAAAACGACTTTAGTGTCATTGGTATCTTGGGAATGCAAAAACAGCCAAAAAGGCCGTTGACAGTGCCCCTCGAGCGACCCACGTTCCCGGCCCTCATCACCTATTGCAGGGTGGAGCAGTCTGGTAGCTCGTCAGGCTCATAACCTGAAGGTCCTTGGTTCAAATCCAAGCCCTGCACCCAATTTCGGATCCTCTAAAGCCCGCTCACAACGCAAGTTGCGAGCGGGCTTTGTGTTTTCTCACTCTTGGGATAGCAGGGGCGCTTCTGCGCGCTCTATGCGGCGTTCGCATATAGGGGATCTGCCTTGAGGCTGCGACTGAAGCATAGGTCCGTTCCCGGCAAAGAGCTTTACGGAGGTTGGCCATTCTTCATCTTGATCAACCCCCACATGCACACTGTTGCCCACGTTCCTCCTTCGAGCTTCGGCTTATTTTGCCATCGTGGTCAGGGCGTTCGCATAGGTGATAGGTGCGGGCATTCATCCCGTCGTCTACTCGGGGCTCTCGTCGCGGCATTATGGGGTATGACGGCAGCGTTTGCGGTTGAGGGCGTGCCACCTACGCGCGTCTACCCTTTTGAGGAGATCGGAAGCCTGACCCGAGGTGCTCAGTTAACCCATGATGCGCTAGGGCGCCTCGTTGTGGCGCAACAGGGTGAGTTCGGCGTGCTCAACGATGTGACATGGCAGAAGCTGTGGGGGGAGAACAAGGCAGGGATCAATCTGCGCAGAATCCGCCGCAACCCCGATGGTGCGCTGCTCTACGGAGCGTTCGGGTCTTGGGGCGTTTTTGCCCCAGGGCCTGATGGCAGTTTACAGCCGCACTCGCTAGTACCTGCGGACAGTCCAGGGTGGGTCCGTTCGAACAGTTTCGACCAGATATATTGTACCGAGTTTGGTACCTTTTATTGCGGGCTTGGTGGCGCTGTGTTCCAGGGGAAGGCTGGCGAGACTCGCTACTTCCAGAAAACTGGAGTCGCGTGCATTTTTACCCTTCGAAACGCCGTCGTTATTTCGACTTTCGATGATGGGCTGGTTCGCCTGGATCCACAGACGGGCGAGATGCTCAAGGTCGAGGATCCGTCGATGCCGCATGACGTGATCATCTGGGCGGATGAGGATATCCATCGGACGGCCCTGCTGGCTACCGGCACGAGCAGACTGATCCTATTTCGGGATGGCAAACTCGCCAGCCCGGCGGGGGCTCCCGGGGAATTGCCGGGCGCAATCACTGCAGTTGATGCGCTTCCCGATGGCGGGTTTGCGGTGTCTGTGCTGGGCCACGGTATACTCATGCTCGAGAGTGATGGCACTTTGCGTACTGCGCTGATTGGCCCGGAGTATGGTGGCGTTGTGGCGCTCGAAAGCAGTGAACCGGGTGTGCTTTGGGCAGTGACGGATGTTGGACTGCTGAAAGTCCTGTATGGGCAGCCATACACTGTTGTTGGGCGCTCTTCCGGGGTCTCCATCAGTTGGCCCCAATTGGTGTCGTGGCGTGGGCGCCCGATCATTGCCTCAGGCGGTGTGATCTATGCGCCTGCACCCGAAGGGACGTTAGGGATCCCCCGATATAAGCCGATACTTGATCCGTCGTGGATTGGCGTTTGGGGCGTTGCAGAGGTAGGCGGATCACTTCTTGTCGCCACAGGTGCGGGCATCAGTTGTGCGGAACCTGATGGTGGCACAACCTTGATTCTTCCGGGCTTTCATGCGGAACGGCTTGTTGCATTGGATGCGGAGACCTGCCTAGCGATAGCCCCGGAGTCCATTGTCGCCATCCGGCGTGGTCCTGCAGGCTGGTTCGAGTGTGCCGCACGTGCATCGGGTGTAGGGTATCCGTATATTGCGCATTCGGGTCCCGGCTCCGCATGGGTGGAGCTTGGTTTGAATCGGGTGGCCAAGCTTTCTATCGAGGCCGGCCGGGTGGTTGCGCGAGTTGTGGAGGATTTTCCACGGGGAGAACCATCGTGGGTGAATGTTAGTGTTGTCGGAGATCTCGTGCTGTTCTGCGGTTCATGGACTGATCCAATCATCTTGGACGAGCGGACGTTGGCGCCCCGCGATGAGCCTGCATTGCGCCGATTGCTTGCTGTTGTCCCACGGCACATTCAACGGGTGCATCGCGACAAGCTCGGCGCCTTGTGGCTTTCGCATGATCGGGGGCTCATGAGAGCCGACTGGCAGGACGAACGATGGGTGCTGGATGTCAGGTCCTACGCCGGGATCAACGGGCCAGCTCCGCTGGTCACGTCATTGCCGGAGGGAGGGGTTTGGGCTTCGACGGGAAGTGCGCTCTACCGGCTGCGTGCTCCCGAACCCGCGGTGATGCCGGCTAGAACGGCGCCACAGCTACTCTCGATCAGCAATGGGAGGACGTCGGCAGTGGTCCATGGCCAAGGGGGGGCGGGGGACTACCTCGGCCGGTTCGGCTATGCCGACAACAGCCTGTTGCTCGAGTTTTTCGCTGGAGGATATGCCTCTACGCGGCCGTTGGGTTACGAGTTCCGTATCGGTGACAACCATTGGCGGGCTTCCTCCACCGGTTCGTCAATACTGCTTCCCGATCTGATGGAGGGGCGCTATCGGGTACAGGTGCGCACCGTTGACGATATGCAGGCGGTGAGTCCTTCCGTGAGCTTCCGGCTCGAGATCGAGGCCCCCTTGTACCGACGCTGGTTTGCCTACCTGCTCTACGCGACTTTGGGCACCCTGTTTGTGCTCGGTGTTCACCGGTTCTCAGTCCGACGTTCTCGTCGGCATCAGTTGGAGCTGGAGCGGCAGGTGGCTGTGCGGACCAGCGAGCTCAGGGCTGCAATGGAGCGGCTGCGACGGGAGACGCAGACGAACGCGACCTTGGCAGAGCGCAACCGGCTGGCCGATGAGATCCATGATAGTCTTGAACAGGGGTTCACCGGTTGGGCTTTGCAGTTGGAGACGACGGCCGGGCTTCCCGGATGTCCGTCGCTGGTTCGATCTGGACTGGATGCCGCTCTGGCCATGGTCGGCTACTGCCGGAAGGAGATCCGACACGCCATACAGGGGTTGCATTCACCGACGCTGGGTACTGCGGACCTTAGGACGGCGTTGACGCTTATGGTCGGCCAGATTGCGCATTCCTCGGCACAGGCCTCGGTGCGCATCGAAGGGACGCCGCACAAGTTAGGCACAGCGACGGATCATCATCTGCTCCGGATCGCACAGGAGGCGCTCGCCAATGCGGTGAAACATGCGAACGCAAAGCGAATCGAGCTCGTGCTGGAATATGCCGATTCCGAACTGCGGCTTTCGGTCATCGACGATGGGTGCGGCTTTGACCTGGAGTCGGCGGAGATCCGGTCTCCCGGGAGATTCGGACTTCCTAGTTTCCGCAACCGCGTGGCGAAGATCGGCGGCACTATTGACATAATCAGTCGTCAAGGGCAGGGGACCACCATCATGGTGCGCGTGCCTATTTCTCCAGAGGCCTGTGTCCCATGACGCTCATGCCAGATACACCACCGAAAATCAGAGTCCTTCTCGTCGACGACCACATCATCGTTCGCATGGGCTTGTCTTATGCTATCGCAAACCAGCCGGACATGGAGGTTGTGGCGCAGGCGGAAGATGGACTGGAGGGAATCGAGCTGTTTCGCCGGCACCGGCCCGATGTTCTCATCGTCGATCTACGAATGCCGAAGTGCAGCGGGCTTGATGTGATCGCTGGGCTAAAGCGGGAGTTCGGGCCCGTTCGGATACTCGTCCTTAGTAATTACGCCAGCGGCGACGAGATCGCTGCCGCACTTCAAGCGGGTGCGGCGGGGTTTGTCGGCAAGGATGCGTCGCTGCCGGTGTTGTTGGATGCGATCCGCAGGATTCATGCAGGTGAGCAGGTCATGCCAACTGAGACGGCCCGTCGGCTGGCGAACCGTTTCGCATCCCAGCTTTCGCCGCGTGAGCTCGAGGTGCTCGGACTGCTTGGCCGAGGGATGAGTAACAAGGAGATCGGGGCCGCGCTGAGTGTCGTGGAATCGACGGTGAAGGTGCATGTGACAAACATAATTTCCAAGCTGGGGGTTGCGGATCGAACTCAGGCTGTGCTTGCAGGTGTGCGACGGGGAATCATCCATCTGGAGTAGTCGGCCTTGCAGTCGTATTGAGGCGTACCTGTAGGGCTTGTGACGTCTCCTGCAGACTGAGTCTGTGTACTCGAGCATGTTTGGGTGCGCTGATTAACGCAGCGTTTTGTGGAGCGATTACCGATCGCATTTCTCCTCCGTGAAGGAGCGAGCGAACGGCGCTACTACTTAAGTAGGAGCGCCGTTCCTCCGTATGGCATCTTGCCCGTAAAGTTGGGGCGGAGCTTCCTCGGAATGCCGCACTTGGTCATCCCCCTAACCGACCAAGTGTTGGTAAGCACACATCCCCCTGCGAGACGCAGGGAGGTTCTCCCCCAAACTACAGAACATGAATAGAGTGAATAAAAAGCCCATCATTGCGTTGGCCGCTGTTCTCGCTCCGAGTCTGTTTGCGCAGGCTACTGGAACGCAGCCCCAGCCCGCCTCCGCCGCCCCCGCAACCGATGACGAAGTCATCGTTCTCAGCCCGTTCGAAGTGACCGCCTCGGAGTCCAACGGCTACGTTGCGACGACGACGTTGGCCGGTTCGCGCATCAACACCCAGTTGAAGGACGTGGGTTCCGCGATCTCGGTCGTCACCTCCGAGTTCCTCAAGGACACGGGCGCGACCGACAGCAAGACGCTCCTTCAGTACACGACCAGTACCGAGGTTGCCAGCATCCAGGGCAACTTCACGAAGGCCAGCTCCGGCAACCAGATGGAGGAGGCCAACTTCACGTCGCCGAACACGAATACCCGTGTTCGCGGTCTGACCTCGGCCGACAATACCCGCGGTTTCTTCATGACCGATATTCCGTGGGACGCCTACAACGTTGATCGCGTCGATATGCAGCGCGGCCCGAATTCCATTCTCTTTGGCATGGGCAGCCCGGCGGGTATCATCAACACGACGACCAAGACCGCGCAGTTCCGCAATTTCGGCGAGCTCGAGCTCCGCTACGGCAGCAACGGCGCCAACCGTGTCGGCTTCGACTACAACCACGCCCTTCTCGAAGACGAGTTGGCCCTGCGCGTGAACCTCGTCCGCAACGACGAGAAGTACAAGCAGAAGCCCGCCTATAGCCTCGATCGCCGAATCTTCGTGACCGGCCGCTACGAGCCGAAGTTCCTGAGTCGCGGTGACCACAAAACCTCGATCAAGGTGAATTACGAGTCGGGCTCGATCCGCTCGAACAATCCGCGTGTGATCACTCCGATCGACATGATCACGCCGTGGTTCAATAACATGAACCAGGCGACGTACAATCCTGCCAACGTCCACGACAACCAGCCGCACTACACCTACGACTCCGCGGACAATGTCGCGAGCGTGTCGTGGCTCACGGGCGTCAACGGCCCGGTTATGGAGCGGACCTATGGGAATTACATCCCGGTGGGGCAGCCGTACAACGCGACAGCGGCGCTGTCCGGTGGTACCAACGCGGCCTACCAGCCTTGGCTCACAAACGTTGCCTCGATCTACGAAAGCGGCGTTTACACCGTTTTCACCCCCGGGACTAAGACGGTCGCGACGATGATGCCCTCGGGTTTCGGCAATACCCTCTATGGACGCAGCTCCACCGGTGCTGTGGACGCAGCCATCGGCGGGCTCCCCGGCAACTGGCAGCAGCCTGCCGTCGCTGGCACTACGACCTACGCCAACCAAGCCGGGATTAAGTACTCGGAGCAGGGCTTGTGGAAGAACGCGACGTTGAGCAATTCGTCAGTCTTCGACTTCTACAACAACCTGATCGACGGCAAGAACAAGAGCGAGTGGCAGAACTTCCACAACTTCAGCGCCTCGCTCAGCCAGACCTTCTTCAAGCAGAAGTGCGGCTTCGAGTTTGCCTATGACGAGTCGATTTACCGCAGCGGCCAGGTCTCCCTGGTGACCGACAACCGGGCTGGTATCGCGGTCGATCTCAGCACCACGAATCTGGATGGCACACCCAATGTCAATGTGGGCAAGCCGTACCTGGCGGATTCCGGCATCTACGGCAACAGTGACGCGCAGAACAACCGCGAAGCATCCCGCTTCACCGCTTTCTTCGACCACAACTTCAACGAAGACGGCAAGGCTGGCTGGTTCTACAAGCTGCTCGGTCGCCACACGGTTAGCACTCTCTACAGCCAGGACATGGTCCGGTCGATGAACCGGAATTTCGCGCGTTGGAGCACCGGCTTGGACTTTGCCTCCTTGGTCACGACGGATCCGAATGGCTCGCAGATTCACGCCAATCGCCGCATCCTCAATCCGATTGTCTATCTGAGCGATACCTCGCTGATCGGATCCTCGTTGGCGAATGGACTTAATATCCAGGGAGCGGGTGACGCGATCGAGATGCCCGATCAGATCGGCTTCCGCTACTTCGATTCGACTTGGAACGCCCCGTCCACGGTGGGTTTCGGCGATCGCTACATAAACCCCAACACCGGCTCGATTAGCACGCAGTCGGAGAATCCGGCCAATTACGTCGGCTGGCGTACGGTCAACGTCGATGTCCTCGACGCCAAGAACGCGGCTGACCGGGATGCCCTGACCTTCGCGGCCAATCTGTCGCGCAAGAAGTCCGACTCCCGCGCTGCGGTTTGGCAGGCCTACTTCTGGGACGGCGCGGTCGTTGGCATGTACGGAATCCGTCGTGACAACATCAAGTCCTGGAGCGGTACGGCCTATCGCACTACCGGTTCCGACGTGCCGGCGGACGGTCACGTCGACTTCAACAAGGTGATTACCAGGGATGGGGTCACAGCCACGGGGTTCAGCACTGTTCCGTGGCCCTATGCCTCGACCAGTGTGAATACGCCGAGCTGGAGCATCGTTGGCCACCTCACCAAGCTGCTGGGCCGCTGGGGAGATCACATCCCGGTGAACGTCAGCTTCTACTACAACACCTCGTCTAACTTCCAGGTCATGGGCACCCGTACCAACATCTACGGTGACACCATGGGCCTGCCGAGCGGCAAGACGTTGGATCGCGGCATCACGATCTCCACCAAGGATGATCGTTTCTCGCTGCGCATCAACAAGTACGAGAGCAACGTGCTCAACGCCAACAACACCTCCGGCCTGAACACCTGGCTCATCGGAAACAACAGCGACACCCTGTTCACTTGGGGTGAGAACTTCGCCGATCGCCTGGAGTACAACCTCAATGAAGTGGGCAAACCCGCGACCGCGAATACAGGCAATCCGGACGGCTACAACTACACCCCCCAGCCGAAGGCCGATGGCTCCGTGCAGACTGCCGCGGAAGCTGCTGCGGCAGAGGTGCGGGATGTGGCTGCCTGGCGCGCTCTGACGGCCACACCGCAGGTCCAGCGCTTCCTCAAGGCGTTCGGTTATAGCGACTTCGGTGTGACGCAGGTCACGACGCTCGCCCGTATGCCTACGTTTGCGCTCTCGGAAGATCAGGTCTCGAAGGGCTGGGAGTTTGAGCTCACGGCCAATCCGACCCGCAACTGGCGCATCTCGATGAACGCCTCCAAGACGACGGCGCAGCGCAGCAACATCGGTGGTCCTGGCTTTGCCGAATTCGTCAAGGTCGTGAACGACGCGATGCTTGGCGATGCCGGTACCCTCCGCCTGTGGAACGGTGGCAGCACCAACAGACTGCGCGATCAGTGGAACGGCGCATTCTACTCGTCCTATGCGCTCATGGCCCTGCAGGAAGGCACGAACTCGCCTGAACTCCGTAAGTGGCGCTTCAACGTCATCAGCAACTACGACTTCACCGAGGGCCGTCTCAAGGGCTTCAACGTTGGTGTCGGCTATCGCTGGCAAGACAAGATCGCGATCGGCTATCGCCCGGTTGACGGTGTGGATGGTGTCTCCTTCGACCTCGAGAATCCCATCATGGGACCCCGCGAGGACGCGATCGACTTCTGGATCGGCTACGGCAAGAAGCTGACCGAGAAGATCGACTGGCGCATCCAGTTGAACATCCGCAATGCCTTCGATGGCAATAAGCTGATCCCGCTCACCGCCCAGCCCGACGGTTCCGTCGCCGCTTGGCGTATCGCTCCGGGACAGACTTGGCAGATCACCAGCACGTTCAAGTTCTGATCTGACACTATAGTCTAGTTACGAGAGGCGGAGCGTTTCGGCGCTCCGCCTCTTTGCTTTTCGAATGGCTGTACCTGCCCCATACTGGACGCTCTGAATCTGGCTGTCTTCACCGGAAGGGACAGACTCCTCCAGATCTGGTGTCGGTTGTTGGGGCCGCGCGCCCCCCCCTGCTTGAATCCCTGTTCCGAGTACCGTGGGGCGCTACAGCCACTCACAACCGGTTGATTGATGTGCATCCCTGAGTTGATGACTGTCCCCTTGCTTGAAACGGTATAGCCGAGATGCGCCACACATCAGATTGCGATACGCGTGTGCGTGTCTGGGAAGAGGGTGCGTTACACGAGAAATACGGACATCTCAGCAAATGGGATTATGGCGCATCCGGCTTGTTCCGCGGTGGCCGCAGCTTGATGCGCGGCCCAATTCGCGACTCCTGGCTTGCTTGTTCCGATGCCGCTTGTGGCCTGTGATTTGTCTCACGGTCAAGTAGGCGCCGCGTCGTCGTTTGCACCTCTAGTGTGAGAGACTATTCCTCTCGGCCTACCCCGTGGGCGGCTGCCTGTGCCAACACAATGAAAGCATTCCCCGTCGCACTCCTGCATGCTTGTGCACTTCTCCTCCCCGCGGTCGCCCCGGCCGCCGAGCCTGCGATGCGACTCCAGCTCGATTTGGCGTTGTCCGGCAAGGTCATCAGCCGCGAGCTCGTCGGCGTCTTCTTCGAGGATCTGAACTACGCCGCCGACGGCGGGCTCTATGCCGAACTGATACAGAACCGGTCCTTCGAATACAGTGCCACCGAGCAGGGCGAGTGGGGTCCGTTATTCGGCTGGGAGCTCGTCAAGATATCAGGAGGCGATGGTCAGCTTGGGCTCGGGGACTCGCGCCCCGTGCATCCGAACAATCCGCACTACCTGCTTCTCACCGTGCTTGAGCCGGGTGATGGTGTTGGCATCGCAAACAAGGGCTTCGACCAGGTTCCCGTCGAGACCGGCCGGAGCTACGAGGCCTCGTTCTGGGCTTACCAGGCCTACATGGGCCGCATGTGGAAGGATGCGGACCAGAGCAGACCCATGCCGGTCACGCTGCAGTTGCAGTCGAAAGATGGCGCTGTCCTCGCCGAGGCGAAGCTCGACGTCGCGGGTCGCACTTGGGCGCAGCACCGCGCCGTGCTCGTGCCGACGCGTTCCGATCCGGAGGCGCGCTTCGTGTTGCTCGCCCAAGCGCAGGGCGGCCTCGCGATCGACATGGTCTCGCTCTTCCCGCGCGACACCTTCAAGGGGCGCGCCAACGGCCTGCGCCGCGACCTCGCACAGACCATCGCCGATATCCGTCCGCGGTTCATGAGGTTCCCTGGCGGCTGCCTCGTGCATGGCTCGGGTGTCCACCGTTTCTACAACTGGAAGGACAGTGTCGGCCCGGTCGAGCAGCGCCGCGCGCAGCGCAACCTCTGGGGCTACCACCAGACGTTCGGCCTCGGCTACTTCGAGTATTTCCAGTTCTGTGAGGACATCGGCGCGCAGCCGCTTCCCGTCGTATCCGCCGGCGTGTGCTGCCAGCACGCAGGCCACTCGCCCGGCCGCGGGCAGGAGGGCCTGCCGCTCGATGAGATGCCGGCCTATATCCAGGACATCCTCGATCTGATCGAATGGGCCAATGGACCCGCCGATTCGAAGTGGGGCGCTGTTCGGGCCGCCGCCGGTCATTCTGCGCCTTTCGGGCTGAAGTACCTTGGTGTGGGCAACGAGGACGCGATCACGCCCGCGTTTCGCGAGCGCTTCAAATTGATCTTCGACGTGCTGAAGGCGAAGCACCCCGAGATCGTCGTCGTCGGCACTTCCGGACCGTTCCCCGCCGGCGAGGACTTCGACAACGGATGGGCCTTCGTCCGCGAGCAGGGCGCGCCGATGGTTGACGAACACTACTACACGCCGCCGCAGTGGTTCTGGGACAACCTCTCGCGCTACGAGCGCTACGACCGTGCCGGCGCCAATGTCTACGTCGGCGAGTATGCCGCACATGACGGCGCCGATAAGCGCAACACCCTGCGCTCGGCATTGGCCGAGGCCGCCGGACTGACGAGCTTCGAGCGCAACGGTGACGTTGTCCGTTTCGCCTCCTACGCGCCGCTGCTTGCCCGCCGCGGCCACACTCAGTGGCACCCCGACATGATCTACTTCGACGCCACCTCAGTCTATCCGTCGGTCAACTACCAGGTGCAGCGCCTCTTCGGCAACAACGCCGGCGACACCGTGCTGCCGGCTGTGCTCGAAGGCGTGCCTGTGGGCGTGCGCCTGACCAGCTCCGTCGTGCGCGATTCCGCCTCCGGCGATGTGATCGTGAAGGTCGTCAACGGCGAGGATCGTGTGCTCTCCGCCATGGTGAGCCTCTCCGGTGCCTCCGCTGGCGAGCGCCGCCTGGTTTCCACCGTGCTCACTGGCGCCAATGCGGATGTCGTCAACGCGGACGGCCAGCCGCCGGCGGTGTTTCCTGCGACCGAGGAAATCGCGGTCGGTGCTTGTTTCGAGCGCGTGTTCCCCGCCAACTCCCTTACGATCCTTCGGCTGCACTGAGCCCGCCGCGCCGCATTGATCAAACCAGATTTCCGAGCCACATCCCCATGACTCATCCCCTGACCACCGCATTGTTTGCACTCGCGGCCATCACAGCCTCGGCGTCCCCGGCGTCCGTGACCGCCGACGCCTCCGTTCCCCGCACCACCTGGATGCCGGACAACGGCAATGGCACGTACACGAATCCGCTCTTCTACGACGAATTCTCCGATCCCGACATCATCCGTGTCGGCGACGACTTCTACCTGGCGGGCACCACGATGCACGCGATGCCCAGCCTCGTCGTTCTGCATTCGAAGGACTTGGTGAACTGGGAGTTCCTCAGTTACGCCGCCGAGAAGCTCGATCTCGGACCGGAGTTTCGCCTTGAGAACGGCCAGAACATCTACGGCCAGGGCATCTGGGCGCCGTGCATCCGTTATCACGACGGCACCTTCTACATCTTCTCCAACGTCAACGGCCGCGGCCTCCAACTCTTCACCAGTCGCAATCCCGCCGGCCCGTGGCAGCACCGCAGCTTCGACCGCGCGATCCACGACCTCTCCGTGCTCTTCGACGACGACGGCCGCATCTACGCCGTCTTCGAGTACGCGGACGTGAAGCTCATCGAGTTCAAGCCCGACTTCAGCGGCTTCGTCGAGGGGAGCGAGCGCGTCATCATCCCGCGCGGTAGCGCGATGGGGGAGGGGCACCACTTCTACAAGATCAACGGCAAGTACACCATCATCAGCGCCGACTACGCTCCCGTCGGCCGCATGCAGTGCGCCCGCGCCGACAAGATCGAGGGCCCTTACGAGACCGCGGTCATCAGCGCCCGCGAGACCATGGGTACCCAACGCGGATGGTGGTGCGGCAACGTTGGCCAGCGCGGGGCGGTCCCCGGACCCGGCGCGAAGTTCGACATGGCCAAGCCGGGCGACAACGAGTTCGGTGCCGCGCCGCTCCACCAGGGAGGCATCGTCGACCTGCCCAACGGCGACTGGTGGGGCGTCTCCATGATGGACTTCAAGTCCGTCGGCCGCACCACGTTCCTCTCGCCCGTGACTTGGAAGGACGGCTGGCCGTACTTCGGCCTGCCGGGAAACCTCGGCCGTTCGCCGCGCACCTGGGTGAAACCCGCTGTCGCCGCCGCCGTTGCGCCTACCGCCACCTACCGCCGCAGCGACGACTTCTCCGGTCCAAAGCTTCAGCCGGTCTGGCAGTGGAACCATGCACCCGCCGCCGGTAAATGGTCGCTTACCGAGAAGCCCGGCGCACTCCTCCTGCACTCGTTGCCCGCCGAGCATTTTCTCGTCGCCCGCAATACGCTCACGCAGCGCGTGATCGGTCCGGAATCCACCGCGACCGTCGAGCTCGACGTCGCCGCCTTGCAACCGGGCGACATCGCCGGCCTCGGCCTGCTCAACATCCCTTGCGCGTGGATCGGCGTTGTCCGCACGGATACGGGCTGTGTCCTGCGCTGGTATGGCCAGGCATCGAACGAGACGATTGATCGCCCGCTCGCCTCTGCCCGCGTGAGTCTGCGCGCGACCGGCGACTACGACTCCGACCTGGCCCAGCTCAGCTTCAGCACCGATGGCGTCGCCTTCACCCCACTCGGCGAGCCGGTCCGGCTGCCGTACCAGCTCAAGACCTTCCAGGGCACGCGCTACGCGCTCTTCGCCTTCAACACAGCCGGTCGCGAGGGCGGCTGCGCCGAGTTCCGCGCGTTTCGCGTCGACGAGCCGCTCGCCGACCGTGCGAAGAATCTCCCGCTTGGGGCTGTCGTTTCGTTCCGGAATCTTGCCAACGATTCTGTCGTGTGGGCGAACCGCAACGGCATGCTGCACTCGGCACGCCCGGGCTCGCCCGAGGCGCAGAGCCCCGCTGCCCGTTTCCGAGTGCTGGATCGCGGGAAGGGCAGGGTGGCGCTAGAGGCGTTGGACGGCAGCGGCTTCGTCACCGTCGTCGGCCTTGGGCTTTCGGGCGATGTGCGTCTCTGCAAGCAGGAGACCGAGGGTAGCCTCTTCCAATGGCAGGACATGCTCCGCGGCCAGTGCATGCTGCTATCGCTGAAGAATCATCGCTATGTCGCCATCGATCCGCAGACTGGCGAGCCGTACTCCGCGGAGTCGCCTGGGGCCCGTCCGGACCGCAAGGACGGGGCTGTCTTCAAATGGTCTCATGCGAGCGATCCATGACTAGGTTCCACTCCCAATAGCGAGGCGCAGAAGCCAGACTGACTCGCGCAATACAGCATCCTTACTGCATCCCCTATGCATTCCCAATCATTTCTCAGAGCGTTCCCTGTGGGCGTGCTTCTCGCTCTTGCTCCGTGGTGTGTCGCGGCTTCTGCGGCTGACCCGGCGTACCTCGACCCATCGCGTCCGCAGCCCGAACGGATCGCCGATCTCATCGGCCGGATGACGTTGGCGGAAAAGGTGTCGATGATGACAAACACGACACCTGGAGTTCCGCGTCTCGGTATTCCGAAGTACGACTGGTGGAGCGAGGCGCTGCACGGGGTTGCCAACGCCGGTCACGCCACTGTCTTCCCTCAGGCCATCGGTTTGGCCGCGATGTGGGATGAAACCCTCCATCACGAGATCGCCACGGTCATCGGCGTCGAGGGGCGCGCGAAGTTCAACGGCTACAAGGGCACGCCGGAGGAAGGCACCATCTTCCGCGGGCTCACGTTCTGGTCGCCCAACGTGAACATCTTCCGCGATCCGCGCTGGGGGCGCGGGCAGGAAACCTACGGTGAGGACCCGTTCCTCACCTCCCGTCTTGGCGTGGCCTTTGTCCGCGGCTTGCAGGGCGACCATGCCGACTACCTCGTCGCCGCCGCCTGCGCCAAGCACTTCGCCGTGCACAGCGGTCCCGAGCCGCTCCGGCACATTTTCGACGCCACACCGAGCCAGGCCGACTTCCACGAGACCTACCTGCCGGCGTTCGAGGCGCTTGTGCGCGAAGGCCGCGTCGAGATTGTCATGACGGCGTACAACGCCATCAACGGCATCCCTTGCTCGGTCCACCCGCTTCTCTACCAGTTGCTCGACCGCTGGGGGTTCAAGGGCCATGTCACCTCCGATTGCGGCTCGGTTGCCGATCTCAGCCGCACCTACAAATGGGCGGCTGGCGATGCCGCTGCCGAGGCGCTTGTCCTGCGCGCCGGGATGAACGTCCGCTGCGGCTTTGAAGCCACGGCGCTGGTCGATGCCGTCCATCGCGGCCTGATTGCCGAGACCGAGGTCGACCAGCGCCTCCGACCTCTGCTGCGCACGATGCTCCGTCTTGGTTTCTTCGACCCGGCCGACCGTGTGCCCTTCAACCGCATCGCCCCATCCGAGAACGACTCGCCCGCCCACGGGGCTGTCGCGCTGCAGGCCGCCCGCGAATCGCTGGTGCTTCTGAAGAACGACGGCGCGCTCCCGTTGCGCCCGGAGACGCTCCACCGCGTCGCCGTGATCGGACCCAACGCGACTTCGGTCCCCGTCCTCCTTGGTAACTACAACGGCACGCCCTCCGCCCCCGTCACCATCCTCGCTGGGCTGAAGGCCGCGCTCGAGCCCGCCGGCGTGCAGGTCGACTACGCGCACGGCTGCGACTACGCGACTCGCCCCGCCACGTGGCGGCCGATTCCGCAGCCTTGGTTCCGCGGCGAGTACTACGCCAACACCACGCTGGCCGGCGAGCCGACCGTGGTTCGCTGGGAGCGCCCGCTCTGCTTCTCCTGCAACGCCGGCAAGGTCGCCGATGCGCTCCCGACCACGCTCCCGCCCCGCGGCATCTCCGCCCGCTGGAACAGCGACCTCCAGTCCACCCTGGCCGGCGAGTACCAGTTCCGCGTTCGCGGCCGCGGCGGTTTCCGCCTGCGGCTCGACGGCAAGCTCATCCTCGATTCCTGGGCACCGCCCGCCGCCGAGGCCTCGGCCGAACGCTCGGTCGTCGTCTCCTGTCCGCTGCCGGAGAACGCCACACTTCCGATCCAGCTCGAGTATGTCCAGGGCGATGGCCCGATGGCCCTGGCCCTGGAGTGGATTCCACCTTCTGCCGACACTCCCGAGTCCGAGGCCGTTGCCGTTGCACAGAACGCCGATCTGATCATCTACGCCGGCGGCATCTCGGCACAGCTCGAGGGCGAGGAGATGGCGGTCGACTACGATGGCTATTCCGGCGGCGACCGCAGCCGCATCGAGTTGCCCGAGCTCCAACAGCGTCTGCTGGAGAAACTCCACGCCACCGGTAAACCCGTGGTCTTTGTGAATCTCTCCGGCAGCGCTGTCGCGATGCCCTGGGCCGCCGAGCACCTCAATGCCATCGTCCAGGCCTGGTATCCCGGACAGGCCGGCGGCACCGCAGTCGCCGATGTCCTGACGGGAAAGTACAATCCCGCCGGCCGCCTGCCCGTCACCTTCTACCGAGCCACCGAGGACCTCCCCGACTTCAAGGACTATGCCCTGGCCGGCCGTACCTACCGCTACTTCCAGGGCCAGGCGCTCTTCCCCTTCGGCCACGGTCTGAGCTACACCACGTTCAGCTATGCGAACCTCCAGGTGACGCCCGTTGCGGATGGCGGCCTCCGCGTCTCCGTCGATATCGCCAACACCGGCACCCGCGGCGGCGACGAGGTCGTTCAGCTCTATGCCGTGCCACCGGCCGGAGCTCGCCCCGGCGAGATCCAGTCGCTCTGCGGCTTTCGTCGCGTGCCCCTCGAAGCCGGGAAGACGCGGTCTGTTGAGATCGTCGTGCCTGCGGCTGCGTTGCGGCGATGGAGTGGGGAAGCCGGATCCCTCGCGATTCCCCATGGCACATGGACGATCCGCGCCGGCGCCTCTTCCTCCGACATCCGGCTGAAGGCATCGATCGGACTTTGATTTCCACCATGCACACACGTTTGTTTCGCGTCCTCGTTCTGACCGCTGTTGCGGTCATATTCTCTGCGCACAGCCGCGCTGAGGCGCCGGCCGCGCCTGCGCCGCTCCAGACCGAGTTCGCCTATGAGGCGATTGTCACGATCGACGCCGCGGTCGAGGTCGGCCCAACACCCGGCGGCACGCGTCGCTATATTCCGATCACCGGCGGCAGCTTCGAAGGGCCGAGGATCCGCGGCACCATTCTCCCCGGCGGGGCCGACTGGCAGACCTCGCGCTCGGACGGCGTGACCGAGGTCGATGCGCTCTACTCGATCCGTACCGACGACGGCACCGTGATCATCGTGCGCAACTGCGGCGTCATCGCAGCGGGTGGATACATGCGCACGGCCCCGCGCTTCGAGGCGCCGGCCGGTCCCCACTCCTGGCTCAACCAGTCGCAGTTCGTCGGCTCCGTCTCCGGCGGGCCTCGCCCGGGGACTGTGATCATCCGCGTCTTTCGCGTCCTCTGAACCCATTTCCCGTTTACTACTTCTCGCAATGAACACCCGCCTCTTCCGTTCCGCCGCTCTGCTCTGCGCTCTGCCGTTCGGCCTCTTCGCCGGCACGGCCACGATCAAAATCGACATCGACCGCACCATCGACGCCGTCGATCCCCGCATCTACGGCATATTCATGGAGCCGATCGGCTTCAACCGGCCGGAGCTCAAGTTCAACACCCTCTACGGCCCGCTCTACGACCCGCAGTCGCCGCTGGCCGACAAGAACGGTTTCCGTACCGACATCCTTGAGGCCGCGCGCGAGCTCCAGCTCACCCAGATGCGTTGGCCGGGCGGCAACTTCGTCGCCGGCTACGACTGGCGCGATGGCATCGGCCCGAAGGACAAGCGCCCGAAGCGCCTCGATCTCGCCTGGGGCGTCGTCGAGCCCAACCAGGTCGGCACCGACGAGTGGATCGAGCTCAACAAGCTCGTCGGCACTGAGAACGTGATCTGCATCAACATGGGCACCGGCACCCTCGACGACGCCCGCTACTGGGTCGAGTACTGCAACGCCCCCGTCGGCACCTACTGGGCCGACAAGCGCGCCGAGAACGGCCATCCCGAGCCCTACGCCATCAAGTACTGGGGCCTCGGCAACGAGGTCGACGGCGAGGCCTGGATCATGGGCTACAAGAACGCCGAGGACTACGTGAAGTTCGCCCGGGAGGCCGCGAAGGTCATGAGCCACAGCTCGCCCGGCACCAAGCTCGAGTTCATCGCCAACGGCCCGGCCAACTACAAGGACAACCTCAACTGGGTCGAGTGGACCTGGACCGTCGTGAAGGGGCTCTACGGCATCGCCGACTACGTTTCCCTCCACCGCTATTGGGATCCGTCCGATGACTACTACGTGCTCATGGGCCAGCGCGGCATCGATCTCGAGGAACGCATCGAGATCGTCGCCGGCCAGATCAAGGCCGTGCACACCATCGAGCAGAAGAAGCCCATGTACATCGCCGTCGACGAGTGGGCGCCGCCGTACCGCAAGGGTCACCTGGCCACACTCGCGCTCGCGCAGTACTTCAACGCCTTCATCCGCCACGCCGACACCGTGAAGATGGCCAACTATACGCTGCTCACCTCCATCCTCGGCCGCGACCCGAAGACCGACGCCACCTACAAGTCGCCGCTCTTCTACACCTTCAAACTCTTCTCCACTCGCGCCCGTGGCACCGCACTCTCGCCCACGGTCACCTGCGACACCTTCCGCACCAGCGACCACTACTCGAAGATCCCGTTCCTCGACGTCTCCGCCGTGTACGACGAGAAGGCCAAGCAGGTCGTCCTCAACGTCGTCAACCGCCACAAGGACGAGGCCATCACCACCGACATCCGCAGCATCGCCGGCACTTTCGCGCCGACCGCGTCGGTCAGTCTTGTGGCCAACGACGACATCTCCGACGCGCCCTACACCTACGAGGCGCGCGACACCTATCCGCCGAAGGTCGAGCAGATCGCCACACAGGGCGTCTCGCTGAACTACTCCTTCCCGGCCCACTCGTTCACCCAGATCGTTGTCGGCATCAACCGCTGATCCTCTCCGCACATGAAACTACGTTCGCTCCTCTTGATTCTTCCCAGCTTGGCCACGCTGGCGGCCACTGCCCAGCAACCCGCGCCCGCCACCACCGAGTACGGACTGGTGCAGGGCGTCGCCGAAAACGACCTGGTTGTCTATCGCGGCATCCCGTTCGCCGCGCCGCCGGTCGGCGACCTTCGCTGGCGCTCGCCGCAGCCGCACGCGAAATGGGACGGCGTGCGCCCCGCCACCGCGTTCGCCGCCGATCCCTACCAGGGCGACGGCAAGGGCAACGTGAGCGAAGACTGCCTCTACCTCAACGTGTGGACGCCCGCGAAGTCGGTCGGCGAGAAGCTGCCCGTCCTCGTGTGGATCTACGGCGGCGGGTTCGCCTTCGGCTCCACCTCCACTCCGGTGCACAACGGCGAGTTTCTCGCGCGCAAAGGCGTCGTGCTGGTGACGATCAACTACCGCGTTGGCGCCCTCGGTTTCCTCGCGCACCCGGAGCTCAGCGCCGAATCGCCGCATAAGGCTTCCGGCAACTACGGCATCCAGGATCAGATCGCCGGCTTGCGCTGGGTGCAGCGCAACATCGCGGCATTCGGCGGCGATCCCGCCAAGGTCACCATCTTCGGCGAATCCGCCGGTGCGATCTCCGTGAGCATGCTCTGCGGCTCGCCCGAGGCGAAGGGCCTCTTCCGCGGCGCGATCTCCCAGAGCGGCGGCAACTTCGGCCCGACCCGCCCGACCACATTCCCCGGTGAGAACATGCGCGGCCTCGCCGCCGCCGAGCAGGCCGGTCTGGCCTACGCGGCGAAGGCCGGCGCCGCCTCCCTCGCCGAGTTGCGCAAGATCTCGCCCGACAAGCTGCCCGGCGGCTGGGGCAACCCCTCCTCCTGGCCGATCGTCGACGGCTGGGTGATCGTGGACGACCAGTTCAAGCTCTACGAAGCCGGCCGCTACAACGACGTCGACGTGCTCATCGGCTACAACTCCGACGAAGGCCTCAGCTTCTCCCGCGAGAAGACGCCCGGGGAGTACGCCGCCAACACCCGGCTGCGCTACGGCCCCTTCGCCGACAAGCTCCTCGCCGCCTATCCGACCGACGGTGATCGTGTCGGCAAGACCGCCCGCAATCTCATGCGCGACGCCGCCTTCGGCTGGCAGACTTGGAGCTGGGCCCGACTCCAGGCCCGCACCGGCAAGTCCAAGGTCTTTCTCTACCACTTCGACCAGCACGCCGAGCGCCCCGCCGATTCGCCCGAGGCCGACCATGGCATGCCGCACGGCGTCGATGTGCCCTACGTGTTCCAGACCCTTGATCGCAACGACCCGAAGCTCACCCCCGGCGACCTCGCGATCTCCGAGACCGTCTCCACCTACTGGACCAACTTCGCCAAGTTCGGCGATCCCAACGGCGCGAGCGTGCCCGCCTGGCCGCGTTTCACCGAGGCCGAGCCGCAGGTGATGTACTTCCACAACACCGCCTTCGTCGGCCCGGTCCCCGGTGCCGCCGCGCTCGAAGTTCTCGACACCTACTTCGCCTGGCGCCGCACCCCCGAGGGCGCTGCGTGGGCGAAGTGAACACCTAACCATCCTGCACGCCATGGCCGCACACCCGCTCACCCGTTGTCTCGTTTCGTTAGCTGCGCTCGCTTGCGCGCCATGGCTCGGCGCGGAGACCGCCGCCGCGCTCCCGCCGGCGGCCCCGATTCTCACCCCGGCCGCGCCCGCCACGCCTCGGGTCAACGGCCCCGGTGTGTTCGGTGTGCACCCCGGCGCGCCGTTCCTCTACGCGATCCCCGCCACCGGCCAACGCCCGATGACCTTCGCGGTCGACGGCCTGCCCGCGGGTCTGGCCCTCGACTCCGCCACCGGCCGCATCACCGGCTCCGTGGCCGCGGCCGGCGAATACACCGTTACGTTGCGCGCCAAGAACGCCCTCGGCGAAGCTGCGAAGAAGTTCCGCATCGTCGTCGGCGAGCGAGTCGCGCTCACGCCGCCGATGGGCTGGAGCAGCTGGAACTGCTGGGGCGACGCCGTGAGCCAGGAGCTCGTGCTCAGTTCGGCACGCGCCATGGCCGCGAAAGGCCTGCGCGACCACGGCTGGACCTACATCAACATCGACGATGGCTGGCAGGCTCCGCGCGGCGGCACGTTCAACGCCATCCAGGGCAACAAGAAGTTCCCCGACATGAAGGCCCTCGGCGACGAGATCCACGCGCTCGGCCTCAAGTTCGGCATCTACTCCAGCCCGTGGACCGGCACCTACGCCGGCTACGTCGGCGGCTCCACCGACAACGCCGACGGCACCTATTCCTGGGTTGTCGCCGGCGACGTCGACGAGTTCTACCACCTCAACAAGGATCCGAAGGCGTCCGACGCGAAGCCGACCTGGGTCAACTGGCACTTCGGCAAGCACTCGTTCGCCGCGGCCGACGCCCGCCAGTGGGCGGAGTGGGGGATCGATTACCTCAAGTACGACTGGTTCCCCAACGACGTCGCCCACGTGCAGGAGATGACCGAGGCCCTCCGCGCAACCGGCCGCGACATCGTCTTCAGCCTCTCGAATACCGGCATCTACGACAACGCGCCCGACTATGTGCGCCTGAGCAATCTCTGGCGTACCACCGGTGACATCGTCGACACTTGGGACAGCGTCACCCGCAACGGCTTCACCCAGGACCGCTGGGCCGCGTACACCGGTCCCGGCCACTGGAGCGACGCGGACATGCTCGTGCTCGGCAAGGTCGGCTGGGGCCCGAATCTCCACCCGACGCGCCTCACGCCGGACGAGCAGTATTCGCACATGAGCCTCTGGTGCCTGCTCTCCGCGCCGCTCATCCTCGGCTGCGATCTCGCGCAACTCGACGACTTCACCCTCGGCCTGCTCACCAACGACGAAGTCCTCGCGATCGACCAGGATTCCCTCGGCAAACAGGCCACGCAGTTCAGCAACGTCGACGGCAAGATCGTCTACGCCAAAACCCTCGAGGACGGCTCCTACGCCGTCGGCCTCTTCAATCGCGGCGAGGTTGAGACGACCATCACCCTGAAATGGGGCCCGTGGGGCAACCTGCCCACCGAGCGCGTCGGCATGACCTTCCTCGTGCGCGATCTCTGGCGACAGCAGGACCTCGGCGAGTTCAAGGACAGCTTCGAGGCCAAGGTCGCTCCCCACGGCGTCGTGCTCGTGCGGCTGATCGCGGTTCCCGACCGCGCTCCCTGAACGCCGCCAACCGCTCCCGCACCATGCTCGCCCGCATCCTCCAGTCGGCCGCTCTCGCGTTGCTTCCCGTCGCCGTGGCGATCGCCGTCCCGGCGTCGCCGCTCAAGCCGCGTATCGTGGTGCTGACCGACATCGGCCTGAGCGAGATTGAACCCGACGACCATGAGTCTATGGTGCGGCTCCTGTGTTATGCCGACCGCTTCGAGATCGAGGCCGTGATCACCGGCAGCGGTTGGAACACCAGCGGACGCACCTACCCGCCGGAGTGGATGGACATCCTCCGCGGCACACTCGACGCCTACGCGAAGGACGTGCCCAACCTCATGAAACGCTCCGCGCAGACCGGCTTCCGTGCCGACGAGGAGCAGCAGGAACTCGGTTACTGGCCGAGCCCCGCGTATCTCCGCTCGCGTGCGCTGCTCGGCAGTCCCCGCCTCGGCTTCGCGGCTCTCGGTGCGGACAACGACTCCGCCGGCAGCGAGTTCCTGATCCGCCTCGCCGCCGAGCCGGACCCGCGCCCGATCTGGGTCTGTGTCTGGGGCGGAGCGAACACCTTCGCGCAAGCCGTCTGGCGGATTCAGCAGCAGGGCGACGCGGAACGCCTGAAGACCTTCCTCCACAAGTTCCGCGTCTACACGATCACCGACCAGGACAAGGACTGGGGCAAAGAGGTCCCGTTCGCCATCAGCTCGCACCAGTGGCTGCGCCGCGAGTTCGCGCAGGACCTGTTGTTCCTCTGGGACGAATCCGCGTGGCTCTTCCAGAACGAGGCCGGCAAGGCCAACTGGGCCGAGTACGAGAAGGAAATCCAGGGCCACGGACACCTCGGTAGCGAGTATCCGAAGTTCATGTGGGGCGTGGAGGGTGACACTCCGTCCTTCCTCTACGTCATGCCCAACGGCCTCAACGATCCCGAGAATCCCGGCGCTGGCGGCTGGGGCGGCTTCTTCGCCCACGGCACCGGCCCGGACGGCGTGACCACCGCGTACGTCAACCAGCCCGGCACGCCGGCCGGTCCCGTCTCTCGCAAGTACGAGGAGCGCTTCTATCCGGCCCTCTTCAACGACTTCGTCGCCCGCATCCGCTGGGCCGAGCACGGCACCGGCAACCGCAACCCGGTTGTCGTGATCGATGGCGACGCCACGCCCGCCCCGCTCGCGCTCACCTGCGAAGCGGGCGCTTCGTTGACCCTCGACGCCTCCGCCTCGTCGGACCCCGACCGCGATGCCCTGCACTTCTCCTGGTGGGTCCTGCCGGAAGCCGGCTCCTTTGCCGGTGAGGTGCAGCTGGTCGGCGCCGATTCGAGCCGTGTTGTTCTGCAAATCCCCGCTGCCGCCGTGGGTGAGCCCATCCACTTGATTTGCGAGGTCACGGACGAAGGCACGCCGCGTTTGACCAGCTATCGCAGAGTGGTCTTGAGCCCGCGGCGCCACACCCAGCAATAGCCCACGCCCCGCAACAGCGCACTGACACTTTCCCAAAGTCATATCCCCGAACTCCTCAAAGCATGAATACCCTGATCCTCCGCCGGTGGCCCCGGCAAGCCGCCCACCTCCTGCTTGCGGCCCTGTGCATGACCCTGTCGTCGCTTCGTGCCGCCGACGAGAGCTGCTCCACCTGCGGCGGTGCGGTCACCGTCAGCGGCGACTTCGCCCACCATACGGCCGAAACCACGCCCGCGGTCTCCGGCACCGGCTTCAAGCCCGAGACCTACCGCGAGGAGGTTCATGGCACCACCTTCACCGTCACCATCGCGAACCTTCCCGCCGGCCGCTACACCGTTGAGATCGGCGCGGTCGAAACCTTCTTCAAGGCGCCGGGCGAGACCGTGTTCGATGTGCGCGCTGGCGATGTCGTGCTCGCCAAGGACTTTGATCTCATCGCTACCGCCGGTGGTCCCCACCTCCTTGCTACCATCCGCGGCATCGTCGAGAAACCCGACGATGCTCTCCGCGGCCCCATGCGCCTCACGTTCTCCGCGAGCAAGGGGCACGCGAAGTTCCACACCATCACCATCCGCGACCAGTCCGGAGCCTCCGTGCTGGCGTTCGCCGCCAACGAACTCGCCGACGTCTACTCCGCCCAGGCGTCGCAGGTGCCCGAGATCAAGGAGCCTGCGATCTGGCGCGATCCGAACAAGCCGCTCCGCGCCCGTGCCGACGACCTCATCCGCCGCATGTCGCTCGCCGAGAAGGTCGCCCAGCTCAAGAACGCCGCCCCCGCGATCGAGCGCCTCGGCCTGCCTTCCTACGACTACTGGAACGAGGCCGCGCACGGCGTCGCCAATAACTACTATGCCACAGTGTTCCCCGGCGGCGTCGGCGCCGCCGCCTCGTGGAACCCTGCGCTCTTCCGTCAGGAAGGGCAGATCATCGGCATCGAGGGCCGCGCGAAGTTCAACGACTACGCCAACCGCAACAACGGCAACTCCAAGTGGTGGGCCGGCCTGACCTACTGGGCACCCAACGTGAACATCTTCCGCGACCCGCGCTGGGGTCGCGGCCAGGAGACCCTCGGCGAGGATCCGTTCCTCACCTCCGAGATCGCGATCGAGTTCGTGCGCGGCATCCAGGGCGACGACCCGAAGTACATGACCGCCATGGCCTGCGCCAAGCACTACGCCGTGCACAGCGGACCGGAGCTCGACCGCCACAAGTTCAACGCCGTCGTCACCGAGCGCGATCTTTACGACACCTATCTCCCGCAGTTCGAGCGCCTCGTGCGCGAGGCCAAGGTCGCCGGCGTCATGAGCGCCTACAACGCCATCGACGGCGTCCCCGCCAGCGCCAGCCCGTTCTTTCTCACCGAACTCGTCCGCAAGCGCTGGGGCTTCGAGGGCTACATCGTCTCCGACTGCGACGCCATCCGCGACATCTACAACCCGCAGCAACACGCCTACGTGAAGACCGCCGAGGAGGCCGCCTCCCTCGCCGTGAAGGCCGGCTGCAACCTCTGCTGCGGCGGCGACTACAACGCCCTCGTGCGCGCCGTGCAGCTGGGCCTGATCACCGAGAAGGAGGTCGATCAGGCACTCTACCACACGCTCTGGACCCGTTTCCGCCTCGGCCTCTTCGATCCCGCCGACCAGGTTCCGTTCTCCAAGTACACGCTCGCCGACAACGACCTGCCCGAGCACGGGCGCGTCGCGCTCGACCTCGCCCGCCAGTCGCTTGTGCTGCTCAAGAACGACGGCGTCCTTCCGATCGACCGCAACAAGTACAAGCAGATCGCCGTCATCGGCCCCAATGCCGCCTCGACCTCGATGTTCGAGGGCAACTATCACGGCTCGGCCTCGCACCCGATCTCCATCCTCGACGGCATCCGCCATGTCGCTGCCGCCGAGCTGAAGATCCTCCACGCGATGGGCAGCCCGGTCACCACCAAGACCGCGATCGCTCCGTGGAGCGGTCAGGACAACACCACGACACGCCCCGTTGCCGAACTCAAGGCCGAGGCGCTGGCGCTCGCCGCCCAGGCCGACCTCATCATCTACGTCGGCGGCATCACGCCCGCCCAGGAAGGCGAGAGCTTCGACCGCACCGAGATCGAGCTCCCGCCCGAACAGTCGGACCTCATCAAGGCGCTCCACGCCACCGGCAAGCCCGTCGTCATGGTCAATTGCAGCGGCTCCGCCATGGCGTTGCCGTGGGAAGATGAACACCTCGCGGCGATCCTCCAGGCCTGGTATCCGGGCCAGGCGGGCGGCCGCGCCGTCGCCGATGTGCTCTTCGGCTTCGTCAACCCGTCCGGCCGTCTCCCGGTCACCTTCTACCGCTCGACCGCCGACCTTCCGGACTTCACCGACTACTCGATGCGGAACCGGACCTATCGGTACTTCACGGGCAAACCGCTCTATCCCTTCGGTCACGGCCTGAGCTACACCACCTTCGATTACTCGAACCTCCGCGTTGCAAGGGCAGGGCAGGGCGCGCTCACTGTCACCGTCGAGGTCGCCAACACCGGCGCTCGCGATGGCGACGATGTCGTGCAGCTCTACGCCACGCCGCCCGCCGCCTCTCAGCCGCAGGAGATCCGCGCGCTCTGCGGCTTCACCCGCGTGAGCCTGAAGGCCGGCGAGAAACGCACCGTGAAGATCACCGTGCCCGCCATCGCGCTACGCCGCTGGAGCGTCGAGAAGAAGGACTACACAATCCCGGCCAGTGAGTGGACCATCGCCGCCGGCGCCTCCTCCGCCGACATCCGCCAGACCGCCAAGATCAAGCTCTGACCACCCGTAGATGACACTCCTGCAATCTCGCTGCGCCCGGCTCGCGTCTGCGACCGGCGCGCTTCTTCTCGCCGGTCTCGCGCCGCTGACCTTGCCCGCCGCCGAGGAGTCCGTCGCATCGCCCGACGGCCGCATCGTCGTTACCGTCGGTGACACCGCCGGCCTGCACTACCGCGTCAGCTTCGACGGCCAACCGGCACTCGTCGACTCCCGCTTGGGACTCGACTTCGCCGGCGGTTTCTCGCTCGGCCGGGTCGCGATCATCGAGTCCGCCGTCCGGGCCGAACACGACTCCTCCTGGGAGAACGCCTTCGGCCAGCGCCGCACCGTGCGCGACCACTACCGCGAGCTCACCGTGGCGTTGCGCGAGAAGTCCGACGCGCCGTCGCGCCTCAACCTCATCGTGCGCGCCTACGATCAGGGCGTGGCGCTGCGCTATGAGATCCCGGCCCAGCCCGGCCTCGAGGAGTACACCGTCACCCAGGAGCAGACCGAGTTCCTCTTCCCGGCGGACCTCACCTGCTGGGCGGGCAACTTCTCGGAGTGCGCCGAGAACCAGTATCCGGAGAAGCGGCTCACCGCGCTCGACACCAACCTCGGCCGGCCGCACGTGCTGCCGCTCCTGGTGAAGCTGCCCAACGGTTTCGCCGCCATCGCCGAGTCCGACCTGCTCGACTGGGCCGGCATGTTCGTCACCGCCGCCGGGCCCGACGCCCAAGGTGGGCCGCGTCCCGGCGCGCGCGTCGCCCTCGCCGCGCGCAAGGACGGACGCGGCCTCGTCCACGGCCGCGAACGCCGCGTGAGCCCGTGGCGCACGATCCAGCTCGCCCGCACGGCGAAGGATCTCGTCGCCAGCGAGTTCATCCCGATGCTCGCCACGCCCTCGCAGCTCGCCGACACCTCGTGGATCAAACCCGGCGTCACCGCTTGGGATTCCTGGTGGACCGGCACGAACCCAACCCAGCCCGACTTCAAGGGTCTCAACTCCCGCGGCGACACGCGTTCGCACAAGGAATACATCGATTTCGCCGCCGAGATGGGCTTCTCCTACCAGCTCATTGACTGGTTCTGGTATGAGCCGATGAACAACCCGAAGGCCGACCTCACCAAGCCGGCCGCGCATGTCGACATCCCCGGGCTCGTCGCCTACGCCCGCGAGCGCAACGTCCGCCTGCTCCTCTGGATCGACTCGCACGATATTGACCGGCAGGGCTTCGAGAAGGTGTTCACGCAGGTCGCCGCCTGGGGCTTCGCCGGCGTGAAGATCGACTTCATGAACAGCGACAGCCAGGAGACCGTGCGCTGGTACGCCGACGTGCTCGCCGCCGCCGCGAAGCACAAGCTCCTGGTCGATCTCCACGGCGCCTACAAGCCGACCGGTCTCGCGCGTACCTGGCCCAACTACATCACGCAGGAGGGCGTGCTCGGCAACGAGTACAACAAGATCCCCTGGCTCGCCGACTCCTGCACGCCGCGGCACACCGTCACGCTGCCGTTCACCCGCGGCCTGCTCGGGCCGATGGACTTCACCCCCGGTGGTTTCCTCAATCGCACGAAGGCCGAGTTCAAAGTCACCGAGCCGGCTCAGGTCGTCGGCACCCGCGCCCGCCAGCTCGCGGAGACCGTCGTCTATTTCAGCCCGCTGCTCTGCCTCTGCGACCATCCGGACAACTACCGCGGCCAACCCGGCGTCGAGTTCTTCCGCGGTCTGCCCACCGTGTGGGACGAGACCGCGGTCCTCTCCGCCGAGGTCGCGCAGCACGTCGTCGTTGCCCGTCGATCCGGCCAGCGTTGGTACCTCGCCGCGATGAACGGCGACGCCCCACTTACGCTCACTGTCCCACTTTCCTTCCTCGGCACCGGCGATTGGAACCTCCGTGCCTTTGCCGACACTCAGGCTTCCGCGGCCACCCCGACCGAGCTCGCGGAATCGACATCCACCGTGCGCGCCGGGGCTACGCTCACCATCACGCTCGCCCCGGCCGGCGGTTACGCCGCCGTGCTCGCGCCGAGATCCACTCCATAATCTTCAGCAGTCAACCAAACCCCTGATACACCCATGATCACCCCAGTTACGTTCCTCAAGGTGACCAAGGCCGCCGCCCTGGCCTCGGTCTTTGCATTCGCCGCTTCCGCCTTTGCGGAAGACGGCACGATCCTCCCGTTCGACGCCCCCGCCGAACCCAACGCCATCCCGCTCGGCACTGGCGGCGTCAAGGACCAGCCGGCGCCCGAGAGCTGGTTCCGCCAGTGGGGCGAGCCGATGGTGCGCAACGTCTCCACCGCCACCCTCACGCCCTACCTGCCCGATCCCGCGAAAGCCAACGGCACCGCGGTCATCGTCGCGCCCGGCGGCGGTTACCGCTGGCTGTCGATCAACAACGAAGGCTGGAAGATCGCCAAGGCGTTGAACGAGCGCGGCGTGGCCGCCTTCGTGCTCAAGTACCGGCTCATCCCGACGCCTCCGACCCTCGAGGGCCTGAAGGAGTCGATGAATCACATGTTCTCCGCGATGACGCCGAAACCCGGTGAGCCCGCGCCCGAGAAGCCCCGTCCGCCGGCCTGGGATCTCAGCAACCAGCAGACCGACGCCGAGGCCGCCTACGCCTTGATCGTGAAGAACGCCAAGGAGTGGGGCATCGATCCCGACCGTATCGGCATGATGGGCTTCTCGGCGGGCGCGGGTCTCACCATGCATTGCACGCTCCACTCGGAGAAGATGAAGCTGGCCTTCATCGCCCCGATCTACGGCGGCATGGCCGCGGTCGAGGTGCCGAAGAACGCCCCGCCGATGTTCACCGCCATCGCCACCGACGACTTCCTCTTCAAGGGTGAGTTCGGCGTCGTGAAGTCCTGGTTCGAAGCCGGCAAGCCGGTCGAACTCCACCTCTATCAGGATGGCGGTCACGGCTTCGGCATGGGTTACCCCGGTCACCCGACCTACTACTGGTTCGAGCCCTTCACCCACTGGCTCGACCACAACGGCTTCCTGAAGGCCAAGGCGGCGAAGTAAGCCTGCCTCTCGCGTAAGCGGTTCTCGCGACTGGGGCCGACCGACTCGGTCCCAGCCGCACAGTCGCCACAGTTCATGCTCCGCCCGATCTCCTCGCTCTCCATCCTGACGCTGACCTGCGGCCTCGCGCTCGCCGGTCTTCGCGCCGCACCTGCTGCGGCTCCTCGCACCGTCGCACTGGAGATTGAGGGCGGGCGGCTCACGCTGCAACCACTGCTGGACAACGCCGTCCGCGTCCGCTTCACCCGCGACGCCAAGGCCTCGGCGCCCAGCCTCATCCTTTCCGAAAACCTCCCCGCACCCGCTGCCGTCGTGCGCGAATCCGCGCAGGAGGTCGCTCTCGAGTTGCCGCACCTGCGCGCCACCGTTGATCGCGCGACCGGCACCCTCACTTTCGCCGACTCCACCGGACGGGTATTCCTGCGCGAGCTCGCCGGCTCCCGTCGGGTCGAAGCCGCCACCGTGCAGGGCGAACCCACCTGGTCCGTCGCCCAGTCTTTCGCTTCACCCGCCGAGGAGCACCTCTTCGGCCTCGGCCAGTTCCAGGACGGTTTCCTCGACGTCCGTTCCCTGCCACGCCGCCTCACGCAGGTGAACACCCAGATCGCGATTCCGTTTATCGTCTCCAGCTGCGGCTTCGGCCTGCTCTGGCACAACTACGGCCTCACCGAGTTCAACCCGGCCGACGCGCGCATCCAACTTTCACCGGCGACCGACCACGGCGAGGCGACTGCGGTCGATGTCACCACCACCGAGGGCACTCGCCGCGAGGTGCGCCACGAAGGTGTCTTCACCGGCACGTTCACCGTCGCCGCGGGCGGACGCCAGGCGTTCTTCCTCGATGTCGGCCAGAAGATGGCGCGCCGCTGGCACGTCGAGATCGACGGCCGCACCGTCGTCGACTTCGAGAACCTCTGGCTTCCGCCGACCACGAGCTGGTTCACGGAGCTCGGCGCGGGCGAGCACACCGTGCGCGTAGTCGGAGTGAAGGAAGATCGACCTTCACTCAGTATCCGGCCGGCCGGCGCGACCACGGAGTTTCGCTCGCCCGTCGCCGAGGCGCTCGACTACGTCGTGATCGCCGGCCACGGCGACGAGATCACCGCCGCCTACCGCCAGCTCACGGGCGCTGTTCCGATGATGCCGCACTGGGCCCTCGGTTACATCCATTGCCGCGAGCGCTACAAGAGTCAGGCCGAGTTGCTGGCCAACGCCGCCGAGTTCCGCACGCGTCACCTGCCGCTCGATGTGATCGTCCAGGATTGGCAGTACTGGGGCCGCCATGGCTGGAACGCCATGCGCTTCGACGAGGCCGACTACCCGGACCCGGCTGCAATGATGCGCGAGCTCCACGATTCCAACACACGCCTGATGCTCTCGGTCTGGTCCAAGGTCGACCCGAAGTCCGAGGTCGGCCGCGCGTTCGTGGAGCGCGGGCTCTTCATCCCCGGCACCGACTGGGTCGATTTCTTCAACCCCGCCGCGTCTGCCTTCTACTGGGAGAACTTCCGCACCCGGCTGCTGCCGCTCGGAATCGACGCCTGGTGGCTCGACGCTACCGAGCCGGAGAACGACGACCTCGCCGGCCGCCGCACGTACCTCGGGCCGGGCGAGACCGTGCGCAACATCTACCCGCTCTTCGTCAGCCGCACCGCCTACGAAGGCCTCCGCCGCGATGCGCACGAGCGTCGCGCCTTTATCCTCACGCGCAGCGCCTTCCCCGGCCAGCAACGCTACGCCTCCGCCACCTGGTCCGGCGACATCGGCCACAGTTGGGAAACGCTGCGCCGTCAGGTCGCCGCGGGCCTCGACTACGTCGTCACCGGCCTGCCGTGGTGGACGACCGACACCGGCGGATTCTTCCGCCCCGGCGCCGGCCAGTACACGAGCGCCGAGTACCGCGAACGTTTCCTCCGCTGGCTCCAGTTCTCGACCTTCACGCCGATCATGCGCGTGCACGGCTACCAAACCGACACCGAACCGTGGCGCTACGGGGAGACCTTCGAGACGGAAACCCGCCGCTGGCTCGAGCTGCGCTACCGGCTGTTGCCTTACACCTACAGCGAGGCGGCGCGCGTGAGTTTCGCCGGCTCCACGCTCATGCGTCCGTTCGTGCTCGATTTCCCGGGCGACAAACAGGCGCTCGACCAGACCGCCGAGTTCATGTTCGGCCGCGCACTGCTCGTCGCCCCGGTGCTCGCGCCGGATGTCGCCGACTGGCCCGTCTACCTCCCGGAGAATCCGGGAGGCTGGTACGACTTCTGGACCGGCGAACCCACCAGCGGAGGGCGCACGCTCCGGGTCGCCGCGCCCTTGGACCGTGTTCCGCTCTTCGTCCGTGCCGGCTCCATCCTCCCGCTCGGCCCCGTCGTGCAGCACACCGCCGAGCAATCCGCCACGCCGTTCGAGCTCCGCATCTATCCGGGCGCTGACGCCACGTTTACCCTCTACGAGGACGACGGCGAAACCTACGCCTACGAGCACGGCGCGCGCGCCACCTGCGAACTCACCTGGGATGACGCCGCGCGCACCCTCCGCCTCGGCGCCCGCCAGGGCTCGTTCCCTGGCATGCCTCCGCTCCGCCGCTTTGAAATCCGGCTCTGCGGTGCCGGCCAACCGACACTGAGCCGCGCGATCACCTACGACGGCACCGCCCAACACGTCACGTTCCCGTGAACACGGTCGTCGTTTCCACCCCTGCACGCCAACCACCCCTTCCCCAATCCATGAAACTCATCCCTCTTCTTTGCCTGCTCCCGCTCGCACTCTCGGTTCATGCCGAGGACGCTGCCGCGCCCCGCAAATTGCCCAGCCCCGAGGCGGGCGGCATGTATGTCGCGCCGCCGCCGGCCCAGCCGATCGCGTTGCTCCCGGCGCTGCCGGCGCCGGACGACATCCAGTTCTATGCCGAGCGCGCCGTGCCGCATGGCATGGTTGAGGTCGTGAGCTACCGCACCACGGACGGCGCGGAGAAACGGATGCACGTCTATCTCCCCCCCGGCTATGCGACCGCCACCGAGCGGCGTTATCCGGTCCTGTACCTGAACCACGGGGGAGGGGAGAACGACTCCCACTGGATCGAAAGCGGCTTCACCCAACGGATACTCGATAACCTCATCGCCGACGGGAAGGCCCGCCCGATGATCGTCGTGATGCCGAACACCAGCGGAGTCGTCTCCGGCACGCCGCCCAAGCTCGGCGAGGACGACGCCTGCAGCCGCGAGTACCTCCAGGACATCCTGCCGTTCGTCGACGCCCGCTACCGCACCATCCCGAACCGCGAGAGCCGCGCCGTCGCCGGTCTCTCCATGGGCGGCTTCGTCGTCCTCAATACCGGTCTCACGCATCTCGAGACCTTCGGCGAACTCTATGTCTTCAGCTCCGGCTACTGGCCCGCCGAGCTCGAGGTGTTCAAGGCCAACATCGAGTCACTGCTCGCCGACCCCAAGATCAACGAGCGCTTTCGCCAGCCCATCTACTTCGGCGTCGGCGAGACCGACATCGCCTACCGCAACAGCATGCGCACACTCGCCGTCTTCGCCGACCACGGCGTGCGCAGCTTCTCCGTCCTCAGCTCCCACGGACACGAGTGGCTGAACTGGCGCCGTTACCTCTGGCAGACCGCCCAGATCATGTTCCCCGAGAGCCGCTGACCATCCCTCTTCACCCTTTGCTTCACCCATGAAAAATAACCTGATCCGACTCGCAGCCCTGCTCCTGGTCTCCTCGTTCGTCGCCGTCGGCGCCACCCGCGCCGCCGACGCCGCCCCGAAGGAGACATTCGTCCTCGTCCACGGCGCCACCGCCGGCGGCTGGGAATGGAAGAGCACCGGCAAGTGCCTCGCCGACGACGGCAACACCGTGTACCGTGTCACGCTCACCGGCCTCGGCGAGCGCATGCACCTCAACGGGCCGCACATCGACCTCCAGACCCACATCAACGACGTCGTGAACCTCATCCTCTTCGAGGATCTCCACGATGTCGTCCTCACCGGCCACAGCTACGGCGGCATGGTCATCACCGGCGTGATCGACCGCATCCCCGAGCGGATTAAGCACGTCGTCTACCTCGACGCCGCGGTGCCCAACGACGGCCAGTCCATCTGGGACCTCTTCGGTGGCGGCAACCCGCCCAACACCAACATCGTCGACGGTATGATGCAGGTTTCGTGGGTGAAACCCGGCGACAAGCCGCCGCACAGCGTCGCTCAGTCGATCAAGTGCTTCAACACGCCCGTCTCCTACAAGAACCCCGCCGCACTCGCGCTGCCGGTGACCTACGTCGCCTTCGTCCCGAAGGACCAGTCGGCCGAGGAGCGCGCGAAGAAGGATAAGAGCTGGCAGAACGCCGTCGCGCGCGGCTGGACCATCCGCACCTTCCCGGGCCACCACGTCGCCCAGCAGGAAGACCCCCGCGGTGTCGCCACCCTCATCGAGCAGTCGGTCTCTGATGTGAATCAGCCTGTGCCCGCCGCGCAACCCGCGCAGAAGTAAACATACCATCGCCGTCGTGCCCACCATGCACTCTGTCCGTCATCACCCTTCTGTGCGCCGTGCTATCGTAGCCGGCGCGTTTCTGCTACTGGTCGGCACGACGGTCGGTCTGGCTCAGCCAGCTCCTGCGACTCCGCGGGTCAAGCAACCCACCGGCATTGAAATCGTCGGCACGCTCTCCGCGCCGGCCCGCACGTTCCGCGAGCAGGACCTCGCCGGCTACGTGATGGTCTACTTCAAGGACCGCACCCACTCCGCCTACCTCGCCATCAGCCGCGACGGCACCACTTTCACCGACATCAACGGCGGCGAGCCCGTCTTCGACGGCGAACTCCTCGCTGAGCAGAAGGGCGTGCGCGACCCGCACCTCGCCCGCGGTCCCGACGGCGCCTTCTACCTCGCGATGACCGACCTGCACATCTTCGGCCAGAAGGCCGGCTTCCGCGACGCCCCGTGGCAGCGTTCCGAAGCGGAGCACGGTTGGGGCAACAACCGCGCCCTCGTTCTCATGAAATCGTGGGATCTCATCCACTGGACCCACGCCATCTTCCGCGTCGACCTCGCGTTTCCGGAACTCGGCGACATCGATTGCGCCTGGGCGCCGGAGACGACCTACGATCCCGTCGCCAAACGGATGGTCGTCTACTTCACCATCCGCTACGAAAACAAGAACGCCAACCTCTACTGGGCCTACACCGACGACGCCTTCACCAAGCTCACGAGCACGCCCAAGATGATCCCCGGCATCGGCGGCATCGACGGCGACCTCACCCGCGTCGGCGACCAGTGGCACCTCTTCTACGTGAGCGACGCCAAGATCTTCCACGCCGTCTCACCCCGCCTCGCCGACGGTTATGTGGCCGACTCCCGCCGGATCGACCCCGAGACGAAACCGACCGAGGCCCCCAACGTCTTCCGCCGCCTCGGCACCGACACTTGGGTACTCATGTACGACGTCTACGGCGGACGGCCCAACAACATGGGCTTCAGCGAGACGAAGGACTTCGTCTCGTTCCAGAATCTCGGCCATTTCAACGAAGGCACGATGAAGGGCACCAACTTCGAGCGCCCCAAGCATGGGGCCGTCACCTACCTCACGGCCGACGAACTCGCCGCCGTCGCGGCTCACTGGAACGTCCAGCTCGACCCCAAGTAGTCGCCCGTTTTCTCCACTCGTTTTCGTCCACTTCCATGAACCTCCGTCTCGCCTCCGCCTATCTCGGCCTGGTTCTGGCCGCCAGCGCCTTCGCCCAGCCCACGCGCCAACCGCCCGTCGTCTCACCGGTCGTGAACTCCGACCGCACCGTCACCTTCCGCCTCCGCGCGCCCGACGCCCAGAAGGTCGAGCTCAGCGGCCAGTTCCTCACCGCCAACCAGTCGCTGACCAAGGACGAGACCGGCGTGTGGAGCGCCACCGTCGGCCCCGTCGCCCCCGATCTCTACCCCTACAACTTCGTCGTCGACGGCGTGGGCGTGGCCGATCCGGGCAACCAATACGTGTTCCCCAACGAGGGCTTCAAGGCCAGCCTGCTCGACATCCCCGACGCGGAGCCGTCGCTCCGTTCGGTCCAGAACGTCCCGCACGGCGAGCTCACCTACGCCTTCTACCAGTCGGAGGCCCTCGGCTGCACCCGGCCGCTCGTCATCTACACCCCGCCGGGCTATCGCGCCGGCGCTGAGCGCTACCCGGTGCTCTACCTCGTGAGCGGCACTACCGATACCGAGGAGACCTGGTTCCGCGTCGGCCGGGTGAACTTCATCTTGGACAACCTCATCGCCCAGAAGCGCGCCGTGCCGATGATCGTCGTGATGCCCTACGGCAACATGCTGATGGGCATGCCGCGCCCCTGGACGCCCGAGGTCGCCACGATGTACAAGTCCTTCGGCGACGAGTTGCTCGCCGAGATCGTGCCCTACGTGGAGACCAACTTCCGCGCCATCCCCGACCGTGAGAGCCGCGCCATCGCCGGCTTCTCCCGCGGCGGCGGCGAGTCGCTCTTCACCGCATTCAGCCACCTCGACACCTTTGCTTGGGTCGGCTCCTACAGCGCCTACCTCACCCCCGAGGTCATTGACTTGCACCTCCCCGCGCTCGCCGCCGACGCCGCCTCCACCAACCGCCGCCTCAAACTGTTCTGGCTCGGTGTGGGCCAGGACGACTTCCTCTACCCGCAGGCGTCGGCGTTCCTTGACCTGCTGGCCGAGCGGAAGATCCAACACCAGAAACTCATCACCGGCGGCGGCCACACCTGGATGAACGCCCGCCACTACCTCACCGAAACCCTCCAGCTCTACTTCAAATAGCACGGTGATTCCACGCCGCACCAGCTTTCCGATCAATCCCATGAAACGCACCACCTTAGTTCTCGCCCTCGGCCTCTTTGCCGTGGCCACCACCTTCGCTCAGGAGAACCCCGAGCAGGTCTCCGACACGCGCGCACGCGCCAACTTCGCCCGGCCCATCGAACTTGCCGCCGACGACGTCCGCGTCTTCCCCGAGCCGCCGGCTGCCTTCCGCACTGTACGCGACGGCATCGCCCATGGTCAGGTCGTGGCTTTCGAGTACGACTCGAATGTCACTGGCAAGCGCCGCAAGGCCAACATCTACCTGCCGCCCGGCTACTCGGCGGAGAAGAAGTTCCCCGTGCTCTACCTGCTCCACGGCATCGGCGGCGACGAGAACGAGTGGCTCGGTTGCGCCACTCCCAATGTCATCCTCGACAACCTCATCGCCGACGGAAAGGCCGTGCCGATGATCGTCGTGATGCCCAACGGCCGCGCCATTGCCGACGACCGCGCGATCGGCAACCCGTTCGAGCCCGCCAAAGCGGCCGGCTTCGCCAAGTTCGAGGGCGACCTCTTCGGCTGTCTGATCCCCGCGATCGAGGCGAAGTTCTCCGTCCTCACCGACCGCGGGCACCGCGGCATCGCCGGACTCTCGATGGGCGGCGGCCAGACCTTCAACTTCGGCCTCGGCCACCTCGACTCCTTCGCCTGGGTCGGCGCCTTCTCCGCCGCGCCCAACACCAAGCCGCCGGCCGAACTCCTGCCCGATCCCGCCGCCGCCACCAAGCAGCTCAAGCTGCTCTACATCTCCTGCGGCAACAAGGACGGCCTGATCAACTTCTCCCAGGGCGTGCACCGCTACGCCAAGGAGCACGGCGTGCCCCATATCTGGAACGTCGACGACCACAGCCACGATCCGAACACCTGGGCGAGCAACTTCTACCACTTCTCCCAACGGCTCTTCCGCTGACCGAGATGACCTGCCGCACTCACATCCCCTAATCACACAGCCATGACCGCTCCCCTCGGTCTCTTGCGTCCGTTCCTCTCGTTCGCGGTGGTCGCCGCCGCG
>Ga0209098_1000315_pt1 | contig 54333 bp, 41 predicted proteins | sample AD_JPNHW1_MetaG_FD_184429 | JGI IMG/M metagenome (GOLD analysis project Ga0209098, IMG submission 184429) | Active sludge microbial communities of municipal wastewater-treating anaerobic digesters from Japan - AD_JPNHW1_MetaG (SPAdes) (version 2) | ecosystem: Engineered > Bioreactor > Anaerobic...
ATCGGCTGTCCGATTAATTTTTTTGTTTTATCTTTGTCCATAACCCTAGTTTTAGAAGATTAGGCAAAGATGGCAAGTATATCAATAACTTTGGGTATGCTTGCCTATTTTTTCTCGGACATCAATGATAAATTATTATTAACTATAATAAACATCGTATAAAATAATCTAAATGAAAATACTATAATAAATAAAATTTAAAAGTAAAAAAGTTTAATTTTGTATTAAATGTAATTTTTATATGAAAAATTCATCAGCAAACTTTCATATTGATAGTTTAGATAAAAAAATACTATCCATATTAACAAAAGATGCACGTACTCCTTTTGTTGAAGTTGCCCGTACCTGTGGTGTTAGTGGCGCTGCCATTCATCAACGTGTTCAGCAGATGATAAGTGCCGGTGTAATTAAAAGTTCCCAGTTTAATATATCTCCAAGAGCTATGGGTTATAATACCTGCGCTTTTATTGGTATTCAGCTTCACCTGATAACACGAAAATCACATATTGAAGCTTTCGATAAAATAATGAAAGTGCCGGAGATTGTGGAATGCCACCACGTTTCCGGAAAACATTCATTACTTATTAAAATTTACACAAAGAGTAATGAAGATTTAAAAGATATTATTATAGAAAAAATTCAATCCATTCCCGAAGTGATTTCTACTGAAACTTTTATTTCGTTACAGGAAGGTTTTGAAAGGCAAGTAGCAACAGAATAAAATAAAAATTTAAAAATTAAGCCCCACTCTTGATCTTGAATGGGGCATATAAATTTTGATATGATTATTAATTTACAATGCCGAAAGGCATTCCTCTATAATTGTCCATGTTCTTTTAATATCATTGTCCAGTCCTACTGAGAAACGTACCAAACCAGATGACATTCCCATGTTTTTTTGTATATCTTCAGGAACTTCAGACGAAGTGCTTTTCCCTGAATTACTAAAAAGAGTTTTGAAATATCCAAGGCTAACAGCTAAATAACCAACACCTTTTTTTTCCATCATTTCCATGAAATCATTTGATCTTTCAGTTGTCTCCATATCAATTGCAAGTATGCCACCATATCCATATCCTGAGTTCAACATTTTTTTCAGAGTCTCATGTCCGCTGTGTTCAGGTAATCCGGGGTATGAAACAGAAATACCTTTTTTCTTAAATTGTTCTGCAAGATATAATGCATTTTTACCATGCTGTACCATACGAATATGAAGGGTGTGTAAATTTTTTAAAATACTTGAAGAACGGAGAGGATCAAGTACCGGGCCCAGAAGCATTGCTGTACCATTATTCACATTACATAATGAATCAATAAATTCTTTACTTCCACAAATAGCACCGGCAACACAATCATTTTTACCATTAATGAATTTGGTCATGCTATACACAACAATATCAGCGCCCAAAATGCAAGGCGATACAAGCATAGGAGTGAAAGTATTATCAACAACTAATTTTACATTATTTTTTTGTGCAATAGCAGCAAGCCCAGGAATATCGGAAATCTGCAACATTGGGTTAGTCATTGTTTCCGTATAAATCAATTTTGTATTTGGCTTGATAGCTTTTTCTACAGCTTTTAAATCAGTAATATCAACAAAAGTTACGCTGATATTAAATTTGGGAAGATAATTCTGCAAGAATGCAAATGTTCCTCCATAAGTTGTCTGGCTTGAAACAATATGATCGCCATAGTTGCACAATTGTAAAATAGTTCCTGTTATTGCACTCATGCCTGAACCGGTAACCCATGCTGATTCGGTGCCTTCCATTGCAGCCATAGCATCAGCCAAATATTTATTACTTGGATTCCAATGGCGCGAATATAAAAAGCAACCTTCAAGAGTCCCGTCGAAAGTTTCTGTCATGCTTTTAGCCTGCATAAATGTGTATGTGGCTGAATCAGTAATGGAGGGGTTTACGTCTCCAAATTCCCCAAACTGTTGTAAGTCTTGAATCCTGGAAGCAGGATCGTTTTTCATTTTAGTCATATTCTTTAAGATTTTAAGTGCAAAATTACAATTATTAATATAATTACAATAATAAACTACATTATGTAATCATTATATATATATTAATTATTTTTCATAAGCTATTTAGCAATTAAAATAATTTTATGTAATATTTTTATAAATCTTATATCAATTAACTTTCAATTTGTAAGTTTTGATATAATACCAAATATTTTATTATACTAAACGTTCGATGTTGCCTTTTTTGCAAACTCTAATAGCTGAAGTATAATTTAAAACAGCCTAAAGGATATTTAAATTTTACAATGATTATGCAGATTGTATTTTAAAATTATAAAATCTAATTTTAAGATTTTATGTTTTGACATTTTCACTACATTCGCAAAAAATATTTTAATATATGAATTACGATTTAATAGTTATCGGTAGTGGTCCCGGTGGATATGTTGCTGCAATACGTGCATCGCAATTGGGATTAAAAGTTGCAGTTGTTGAAAAAGCTGAACTTGGTGGTATTTGCCTCAATTGGGGATGTATTCCAACTAAAGCATTATTAAAAAGCGCCCAGGTGTACAATTACATGAAGCATTCTGCCGATTACGGAATTCAGGTTGAAGGCGCTGTAAAACCCGATTTTGAAGCTATTGTAAAACGCAGCCGTACTGTTGCCGAAAACATGAGTAAAGGAATTCAATTCCTTTTTAAGAAAAATAAAATTGAAGTTATTACCGGTCTTGGAAAAGTGAAACCCGGTAAAATAGTTGAAGTTACTGATGCTTCAGGAAATAAAACAGAATTTTCAGCAAACCATATTATTATTGCAACCGGTGCAAGGTCGCGCCAATTGCCTAATCTACCACAAGACGGTAAAAAAATTATCGGGTATCGTGAAGCTATGACATTACCTAAACTTCCCGAATCGATGGTAGTTGTTGGCTCTGGAGCAATTGGTTCCGAGTTCGCACAATTTTATAATTCAATGGGAACAAAAGTTACATTGATTGAATTATTGCCTAACATCGTTCCTTTAGAAGACGAAGAAGTTTCAAAACAACTGGAACGTTCGTTCAAAAAATCAGGAATGAAAGTCATGACTGATGCGTCTGTTGAAAGCGTTGATACAACCGGTGATGTATGCAAAGTAAAAGTGAAAACAAAAAAAGGCGAAGAAATTATAGATGCAGAAATTGTTTTCTCGGCAGTTGGAATTGCTACAAACATTGAAGGTATTGGTTTGGAAGAAACCGGAATAAAAACCGAAAGAGGAAAAGTAATTGTTGACGATTTTTATAAAACCAATGTAGAAGGTTATTATGCAATAGGTGACATTGTTCACGGACCAGCATTGGCGCATGTTGCATCGCACGAAGGAATTGTTTGTGTTGAAAAAATTGCAGGCCACCATCCTTCTCCGGTTGATTACAATAATATTCCAGGATGTACTTACACCACTCCTGAAATTTCATCAGTTGGGATGACCGAGAAACAAGCTAAAGATGCAGGTCATGAAATAAAAGTCGGGAAGTTTCCTTTCACTGCTTCGGGCAAAGCAAGCGCAGCAGGCAATAAAGACGGTTTTATAAAAGTTATTTTCGATGCAAAAACAAATGAACTTCTCGGCACTCATATGATTGGCGATAATGTTACCGAAATGATTGCAGAAATTGTAGTAGCAAGAAAATTAAAAACGACTCATCGCGAAATTCTGGATGCAGTGCATCCCCATCCAACTATGTCGGAAGCAGTGATGGAAGCTGTTGCCGCTGCATACGGCGAGGTAATACACATTTAAATTTTTAATGTTAAATTTTAAATTATTAATGATTCAATATACAGAGTGCAGAATTATGAAATCAGAATTAATAATTTCAAACTTCAAACTCTAAACTCAAAACTTCTAAAATGTGCGGCATTACAGGAATTTTTTCTTTTCAAAATGAAGCTCTTTCATTTAAAACGAAAGTAGAAAATGCTGTTGCCAAACTTCATAATCGCGGACCTGAAAATTCAGGAACATACTTCCACAATCATGTTGCTTTGGGTCATACAAGGCTTGCTATTATTGATGTTACTAATGCAGCATCACAACCTTTTAATGATAATTCAGGAAGATATACCATAATTTTTAATGGTGAATTTTTTAATTTCAAAGAGCATCGTGAAGAATTATTAAAAAAAGGAATTCAGTTAAAATCACAAAGCGATACTGAAGTTTTACTTTACCTGTACATCACCGAAGGTGCGTCATTCCTCGAAAAGATAAATGGGTTTTTTGCATTTGCAATTTATGATAAAGAAGAAGAAACGTTATTTGTTGCCCGTGATCGTTTTGGAGTTAAACCTTTAGTTTATTATAAAGATGATGAACAATTTATTTTTGCTTCCGAGATAAAAGCCTTACTGGAATACGGAATTAATAAGGAACTTGATGAAACATCGTTGTATCAATATTTGCAATTGAATTATATTCCTGCTCCAAATTCTATTTTTAAAAATGTTTGCAAACTTAAACCGGGAAATTTTCTTAAAATAAAAGGTGGCAACATAGAGCAAAAAGAATATTATAAAATCCCGATTCATTCTGAAACAGAAATAAAAAAATTCAACATCAATTATGATGATGCAAAAAATAAAATTCATGAATTGCTTGATAATTCAGTAAAATTAAGAATGATCTCTGATGTTCCGCTTGGTGCATTTTTAAGTGGAGGAATTGATTCATCAATTGTAACAGCCCTTGCATCAAGATACACTGATAAACTTAAAACTTTTTCAATCGGGTATAAAGATGAACCTTTATTTGATGAAACCCGCTATGCAAGGCTTGTTGCCAATAAACTAAAAACCGAGCATACCGAATTTATTTTAACGAATGATGATTTATTTTCTGTACTATTTAATGTACTTGATTATACCGATGAACCTTTTGCCGACTCATCAGCACTTGCCTTGAATATTTTAAGCAAACAAACACGCAAGCATGTAACTGTAGCATTGTCGGGCGATGGCGCTGATGAACTTTTTGGCGGTTACAACAAACACTGCGCTGAATATAGAATCAGAAATGCTGGAATTACAGAAAACTTCATAAAATTTTCAGAACCTTCGTACCAACTTTTTCCTCAATCAAGAAATTCGAAATTCACCAATACAATCAGGCAACTCGACCGATTTGCAAAGGGGATGAATTTAAGTGATAGTGAGCGTTACTGGAATTGGTGCGGATTTGCTTCGGAAAAGGAAATTGATAAATTATTTTTATTGAACCAAAAAGAAAATTATTCTGAAAGAAAGAAAAACATTTTAAAATATATTTCGCAAACTAAAGGATTGAATGATGTATTGTATACCGATATGCATTTGGTTTTACAAAACGACATGCTGGTAAAAGTGGATATGATGTCGATGGAGAATTCACTAGAAGTACGAACACCTTTCCTTGATTTCAATTTAGTGAATTATGTCTTTTCTCTTCCTTCAGAATTTAAAGTTGATAAAAGTTTTGGAAAGAAAATTTTGCAAGATACTTTCAGAAATATTTTACCAGAAGAAATTTATCACCGCAATAAACATGGCTTTGAAGTGCCTCTATTAAAGTGGTTCCGCAATGAATTGAAGTCTTTAATCTTTGATGAATTGCTTGAAGAAAAATTTATCACACAGCAAAATATTTTCAATCCAACTGAAATTTCTTTGCTGAAAAATAAATTACTTTCCAATAATCCCGGCGATGCTGCTGCAAGAATATGGGCGCTGGCCGTATTCCAGTATTGGTGGAAGAAATATTTTGTATAAAATCCTAATATAAAATATTGGTATATGATATAACAGAACATGACAAAACCTGATTTACTTAAACACTTATACCTCTCTACTTTTTCATCAATTGAATTTTATTTGAATTTTGGTCATTAAATTTGTTATTTATAAGTACCTTCGCTTTCCGATTTGAAAAGCAATGCCAAAAGTTTTACGTATTATAAACCGGTTTAATCTAGGCGGGCCTACATATAATGCAGCGCTACTTTCAAAACATTTGGCGCCGGAATTTGAAACTTTGCTTTATAGCGGAGCTATTGATGAAACTGAAGGCGATGCAAAATTCATTGTTCGAAACTTAGGTATTGAACCCCTTACTATTCCTGAAATGCGTAGGTCACTTAATCCTGCTCTTGATTATCAAGCATATAAAAAAATTAAAAAAATAATTTCCGAATTTAAACCGGATATTGTTCACACACACGCCTCAAAAGCAGGCGCACTGGGGCGTTTAGCGGCATATAACTTAGGCGTTCCGGTTATTATTCATACTTTTCACGGTCATGTTTTTGATAATTATTTCAGCCGTCTCACTTCAAAATTTTATATAAATATTGAACGTTATCTTGCTAAAAAAAGCACCAAAATTATTGCGCTGTCGGAAATTCAAAAAAATGATTTGGTAAATAAATTTAAAATTTGTCCCGCTGAAAAAATAGAAATTATATCGCTAGGATTTGATTTGGATAAATTCCAGGAAAATATTGAATTAAAAAGAAAAAAATTCAGAAATGATTTTCAAATTGCAGATGATGAAATAGCCATTGCTATAATTGGGAGATTAGTTCCAATAAAAAATCACGAATTGTTTCTTCAATCAATAAAAGATATTTCAGAAAAAACAAAAAAGAAAATCAGGGTATTTATTGTAGGTGATGGTGAAAGTAAAATGGATATTCTGAAAAAAACAAAGGAATTAAATCTATCGTTTACAGAAAATAAATCCGAATCAAAAAATAATCTCATCACCTTCACTTCGTGGATCAAAGAAATTGATACCGTTATTGCCGGAATTGATATCGTTGCATTAACCTCTTTGAATGAAGGTACGCCTGTAAGCCTTATTGAAGCCCAGGCAGGAAACAAGCCAATTGTAAGCACCAATGTAGGTGGAATAGAAAATGTAGTTATTCCAAATGAAACGGCTTTGCTTTCACCGAACAATAACCAAAAAGCATTTGCTGAAAATATTTTAAAGGTTATTGGATCAGACAATTTGCGTCAAAAATTATCACAAAAAGGCTGGCAGAACGTGAAAGAGAAATTTCATTTTTCCCGGTTAATTAGTGATACAAAAAAACTATATTACCAACTTCTGAAACAATAATCTTTTTGTTTCGTTTAACTATAATATTTATACTTTTGCAGATATCTAATCTAAATGATTGAAAATAAAGTGAAAAAATATTTTCTTTTTATTATTGTTTTGATGTTATTTTTGTCTTCGTGCAAAATATTTTCCCCTAGCCAAATGTTGCGCACAGGAAAGAACTATAAATATTCCGAATTCACTGCCGCACAAGATACACAACACTATCATATTGCTCCTAATGATAAAGTTTCATTTTCTATAACTACTAACAATGGTGAAAATATTATTAATCCTATTAGTGGAACTTCAACAGTAGCATCAGGAAATTCAAATTCTGAATATACCGTTGAATATGACGGAATGATAAAACTTCCAATTTTAGGAAGAGTAAAAATTAGCGGAATGACTTTACGAGAAGCAGAAAAATTCCTTGAAAGTATTTACTCTAAATATTTTAATGAACCTTTTGTTCAATTGAAAGTTACAAATAACAAAGTAATAATATTCAATGGTGGCGAGGGTGGCAAATCATCAGTTATTACTCTCACCAGCACCAATACAACTTTATTTGAAGCCATTGCGCAAACAGGAGGCATTACTGATGGAAAAGCATTTAAAATTAAACTAATCCGCGGTGATTTAAAAAGTCCACAGATTTACCTGGTTGACCTATCTACTCTTGATGGAGTAAAAAAAGCTAATTTAATTTTGCAGGCAAACGATATAATATATATAGAACCAAGGAACAGGTATCCTGAAAAATTAATGACGGCAATTACTCCCTATTTATCGCTTGCTTCATTTATTTTACTAATCGCAAATACTATCAAATAACATTAATGGCAACGACAAAAAAAATATCGAATATTAACGACGAAATTGACATTAAGTTATTTCTATATATTGCTAAACGAAGTTTTTTATATATAGCCATTTTTCTTGCTATTGCATTGATAGGGCAATTTCTTTATCTCCGGTATGCACGTCCTATTTACCAAACCAGTGCTACAGTACAAATCAGCTCAAATGAAGAAAACGTTAATAAAATCCTGGAAACAGAAAGTATGGGGCTGGAGCAGCAAAACGATATTGAAAAAGCAAGAGAGCTTATAAGTTCTCCTGTTTTTCTTGAACGTGCATTTTCTTCATTACCTCTAGCCATCAGCTATTACCAGGAAGGTACGATCATGTCGTCAGAACAATATAAAACAGCTCCTTTCGAAATAACTGCTGATGTAAAAGTACCTTCTATCTATGGCATTCCTATATATGTTAATTTTATTTCAAAAGACCGATATGAATTATCATATACCCATGGAGGTTCACAGAAATATACAAAAGATTTTGCAATATCGGGAAAAGCATCTATTCCTGAAGCAGACATAAAACTAAAAATCACAAATTCCAATAAAATTGATTTCAAAAATGGCATCCTGAATCAGAATTCATATTTTTTCATTATTAATAATCCAAATGGTATTGTATATAATTATGCTTCGGAACTAACAATAACCACTATAAGCGAAGCTGCTAAAACAATACAAATTTCAATAAAAGACCAAAACGCGATAAAAGCCTCTGATTTAGTAAATGCAATTGTTGACACATACAGGACATACGGAGTAGAGAAAAAAGCAGAAAGCACTAACAGTGTTCTTGAATTTATTGATAAACAATTGCAACAGGTTTACGATACTTTATTCAAATCTGAAATGGATCTTGAAAGTTTTAAAAAAGAAAACCGGCTTGATTCAACCCAGATGGAACCATTACCAAGTATTTACTCAAGAGTTAATGATTTTGATGACCAGCTGATTGAACTGGAACTTCAGGAAAATTTACTAACTCAGGTTCAAAACAGTATTAAAGAAAAAGATCTTGATATTTATAAAATGATTGCTACTGTTGCCGGGAGTGAATTTGAAGGGTCTGTTTCAAATTTCCTGGAATCGTTACAGGAACTGCTCTTAAAAAAAGAAAAACTTTTATACCAGGTTACAAAAAACAGTGGACAGATTGAAGAAATAAATTATCAAATAGAAATACAAAAAAAATTATTAGCCGAATGCATTACTACATTAAAAGCAAACCTGACATCTCGAAAAGCTACTATAAACAAATATCTTGACTCTTATAAAAACACTGCTTTTTCATCAAAAGAAAATTACAATGCTCTTGAGTTAAGCCGTCTGCAAAGGATGTATAACATCAACGAGCAATTTTATAATAAGCTCATTGAAAAAAAGGCAGAATACCAGATTGCAAAAGCCGGTTATGTTTCCCAGATTGTAGTTCTCGACAAAAGCACAGTTCCCAATGACCCGATTTCCCCAAGACGCAGATTAATATTTTTCGGGAGTTTGCTTTTTGCAATTTTCATAAGTATCGGACTTATACTTATCAGATATTTATTCTATAATGAGATTACCAATATTAATGATATCATTAAATATACTGATGCGCCTATTTTAGGAATCATACCAAAGTACAGAAGAGAAATACCTGTTTCTCAACTTATCGTTGATAAAAAACCTAAATCATTAATAGCTGAATCATTAAGATCAATTCGAACAAATTTACAATTTGTAAATAATGATCCCGGCCCGAAAGTTATTGCAATTACCTCAACTATATCAGGTGAAGGAAAAACATTTGTTTCGATTAATCTTGCCGGTATCATCGCTTTTTCTGATAAAAAAGTAATTGTAATTGACCTCGATCTTCGCAAACCAAAAATACACAAAGGGTTTGGAGTAGAAAACAGAAAAGGTGTAAGTACAATATTAATGAACATGGATTCGGAAAAAGAATGTATTCAACATAGTACTGTTCCTAATTTAGATTTCCTTACAGCTGGTCCGGTTCCACCTAATCCATCTGAGTTAATGCTTACCAAAAGGATGGAACAAATGATCGACTTACTGAAAAATAATTACGACTATGTTATTATCGATAACCCTCCAATCGGATTGGTTACAGATGGTATGCGGAATATGTTGATAGCCGATTACCCCATATATGTATTTAAAGCAACCCATTCAAAAAGAATGTTTGTTCAAAATGTTGATCGCCTTATCAACGAGAGCGGGATAAAGCGTCTTGCAATTGTTTTAAATGCTGTTGAACCTCAATATTCAGGGTACAATTACGGAAAAGGAAATTCATACGGACCGGGATATGGAGCAGGCTATGGCTACGGCTACGGTTATGCTTATGGTTATGGCTATGGCTATTATGATGACGACCATTTACATCCTATTAAGAAAAAATTTATCCTGGATAGAATCTCTGATTTTATCTGGAAAAAAATCCTTCGTAGAAATTAAACACCAAGATGGAAATTAAATGCACCGAAATCCCGGGATTACTTATTATCCAACCTAAAATTTTTTATGATGCCAGAGGTTACTTTTTTGAATCCTATAATAAAATCAAACTTTCAGAATCAGGATTTAAAGCTGACTTTATCCAGGATAATCAATCCATGTCTTCAAAAGGAACATTAAGAGGAATGCATTTCCAACGACCTCCTTTTGAACAGGGAAAATTGGTAACTGTGATAAAAGGAGCAGTAAGAGATATTGTAGTTGATATCCGAAAAAATTCAAAATTTTATGGAAAATATTTTAGCATTGAGTTAACTGAGCAAAATAAAACCATGCTCTGGGTACCTCCAGGGTTCGCCCATGGATTTCTTACGCTTGAGGACAATACCATTTTTTCATATAAATGCACGCAAGTTTATAATAAGGACTCTGAAGGAGCAATATTGTGGAATGACCCCGATGTTAATATAAACTGGGATATTAAAAATCCTGTTATTTCTGAAAAGGACAATAATGCACCATTATTCAAAACATTGAATACACCTTTTTAATAAAAATTATTCGTACTTTTGCAAACTCTTAAAATTAGTCGATGACTAAAATTCAAATTTTTGAATATGTTATTTTCTTTGTTACTTGTTTAGCATTCTCTATTCTGATAAACTCCCTTTTTATTAAATTTATCAGGACATTAGGCATTCGCAATAAGGAAGAAACAGTTATCAGGTGGAGTACTCAATCAAAACCTGCTATTGGAGGTATTTCATTTTATATAATCTTCCTGCTTTCAATAATTGCCTATTCGTTTTTTGTTGATCGCAGTCAATATTTTTTAAACCTTCAATTCATTGGAGTTCTTTTCGCATCTACACTGGGTTTTCTTATGGGCATGTTCGACGATGCATATAATACAAAACCACTTATTAAACTTTTCACACAAATTTCCTGTGGAATAATTTTAATATCCACAAATATATATATTGATATTTTTGATATCCAGTGGCTGAATTATACCATCACCATTTTCTGGGTAGTAGGCATGATGAACTCTATCAATATGCTAGATAATATGGATGCCATAACATCTGTAATATCAATATTTATTTTAATAACAATTATTATAAATCTATTTTTATTAAATGATTTCAGAAACCCTGATATTTTTATAATATTAGGGATTTTAGCTGCTTTAATAGGATTCCTAAAATTCAACTGGCATCCTTCTACTATATATATGGGTGATACAGGAAGTCAATTTCTTGGTGCATTCCTGGCAGCAATTGGTATAATTTATTTCTGGAATCATCCTGATGGTAATGGAGTACACATTTGGTCAAAACAAATTCTTACCGCAGTAATAATTTTCAGTATCCCAATAATTGATACAACAACAGTGGTAATTAAACGTCTTTCCAAAGGGAAATCGCCATTTGTAGGAGGAAAAGACCACACAACTCATCATATTTCATATCTTGGCTTTTCCGATAAACAGGTAGCATATATTTATTCGGCAATTTCAATATTATCAATGACCATAACAGTTATTGCAGTAAATTACATCAACAACTGGAGTTATTTTCATATCGCTATTTATTCTCTGTATTTTATAATTTTATTTGTTATACTTTTTGTTATTGCAAATCGTAATATCAAATAAATATTTATAGTTTATGATTTTTAAAAAAATTTTTTTATTCATTTTATTTTTAGCAACCATAGCATTATTTATGGTATGTTTTAATTTTTCTACAAATAAACCTGACAGCGATACAGATTATCAAAAAGCATTTTATAAAAACTATAAGATTTTTTCTGTTGAAATTCCCGACTCTATTGATTTTGCAGGCGAAAAAGTTGAAACCAATCGTTATGATGTCAGAGAAGGAATTGATCGTGAACTCCTGGTAAATACATACTGGCAATCACAAACATTAATGCTTATAAAAAAAGCATTCCGATGGTTTCCAATTATAGAGCCTATTTTGAAGAAAAACGGAATTCCTGAAGATTTTAAATATCTTGCTGTTGCAGAAAGCGGACTTACAAATAATATGATATCTTCTGCTGGCGCTACAGGTATGTGGCAATTCATTAAAGAAAGTGCTATCAAATATGGACTTGAAGTTAATGACTATATTGATGAACGTTATAATGTTGAGAAATCAACACTTGCTGCTTGCAAATATATTAAAGAAGCTTATGCCATTTATAAAAGCTGGACAATGGCTGCCGCATCTTATAATGTTGGAATTGGTTCTATTTCAAAATCAATTGAATTTCAAAAAACAAATAATTATTACGACCTCTATTTGAACTCGGAAACGGCCAGATACGTTTATCGAATTATTGCGTTAAAACTTATTTTAGGTAATCCTAAAGATTATGGTTTCTTTCTGAGGCTTAAAGACCTTTATCCTCCAATACCAACACGTACTGTAAAAGTGGATTCATCAATTAAAGATCTTGTCAGCTTTGCAAAAAATTTCAATTTAAACTATAAAATTCTTAAGGATTTTAATTTATGGCTTAGAAAATCGTCACTCGAAAATATCTCAGGAAAAACATATTATTTTACTTTACCAAAAGAAGGCTTTATAACATATGATTCTCTGCAGGCGAATATGAGTGATGAACCATTTTTATCACCCGATAGTCTGAACGAATAACATACAGACGCATTATGAATTACGAAGATGAATACTTCTTATAACACTGATGTACTGTTAAAACAATCCGAATCATCCGGCGAACCTGAATTCATATCAGTTCTGGGCGCAAGAGTTCATAACCTGGATAATGTTGATGTAATCATTCCCCGTAATAAGCTAGTAGTAATAACAGGACTAAGTGGTAGCGGAAAATCTTCACTGGCTTTCGATACGATATATGCTGAAGGGCAAAGACGTTACCTGGAAACCTATTCAGCATACGCCCGTCATTTTATAGGAAACATAGAACGACCAGATGTTGATAAAATAACAGGATTAAGCCCGGTTATTTCTATTGAGCAAAAATCAACTTCAAAGAATCCGCGTTCTACTGTTGGTACCATTACTGAGATATATGATTATTTACGACTTTTATTCGCTCGTGTAGCTGATGCATATTCATATGAAACCGGCGAAAAAATGGTTCGTTATACCGAGTCACAAATTATTGAAATTATCTTAAATAAATTCAATGATAAGGAAATAATAATACTTGCTCCGGTTGTAAAAGGAAGAAAAGGACATTATCGCGAACTTTTTGAACAAATAAGGAAACAGGGATTTTTAAGAGTGCGAATTGATAATGTAATCAAAGAAATTTCATTCGGGTTACAGGTAGACCGATACAAAATACATAATATCGAAATTGTAATTGATAAAATCAAGATTACTTCCGATAACAAGTTCCGTTTAGCCGAATCGCTTCAATTAGCCATGCGACATGGAAAAGGGATGCTGATGATTCAAAATATTTCTGATGACAATGTATATCAGTTCAGTAAATTTCTGATGTGTCCAACAACAGGTATTTCATATGATGAGCCTGAACCCAACACATTTTCTTTTAATTCTCCTTATGGCGCTTGTCCTAAATGCAGCGGATTGGGAAGTATTACCGAACTGGATATTAATAAAATTATTCCTGACCGCAAGAAATCTATAAAACAAGGCGGAATTATACCTATAAAAGAAATTAAAAATAAATGGATTGTTCATCAACTGGAAGCAATAGGACATAAATACGATTTCACGCTCGACTCTCCTATTGAAGATATTCCTGACAACGCTCTTGATATTATTCTATACGGTTCTGATGAAGTGTTTAAAGTAAAGTCAGATAATTATGGTGTAGAAGCTACATATTCGCTAAATTTTGAAGGTATAGCAAATTTTATTTTCAGCCAGTATCAGGATACTAATGGATCTTCAATAAAAAAATGGGCATACGGATTCATGGAAGAAGCGAAATGCCCATTATGCAATGGCAACAGGTTAAAGAGAGAATCGTTGCATTACAGGATTGGGGATAAAAATATTGCTGAACTTGCAGCAATGGATATTGTTCATTTTAAAAAGTGGATAAATAGCGCTGATCAATTTCTTGATAAAAGAAAATTGAAAATCGCTTTTGAACTATTACATGAAATTTCAAAACGTACCGATTTTTTACTCAATGTGGGTCTTGATTACCTTTCTCTGAACAGATCTTCTAAATCATTGTCGGGTGGCGAATCGCAACGCATCCGACTGGCTACTCAAATCGGTTCACAACTTGTCGGAGTACTTTATATTCTTGATGAACCCAGTATAGGTCTTCATCAGCGTGACAACATACGTTTAATAAATGCACTGAAAGAACTTCGCGATATTGGTAATTCTGTAATAGTTGTAGAACACGATAAAGAAACTATACTTTCGGCCGACCATGTAATAGATATAGGACCAGGTGCAGGTATTAACGGTGGAAAAATTGTTGCACAAGGAAGTCCCGAAGAACTCAAGAATTGCAGTTCACTTACCTGTATGTACCTTTCCGGTAAAAAAGAAATACATATTCCTCAAACCAGGAGAAAAGACACGGGAAAAACACTTATTCTGAAAGGTGCAAAAGGTAATAATTTAAAAAGTGTAACTCTTGAAATCCCTCTCGGAAAATTTATTTGTATAACAGGAGTTTCAGGGAGTGGGAAATCATCGCTTATTAATGAAACACTCTATCCTGTTTTAAGTAATTATTTTTATAAATCATCCATTCGCCCTTTATCATTTGAAACTATTGATGGTCTAAAAAATATTGATAAAGTAATTGAGATCGACCAGTCGCCCATTGGTCGTACACCACGCTCCAATCCTGCAACATACATTGGTGTTTTTGATGAAATTCGAAAATTATTTGCACAAATACCCGAGTCGAAAATCAGAGGTTACCAGCCCGGACGTTTTTCATTTAATGTAAAGGGTGGGCGATGTGAAGAATGCCAGGGAGCAGGATTAAAAACCATAGAAATGAATTTCCTTCCCGATGTATATGTTGAATGCGATAAGTGTAATGGAAAACGATACAACAGGGAAACGCTTGAAATACGTTACAAAGGGAAATCAATTAATGATGTGCTTAATATGGATATCAGCCAGGCACTGGAATTTTTTGAAAATATTCCTTCAATAGTACAGAAAATAAAAGCGATAAAAGATGTGGGATTGGGGTATATCACTTTTGGGCAACCTTCTACAACACTATCAGGAGGTGAAGCTCAACGCGTAAAACTTGCTGCTGAGCTTTCAAGAAAAGACACAGGAAAAACATTATATATTCTCGATGAACCAACAACAGGATTGCATTTTGAAGATGTACGCGTACTGCTAGATGTTCTGAATAAGTTGGTCGATAAAGGAAATACTGTAATTGTAATTGAGCATAATATGGAAGTTATAAAAGTTGCCGATCATATCATTGACCTTGGTCCTGAAGGCGGCGAAAGAGGTGGAACTATTGTTGCAACAGGAACACCTGAAGAAATTTCAAAAAATAAAAATAGTTTTACTGGTCAATTTTTAAAGGATGTACTTACTTATTGATATTGACAACCGACAAATACTTTTGTATATTTACAGCTTATATCTAACAAATAAAAACTTATGACAGACTACAAAATGAAGGATCCCGAATTCAGTGAAGAGAATAAAATAAGGGAAGCATTACATCAGAAAGATTGGGCAGAATTAAAATCATCCGATTCATGGCAAATATTTAAAATAATGGCTGAGTTTGTAGAAGGTTATGAAAAGCTTGCTATTATTGGCCCCTGTGTTTCAATCTTCGGATCAGCACGAACAAAAATTGATAATAAATATTATAAACTTGCACAGGAAATTGCATATAAAATTTCCAAATCAGGTTATGGAATAATTACTGGAGGTGGTCCCGGAGTTATGGAAGCAGCAAATAAAGGCGCTAAAATGGCCGGCGGAAAATCAGTAGGTTTAAATATAAATTTACCTTTTGAACAGGAACCCAACCAATATATTGATCATGATAAAATACTTACATTTTATTACTTTTTTGTTCGCAAAGTAATGTTCATGAAATATTCACAGGGTTTTATTATATTACCCGGAGGATTCGGAACTTTTGATGAAGGATTTGAAGCCATCACTTTGATACAAACAAAAAAAATTGCACGGTTTCCAATAGTTATGGTTGGTACAGATTATTGGAAAGGAATGATTGAATGGATAAATAAAAAAGTATTGGAAGAAGGATGCATCAGTCAAAAAGACCTCGACCTTTTCATATTGGTTGACACTGCTGATGAGGCAGTCAAACATATTGATGATTTTTACAAAAAATATTCTCTTACTCCTAATTTTTAAAATATTTTGTCAATTGTGAAAAAGTTTGTAACTTTACTCGTTTAATCGAAGAAAGTTTTTATCTCATAATAATAATTTATGCAGAAAAAATGTTTACTTTTTTTATTTGCTGTAATCCTGGCAGGGTTAACAACATTTGGGCAAACAACTGCTACTGCAGATTTTCAGGATACTTCTTATAATAAATATCGAATTCCATCAATAAATGCGGGAGTTGGTATCATGACATATTATGGTGATATCAGTTCTTTTAATGACGACATTACTCATGTAGGAAGGTTCAATAAAGCTTTTTATCTTTCTGCGGAACAACGCATCAATAAATTTTTCGGAATTTCACTCAATGCTTTAAAAGGAACACTATCTGAAACAGATAACAGGCCGAACAGGCATTTAAATTTTTACACCGACGTTCTGCAAGGCGGATTAAATGCGACTCTTCACATCGACAATGATTTTATTATTAGCAAACGCTCAAGGTTTTCATGTTTCTTTACCGGTGGCATTGGCATGATAAAATTTGAACCTTATGGCGATTTTCGCGACAAAAATAACAACTTATATTATTACTGGGATGATGGCACAATAAGAGATCAGGCTTTCGACTGGCAATATCCTCAAAATGGAGATACACTATACCGCGATTATGATTTTGAAACAAAACTCGACACAGCAAATAAATATTCTGATAAAGCAATTACTCTTTCATTAGGCGGTGGAATCAATTTTAAATTCTCTGATCGACTTGAAGCAAATATTTCTTCAATTTATTATTTCACCAATACTGACGCTATTGATTATAAAACCAATTCCGATAAATTCAAATTTCTCTCTTCTACCAATGATGGGTACCTATATACTTTTGTTTCTCTTCAATATAATTTAGGCGGAAAATCAGTATCCAATGGCGGTAATAAATATTATAAAGGAATTGATTTTAAAAAAATTGATAAGACTGATTCCGATAATGATAAAGTTAAAGATTACGATGATGAATGCCCTGATACTCCTACAGGTGTTAAAGTTGATATTCATGGCTGTCCTTTTGATGATGATAAAGACGGGGTTCCAAATTATTTGGACAAAGAATCAAATACTCCATTAGGAGTAATTGTTGATGAAGAAGGCGTAACTGTTTTAGCAAAAACTTTTGAAGATAAATATGTAACAGATTCACTAATAATGTCAGGAGCTTTGGTTTATGACAGAGATTCCACTTTAACAAAATCGGATATTAGTGATAGCATCTATCAAGTTCTTCTATCACCACAAGCCAGAATAGCAGATAACAGTGTAAATTTCCAAATTAAAAAGAATTATCAAAGCAATAATGGAAATAATCCTACTTACAATACAAATGTAGTTGTAAATGTTAAAGATAAACCTAATCAAATTGGTGGTGTAACATACAAAGTTCAAATTGGGTCATCTTCAAGTTCTGATTTAAAACCATTCTTTGAGACAAATTATAACATTACAGAAGCTATTAATGTTGAAACATATCAAGGCGCATATAAATATTCTGTTGGTTCGTTCAATTCTTATGCTGCAGCAAGACAACATGCCAATTCGATTAGAGCTAAAACAAATTTAAGTGCATTTGTTATAGCATTTAAAGATGGTGCACGCATACCTGTTTCTGATGCAAAAGTTATTACAGGCGAATAAAAAATATTACTATTATAACCAAAGCCCTGCAAAGGGCTTTTTTTATTTCTAATTATAATAACAAAAATGAAACTTAAAATTCCTATCGAAATTATTGAGCTTGAACCTGAAAGTTTTCACCTTTTTATTGAAGGTCATATTAATGGAAAGCCAGCAAATATGCTTGTTGACACAGGTGCATCAAAAACAGTTTTTGATTTGAACAGAATTTCAAATTTTATAAACAAACGGAAAAAAAAATTTGAATCTTTTGAAAAAACAACAACCGGCTTAGGCACCAACTCAATGGAAAGCCATTTTACCAATTTTAAAAAATTTAATATTAAGAAATTGGCTTTTGTTGATTTTAAAGCAATTTTGCTTGACATGACTCATGTAAATCAATCTTATGAAATGCTAAAAATGAAACCTATTGATGGGGTTTTAGGCAGCGATCTGCTTATGAAATATAAATCGGTGATTGATTATAAGAAACATATTATCTCTTTTGAATATTAATCAAATTAAGTATTTTAGATTTAATATCTGAATTTTCAAAAATACCTGTAAAGTTTTCACATCCCTGCCCTATTGTCCAAATCCCTACGGGTAGCCCTGAGTGTTCATTAGTGGTCCATCCTATCTGTGCATCATAATTATATTTTGCAACAGTAACGCTGTCTGAAAATATTAAGGATTTTTTCTGCAATGTAAGTTTATTCGGGTAACATCGATAACTATTTATTGAAGAACTATTCGAATCATCAAATCCACGACCTAATGTAAGACCACCGGTTTCATGATCAGCAGTAACAATGATTAAAGTATTTTCAGGATTTTTCAAATAAAACCCGTATGCTTTTTTAACAGCATCGTTAAAAGCAATAACTTCACCAACAGCTGTAGCAGCATCATTATCATGACATGCCCAGTCAATTTTACCGCCTTCAACCATGATAAAAAAACCGGTATCATTTTTTAAACTATTGATGGCTGTTTCAGTGTAAACCGAGAGTTTATCTTCATATCCGGGAAAATCAATCACGTTAGGCAATGCATTTTTTTCATCGCTATATACATTCTTTAAATTTATTTGTTTATTTCTTATCAGTGTATCTATAATGATCACTGGCAACACAGTATTTTTATTTTTATCAAGCAACGAAGTGTTCAGTAAGAGGTTATATTTATTTTCTTTTAGTTTCAACAAAACCTGTTCAAAGTTTTTATAAATTCTTTTTGAAGTATCGGCATTTCCCAGCATAAAACCACCACCAGCAAAAAAATCAAAATGACTTTTAATTAATTCATTTGTGAGGTTATCATAATTTTTCCGAGTAGGTTCATGCCCAAAAAATGCTGCAGGAGTAGCATGATTTAGAGGAACGCTTGTGAGAATTCCTATTTTAAATTTTTGTTTCTTTAAATATTCTGCAATACTTTCAAACGATTTATATTTCGACATTCCAATCATCCCGTAATTTGTTTTTTCACCACAGGCAATTGCAGTACCGGCAGCACCCGAATCTGTTATTCTGAAGGTATCAAGACAATCGGTTTTTGTTAATCCAAATTTCCATGAATTATCTAAAAATATTAATTTTTCATCTTTAAAATATTCTAAATATTTTTCTGTTAGAAAAACCTGGTTCAATCCCATGCCATCACCAATAAAAACAAAAATGTACTTAGGCGGAATACCTGAAAAAGCTGTCTTAAAAAATAGAGCCGAAATGAATAGAGAAACAAAAAATATTTTTTTCATCAGTAAAAAATTATAATTTTTATAAAATCTGAATATTATCAGTAATAACTTTTTTGTTACCAGTTCCCATCCATGATATCCATTGTTACGCAACACTTGCTTGCTCGTGAATATCAATCCTAAAGTAAACCCTATATTGAAATCCTTTTTGAATTTATTTATCATGATTGGTGCATGTTTTCGTTCGCATGGATATTTCATATCATATTATACTCGTTCTTATCAAGAATGCGAAAACAAATTTGATTAGAACAAGTTATGTCGATAGGAACAAAATAAGAAAAATGCAAATCTTTTCCGTATCGGTATAAAATATTCTAAGCAAAAATATACTTTTTTAATCTCATTAAAACTTAAATATTAGTAATTTTACATCAATATTGATTCCTGTTCAATATTTAACAGAAATAATAAATAATGTTGAATAAAGACAAAATTTTTAATAGTAAATTTTTCAATTATACTTTTGTTGCAAAAAGATTCATATCAAAATAAAAAAACTGAAAACTCAAACAATATCTTAATATCTAAATATCATTTTATATGTTAAAAGGCGCGTATACATTACTCATCACTCCATTCAAAAAAGATCTTTCATTAGATGAAGAAGGATTGAAAAGACTTGTTGAAATGCAAGTGGAATCAGGCATTCACGGAATAGCTCCATTAGGAGTTACCGGTGAAAATACGATGATGACAGATAACGAAATTTATAAAGTTGTTGAAATAATTGCTAAACATGCAAAAGGAAAAGCAAAAATAGTTCCCGATGCATGCAGCACCAGTCTTTGGGAAGCGAAGGAACGTGTACAACGGTTCATTGATTTGGGAGCTGATTATATTTCGGTATTTACACCTTATTTTGTTTTACCTAAACAAGAAGGATTGATCGACTTTTACGAAAAACTTGCCGATTTTTCTAAAGTTCCCATTGTTCTTCATAATGCGCCCGAACGTACCGGTGTAGATCTATTACCAGAAACCACAGGACATCTTTCTAAACACCCCAATATTAGTGGCATTAAAGATGGCAATAAAAAGCTCGACCATCTTGCAAAAATTTTATACCTCACAAAAGACCAGGATTTTGATGTATTTACAGGAAAAGATACAACCGCTTATCCACTGATTTCGTTTGGTGGAGCCGGAACTTTTACTGTTGCCGGAAATGCAATTCCAAAAGTAATGAAAGAATTAACAGAGGCAGCTCTTTCAGGTAACATGAAGAAAGCAGAACAAATGCATTTTGAATATTACGAATTATTTGAAGCATTCCGTTTTGAATCGAACCCAATGGCTGCAAAAATGGCGCTGAACCTTATGGGGCTTCCTGCCGGCGGTCATCGCTCGCCACTTACACCTCTCAGCGAAGGAAAAACAAAAATTTTAAAATCGCTGATGATACAAAAAGGTTTGATAAAAGAATAAAATAGTTTAAAATTCAAAGTTTGATGTTTAATTTTTAAATCTATTGAACTGTGTGTTTAATAAATATATATTATGAATAAAATTACTTTACGTTCACCTGCAACTAGTGCCAATGTCGGACCAGGCTATGATATTTTTGCAATGGCATTAAAAGAACCTTATGATGAAATAACCATCTCGTTAAATGATTCAGGGAAAATTGAAATCTGCATTAGCGGAGAGCATGGCAATATTCCTACAAATGTAGAAGATAATACCGCAGGGCTTGCAACTCTGGAGCTTTTCAAGAGAAAAAAAATACAGCAGGGAGTTACCATTGAAATAAATAAAAAAATGCCAAGTGGTGGCGGTCTTGGAACTACAGGAGCTTCGGCATCAGCAGCAATTGTAGGACTTAACAAACTTCTTAACCTTAACCTTTCATTCAACGAACTGATTGATATAGCGCGTATGGGCGAAGTTGCATCAGGTGGTTCGCCACATGCCGATAATGTTGCCGCTTCAATTATGGGAGGATTTGTGCTGGTAAAAAGTTACCATCCGATTGATGTCCTAAAACTTGATATTCCTGAGTTTCCTATTGTTCTTGCAGCTATTCGTAAAAGTCAGCGTACAACCCGAGGATTCATTACTTATGAGATCGGACAGGAAAAGTTAAAAGAGCAGATGGCCCGCTGTTCGCGCGTGATTCATGCACTTCACACAAAAGACATTGCCGAATTTGGTAGTGCAATTAATGTTGACCATATTGCCGAACCCGTTCGTGGTGCTGCTATTCCCGAATATTTAGATGCAAAGAAAAAAGCTTTGGAAGCCGGTGCATTTGGTTGTACAATAAGTGGAGGTGGTTCATCAATAATTGCTTTTTGCAGTTTAGAAAAACAAAAAGAAATTGCAGAAATATTTGAAAAAAGTTTTTCACCTAATCCACATTACGTAAAAACAATTTGTTCTTTTACCAGTAACACAGGCGTTCACGAAATTTAAAAATAATCTGAATCTTAATTATTTTTTTCTTTAAAAATATTTTACACCTAAATATCTAAGTGTATCTTTGTGCTTTAAGTGTCTTAGTTGAATAATTGATATTCTTTTTTTACCACTTAGACACTGAGTACACTAAGAATCATTAAGAAACATTTCTGATATGAAAAATAATCTCAACGAAAAAATTATACTTGTTACGGGTTCTTCCCGTGGAATAGGCAAAGCGATAGCAATGATACTTGCACAAGCAGGAGCAAAAATCATTGTTCACTATTCAAAAAACGCTGTTGCTGCTGAAGAAACATTGAAGCAATTAGGCGAAAATGGATTGTATACAGTTAAAGCAGACTTAAGCAAAGAAGATGAAATAATTGCGATGGTCAAATTAATTGAAAGTAAAACAGGAAAAATTGATGTGCTGGTTAACAATGCAGCCTGGCATTCCAATATGAAACCATTGGAAAATAATTTTGACACATGGTTTACCGACTGGAAAGGCACAATAGCATCAAACCTCAACGGCACAGCTTGCTTATCATACCTTGCCTCCAAATTAATGTTGAAAAATAGTGGCGGAAGAATCATAAACATTTCATCTCGCGGCGCATTCCGCGGCGAACCTGAATCATGGGCTTATGGAGCTAGCAAAGCCGGATTGAATTCACTTGGTCAATCAATGGCAAAAGCATTAGCACCACAAAAAATATTCGTGTTCACTATTGCACCCGGATTTGTTTCAACTGAGATGTCCCAAAAAATTCTTAACAGCCCTCAGGGTGATGAAATCCGCAACCAGAGCCCATTTGGCAGAGTTGCTCTTCCTGGAGAAATAGCAAAGATAGTTTTATTCTTTGCGGGCGAAGCTCCTGAATTCATGACAGGATGTATCGTTGATATCAACGGTGCGTCTTACCTCAGGACATAAATTTTTCTTTTACATATTCTGCAATCTGAACAGCGTTGGTAGCCGCGCCTTTCCGAAGGTTATCGGCTACTACCCACATATTCCATGCATAATCATTGAATAGATCTTTTCTGATTCGGCTTACAAAAACTTCATCTTTTTCCTGAGCTTCAAGTGCAGTGGTATATTCTTCATTATTGGTTTTAAGAATCAATCCTGCTGCATCCTTTAATGCTGCAATAATTTTTTCTTTACTTACCTTTTTTTCTAACTCCACATAAACAGATTCAGAATGACCGCCTCTAACTGCAACACGGGCAGCAGTGGCACTTACGGAAATATTATTATCATTAAATATTTTTCTTGTTTCATTTACCAATTTCATTTCTTCTTTTGTGTAATCGTTATCGGTAAATACATCGCATTGCGGAATGCAATTCAAATCAATCTGACGGGCATAAAATTTACTACTATCATCTCCAACTCTTTCTTTTTCAAGTTGAGTAATACCTTTAATCCCGCTTCCAGTAACTGATTGGTAAGTTGAAACAATAATTTTTTTAATTCCAAAATTTCTATATAATGGCGCTAAGGCAACAAGCATCTGTATTGTAGAGCAATTCGGATTGGCAATAATTCTGTTTTCTTTTTTTAATGAATCGATATTCACTTCAGGCACGATAAGCGGAATAACAGGATTCATACGCCATGCCGAAGAATTATCAATTACATAACAACCTGCTGCTGCAAACTTTTCAGCCCAATTCAACGACACATCGCTACCTGCAGAAAACAAAACAATATGTGGTTTTTCATCGAGTGCTTGTTGAATTGAACATACCTTAACTTTTTTATTATTATAATAAATTTCTTTCCCTGCTGATTTTTCAGATGCTGCGGGAATTAACACATCAACCGGAAATTTTTTTTCTTCCAGAACTTTTATCATCACAGAGCCAACTAATCCTGTTGCTCCTACTACTGCTACTTTCATAATTTATTTATTTTATTTCGTGAATATCATATGGTGTTTCCTGGTAAACATAATAGTTCAACCAGTTTGAAAAAAGTAAGTTAGCATGACTACGCCAGTTTACTATCGGATAATTATTTTCATTATTACCCGGAAAATAATTTAATGGTTTTTCAATTTTCAATCCTTTATTTTTATCGCGTAAATATTCGGCCTTTAAAGTCAGCGCGTCGTATTCCGAATGACCGGTAACAAATATTCTTCTTCTATTTACTGCTGTTGCTAAATATACGCCGGCTTCAGGCGACTCAGCAAGCAATTGTAAATCTTTTACTTTTAAAATATCTTCTTTTTTTACTGTTGTATGCCTGCTGTGTGGGGCAGTGAAAACATCATCAAATCCTCTAACAATAGGAGGTTTATTATTTAATAATTTATGTTCAAAAACCCCAAAAACCTTTTTCGGCAACAAGCATTTTTCTATTCCGTAATAATAATAAAGCGCAGCCTGTGCAGCCCAGCAAATATAGAAAGTACTGGTAACATTTGTTTTTGCCCATTCAAAAATTTCAGTAATTTCTTTCCAGTATAAAACATTTTCAAATGCTTCCTGTTCAACAGGCGCACCGGTTACAATCATTCCATCATATTTTTTATTTTTTACATTTGAAAATGTATTGTAAAAATTTTTCAGATGCGATTCGGCTGTATTCTTCGGTTTGTAAGTTCCGGTCATCAGCAAATCGATTTCAACCTGTAATGGAGTGTTTGACAACAAGCGCATCAGTTGTGTTTCCGTATCGATCTTCAACGGCATTAAATTTACAATCGCAATGTTAAGCGGTCGGATATCCTGATGTGACGCCTTCCTCCTGCCTATTACAAAAATATTTTCATTTTGTAAAATATCTTTAGCAGGTAACCTGTCGGGAATATTTATTGGCATAACTTATATACTTTTAAAAGCGTTTTCAAAATCTGCAATAATATCATTAATATGCTCAAGGCCAACTGAAACGCGCAAAAGCGTTGGTGAAATTCCGGAAGCATTTAACTCTTCATCCGATAACTGCTGATGTGTTGTAGCTGCAGGAAGAATAATTAATGTTTTCGCATCGCCTACATTGGCAAGGTGACTAACAAGCTTTAAACTATTCACAAACTTCACTGCGTTATTTTTATCTCCTTTGATGACAAACGTCAATACCCCGCCAAATCCGTTATTCAGATATTTTATTGCTCTTTCGTGCGATGAACTATTTAGTAAGCCGGGATAATTTACTTTCTCAACCAAAGGATTACTTTGCAGCCACCCTGCAAGTTTCAACGCATTTTCACAATGACGTTTCATGCGGAATGAAAGCGTTTCCAATCCTTGTAACAGAAGAAATGAATTGAATGGACTTAAAGCCGGACCGAAATCACGCAAGCCTTCTAACCGTGCGCGTAGAATGAATGCAATATTTCCCGAAGGACTTCCGATTCCGAATTCTTTCGAAAAAACAATTCCGTGATAACCTTCTGAAGGTTCTGAAAATTGCAGGAATTTTCCATTGCCCCAATTATAATTTCCGCCATCCACAATTACACCGCCAATACTGTTGCCATGACCACCAATCCATTTTGTTGCCGATTCTACAACAATGTTTGCGCCTTGCTCAATAGGTCGGCATAAATAACCGCCACCGGCAAAAGTATTATCCACAATCAATGGCAAATCGTATTTTTCAGCTAACTTTTTGAATGCATCGAAATCGGGAATGCCTAAAACCGGGTTACTAATGGTTTCGAGGTAAATTGCTTTTGTATTTTTATCAATAAGTTTTTCAAATTCTTCGGTATTATCATTCTTTGCAAATCTTGCTTCTATTCCTAATCTTTTAAAAGATACTTTAAACTGATTATATGTTCCGCCATACAAATAAGGAGTAGAAACAAAATTATCACTAGTTTGTAAAATATTATTTAAAGCGATGAACTGCGCTGCATGTCCCGATGCAACTGCTAACGCACCAACTCCACCTTCGAGAGCAGCCATGCGTTTTTCAAAAACATCGGTTGTTGGATTCATGATGCGGGTATAAATATTTCCCGGTTCTTTCAATGCAAATAAATTTGCACCGTGTTCAGCATCCCTGAACAGATAAGATGTTGTTTGATATATAGGCACCGACCTTGATAATGTAGTTTGTTCTACATCTTGCCCCGCATGTATTTGCAAAGTATCGAAATGATATTTATTTTTCATGGCAGTTTTATTTATCTTAAACAGGCAACTACTAGTATTAAGTTAATTTTGAAACGGTAGTCATCCTGAGTTCATCGAAGGATGACTTGCTTACAGAATATTCACATTTCGATAAACTCAATATGACATTCTGTAACATATTAAGCTTAACTAAACATTAGTATATTTTTTTTAAGGTTCAATTTTCTATTGTTGAAAAATTCCTTGTGAATCGCTTTTATAGCCTTATCTCTGTCGTTTTGTTCAACAATAAAATAAGTTACAACATCCGATGCCCCGAAATTTATTGTTTCAATATTTATTCCTGCTTTAGCAACAGCGCTGAACAAACGTGCAGCAATACCAAGCTTTTCCATCATACCACAACCTACTACAGCAATCGTAGAAAGTCCTTTTTTCATAATTGAAGAGTTTACTCCACTTAATGGTAAATCTTTTATGATGCTATATGCTCTTTCCACGTCTGATGCGGCAAAGAAAAGATTGATATGAGTATGCGTATTAAAAACAAGTTTGATATTAATTTTTTCTGCTTCCAGTTTTCTTGTAATGATAGCCATCAAACCCGCTTTGATTCCAACTCCCGGACCACTGAAACGAATTACGCAAAAGTCGTCGCTGTATGTTACACTTTTTATTACTTCATCGCTCACATCTTCTCTTTCTCCAATAATAGTAAGCGGAGTAATTTTCGTATCAATTTTATTAATGTTGAAAATACGAATCGGAATATTTTTATCAAGCAAAGGCTCAACAGTTCTGGGGTGAAGAATTTTTGCACCGAAATAAGCCAACTCAGCAGCTTCGCCATAGAATAAGCGCGGAATTGTAACTGCATCAGCTACAAGTTTTGGGTCGGCACTTTGAAAACCATCAACATCTTTCCATATATCTAACGATTCAGCATCAATACATGCAGCAATTGCAGCAGCCGAATAATCGCTTCCTCCACGACCGAAAATTGTTTTTCTTCCTTCTTTTGATATTCCGTAAAAACCGGGAATAATAAAAACTTTATCAGCCGAAAGCCTTTCTCCTACTATTTTTCGTGATGCATTAAAATCAACAGAAGCATTACCATATTCCCCATCGGTAATGAGTTGCAGATCTTCAGGCAATACCTCTTCACACTGCAATCCTTCATTACGAATAATTGCCGTTATGATAAGAGCGCTTAATTTTTCACCATAACTCAATACTGCATCTTCAATAAATTCAGGTATTTCACCTAAATAATTTATTCCAAGTAATTGTCGTCTCAGTTCATTCAGCCTGATATCAAGTTGTTCAAGCACTTCGGTTTTATTTTTTTCCTCTTTGATATAATGATTGATGATATTTTCTTTCATCTCGGCAAGAAAATCGGTAAAAAGAAGAATATTTTTTTCATCATCCTTTGCTTTATTTATTATCTCAATAAGTTTGTTTGTAATTCCGTAAAACGCTGAAACTACTATTGCCAGCGGACGGTTGTAAAATTTTATTACATCCAGAAGTTTTTGAATGTCGCCTGTTTCTTTAAGGTTTGAGCCACCAAATTTTACTACAATTTTTTTCATTTGTTACTTTTTATTAAAATTTTAAAAACTAAAATTTTTATATTTTTTTCTTTTTCATCTGCATATTCTTTCACCATCCGGATATTATTTTCCGATTGAAATACGCAGGTTACCAAAAAAGGAAAATGATTTCCAGTTTCAGTTTTATTAAATTATGGTTTTTATATTTTTCATTATTTATGTTTAAATTATAATTCCCTTTCGGGTCAGGTATTAGCACCTTTCGGACTTTCCGGAGGTTGCTAGAGTATCATTGAGCCTGATCTCTCCACTCTTCTTTATAAATCAAACATTTCTTCGTAGAAAGGAATATTTGAAATGCACTGCAAAAATACATATTTTTTTAATCACAAATATCTTTTAGTGAAATTTTTCTATGATTTTTTAAAACTCAATTTCAACCTGGTTCCTGTAAATATCTTCCATCGTTTCTCTTTTACGAATTAAATATTCTTTGCCCTGAAAAATCAATACTTCTGCAGGACGAAAACGCGAATTATAATTCGAAGCCATTGAAAAGCAGTAAGCACCTGCATTTCGCATAGCAAGAATATCGCCTTCCGCTATTTCATTTATTTTCCGGTTCCATCCAAAGGTATCGGTTTCGCAGATATAACCTACCACTGTGTAAATTCTTTGTTTTCCTATAGGATTTGAAATGTTAATAATATCGTGATAGGAATTATAAAACATTGGGCGTATCAAATGATTGAAACCTGTATCAATTCCGGCAAACACGGTCGAAGTAGTTTGTTTAATTACATTTACTCTTGCAAAAAAATAACCTGCTTCACTAACCAGGAATTTTCCGGGTTCAAAAACTAATTCTAAATTTCTTCCGTACTCGTTACAAAATGCATTGAATTTTTCGGAAATCATATTTCCCAGTAATTCAATTTCTGTGTATAGATCGCTTGGTTTGTAAGGAACTTTGAAACCGCTACCCAAATCAATGTAATCAAGTGCTTCAAATTTTTTAGCCACATCTAAAATAATATCCACACCTTGTGCAAACACTTCAATGTCGAGAATATCAGAGCCGGTATGCATATGAAGCCCTTCAACACGAAGACCTGTTGTTTCAATAATTCTTTTTGCATGAGGAATCTGGTAAATGGAAATTCCAAATTTTGAATCGACATGACCTACCGATATTTTTTTGTTTCCGCCTGCCATGATATGCGGATTAATTCGCAGGCATACCGGTACATTCGGGAACTCATGACCAAATTGTTCAAGCACCGATAGATTATCAATATTTATTCTAACCCCAGCATCAATAGCCATTTTGATTTCTTCCATCGAAACGCAATTCGGTGTATAAATTATATCTTTGGGTTCAAATCCTGCTTTTAATCCAGCCCAAACTTCCTGTATCGACACAGTATCCAAACCGGTTCCTGCCATCATGAAAAGACGGAGAACATTAATGTTCGATAACGCTTTGCATGCATAGCAAATTTTTAAACGCTCGATCTGAAAGGCGTTTCTTAATTTTTTTAATTGCGTAAGCATTATATCTCCATCGTAAACATACAATGGAAGACCATATCTTTCGCATAATTCCGATACCGGGAAACTACCTAACCGGTATTCATTTTCTGAATTTAAAATCATATTATAAATTTTTATGCAAAAATATTTTTAGAAAATGATTCCAAAAAATAATTATACATATTAAACTTATTTTTAACTTTGTGTTAAATATTTAACAATATCATATGCAAACGATATCCGAATGTGTAAACAGGATCATAACCCGAAAGCCCTTTGTTGCAGAGGCTTTACAGAAAGGGTTGATCAATATATCATCGCTGGCACGAAACATTATTCCTGAAATTGAAGAACAATTAAAAAAGAAAGTTCAGCCGGGAGCAGTGGTTATGGCGCTTCAGCGTTATTCGCAGGAAAAGGAAATTGTAATATCAAATAAACTGAAATCATGCCTTAACAATATCAGCGATGTTTTTGTACGTTCTGGATTATCAGAATTTACTTATAAAAATTCAGATGATTTATTTAACCGTTATGTTTCATTTGTAAAAAAGATATCTTTAGGCAATGATGTCTTCTTCACCTTTGTTCATGGGGTTTTTGAAACAAATTATGTTATCAGTAATTCATTAAGCAAAATTTTCCGCGATGCTTTTAAAAACGAAAGTCAGGTTGCATATGAAACCGAACTTTCATCAATAACAGTAAGGTTGCCAAAAATAAATGTTCAGACACAAGGTCTGTACTACTACATTTTGCAAGGTATAGCATGGGAAGGAATAAACATCATCAACATGATCTCTACCTCCAATGAATTTACAATTATTGTAAAAGATGCTGATGTGGAAAAAGCATTCAGCGTTATTAAAAACCTGAAAGAAAAGAAACCGGGGAAATAATTTTATTTCATATTAATGATATCAGAAATCAATATTGAAGATTATTTAAAGTCATTTGCTGAAATACCTCTAATCGATGTGCGTTCGCCATCGGAATTTTTAAAAGGTCATATTCAAAATGCTAACAGTATTCCTTTGTTTTCGGATGAAGAAAGAGCACATGTAGGAACAGTGTTTATCAAACAATCGAAAGAGAAAGCCATAAAGTTAGGCTATGAATATGTTAATCCGAAATTAGAATATTTTATTTCCAAATCTCGAGAAGTTGCTCCACAAAATAAAGCAATTGTTCATTGCTGGCGTGGCGGAATGAGAAGCATGACCTTTGCTGAACACCTCGAAAAGAATGGCTTTTCAGAAGTATATGTATTAAAAGGCGGTTATAAAGCTTTTCGAAAATATGTTCTCGATTCTTTTAAAAGAAACGCCAGGTTGTGCGTTATTGGAGGTTTTACAGGCAGCGGTAAAACAGAAATTTTAAAATTATTAAAAGAAGATGGAATGCAGGTAATCGATTTGGAAAAGCTGGCAAACCACAAAGGCTCTGTTTTTGGAGGTATTGACAAAGGCACTCAACCCACAACCGAACAATTTGAAAATAATCTATTCATGGAATGGAATAAAATGGATTTCTTAAAACCAATTTGCTTTGAAGATGAAAGTAAGAGCATTGGTTCTGTAACCATTCCTTTTGAAATATATAAAATGTTAATTGAAGAACCTGTTGTTTTTCTTGAAATTCCCAAAGAAGAACGTGCAAAATTCCTGGTGAAAGAATATGCAGGTTGTAATAAAACTGCACTGGCTGCTGCCATTCAGAAAATTTCAAAAAGATTGGGTGATATGAATACACACAAAGCCCTTGATTGGCTTGAGAAAGAAAATTTTTACGAAGTTGCTCTTCTTGCGCTCAACTATTATGACAAATCTTATAAGGAAGTTTTATTACACAGAAATCCAAAGATGGTTCATACCATAAAGCTGAAGAATACTGACCATTGTGAAAATGCAAGAATCCTAAAAGAATTTATTGAAAAAGAAATTTAACCGCAAAGTGCGCAAAGCATAATTAAAACGCAAAGAAAAATTCTGATGAAAATATTTCTAACAATTTTTCTTTCTTTACTTAAAACTTAAATTCTTATTTTCACAATAAGCCTGAAGGGCTTAAATATTATTCAACTACTTCAGAGTTGTATATTTCTTAGTGTTTTTTACCGCAGGTTGCGCCTGCGGTTATTTATATTAATCCCTTTCAGGGATATTTATTTATTTTTTCAATCCTTCAATCTGCTCTTCCAAAACTTTAATCTTTGCTTCAGCATCGGATTGTTTTTTGCGCTCTGCGTCTACAACATGGCTTGCTGCGTTGTTTACAAAATTTACATTACTGAGTTTTTTCATTACACTTTGTAAAAATCCTTTAGTGTAATTCAATTCTTCTGTAAGTTTTTTTATTTCTTCTTCCACATTGAAATTGCTGCTTACCGGAATATAAAATTCGGTATTCCTTACAACGAAAGTAAAAGCGCCTTCAACCTTTTCATCAACATAATCAAGCATTTCAAGATTACATAATTTGCAAACCAATGTATCGAAAGTTAAATCGGGTTGTTCGCTGTAATTTTTCTTTATGGAAAGTTTTATTTTTTCTTTATTCGGAATATTCTTCTGTGCCCTTATATTCCTTACTTCCATAATAACATCGCGGGCAACATCAAATTTTCTTATTATTTCATTATTGATTTTTCCAGCTAATGGAAGCAATGCATTAAAAATGCAATCGCTATCTTCCCTTTCTCCAACCAGGTGCCATAACTCTTCTGTAATGAAAGGCATGAAAGGATGCAATAGCTTCAATAATTTTTCAAAAATTTCTATTGTTGAATTTAATGTAGTTTTATCTATTGGCTTCTGGTAGTCGGGTTTAATCATCTCAAGATACCATGAACAAAAGTCGTCCCAAACTAATTTGTATACGCTCATCAAAGCTTCAGAAACCCTGTATTTATCGAAGTGATCGTTGATGGCTTCTATTTCCTCATTCAGTTTTGCTTCGAACCATTTTATTGCAACCTTTGAAGAATCGGGCTGTTCGAGCTTTTCATCAACATCCCAGCCTTTAATTAAACGAAATGCATTCCATATTTTATTACAGAAATTCCTACCCTGCTCGCACAAACTTTCATCGAATAACAAGTCATTTCCCGCAGGTGAACAAAATAACATTCCTGTACGAACGCCATCGGCACTATACCGTTCCATCAAATCCATGGGGTCAGGTGAATTACCTAGTGATTTCGACATTTTTCGTCCCTGCTTGTCGCGAACCATTCCGGTGAGGTAAACATTTTTAAAAGGAATATCTTTTCGGTATTCCAATCCAGCCATTATCATTCGCGCTACCCAAAAGAAAAGAATATCAGGGGCAGTGATCAAAACATTGGTCGGGTAATAATATTTTATATCCGCATTATCAGGTTTACTGATTCCATCAAAAACAGAAATAGGCCACAGCCATGATGAAAACCATGTGTCGAGCACATCTTCATCCTGTTTTATTTCATCAGGTTTATAATCGATATTGAATTTTTCTTTTGCTTTTTGCTTTGCTTCTTCTAAAGAAAGCGCAGCAACAATTTCTCCATTAGGCAGATAGAATGCAGGAATGCGATGCCCCCACCACAACTGTCGGGATATACACCAATCCTTTACATTTTCCATCCAATGCTTGTAAGTGTTTTTGAATTTTGCAGGATGAAATTTTATGGTATCGTCCATTACCACATCCAGTGCAGGTTTCGCCATTTCGCCCATTTTCAGAAACCATTGCATGGAAAGTTTAGGTTCAATGACTTCGTTAGTCCTTTCGGAATAACCAACATTATTTTTAATGTCTTCTGTCTTTACCAGCTGTTCTTTCTCTGAAAGCAATTCAACTATTTTCTTTCTTGCTTTAAAACGGTCAATGCCAACAAGTATTTCAGCATTTTCATTCAATGTTCCATTATCATTGAAAATATCGATGCTTGGTAATTTATGTTTTATTCCAAGATTGTAATCGTTGATATCGTGTGCCGGCGTAACTTTCAGCGCACCGGTTCCAAAATCGCGTTCAACATATTCATCGTAGATAATAGGAATACTGCGGCTAATCAAAGGAACCAATGCATGCTTGCCTTTGAAACTTTTATAACGTTCATCTTCCGGGTGAACGCAAATTGCTGTATCACCCAGGATTGTTTCGGGACGCGTGGTTGCAATAGTTATCCATTCATCTTTTGTTCCTTCAATTAAATAACGAACATAAAATAATTTTGAATTTACTTCTTTGTAATTTACTTCTTCATCGGAAACAGCTGTCAATGCTTTCGGGTCCCAGTTAACCATACGAACGCCGCGATAGATAAGTCCTTTATCAAACAAATCGATGAATACGCGCACTACCGATTCCGATAAAGTTTCATCCATAGTAAAACGGGTACGCTCCCAATCGCAGGATGCGCCCATTTTTTTCAGTTGCTCAATAATAATTCCTCCATGCTTGTGAGTCCATTCCCATGCATGTTCAAGGAATTTTTCGCGTGAAATATCTTTTTTGCTTATTCCTTCATCTTTCAGTTTATTCACTACTCTTGCTTCTGTAGCGATTGATGCATGGTCGGTCCCGGGAAGCCACAATGCATTCTTTCCCTGCATGCGGGCTCGACGAACAAAAATATCCTGGATGGTATTATTCAACATATGTCCCATGTGCAAAACACCGGTAACATTGGGCGGCGGGATTACTATACAATAAGGTTCACGTTCATCAGGAACGGAACGAAAAAATTTATTTTCATTCCAGTATTTATACCACTTATCCTCTACCCTTGAAGGGTCGTACTTTGTTGCAATTTCCATCACTTCAAATTCATTTTTTTGCAAATTTAAGAAAAAACAAACAGTGGAAAATTTCTTTTATCTTTGTGAAAAACCATTTGTATGCTCAACCCCAAATTATATACTCGCTTTCTCCCTGCTGAAAGGCTTACCCAGAAGCTTATTGAAAAATCGTACAAAGAGATTTTATCTTTAGAAAATATCAATGAAGTTCTTAATGCTATCTCATCGCTTACTGTTATTTTAAATAAAGAACGGCAGATCATTTTCGCTAATACGAAGATACAGGAAACATTAGGGTTTGAAAATATCAATCAGATATTGGGCTGCCGTCCGGGAGAAATGCTGGGCTGCAAATATTCGGACATAAATTCATGCGGATGTGGAACTACTGACGAATGCACAGTTTGCGGTGCTGCTAATGCAATAAAAGAATGCATTGAGAAAAAAATCACATCACAGAAAGAATGCAGGATTATCACTAAAAACCAGGAAAAACTTACCGCTTATAATTTCATTGTTACTGTTACTCCGTTAAAAATTAAATCATCTGAGTACTTAATCATGACTTTAACTGATATAAGCGATACCAAAAGAAAAGAGTGGTTAGAAAGTATTTTCTATCATGATATCATTAACATTGCCGGAAGTATAAATGGTGTTATCGAGTTAATGAAAATGAATGACGATAAGAGTAAGCAAAAGAAATATTTGCAAATGGCCGGTGTTGCTACAAAAAACCTGATTGACGAAATACTTTCACAACGTTCACTAAATGCCGCCGAAAAAGGTGACCTGCAATTAAACTACGAAAAAGCAGGTTCGCTTGAAGTAATCAATGAAGCAATTGCCATCATAGAAAATGCATCAGTTGCAAGAAATAAAAAAATTGCCGTTTCAAATAATTCAACAAATATTTCTTTCACTACAGATAATGCTTTATTGAAAAGAATATTAATTAACCTCATAAAAAATGCACTGGAAGCCTCATCTGATGGCGAAACTGTTACAATAGGCTGTTCGAAGGCTGATGATAAAATTACTTTTGAAGTTCATAATACAGGAAAAATTCCTGAGGAAATACAATACCAGATCTTCCAGCGTTCATTTTCTACAAAAAGCAAAACACGCGGACTTGGAACATACAGTGTAAAGTTACTCACAGAACGTTATCTGAAAGGCACTGCCAGCTTTACTTCAGAAGAAAAAAGAGGTACAACATTTAAAATTGTATTTCCAATACATGTAAATCCAATTGAAACGGAGTAATTACATAATCTTTATTTTATCTTCATCTGTGCTTTCAGTCTAATCTGAATGATAAAATATATTTTTATTAAATTTGTTAGCTATATATAATAATCAAGCTATGACAAAAATATACCTTTTAGTTTTAGTATTTATATTTTGTATTTCAAATTACAGTCAATCTCAACCCGGTATTCTTGATTGTGATTTTAATGCCGATGGAAAAATAACTACAGATATTAGCACTCACTTCGATTATGCATACGACGTAGCCATACAAGATGACGGAAAAATAATTGCTGCAGGATTAACATATAATGGTTCAAATGAAGATTTCCTTGTTATACGTTATACAACTGATGGCAATTACGACAACACCTTTGGAAACAATGGCATTGATACAATAGATTTTGGAGGTTTGATGGACGATGCAATGTCACTTGCCATTCAACCTGACGGAAAAATAATTGTAGCCGGATATTCATATAATACTTCATTTGAAACATACATATCCATTGTGCGATTGAAGTATGATGGTTCATTAGATCCAAGTTTCGGAAATAATGGAAAAATTAATGATAATTATAGCCTTTCCATTAATTCAATAAATTCAGTAATCATTCAACCTGATGGAAAAATCTTGGCAGGCGGAAGTTGCAATGGAGATTTCATAATAATCAGATATAAACCAGATGGAGCAATCGACAGTACTTTTGGTATCAATGGTTTTGCTATTACTGATTTTAATGTATCTTATGACATAATACAGAAAATTGCACTTCAAAATGATGGAAAAATAATTGCCAGTGGCATTAGTGATAATAATACAACTGATAATGATTTCGCTCTTGCCAGATATAATAATGATGGAACACTTGATACTACTTTTAGTATTGATGGATTATTAACTACAGCAATTGGTACATCACATGATTATGCTCGTGACATGGTACTTCAGCCTGATGGAAAAATTCTTGTCGGAGGAAAAGTTGTTCATGAAAATATCAGTCATTTTGGTTTAGCCAGGTATAACATAGATGGCTCCCTCGATCTTTCTTTTAATTCAAGTGGAAAAGTTTTTGTAAATGCGGGGAATTCGCCTGAGCTATGGGCTATTGCTTTGCAAAACGATGGGAAAATATTACTTGGAGGAAATTCCATTACAGTTACTGAAGATGATTTTACAATTGTGCGAGTTAATACACAAGGTAGTATTGACAGCACATTTGGCACTAATGGTATAGCATACGCTGATTTTAATCTTAGAAACGACAGGATTATGTCGATGGCAATTCAAAGTGATGGTCGTATTGTTGCAGTTGGCGACGTTATAATTAACACAACAGAAGATTTTGCCGTAGCAAGATTTATTTCCGATCCTGATTTTGGAATTATTGATTTCTCAAAAAACGAAAATGCAGCTTTAATATTCCCTAATCCCGTGAAGAAAGAAACCACTATTGAATACGAACTTCTAAATAACGAAATATTATCCATTGATTTATCTGACATGAATGGAAAGCTAATAAAAACTTTTATCACAAATGAAAGCCGGAACAAAGGAAAACATAAGGAAACGCTTAACTTTGATGAATCAATTAAAGCAGGAAATTATTTGCTTACTATAAAAAATAATTCACAAAAAATAAGTCTCAAAATTATAAAGGAATAAAATATGAAAACACATTTTCCATTTATCACACTTTTTTTAATACTCTTCTCAGTAAATAGTTTTTCTCAACCGGGCATCCTTGACTGTGATTTTAATTCCGATGGAAAAATAATTACTGATTTTGGAACAGATAACGATGCGGCTAGTTCAATTGCCGTTCAAACGGATGGTAAAATAATAATCGCTGGTACAACTATAGAACCGATAACTCTTGACAATCTTCTTATAACCCGTTATACCCCTGATGGAAATATTGATCAAACATTTGCAACGAATGGGTTTGATACGCTGGGTTTCTCGGACGCAATGGATAGGCCTCATTCCGTTATTATTCAGCCTGATGAAAAAATTCTGATTGCAGGCAGTTCATATCTGTCAGGTAAAAGTTTTTATTTTGTTGTTAGATATAATGCCAATGGCAGCCTTGACAATAGCTTTGGTAATAACGGGAAACTTTTTTCCCAGATCGATGGAAAATTTACTTACGTAAGCTCTATAATGCTTGCTCCCGATGGAAAAATATTTTGTGGCGGTTCATGTGATACAGATCTGCTTCTTTTTAAATTACTATCTGATGGCAGTATAGATAATACTTTTGGCACAAATGGATATGTAACAACAGATATGAGTCCCGATGAAACTATTGTTAAAATTGCTATTCAATCTGACGGGAAAATATTGGCTGCAGCTCAGGTTGGAGGCTTCTCCACTAAATATGATTTTGGACTTCTTAGGTATAATTCAAATGGTACTCTTGATAGCACTTTTAGTTACGATGGAAAATTGTTTACTTCTTTTGGCCCTGATCATGATTACTGTAATGATATGTGCCTTGCACCCGACGGAAAAATATTTCTTGCAGGAACATCAAACACAAACCCTACTAATTCTTTTGCTTTGATAAAATATAATAGCAATGGCTCTATTGACCTTAGTTTTAATCAAAGTGGAAAAGTATTAATGCCTATCCGAAAATCTAGTATTTGTAATTCTGTTGAATTACAAGAAGATGGTAAAATACTGATTTCGGGTTACTCATTAGATGATTCAAATAATAGCGACTTTACTTTGGTAAGACTTAATATAAACGGTAGTATTGACAGTACTTTCGGAACAGATGGAATTGTATTAACAGATTTTGGAACTAATGTCGATTATTCAACCTGTATGGCTATTCAGCCTGATGGAAGAATCTTGCTTGGTGGTAAATCTGATTTAAATTTCTTTAATATTGTTGCTATTGCTCGATATATTTCTGGTCTCAATATTGGAATAATTGATTTTACTACAGATGCAAATTCTGTTTTCATTTATCCCAACCCTGTAAATAGTGAAACAGTTATAGAATACGAATTATTAAACGACGAAATATTATCTGTTGATTTATTCGATATGAATGGAAAGTTGATAAAAACTTTTATATCAAATGAAACCCGGAACAAAGGAAAACACAAGGAAACACTGAACTTTGATGAATCCATAAAAGCAGGAAATTATATTCTTTCATTAAAAAATAACTCTAATCACTTTGAAATAAAAATAATAAAATAAATAACAGAGTATAGTATTTAGGTATATGACAAAACATAGTTTATCGTCAATCATCGGAATGATTTTAATGCTTACATTATCATGTAAAAAAAATAATAATGATAATGATTTAAATAATTTTTCTTCAAATATAGCTCCAACAGTACCTACACTAACTACTACTAATGTTAGCTCTATTAAACTTTCAACAGTAAATGTGAGTGGAAAAATAATTTCAGATGGAGGTGCCCCTATCATAACAAGCGGCATTTGCTGGGATATAAATGATTCACCAACTATAAATGATTACAAAACAACAAATGGAACATTAAGTGGAAGTTTTACAAATCTTATTTCAGGATTATCACCAAATACCTTCTACTTCATGCGAGCATATGCCACTAACAATATAGGTACAGGATATTCAAACCAATTATTTGTTAAGACTTGTAACGATTCCATATCTGATGTTGATGGCAATATTTATTATACAATAATTATTGGCACACAGGAATGGATGATAGAGAATCTTAAAACTACGAAATATAGAAATGGGAATTCAATACCTTTAGTAATTGATAAAAACGACCTTTGGGATAATCTTACAACTGGCGCATACTGTAATAAAAACAACAGTATCAACGATGCAATGATATATGGTAAATTATATAACTGGTATGCTGTTACAGATAGTCGTTGTATTGCTCCTCTTGGATGGCATGTGCCAAGTGATGCAGAATGGAACATTTTAGTAGAATATTTAGGAGGTAGTAATATTGCTGGAGGTAGGTTGAAAGAAGCATCTACAGCTCATTGGGTTTTTCCTAATACAGGCGCAGATAACTATAGCGGATTCATGGGACTACCCAGTGGTAGTCGACCTGACGGAGGCGAATTAAGCAGTATCGGATATTCTACATTTTGGTGGTCTACTTCTGATTCTTGTGCTACTCTTGCATGGAATAGACATATTGATACACATAATGCTTATATTGAAAAATGTTATGCTTATAAAGGTAAAGTTGGTTTTTCAGTGAGATGTATTAAAGATTAACAAAATATACTGATAAAAAAAGTAAAAACATGTTATCTCTAAAAAACTTTCAAAAAAGTTTTTCTCTTTTCAAAAGATAAGGAAGTAAAATATTCCGGAAACCTTCATCCACATCAGCTTCTACAAAGTCGATATAATTTTGTCCGCATTTCAGTTTTATTAAATCTTTGTATTCTGCCATCGCTTTGCGGTAATGGTCTTTGATTTCGTTGGGATGAAGTTTTACTTCTTCATTTGTTTCGAGGTCGATGAATTTACACGGACGATTTTCAAAATCGAAATTTATTTCTTTAGATTTATCCACTACATGAAATAAAATTACTTCATGCTTGTTATGTCGCATATGCTGTAATGCCGATAATAATTCTTTTGATTTTTCGGAATTATCCATCATATCGCTGAAGATCACCACCAGCGAACGTTTATGAATGTTGTCGGCAAGATAATGAAGTGCATCGGCAGCATTCGTTCTTTTAGGTTTTTCATCTGTAATACGAACAAGAAGTTTTTCCAATTCGGCATACAAATGTTTATGATGTACAGCGCTTGATTTCGATTGGGTGTGCAATTCCACATTATCCGAAAACAAACTGATGCCAACAGCATCGCGCTGTCGGCGCAACAAATAAATTAAAGCAGCAGCACAATATACTGAAAAAGAAATTTTATTAAAAACACCTTTTGCCGGATTGCTTTCTTCGGGATAATACATCGATGATGAATTATCAATAATTATCTGGCAGCGGAGATTGGTTTCTTCTTCAAATCGTTTTACAAAAAGTTTTTCTGTACGACCGTATAATTTCCAATCGATATGACGTGTGGATTCGCCTTTGTTATAAAGACGATGTTCGGCAAATTCAACGGAAAAACCATGAAACGGACTTTTATGAAGCCCCGTAATAAAACCTTCAACAACCTGCTTCGCAATCAGCTCAAGGTTTCCGAATTGCTGGATTTCATTATTATTTAATGATTGAGCCAATGATGGAATTTTATTTTTATTGTAAAATAGCACTGTCAGTCTTCGATAAACTCAGACTGACAGAAAGAATAAAATTATGAAAATTTTATTATAAAAGCGCTTCCAGTTTTTCAACAAGCTTTTGTTTGGGAACAGCGCCAACCTGCTTATCAACTACCTGGCCTCCTTTAATAAAAAGGATTGTAGGTATATTGCGGATTCCATATTTTGTAGCAATACCGGGATTGCTATCCACATCTACCTTCCCGATTAATGCTTTGCCTTCGTATTCCGTTGAAAGTTCAGCAACCAATGGAGCAATCATTCTGCATGGACCACACCATTCAGCCCAGAAATCAACAAGAACAGGTTTATCTGATTTGATAACCACTTCTTCAAAATTTGCGTCAGTAAATTCTAATGCCATAATAAGTTTATTTTATTTTTACAAATATATATTTTTTTAGATATATAAAAAATAACACTTCAATAATATTATCTGCTGTTTTTTATTAATTCAGTTTATATTTTATTTCGGGAATTTTAGAAATTGCTTTCAGGAATTCTGAAGAATCGACTTTTATTTTCCTCGATGGCAGCTCAACTGAGAGTTTCCCCACATTATCATGAACGGAAAAACATATTGAAGAACTTCCTGAATTCTTCTTCAGGTGTACTGCTATTTTTTTTATCAAATCCTCGGTAAGCTCAGCCAGCGGAATGTGTACTGTAATTTGAGTTACAAATTTTTTAAGTACTTCCGAAAGCAAACTAATCGTATTTATTTTTAATTCCAGCTGATCAGGCTGGTTATATCGCTGGGCAACTCTGGCTCTTATAAAAAGAGAATAATCTTTGGTAAGGTATTGCCTGAACTTTACGTAATCTTCCGAGAATAATGAAATTTGTATTGAACCTTCATAATCTTCCAAAACAAAGGTGCCAAAAGGCTTTCCGGTTTTAGTAGTTTTATGTGCAACCGATGTTATGATGCCTGCAAAAACTAATTCACGATTTTTAAATTTCTTTAAATCTTCCAGTTCTATCAATGAAACATTACAAAAATTTTCAATTTCAACTTTATAATCTTCCAACGGATGCCCTGAAATATAAATCCCTGTAACTTCTCTTTCTTTATTAAGCAGGTCCAATTTCGACAGCGGCTCGCAATCGGGCAACTTCGGGTCTGGAATATCCGTTTCTTCTGTTTCTCCGAATAATGAATGTTGCGATTGTGATTTTTTACTTTGTATAATGCTACCGTGTTTTATAATTTTATCTATCGTATTGGATTCTTCGTTCGATTCCTGGTAAAAGAACTGTGCGCGATGCACATCAGGGAAACTATCGAAGGCGCCTGCCATTGCTAATGCTTCAAAGCATCGTTTATTACATGCCCTCAGGTTCACACGTTTGGCAACATCAAAAATATTTTTATAATTACCGTTTTCTCTGCGTTCAGCAACAATAGCATCAACTGCCGATTCACCAACACCTTTAACAGCGCCTAACCCGAATCGTATTATTCCTTTTTTTGTTACGATGAATCTCATTTCACTTTCATTAACATCAGGACCTAAAACTTCAATTCCCATTCGTTTGCATTCGTCCATTAAGAAAGTAATTTTCTTTATATCATTAAGGTTACGTGTAAGAACAGCAGCCATGAATTCGGCAGGATAATGTGCTTTAAGGTAAGCGGTCTGATATGCAATTACAGAATACGCTGCAGCATGCGACCTGTTGAATCCATAGTTGGCAAATTTTTCCATTACATGGAAAACTTCTTCTGCTTTTTCTTTATCTACACCTTTTTTCACAGCACCCTGAACAAACACGCTTTTCTGTTGTTCCATCACTTCAGCCTTCTTCTTACCCATAGCACGCCTGAGTAAATCGGCCTGACCAAGTGAGTAACCCGCCATAACCTGTGCTGCCTGCATGATCTGTTCCTGGTAGACCATGATTCCATATGTTGCTTTAAGTATGCCTTCAAGCCATGGATGCGGGTATTCAATTTGCTCTTTTCCTTTTTTCCTGTTGATGAATAAAGGAATGTAATCCATAGGGCCCGGGCGATACAAAGCGTTCATCGCTATCAGGTCTTCAATATTTGTAGGTTTCAATTCACGAAGATGAGAGCGCATACCTTCGGACTCAAACTGGAAAATACTTACTGTATCACCTTTCTGAAATAAGCTGAAGGTTAGTTCATCATCGAGAGGAATTTTTTCTATATCTACTTTTATATTATGACGTAATTCAATATTCTGTATGGTATCACTTATAATGGAAAGCGTTTTTAAACCTAGGAAATCCATTTTAAGCATGCCCACATATTCAACCTGCTCCCCTTCGTATTGCGTAACCATCAGGTCGGTATCCTTAGCTGTACTTAATGGTAAATGTTCCATTAAATTATTTCTTCCGATAATAATTCCACAGGCATGCACACCGGTATGTCGTATTGAGCCTTCCAGTTTTTCAGCAAATATGAGCGTATCCTGAACAAGTGGTGAACCTTTCTCTTTAGCCTCGCGCAATTCAGGAACTTCAGCATAGGCTTTTTTTAAAGTCATTTTAGGGTCGTTGCCCGGGATCATTTTCGCTAACCTGTCGGCTTCGGATAATGGAAGTTTTAAAACCCTTGCTACATCGCGTATTGCCGAACGTGCAGCCATGGTACCAAAAGTAACAATAGAAGCTACTTTATCTACACCATATTTTTGTACTACATAATTTTTTACTTTTTCACGACCGTCATCATCAAAATCCACATCGATATCGGGCATTGACGGACGTTCAGGATTAAGAAAACGTTCAAAAAGAAGATTATATTTTATTGGATCAACAGCAGTGATGCCTATACAAAAAGCCACAGCAGAACCGGCTGCAGAACCACGCCCCGGCCCTACCGCTACATTCATTTCTTTTGCAGCATTTATATAATCTGAAACAATTAGAAAATAACCGGCAAAACCTTTTTCTTTTATTACCAACAATTCATAATCTATCCTGTTACGAATATCGTCGGACATATCAGGATATAAAATTTCCGCTCCTTTATATGTTAAATAGCGCAAATACTCATCTTCGTCTGTATATCCCACAGGCAGCGGAAAAGAAGGAAGGATGACCTCGTGTTTCAATTCGTATTGTTCAATTTTTTCAACAATCTCATTTGTGTTTGCAATGGCTTCAGGATAATATGCAAACAATTTTTCCATTTCTTCCGGTGAACGCAGGTATTCATTTCCTGTATACCGCATACGGTTGGGGTCATCATAATCCCTTCCGGTATTCAGGCATACGAGGATGTCGTGCGCTTTTGCATCTTCAGCATTTACAAAATGCGAATCATTAGTGGCTATACATTTTATATTATATCGTGAAGCAAACTCTATCAATTTTTTATTTACTTCCTTCTGTTCGCGTAACCCATGATCCATCAGCTCCAGGTAAAAATCCTCACCAAAAATATTGTAATATTCTTTTAAGGATTGTTCAGCTTTTTCCTCATTATTCTGTAAAATATATTGAGCTATTTCGCCACCAAGACATGCTGAGCTGGCAATAAGCCCTTCGTGATACTCTGCGAGCAATTCTTTATCAATCCTGGGGGTGTAATAAAAAGCTTCTTTTTTAAATGCAAACGAACACAACCTTGAAAGATTTTTATATCCTTCATAATTCTTTGCCAGTAATATCAGGTGAAATCCGCTGCGGTCTTCTTTTCCTTTTTTCTCGAACCGACTTCCATCAGCTACATACATCTCGCAACCAATAATCGGCTTTATATAATAATCGTATTTTTCTTTTATTTCTTTTGATGCTTTAAGAAATTCGAGTACTCCGAACATATTGCCATGGTCGGTAATGGCAATAGATTTCATTCCGTATTCGCGAACTTTGTTCATCAGTACCTTTATGTCCGATGCGCCATCAAGAATAGAATATTGAGTGTGTACGTGTAAATGAGTAAAATCAGGCATATCAGCAGCTTCTTCCTTTATAAAATGTAATGATGATTTTGATTGGTAAAATTAATGAAAAAGGCAGGAAGTTTTTCGTGTGTTAATAAAAAATTTAAAAGTGCCGAAATTCTTGTTTTACAATTTTTCAGGATGGTGAAAACTATTTTATATTTTTCTTACCAGTTCAGAAAATTCAATTATAAATGTACTGCCATTCTTGTTTGTAAATGTGACTTGCCCGTTTAACTGTTCGCTCAATGTATAAACCAATCTCAATCCAAGCGATTGCGAATTCTCAATATCATAATTTTCAGGAAACCCGATACCATTATCGGAATGTGTTAACCTAAACCGGTTATCTTTTTCTTTTTTCAGTTTTATACTTATGATTCCATTTCTGCCATCAGAAAAAGCATATTTCATACTGTTTGTAATCAGTTCATTCAAAATTAATCCCACAGGAATCATAGTATCGAGGTTTATTGAAATAGGTTCAACATCCATCACCACCTTGATTTTATTAGGATTTGAATTTAATAAAGAGGAGATAGAACTTACCAGATCATTTATATATTCCTTCACATCAATATTAGCAAAATTTTTTGCCTGGTATAATTTTTCATGCACCAATGCCATAGTATTTATCCGCTGCTGAGCATCAAGGAAGACTTCGTGAATTACAGGATTGTCTATACTGCTTGATTGCAACCTTAAGATAGATGAAATAATCTGCATGTTATTTTTTACCCTGTGATGAATTTCTTTAAGTAAAATTTCTTTTTCTTTTAATGATGCTTTTACTTTTTCTTCTACCTTTTTCAATTCGGTAATATCCGTAACCACTCCACGTCTTCCTATAACATTATTGTCTTTCACAATAGGTACCGTATTTATAATTGCAGGATAGAGCGAACCATCCTTTCTTTTAAGCATATATTCTTTTGCACCTACAATTGTACCTTTCATTGTTCGGTTCGCATTTCGCATCGCGCGTTCCATTTCGCCGGGAGGAAACATCATGGGCAGCGTCAGTCCCTTTTCAAAATCCTCAAGTGTGTATCCTGTGTAACTGAAACCGGCTTTATTAAAATATGTAATGTTGCCCTTTTCATCCGTTTCATACACCAGTAATGGCAATGTATCGGACATTTCCTTGAATCGTTTTTCGCTGAGATAAAGAGCATCTTCGAATTTTTTACGTTCAGTGATATCAAGGATAACTCCTACCAGCCCACCTATGCTTCCATCATTTTTTTCAAATGTTGCTTTATGAAAAATCACATCATGAATACTGCCATCGGTATATTTTACTTTCGATTCATAAATTTGCAGATCCGGATTTTTAAATAATTCATTATCTTTTTCAAAATAAATATCAGCAAGTTCTTTAGGCGAAAGGTCATAAACGTTTTTACCAATAAGATTTTCCTTCTTTCCTCCTATGTTATTTTCAAATGCTTTGTTGCATCCTAAATACCGACCTTTCTCATCTTTGTAGAAAACAGGATTCGGAATGGTATTGATCAGGGTTTGTAAGAATTCGTTTTGTTGCAATATTTTTGCTTCTGTATTCTTTTTATCAGTAATATCTGTAACAATACCTACTGTCCTATAAAGATTTTTTACTTCATCAAACACGGGGAATCTTCTTGCCCACACCCAACGGATTTCGCCATCAGCCCTTATTATGCGGTATTGCTCATCAGATGGATTAAATTCATTTCTCCTGTTTGGATATTTTTTTGATAAAACTTCAAAATCTTCAGGATGCATTGCTTTTTGAATTAATTGTGGGTTTTTTATCACATCTTCTTTTTTAACGCCCCATATTTTTTCAAAAGCTGTATTTATAAAAATGAGTTCACTCTGTGTTCCTATCCATAATCCATCATTAATATTTTCGGCCATTTGCAAAAACTTTTTCTCACTTTCTATCAAAGCTTCCTCAATTGCTTTTCGTTCATCAATGTTTACTGTTTGAAAAGATATTCCAAGGAAAATATTTTTATTATCATACACAGGAGTAAAAGTATTTTCAACCCACACCGAAGGACCTCCCGGAAAATTTGCTTTTTTCTCATTCTTTATTATTTTACCATTCTTACACTCATTCAGTGTTTTCAGCAACGACTCATGTGAATCAGGAGGCATATATTGTAAAATCGATTTCCCTTCTTCCAGCTCCATATGCATTTCTTTGCTGTATATCTCTTTCGCAAATTTGTTAAATGAAATTATTTTAAAATCCTTATCCAGAAAAAAGAAAAAACCCACAGAACTTTGAAGTATTGATAATGCATTTGCCTTTGCTTTTTCTAATTTTGACTGGGTTTTTTCTTTTGTCTTTAATATAAAGTACATTAAAATTCCGGAAGCAACATAAAGCAGTATAAATGTTACAAGATGTGTTATAGGATTTACAGCCAGAAACGCTAAAATTATAAGCACAACCAATATAGAAAGATGAAAGATCAAAAAACCTTTTGTATCAGTATAAATTATTCCCAACATCAGAATAAACAAAATCAGCAGATAAGAAAAATCTTCCGGAAAATTATTTAGCGCTGTTAAAGAAATAAACCATACAGCTATAACCATTTCAAAAGCATATGCAATTATTACAGGCTTCTGCTTAAGTCTGCCAATGTAAGATATTCCATAAAGAGCTAAGCTGATTATTGAAATTAAAAAGATTGTGTCATCCGTATTAATATCTGTTTTTTTATGATCAAAAAAATGGAATACATATCCAATAATGCATGAAAGAATTGAAAATCCCAAAATAATATAACGAATATTTTTAATTGCCATATCTGGTTATTAAATATTCAACCAATTGTAATAATAAATCGGTAAATATTGTAAAAAAGAATATATGTTAGGGCTAAGATAATATTTTTTTACAAAATATTAAATGAAAATTTTTACTTATTCACCAGGAATTTTTTTGTTACAGAACCGCATGTGGATTCTAATTTCAGAAAATAAATTCCAGAAGACAAATCATCAACCAGTAAAATTATTTCGGAAGGGCTTCCTATACTGTGCTCATGAAAGCATTTTAATGTTTTATAAAGTTTTCCATATATATCATAAACAGAAATTTTCACAGTTGAATTTTCTGGAATGAAATATTTCACAACAGCATTTGTTGAAACAGGATTAGGACTAATATTCAGATAAAAATTTTCATTTAATGAATTCGTATAATTCAAATCCGTAAATGTTTCCAGTTCCGCAATGGTTACAACAGTAGCAACTACGCTTTGTGTGATTTTTTGTGCCTGGGGTTTTGAGTTTCCTGTTGCACCAACCACATCACTTGATGAATGCATATACGGAGAACAATGATCGCTTGAAGGCAGCGATGAATATTGCCCTTCGCATGGGAAAATAGCTTTATATCCTTTATTCCAGAATGAATCCACATCAGAGCCTGCGCTGGACGGATAAGTTGCATTGGCAACAGTAAACCCTGAAATATATAAAGAAGTTATTGTGGCATAATTGTTTTTCAACCCGGTTGAATTGGTATTATAATAAACATCTGAATTTACAGCATCACCCGATTTTACATACGCAATCATATCCATGGTTATAGCCGCCGAAATTTTTTCGCCTGAAGTATAAGCATTATTTGCATATGCCTTACTACCATATAAGCCTTGTTCTTCTCCCGAAAAACAAACTAATTTTATGGTACGTTTGTAATCGTGTCCAATTATTGCCCTTCCTGTTTCCATAACAGCGGCAGTACCGCTTCCATTATCATCAGCGCCGGGAGCATTTGAAGCATACACATCATAATGAGCGCCAACAACTATAACCGAATCGGGATAAGTAAGTCCGTATTTCACAGCAATTACATTAGGTGCCACATATGAAACCCCCGATATAGTATATGTTTGAAAATATGCCGTATCAAATCCTATAGCAAGAAAATAATTTTTCAAATAATTTGCCGCCTGAACCGAATTTGAATTAGTTGTGTATCGCTGTTTCGCTGACAGAACGGTCATATCATTCCATATTGTATCGCCATTAACCTTGTCAACTATCGTCTGTATTACAGGGTCGTACGCCCGGGTATCCTGTGAATTAACTTTATTTAAAAGAAAGAAGGATATCAATAAAATGAAAGGAAGTGTATGTTTTTTCATAAAAACTTATATTTTAATTGTAAAGATATGTAAAATTTCAGAATAAATTGAAATTCAATTATACCATTATTTTAATTAATTATTTTGTTTATTTGAAAATAATTCAGACATTTGCACTCCAATTTAAAAATCATAACATTATTATTTATTAAATTATGGCAACGAAAATAAGATTACAGCGTTTTGGAAAAAAAGGTCAACCTTTTTACCATATTGTAATTGCGGATGGTCGTGCACCACGCGATGGAAAATTCATTGAAAAAATCGGGGTATACAATCCCTTAACTGTTCCTGCAACCATTGACCTTAATTTTGAAAAGGCTTTGAAATGGATTCAAAATGGAGCTACTCCTACTGACACGGCTAAAGCAATTCTTTCATATAAAGGTGTAATGTACAAAAACCACTTATTAAAAGGTGTAGCAAAAGGTGCATTAACAGCAGAAGTAGCAGAAGCTAAATTCCAGAAATGGATTGAAGAAAAACAAGCTAAAATTTCAAGCAAAATCAACCAGAAAGCACAGGAAAGCAAAACTGAGTTAAAGAAAAGACTTGAAGCTGAAGCAAAAATAAAAGAACAAAGAGAAACAGAATTGGCTGCAAAACGTGCTAAACTTGCCGAAAAAGAAGCTGAAAAGAAAGAAGAAGTTACTGAAGCACCAGCTGAAGAAGAACCTAAAACCGAAGCATAAACAACGCTTCCATGAAAAAGGAAGATTGTTTTCATTACGGTAAAATTATTAAAACCCACGGATTTAAAGGAGAACTGACAGTATCTGTTTTAATTGACATTCCGGGTATACTTGAAAAAACGGAATCAGTATTCATTGAAATTGAAGGATTACTGGTTCCTTTTTTTATTGAATCATATAACTATTCCGGGAATAATTCCTTTACTATTAAGTTTGAAGGTATCGATAACGATGACAAATCCCGTCGCTTATGCCAAAGCAATATATGGCTGGCAAATGAACTGCTCCCAGAAAAAATAAAAAAGCAACGCGAGCTATTCGATTTTGCAGGATTCAAGATCATTGATAAAATAAAAGGTGAAATAGGGATCCTGCTGAATATTATCGAAATGCCACAACAGCAACTGTTACAGATCGATTATCATGGCAAAGAAATTTTAATTCCTGTTGCCGAAGAATTTATCTGCAAGGTCGACAAAAAGAACAAAACCATTTATATCAACGCTCCCGAAGGATTGATAGAAATGAATTTCGAAACTAAAAAGTAAAAATTTCTGCCCTTGCCTTTTCAATTCAAACAATTCAGTATCGACGATAGCGGGTGTGCTATGAAAATAGGCACGGATGGCTGCCTGCTTGGAGCATGGGCAAACATCGAGAATACCACTTCAATTCTTGATATTGGTACAGGAAGTGGAGTTATAGCCCTGATGCTTGCACAGCGAAGCAATGCAACGATTGATGCTGTTGAAATTGATAATGATGCATACCAACAAGCATTAAAAAATATTTCTGAAAGCCCATGGAAAAACAGAACGAATGTTATTCATTCCTCTATCCAGGAATACGTAAAATCATGTACAAAAAAATATGATTTGATCGTAAGCTGCCCTCCATACTTTCTGAATTCGCTAAAAGCTCCCGATAAAAAAAGAAGATTAGCCCGTCATACCGATTCACTCTCTTTTGAAGAATTAATTTCAGGTGCATTACGATTGCTAAAACCAGAAGGAAAATTTTGCACTATCATTCCTTTTGATAGTTTTAAATTATTCAGTGATATTGCACTTATTGAAGGTTTTCATACCGTAAAGATTACGGAAGCCGAACCAAAAGCCGAAGCCACTCCTGTTCGGGTGCTATTGGAAATGCAACGAGAAAAAATGCCCTGCATAAAAAATAAAATTCCTATTCTTGATAAAGAAGGGAAAAACTATACATCGGAATATATAGAACTGACAAAGGATTTCTATATTATTTTTTAATTCCAATTTTGATTAACTTTACAACATTAAGCATTTACCAGGTATAAAATGAATTTTAAAGAATTCGGATTCAACCCACAGCTTCTCGAAGGAATTGAAGCATTGGGTTTTGAAACAGCAACACCTATACAGGAGCAAGCTATTCCTGTTATTCTCGAAGGAAAAGATTTAATTGCTTCAGCTCAGACAGGTACAGGAAAAACAGCTGCATTCCTGCTTCCTGTGATTAATAAAATCATCTCTTCAGAACAAGACAATAATGTGCACGCTCTTGTAATTGTTCCAACGCGTGAACTGGCTATACAGATAGATCAGTATTTTCAAGGTTTTTCCTACTTCACGCCGGTTAAATCAATTGCCGTATATGGTGGCACCGATGGCATCTCATACTCTCAGGAACAACAGGCGCTTTCAGAAGGAGCAGATGTGGTTATATGTACACCCGGACGCATGATATCTCATCTGAATGGTGGTTATGTAAAATTTTCAGAAGTAAAATTTTTAATTCTCGATGAAGCAGATCGTATGCTGGATATGGGTTTTTATGATGACATCATGAAAATTATTTCATTCCTTCCTGCAAAAAGACAGAACCTTCTTTTTGCCGCCACTATGCCTGAAGAAATGCGCAACCTTGCAAAAAAAGTTTTGATCAATCCGGCTGAAATAAACATTGCCGTTTCAAAACCAGCAGAACGAATATTACAGGCAGCTTACATCGTTTATGATAAACAAAAAATTCCTCTTATTAAAGAGCTATTACTTAACAAACAACTTCGGAGTGTGCTGATATTTTGTTCAACAAAATTAAAAACGAAACAACTTAGCAGTGAGTTAAAAAAATTAGGAATATCTGTAGAAGACATTCACTCTGACCTTGACCAGCAAAGAAGAGAAAATGCATTATTGAATTTTAAAAGCAGGAAGTTACAAGTGCTTGTTGCGACAGATATTCTTTCGCGTGGTATCGACATTGAAGATATCGACCTGGTAATTAATTTTGACGTGCCCAACGATTATGAAGACTATATACATCGCATAGGTCGCACTGCACGTGCCGAAACCGATGGCGTGGCGATAACGTTTGTTGATGAAAAAGAACAAAGTCATTTTGCATCAATTGAAAAACTTTTGGAAAAATCTATTTATAAAATAAAACTACCCGAACATATCGGTGAAGGTCCCATATACAATCCTTATAAATCAAGACAGGGAAAAGAAAAAAAATTCAGGTCAAGAAAAAAATAAACGCGTTAACAGCTCTTTCATTGTTTATTCAAAAAAATCCAATATCCAACAACTTTCTGTCGTCTTTATTAGTGTGAAAGATTAATTTTAAATTTACTAAGTTTGTATTCACTAACATTTCATTAAACCCAAAAAAATGAAATTGAATTTATATAAGCAACTCATACTAATTTTTATCATTTGCTCAAGTTCCTGTATTTACGCTACAAATACGGATTCTTTAAAAACAAAATCTGATTATTCATGTCTTTCATTTTTTAATAACGCTCTTCTAAATCCAGCTTATACGGGAATAGATAAAGGATATAATGTAATTTTTGAGACAGGAATTAATATTCCATTTGCATCATTTGAAGTTAATGCAAATTATTTCCGTAAGGTCTCCGATACTTTATTCATAGGTGTTTCCAAAGCTCATGGCAACGAAGGTTATTTAAAATATGTTCATCTTTTAAAAAGTGTTGATTCAACACTTGTGATTGTTGACATGATTGATAAAATGCCCGAAGATGCTGAAAAAGCATTGGAAAAATGTTCGGCACTTTTATTAACCGGCGGTTTAGATGTTTACCCGGGTTGTTATGGAAAAGAAAAAGATACTTCGCGTTGTGATATTGATTTGCACCGCGACTCCGTTGAATTCGCCCTGATAAAAAAAGCGATGAAAATGAAACTGCCTATACTTGCCGTTTGTCGAGGTGAGCAAATTTTAAATGTTGCATATGGAGGTTCTCTTATTGTTGATATTCCGCAAGACTATGATACTATTGTAAAGCATCGAAGCAATGACGATTCTCCATGTTATCATGAAATAAATATTATTCCCGGAACCATATTATATGATATAGGAAAAACCCTGAAGGACACTGTAAATTCATACCATCACCAGGCTGTAAATAAACTTTCAAATAAATTTAAAGTTGTGGCACGCAGCAACGACGGTATTATTGAAGCATATGAATGGAAAAAACCAAAGAATAAACCTTTTATGCTGGCGGTGCAGTTTCATCCCGAAAAACTCGATACATCAAACCCACTATCAGTGCATATTGCAGAACGTTTTATTCTGGAAGCAAAAAAATATAAAGATTATTTTAAAAAGAAATAATTTAAGGAAAAAAGAAAATAAAATAATTACAGAGTGATTATTTTATTTTTTAGTGCGTATTTAACCAGCTCAGCAGTATTATAAATTCCCAGCTTTTTCATAATGTTATGTTTGTGGGCTTCAACTGTTCTTACACTGATATTTAAATTATCGGCGATATATTGATTCGATGATCCGTCAGTTATCAGTTTCAGTATTTCCAGTTCTCTTGATGTAAGAATAAGTTTTGTTTTCTCGGCAATTTCATCAGCTTTCTTTGTTTTAAAATAGCTGGCAATAAATGTTTCGGAGATATTGCCTTTGATATATCGTTCACCCCTGGCTACAGTACGAATAGCGTCAAGCAACTGATCGGCTTTAAATGTTTTGGGAACATAACCCGAGGCTCCCGCTTCAAAACCTTTAACAATATGTTCTTCATCTGAAAAAGATGTATGAAGCAATACCTTAACTTCAGGATAATTCCTGGTAATATGTTCGGTAACTTCAATACCTGAAACTTTAGGAATATCAATATCAAGAACAACTACATTAGGTTTCAGTTCATGAACTTTTTCAAGGGTTTCATATCCATCATTGGTAACGGCAACGATTTCAATATCGTGGTTTCTTGATAAAAGCGCCTTCAATCCTATGATAACTATATCATGGTCGTCAACTATCAGAACTCTTATTTTTTCATCTTTAATCAATGGGTTCAATTTTATATTTAGAGACTGTTTAAAATTCATTTATTGATTTTATTATGCATCAATCTGATCATAGAGAGTTGAATGAAAGCAACACTAGTTTCGGCAAGACGTTCATAGTCTTTGGTCAACCTTCTATGAAAAGAAAT
>Ga0209098_1000318_pt1 | contig 54245 bp, 48 predicted proteins | sample AD_JPNHW1_MetaG_FD_184429 | JGI IMG/M metagenome (GOLD analysis project Ga0209098, IMG submission 184429) | Active sludge microbial communities of municipal wastewater-treating anaerobic digesters from Japan - AD_JPNHW1_MetaG (SPAdes) (version 2) | ecosystem: Engineered > Bioreactor > Anaerobic...
TAATGACTCCTTATGGTCGAAGTTGTATATGCGAATACTGGGACGGCAGGATTCGAACCTGCGAATGCCGGAACCAAAATCCGGAGGCTTACCGCTTGCCGACGTCCCAAACTCGGTCGCTTTTACGTCCACCCGCGCTAGTCGAAATCCGCGGCAGTCGCGTCCGAGAGCGGAGCCGTCTCGAAAGCCTCCAGGATCCTCTCCTGGAGGTGGGAGCGGAACTCAGGCGTTATGGGATGTGCAATATCCTTGTATTCGCCGTTCCTTGTCTTCCTGCTCGGCATGGCAATGAAGACGTTGCTCTTCCCTTCGATGATCTTGACGTTGTGCACGACGAAACAGTTGTCGAAGGTCACTGTCACGTATGCCTTGAGCTTGCCTTCCGTCGTTACCCTGCGGATGCGGATGTCCGTGATCTCCATGGCTGCGACTCTCCTTGCCGGCTCGCTAAGGATGTATCACATAATACTATAACAGGCAGGGAGCGCACGCAAGCGGACGGACCGGAACAATTCCGATTTGCCCGGATCCGGCCCGGTTGAGGCTTTCCGCGGCGGCCAAGACCTCGTCCTCGTCTCCAAAGACGCCAAAAAGCGTCGATCCGGAGCCGCTCATCCGGGAAAAGGAAGCTCCCGCTGTCTTGATCCTCAGGATCCAGTTCCCGATCTCCGGCCTATCGCGGCCGAGCGGAAGCTCGAAGGAGTTCGTGAAGGGCCAGGTGGCTGGATGCCGCAAGTAGGCGGCGCGAAGCTCGGCGTCCCCCGGATCCGTTTCCAGGCTGTCATCGGGGCGCAGGCTGTCGAGGAGGCGATAAGCCTCGGGAGTGGACACCGGAAAACCCGGGTAGATCAGCAGCATCGAATAGTCATCCCTGGCCGGGATGGACTCCACGATCTCACCGCGGCCCTTGACGAGGGCGGCACCTCCATGGAGGAAAAAAGGCACGTCGCTCCCGACGCTGCTGCCAAGCCCCGCCATAGTCTCTACGGTAAGCTTCGTCTCGAAAAGGGCATCAAGAGCCAGAATGGTACTGGCGGCGTCGCTTGACCCCCCGCCAAGGCCTCCTCCAGCGGGGATGGCCTTGTTGACCGAAACGGAAATCCCTTCCCTCAATCCTGTGGCATCCCGAAAGGCGACAATAGCCTTGTAAAACGTCGTCTTCTCCGGTGGACAGTCGAAGACGCCGTCGATTTCAATGCGTTCGGGTTGTTTCAAAGACCTGACGACGATATCGTCGGCGAGGGAGATGGCCTGAAAAATGCTCCTGAGTCCGTGAAAACCATCGGCTCGGCGTCCGTAAACCCTCAGGTGCAGGTTCACCTTCGCCGGAGCCCGCACGCGGACCGACTTCTCCATCGCGGCCGCTATTATACTGATTGCAAGAGTCTTGTCAAACCCTCGATTTGGTGCATATTCGTAGTTGACAGAACGATGAATACTCTTTTAGATTTTCACCTGATGCCGGGCGGCGCCTGCAGGTTTCGCCTTGCTGCCGGATGCTCAATGGACTTCTTGATCCGGGAGCGACATCATGAACAGGGAGGAGAATAGCATGGTCCCCACCTCCGGAGAATACAACCTCGTCGAGACTCCCGACCTCGCCCTCGTGGCCGTGATGGATAGTCCTGTTTCGACCCCGCCGGTTTTCTTTGACGACGGCTACGAAGATTACGAGGATGACGATTTCGAGGACGAGGAAGACTACGATGACCTCGACGACGAAGACCTCGAGGACGAGGATTTCGAGGACGAGGACGAGGATTTCGAAGACGAAGACGAGAGTTCCGACGATTTCGAAGACGAGGAATCCGAAGAGGAGGACGAAGACTTCGATTACGAGGACGACATAGACTATGACGACTTCGACGAGTGAAACCCTTCAGAAAAGCAAAAAGGCCGCCGGGAAAGCCCAGGCGGCCTTTTTGTTTGGAGAACGCGGTCACGGAAGCACCGCGCCGGCGGGAGCACTCGGTCAGGATCCGGCTTCAGGCTTCGCCGAGACCGGCCGTACCGGGGGCGGGAGCTCGACCCGCGTGACTTCCGCCTGGAACCAGAGCTTCTCGAGCTCGTAGAAGGTCCTCGACTCGGCCGTCATGAGGTGAACGACCACATCGCCCAGGTCGAGGAGGACCCAGCCCTCGTCATCGGCAATCCTCGGCGTATTCCGCATGCTGACCTTGGCTTCATGGGCCCAGTCGTCCGCAGCCCTCGCAAGGCCCCTCAGGTGGGTCACGCTGCTCGCCGTGGCGAGCACGAAGAAGTCCGTCCATGCCTGGCAAGGCTTGAGATCGAGGACGGCGACATCGCCGCCCTTGTGCTCGGCCAGGACCCTGGCAAGGCCCATGGCCATATCGCGACTATCTTGCACAATACCTCCCGTCAAAATCCTCGCCGAGCACAACGGTGAAATCGGCGGTCACCTGGCCTCCCGACATGCCATCTCCCGACGTGTTGCCGCACCGTATGACAGAAGCGACGTTCTGGAGTGCATCCCCGTTCGAAAGATGATCGAGCACGAGGGTACGGTCGTAGTCCGACCGGTCTGCGTTGCCGACGGAAACGACGTCGTAGCCGAAGCTCTGGTAGATCTCCGCAGTCCTCTGGGCGAGTCCCTTGGAGGGCGTCCCGTTGAGTATCTCTATCGTGTAGATTTTGTCCACCGCCCCTCCGGCTCCGGCGTTGGAAAGCGCGTTGAGGGACTGCTTCACGATGTCCCTGACGAGTTCCCCATCGTAGTGGGGGAAGAGGAGGGACTTCCCGTCGACATTGCGGTAGACGCCGGTGACCCGCTGCATGAGGAGGCGATCCGCATCGATGCCGCCGAGGTCCTCGAGGAAGCGCTTCAGCGTCTCGTCGGGGAAATTGGTCCTCACGCAACGCTTGAAGGCGGAAAAGGCCTCCGCATTCCTGAGCCAGGAAGAGCGCTGGCCTACCCGCTTGATGAAGGCCTGGACCACCTTCTGCCTGCGGGCCGCGCGGTCAGCCTCTCCCTCGTCAGGATCGTCGTAGGTAGCGTACTGGAGGATCTTGTCTCCGTCGAGGGTCAGGGCGCCCTGGGGCAGGTGGACCGGCGGCTTCGCGTCTACATCCACCGCCTCGGGGATGAAGAGCTCGAGGCCATCGAGGAGGTCGGTCGCATCGGAGAGCCCCTTCGCGTCGAGGACGATCCAGTACGGGACCTCCGCGGCGAGGAGCTTGGCTATCTCCTCCGTGTAGGGCCTGGGCCGCTTCGGGTCATAGAGGGCGTCAATCCTGTCCACCCTGTTCAGGCTCTGGATGATGAGGCCGGTCTCGGCCGGGACGTCGAGGAGTGCTCCCTTGCCCGTGGCCGGGTAAAAGAGGAAGAGCTCGGTCGTCTCGGGATGCTTTTCCACCTCTATCACGACGAGGACGTTGAGGATGCGGTCCTTCTTGATCGCCTGGTCGGCCATGTTCGTGCTGAGCTTGACGTAGAGGCCTACAGCCATCCCCACGACGAGGAGGACGATGACGATGAGGAGGATGGAACTCTTTTCTATGGAAAATCGCTTCATTGCCTTGTGTCCGGATTTCGGAGGGAATTGTACAGGATCATCGTGGTCGGTGCAATCTCCCAGCCATTGCGTTCGAGGTAGCCGATGCTGTCGGCCACTACCGCGAAGAGCATCTCCCTGGGCGGAAGCTCGAGGCAGCGGGCGCGGAAATCCGCATCGACATGTTTCCGGCCGGGCTCCATCTTGTCAGCGCAGTAGACGATGACGGCGAGGACGCCCATGTCCGCCCTGCCCACGGTGTGCCAGGCCACCGCCTCGAGGATATCCATGTCCGTGATACCGTAATCGCGGAAAAGGAGGGTGGCCGCCGCGGGGCCGTGGAGGATCTGGCTCGAGAAGTAGTTGCCGTCCCCTCGCACCATGAGGCGTGCGGTCTCATCCCCCGACACGAGCCAGGCGTCGAAGAGGGAGCGCTGCTCCTCGGTCGGCAGCTCCTTGCAGAGGTCATGGGCGAGGCCGGCTATCTTGCCCGAAAGGGGATCGAGACCATTATGCTGGCATAGCTCAGCCGAAAGCTCGGCCACGCCCCGCGAATGGGCGGCGCGTTTCTTCGAAAGGGCCGTATCCACGCGCCGCCCGAGCTCCTCGGCAAGATCAGCCCGCGTCATAGAGCCCGCCTTCCTCGATGTAGAGCCGGACCGCTTCCGGGACGAGATAACGTATGCTCCTGCCCGAGGCGACCCGGGTCCTTACCTCGGAGCTCGAGAGGGGGATGAGGCGGTTGGATGCCTTGCGGTGGGGAAAGCACAATTCGGGGCAGCGCTCGGCCGCAGGATCCCTGCGCGCGACGATGATGTCCGATTCCGCGGCTATGGCGGCCGGTTCGTGCCAGGAGGGAAAACCCGGCACGAGGTCATCGCCGATGACAAGGCCTGGCTTGCCTTCGAGGTCGGACCGTGCCGCGATATGCCGAAGGGTATCAATCGTATAGGAGAGCCCGGGCCTCGACAGCTCGCAGTCGTCCACGGCGAAGCGCGGGTTGTCCGCTAGTGCCAGGGACAGCATGGCACGACGGGCTTCCGGGCCCGGATCGGACGCGACTTCCTTGTGCGGGGGCCGCGCCGAGGGGACGAAGAGGACGAGATCGTAGCCGAATTCCTCCCTGAGCTCTTCGGCAAGGACGAGATGTCCCCAATGGACGGGGTTGAAGGTGCCGCCAAAGAGGAGGATCCTCACGACTCCGGTTCCCCGCCATCGCTTCCGAAAAGATCGGCATCTGCATCTTCGTCCGCGATGTGCGATTCCATGTCGGAATCGCCGCCACCGTCAGCAAAGAGCCTTGCCCCTTCCTTCGCGCGGGCCTCCTCCTCGGCTTCGCATTCCACGACCAGGGCGAGGAAGATGTCCTTGAGCCCCTCGAGCCCTTCCTTGGAGAAGACCGAGATGCCCGTGACGGATTCGCCGGGCAGCGCCGTAGCGAGGGCCTCGAGCCGCCCCTCGGTTTCCTCGAGGTCCAGCTTGGTGCCGATGACCACCCGGCGCTTGTCGGCGAGCTCGGAGGAGAAGGAGCGGAGCTCCTCGAGGAGGACGGAGAAGGCGGTCTCCCAGTTGGGATCCGAGAGGTCTATGAGGAAGGCGAGGACCTTGGTCCGCGCGATGTGCTTGAGGAAACGTATGCCGAGGCCCGCGCCTTCGTGGGCGCCCTCGATGATGCCGGGGATGTCGGCGAGGACGATGTCGCGCTCCCGGACATTCATGATGCCGAGGTTCGGTATCTTGGTCGTGAAGGGATAGGGCGCGATCTTCGGCCTTGCGTTCGTATAGTAGTCGAGGAGGGAGGACTTGCCCGCATTGGGGAAGCCCACGAAGCCGATGTCGGCGATGAGCTGGAGCTCGACACGGAGCTTGGCCGTCTGGGCGGGCTGGCCGGGCTGGAACTGGCGGGGCGCCTGGTTCACGCTCGACTTGAAGTGAGTATTCCCCCAGCCGCCGTTCCCTCCCTTGAGGAAGACCCAGCGGGCATTCTCGTTGCCGTCCTTGTTGCCCTTGTTGACCTTGCCCCCGACCTTGGCCCCGACCTTGGCGCCGGACATCTTGCCGCCGCCGGCGTAGCCGAGCTCTGTGCCGAAATCATGGAGGATCTCTCCCGTCTCGGCATCCTTGATGAGGGTTCCGGGCGGCACGGCGATGACGACATCCTCGCCGTCCTTGCCATGGCAGTTGCTGCCCATGCCCTGCTGGCCGTTCTGGGCCTTGAAGGTCTGGCGGTAGCGGAGGTCGGCGAGGGTGCGGAGGTTCCGCCTCACCTCGAAGACGACGTCCCCTCCCCTGCCGCCGTCGCCGCCTGCAGGTCCGCCCATGGGTACGAATTTCTCGCGGCGGAAGGCGACGCAGCCGTCCCCACCCTTGCCCGATGAAACGATGATGAATGCCTCGTCGGCGAACTTGATCACGTGACCACCCTGAAAAAACGAAACCGCCCGGACGCAGCGCCTCTAGTGCGCACGTTTACGGGCGGCTCCTCGTTCCTACCGCTGACGGACTCGCGTCGCGATAGCCCCTTTGGGGAACTTAGTTCGCGGCGGGAAGTACTTCGACGCCCGCGTACTTCTTGCCCTTGTACTCTTTGAAGAAAACCCTGCCGTCAACGAGGGCGTAGAGCGTATCGTCCTTGCCGATGCCGACGTTGAGACCGGGGTGGATCTTCGTGCCGCGCTGGCGGACGATGATGGTACCGGCAGTGATGACCTCGTTGCCGTAGCTCTTGACGCCGAGGTGCTGCGGATTGGAATCGCGGCCGTTTACACCCTTGTGTGGCATATCATTCCCTCCAATGTCGTTCTATGCTGAGCCCCACCTCGCCGGGGAACTCCCTTTCCAGGCCGGATATTCCGGCGAGGAGGAAGTCCGCTATCCCCGCCGCCCGCTCCCCGGCTTCTGCCGGAAGGTGGCGGACTGAAAAGGAAAGCGCTCCCCTGGCTGGGGCCGATCCCTCGACCGTAGCGCCCTTGAGACCCGAAAGGGCCTCGTACGCGCTGCGGGCAAGGACCGAAAAGGCCGCGCAGACTATGTCGTTTCCCCTGCCGCCCCGCTCCGAATGGCCGTCCGCCTCGAAGCGAAGCGGTCTTCCATCAGGATCGAGGACGAGCCGGGCCTTGATCACGCTGCCCGTCCAGAATCAGCGCCTTCAGGCGCCGACGATTTCCTCGACCTTGAGGACGGTGTAGCGCTGGCGATGGCCCGCCTTGCGACGATAGTCCTTCTTGGGCTTGTACTTGAAGACCACGACCTTGTCAGCCTTGATCTCGTCCTGGACCACGGCCTTGACCGTGGCGCCGGCGACGTAGGGAGAGCCGACCTTCACCGTATCGCCGGAGAGAAGGAGGACCTTGTCCAGCGAGAGAGCGGATCCCTTCTCGGCGTCGAAGCGATCGACCGTGAGGGTGGCGCCCTTCTCGGCGCGGTACTGCTTCCCGTTAATTTCAACCACTGCGTACATTTGGCTAACCTCGGTAAAATCTATACTTGGGCGTCAATTTATACACCGCCGGGCTTCACCCTGTCAACGCCCGGCCTACATGGCCTCCAGGAAGGGAATGCCGACGAGGCCCGTCCCCGTCTCGAGGCAGTTCCTGACCGCGGCCACGAGGGAAAGGCGGCTCGCGGCAAGGTCGGCATCGGGGCAGTTGAGGACGGGGTTTTCGCGATACCAGGTGGAGAAACCGGAAGCGAGGTCATGGAGGTAGGCGGCCACGACCGAGGGGTCCATGGCGAGGGCGGCGCTTTCCACGGCCTCGGGGAAGGCGGCCACGAGCTTGAGGAGCTCCCAGTCGCCGTCGCCGGAGAGCTTCTCGGGATCGGCCTTGCCCTTGATGGCATTGCCTTCTCCCGCCGCATGTTTCCGCAGGATGGAGGAGGCGCGGGCGCCCATGTACTGGATGTAGGGGCCGGTGTCGCCATTGAAGGAGAGGCTAGCCGCCGGATCGAAGAGCATGTCCTTGGTGGGCGCCACCTGGAGGAGATAGTAGTGGATGGCGCCGAGGGCGATCTTCTCGGCCACGGCGGCGCTGTCCCCGACGGCGTCCTCCCTCTCCTTGGCCTCGATCTCGGCCTTGGCGAGGGAAGCGACCTCGTCGACGAGGTCGTCGGCGTCCACGACGGTGCCCTCGCGGGTCTTCATGCGGCCCGAGGGCAGGTTGACCATGCCGTAGGAGAGGTGGTGGAGGTCCTGGGCCCAGGCGTAACCGAGGCGCTTCAGGGTCTCGAAGAGGATCTTGAAGTGGTACTGCTGCTCGTTGGCCACGACATAGACGAGGCGATCGTAGGGCCAGCCCTCGTGGCGGGCCACGGCCGTGCCGAGGTCCTGGGTGATGTAGAGACTCGTGCCGTCCTTGCGGAGGAAGACCTTGCGGTCGAGGCCTATGTCCTCGAAGTTGCCCCAGACCGAGCCGTCCTCCTCGCGATAGAAAACGCCCTTCTCGAGGCCCATGGCCACGATGTCCTTGCCGAGCTCGTAGGTCTCGCTCTCGTAGTCGTAGAGGTCGAAGTGGACGCCGGTCCGGCTGTAGGTCTCCGCTGTGCCGTCGAGGACCCACTTACGCATCTTGTCCCAGAGGGCGCGGGTCCCGGGATCGCCCGCCTCCCACTTGCGCAAGAGCTCCTGGGCCTCTTCCTCGGCCTTGGGGTTTTCCTCGAGGAGCTTGTTGAAGAGGACGTAATACTTGCCGACGAAGTGGTCGCCTTTGAGGCCCTCGTCGGCCGGGCTGCGGCCCTCGCCGAACTTCATGTAGGCGAGCATGGACTTGCAGATGTGGACGCCGCGGTCGTTGATGTGGTTGATCGATTTGACCTCGGCGCCGGCGGCCCTGAGGACACGGGAGAGGGACTCGCCCAGGATGTTGTTCCGCAGGTGGCCGAGGTGGAGGGGCTTGTTGGTGTTGGGGCTCGAGAACTCGATCATGACCTTGTGGCCGGAAAGGCGGTTGCCCTTGCCCCATGCGGGCGCCCGGGCCGCCTCGAGGATGCGGCCGGCCTCGGCGGGGCGAGGCAGCCTCACGTTGAGGTAGGGGCCTTCGGCGGCAGCGCTGCCCAGGGCAGCGGCTTCGGGATCTGCGGCCACGGCGGCGGCTATCGCCTGGGCGATCTGGGCCGGCGAGGAGCGGAGGAGCTTGGCATAGCTGAACATGGGGAAGCCGAGGTCGCCGAGTTCCTTCTTGGGCGGTTTTTCCGCCACGACGGAGGACGCATCGACGAGGCTGGCCTCGAGACCCTTCCCGCGGGCATAGTCCGCGAGGGCCCTGGCAATGATGTTTTTCCACGCGGTCTTCGCTTCGACCATCGATCAGGCTCCTGATATTGGATTGCCGCGAAGTGTAGCGCGCGGGCAGTCCGAAAGGCAAGGCGGGGCCGGGGTCAGACCCCGACGCGGTTCGCGGCGCGGCGGCCTGGGGTCTAGCTCTAACGCGGTTCGCGGCGCAGCGGCCTGGGGTCTGAGCCCGGGCCCGAACGCCTCACGGCGGCAAGGGGTCAGACCCTGGGTCCGACCCTAGCGAACCGGCTTTGCGATTATCTCGCCGTTGCTCTTCGCTTCCAGATCGTACCCGGAGGATCCCGAGGGCGCGGGAAGCGTTACGGTACAGAGCTGGACTGAAAGCGACCTTGCAGAGGAGCCCGTCGGATCCGCGTCGGCCCTGGCAAGCGTCTTCATGGCGTCGGCGACGGCCTTCCGTTCCGCGGGGGCGAGCGATGCAACTGCCGGGCTGCCGTCGAAAACGGCCGGGAAGGATCTAGCGGCATAGCTCGGGAGCAGCCTCATTCCCTCGCCCTGCGGCAGGACATCGCTATAGATACTGCGGGGAAATGCGAGAACGAGGCGGCCTTGATCCTTTCCGGCCTTGCCTGCCGGCACGAGGAGGAAATCGACCGAAACCTGCGAGCCGGAGAAGGCTTTTTCCTGGAAGGCCACCTCCTTGCCCGCAAGGTCGCGCAGGCTGGCCTTGACGGCCAGGATGCCGCTCTCGTCGCGGGTGACGACTATGTGGAGCGGCACGCAGGAAGGACCGATGGCCTCGGCCGCGTGAAGGAAGGCCTTTCCCCTGCCCAGCGACGCGTTGTTCGCGTAGGAGTGATAGGAGAAGGCCGTCAAGGCAAGGGTTATCGCAATCACGAGAAGGCCGAGGAAGGGATTGCCGCCCTTCCGATTCCGACGGGCCGCCGGCTCTGCGCTTTTCTTTTTCCGGTCATCAGCCATGTTCATGATCGCCCAGCCAGTTCGAGGAAGGCCGCCTCATCGAGGATGGCTACGCCATATTCGGCCGCCTTCCGGTTCTTGTCCGAGCCCGATCCCGGGTCATTCGTGACGAGGAAGGAGAGATCCTTGGTGACGGCGCTCTTGACCGTGCCCCCCAGGCCCTTCACGAGCTTTTCCGCGTCGGCGCGCTTCATGGAGAGTTCGCCCGTGAAGCAGAAGCTCTTTCCCGAGAGAAGCCCGTCCGCGACGGGAGCCGCTATCCTCACGGCTCCCGTCGCGAGGAGCCTGTCCATCTCGGCCGCAAGGGCCGCGAGGCCGTCGAGGAGGGCACGGGCCGTGATCTCGTCGAAGCCCTTGATGTCATCTATCTCGTCCACGGTCGCGGCCCTGAGCTTCCCGAGGCTGTCGTAGCCGGCCTGGACGGCACGCTCGGCTATGAGCTCGCCGACGTTTTCGATGTCGAAGCCGGCGATGAAGGTCGCGAGGCCCACCTCCGATCTGGCCCTGAGGTTCCTGAGGATTTTCGCGGCGAGGGTCTCTCCCATCCGGTCGTAGGCTGCGAGCTCGGCCACCTCAAGGCTGTAGAGATCCGCTATTTCCCGGACGCGTCCCGACTCGAAGAGCTTGCCGAGGATGACGCTGCCGAAATCCCTGATGTCGAGGACCGAGAGCCACTTTTCGAGGCGGTGGAAGGCCTTCTTGGGGCAGTCCGGATTGGGGCAATAGAGGCGAGTGCCCTCGTCGACCAGCGAAGTCCCGCAGCTACAGGTCGAAGGCACGGGGATGGACGTCGTTCCGGGCGGATTCTCGACGAGGCCTTCGATCTTGGGGATGATCTCGCCGCGCTTCGTCATGATGACCCTGCTCCCGATCCTGAGGCCCATGCCGCGTATCGCGTTCGTGTTGACGAGGTTGGCCCGCTGGACGGTCGTGCCGGCGAGGCGGACGGGATCGATGATGCCGATGGGCGTATAGTTGGCACCCGTCTCGCTCCACTCGACTTCGCGGAGGGTCGAGATGGCTTCCTCGAGGCTGAATTTGAAAGCGATCTGCTTTTCGGGCCTGGCGCGGGCCATGTCGGCCGCGTCTATCTCCCTCGCCTTCACGACGAGGCCATCGATGTCGATGGGGAGGCCCGGCCTGATATCCATGATGTGGGCGCGGTAATCGATGACTTCCTGGGGCGTGGAGCAGACCTTGATCTCCACGGTCGTGAAGCCCATGCGGGCAAGCCAGGCGACCTTCTCTGCCTCGTCCCGGAAGGGGCTTGCCTCCTCGGAAACGGCGACGCCTGGAACGCCGAAGAGATCGCCCTGATCGGCCGGCGCGCCTGCCTTTGCCTTGTTCCCCGCGGCTTTTCGCCCCCCGGTCTTGCCGCCGCCCGTTACGGTGCCGAGGGCGTCATAGCAGATGACTTCGAGGTCATCTGCGCCGACGCCGTCCTTGCGCTTCATGAGGCCGTTGGCGGCGTTCCGGCAATTCGCCTTGTCCGCGTACTTTGTTTCATGGACTTCGTGGCTCATGAGGACTTCGCCCCGCACGCCGCCCGTGAAGGCTTCCCTGAGCTCCCTGATGACGCCCTTCATCTTCACGGCGTTGATGGTTATCTCGTCCCCTACCTCGCCATCGCCCCTCGTGACGGCGCGCACGAGACGTCCGGACTCATACTGCAGTTCCAGGCTGGCTCCGTCGAGCTTGTACTGGACGAGGTATTCGTCCCTCGGATTCCTGACGCACCAGGCGAGGAAGGCCTCGGGGTCGGAGGCCTTCTCCTGGCTCCCCATGGGCATGACGTGGCGGGCCTTGGGCCAGCGGTCGGAGGAGTCCTCTCCGACCCTGGCGAGGAGGGGGTTGCCCGGATCGAGGCCCGCAAGCTCGTCCCAGAGCGCATCGAAGTCGGCGTCCGATATCTCGGGCTGGCCATTGTAGTAGAGATCCTGGTGTCGGCGTATCCCGGATTCGAGTTCGGCTATCCTGTTCTTTTTACCGCGGGCCTGCATCGGTTCCCCCCGTCTTGAGCACATTCTAGCCCGGAGCCCCCGGAAGAAACAAGCGAAACGACGTCCCTGATGGCCGACGACGCGGGACATCCGCCGGAAGGCCTTCAGGATTGACCTTGGCTTCTCCTTTTGGCTAGGCTACGCACGGAAGGGGCAAACCGCACGTGAGCACGAAATCCCGGGACCGCCGCATGGCCCTCCTCATCCCGACAGCCTTCGTGGGCTGCCTGGCAATGGGAATCATCAACCTCGCCATGCTCTTCATCGTTAAGGAGAGGTTCCATGCCGGACCGCAGGCGGTAGGCGTCTTCACGGCCCTTTCCTCGGTGGCCTACTTCCTCGGCTGCATCGTCCTCAAGCGCTTCTCGGACAGGATAGGCCCGAGGGCGGCCATGTCCATCATGACCCTGGGGACGGCCTTCCTCTTCTCCCTCTTCCTCGTCATACCGAGCATGGCCCTGGCCTTCGTCGTCTACTTCCTGTACGGCCTCCTCACCGCCCTCTTCTGGCCGCCCATGATGACCTGGCTCTCCGCAGGGCTCGAGGGGCAGGCGCTCAGCAAGGCCACCAACACCTTCAGCCTTTCCTGGAGCTCGGGAGGAGCCATCGCGCCCTACGTGGCCGGCATTCTCTGCGAGCTCGGACTCGATATACCGATCTACGTAGGCATAGCCATCTTCGCTGTAGCCGGCATGGTCATGGCTGCGTCAGGCAGGCTCGTCCCCTCCCCCGCCAAGGCCGGCGCCGGCGGGGCGGAGGCCGCAGACCCGGAGACGCGTTGTACGACACAGGACGCGGACCATTCCACCCCCCTCCGCTTCCCGGCCTGGATCGGCGCCTTCATGATCTACGCCGTCCTCGCGGTCTTCTCCAATATCTTCCCCCTCTTCGCCAAAGATGAGCTCGCCTTGAGCGAATCGCGCATCGGCCTCCTCCTCCTCGTGCGCGCGAGCTTCGCCGCGGTGGGCTTCTGGGCCCTCGGCCGCTTCGGTTTCTGGCACTTCAGGAAGCGCTACATCGCGCTCGGCGTCTTCCTGCTTCTCCTCCTCGACCTCGCCTTCGTCTTCGTCCATGCCCCTGCGGGTTTTGCGGTCGGCCTTGCGGCCCTCGGCCTCGTCCAGGCCCTCTGCTACAACTCCTCGATCTTCTACGGCGCTTCCGGCGCGGTAGACAGGGCCAGGCGCATGACGACCCACGAGGCCCTCCTCACCGCAGGCCAGATTCTCGGCTCCATTGGCGGAGGCATGGCCTACCAGGCCTATTCCTGGCGGACGGTCTTCATCTTTCTTGCGGTCCTCGTGGCAGGAGGCCTCGCCGCCCAGCTCATCCTCCTCGGGAGGAAGGCCTGACCCTGGCGCGGGGGCCGCGGCGCGGCATGCCGTATCGGCCAACGCGTAAAGCGACCGCGCTCGGCGCGTCGCTCCTCGGAGCCGCCATATTTGTTGTCGCCCTTCTTGGCGCCGCCCTCCTCGGCGCCGTCCTCCTTACGGGCTGCGGACGGCGCGAGAAGGTCCTTGCGGTTGCCGTGGAGCCCGCCCTTGAATCGCGTTTCGAGGGGCTCCTTGCAGGCCATCCCCTGCCCGCTTCATGGAAACGGGTAGCCGGCGAAGCCGCAGGCGACGCAGACTGCACGCTGCGCCTCGAATGGCGCCCGACGGGGGCTGTCCCTGCGCGAAGCGAAAAAGCGGCTGTCCTCGAGCGACGCTGGCTCGCCGCAGCGGTTGACTTCAGCGATCCCAGGATGGACGTCAGCCCAGAGGAAGCGCGGAAGACGGGTCTCGTCGACCTCGCGGAGGTAGGGCTGCCCCGCCGGGCCCTTTCCGTCGGAGGCCGGCTCCCCGGCGAGAAGGACTACGCCTTTACGGAGGATCTCGTCCTGGCCCTTGTTCCCTTCCGGGGACACGTACCGGCTTCACTTTCCGCCTGGCTCGAAGGAATCTCCCGTGAAGCTGCGCCCCTTTCCGGGCAGGGCGAAGCGCTGGCCTCAGCTCCGGCGCCCCTGGTCATCTCCGCGGTGGGCGACATGGAACTTGGTCCGGACGAGGCTGCCCTCATGCTCGATGCAGGCGCGGGCCAGGCCCGCCTCTTTGGCGGTACCCGTCCCCTTCTCGCGGGAGCGGATATCCTGGTCGGCAACCTCGAAGGTCCTGTCACGACCCGTAGCGAGGGGAACCCGCGCAAGCGCTTCCAGTTCCGCTTCCCGCCCGCTACGATCGCGGCTCTCGGCAGGGCCGGCTTCGACCTCCTCCTCTTTGCGAACAACCATGGCTTCGATTTCGGGGAGCAGGGCTTCGAGGATAGCCTGGCCGATGCCCGCGCCGCCGCTATGCCCCTCGTAGGCGCAGGGATGGATGGCATGTCTGCGGTAAGGCCTGAGACCCTTTCGAGAGGGACAGGCGGAGCGGCCACGCGCTTCACCTTTGTCGGCTTCGCCTTCTATCCCGCGGAACGTCTCGGCTTCAGCCTCGACGAATCAAGGGCAGGTCCGGGACGGCCTGGCGTCAACGCCGACGAGGCGGCGACCCTTGCCTCGATTCGTGAAACGGCCGGAAAGGGAGACTTCGTCATCGTCCTCGCCCATGGAGGCAACGAATACCGTTTCGAACCCTCGCCCGAGGCAAAACGCCTCTATCGGGCCTTCATCGATGCGGGCGCAAGTCTTGTCATCGGAAGCCATCCCCACGTCCTCCAGGGCGCGGAGTCGTACCATGGCGGCCTCATCGCCTACTCCCTCGGCAACTTCCTCTTCACCGGCGAAAAGGAGCCCGAGGAAGCCCTCGAGTCGGCCATGCTCCGCATCCTGGTCTACAAGGGCGCGATACGCGGCTTCAGCCTCGTACCGGTGACCGTCGGCATAGGCGGTACCGATCTCTCGCGCTCTCCGGGCCTCACCATGTCCGATTTCATGGCACGGAGCGCCGCGCTTTCGAGGGTACGCTAGAACAGGCAACGGCAAAGCCCTCGGCAGGTCCAGGGGAAAAAAAGGCGCGATGGGCGACACCCGACGGACCGGCCGTGGGTGACGCCATCGCGCCCCGTATCGGGAAAGGGCTCGATCAGCCCTGCTTGAGCACTGCGTCCTTGTAGCCGAGGGCCTTGACCTTGGTGAGGACTATGCCGCTCTCGTCGCGCTTGATCGGCCCGACATAGAGGCGGTACAGGATCTTTCCCTTGCCGGCGTCGACGCGCTCGTACAGGATGGGGAACTGCTTCCCCACGGCGCCTATGGCCTGCCTCAGGGCCTCCTCGCTTCCGAAGAGACCGATCTGGACATAGTAGCTGCCTTTGGCCATGCCTTCGAGCATCCGCACGTCGGTGGGCTCACGGGCGGGGGTTCCCTTGGGAATGGCGGCTACGCTCACCGTGGAGGGCGCCGTGGGCGCAGCCGCGGCTGCAGGGGCCGGCTGGGCTGTCGTCGCGGTGGCCGCGGTCGTCGCCTTGGGCGGCTGGGGAGCCGTGGGGGTGAGCGTCGTCGTGGTCGTTCCCGCGGTTGCGGCCTCGGCTGCCTTGGCTACGGCCGGAGCAGGCGCTGAAGGCGTGGCCAAGGCAGTTGTTGCAGGCGCGACTGCCTTGCCGGCCAGGGGCTGGACGGGCGGCACGGTCAGGGCCTGTCCCTTTTCGGGAGCTGCGGGGGCGCTTGCCTCGGCGAGCTCGGTCGGGCCAGCCGCGGTGGTCGCGCGGCTCGGAGCGCCTGCCGCAAGGGCTTCGGGCGTCTCGTAACCCGAGAGCTCCACATCGCAGTCAGCCAGGGCTATCGAGGGAGCGACGGTCTCGGGATTTGCGACCCTGTTGAGGACGGCTTCGGGAAGGATGTCCGGGCCCAGGGCCGGGTCAGGCAGGACGGCTAGGCCGGCCGTCTGGACAGGCGAGCTCGAGGCGACGTCGGAAAGGCTGGGGCCGGTCTCGGCGGCAGCGGTCTCGGCTGAGGCCACGGGTGTCGCAGTTTCGGTGGGCGGATCTGCCAAGGCAAGCACAGGCGCTTCCGCCTTTGTCATCTCGGGTGTCTCGAGGACATAGGGCTCAGGGCCTGTTTCGGCCGTAGTACCGGCTTCGGCGACCACGGCCTTTTCCGCAGCCTCGGGCGCAGCAAGGCCAACAAGTGGCGCTGGCGATGCTGCAGCGGTCTTCGTATTGTCGGAAACGCTCTCCGGCTCGAGCGGCTGGGGATTTGCAAGGGCCGCTTCACCCTTTGCAGAGGGTGCGGTCATGGAGACCGCGCTGGCCTCAGGCGTGCCGGTCTCCACCGGGGCTTCCGCCACGGCCGTCTTGGCAGCCGCGGCAGGCGTCGCAAGCTCCGCAACGGGGGAAGCAGCGGAAGGCGCCTGTACGGAGGCAGCGCTCGTCTCGGGAACCGGGGGGGTCGCGGGCGTCGGGACCGAAGAGGAAACGGATCGGCCGGCGGGAGCAGGGCTCTCGGTCCCGGCTGACTCAAGGAGGCGAGCCGGTTCAGCCGCCGAGCCCGGGGCCGAAGGCACGGCAGTTGTCGCGCCGGACGCGGCGGGAGCGGCCGTACCCGTCGGGGAAGAAGGCTGGGCAGCGTAGCCTGCGCCCAGGACGGACATGAAGTCCTGGCCCTTGGACAGGGCCGAGGCGTCATAGGGGTTGGCGGCAACGGCGGCAAGGGCACGGGGGTTGTAGTCAGGATCGGTGGTCTCGCCTGCCTTCGAGGGAGAGGCCGTTGCCGGAGTCGCCGGCGCCGGAGTCGCGGAAGCGGCTGAAGGAGCGAGGACACGCACCCTCGCCGAGGCGCCTGCCTTCATGCCGAGAGCTGACGCGGCCATGGGGGACAGCGCCATGAAAACGGCAGGGTTGTCGACGGTGGCCGTAATGACCACGGTGACCTTCTTGCCGTTCTCGAGGTTCTGTACCTCGACGCTGGAATTGACCGGGAAGGAGTTGCAGGCGCCGAAGAGACCTTCAGTCGGGAAGGTGACTCCATCGGAGATGATGGCGCTGCCCTCCCAGGTCGACGCTCCGAAGGCGAGGACGGAAAAGGCCAGGAGGGCCGCGACAAGAACCTTTCTCTTCATGATCTTTCCCCCATGTATGATGGCATGATGATGGGCAGGCAGGACTTGGCGAGATCGGCGCCAAGCGTGCGCGAAAACGCTTCCAGTTTCTTCGGGCTATCAGGGCTGGCTTGCGGTATATCGACGCTTCCATCCCCGAGGACAGAGGCGTCTTCGACCCGGATTACGCGATACTGCAGGGCCACGGGCATGAGGCGGCCTCCCGCCTGGGCCGGACCGTACTCGATGAAGATCGATATGAGGTATTCGACGAGGCCTTCGCGGGCAGGCGCCAGGCCGAGGGAAGGATCGAGCCAGGCTTTCCTGTCGAGGACGACAGGCCTCGAGTCGGTGGCTATTATGCCCATATCGAAGAAGGCGTCCTCGCAGCCCGACATCAGGGCTTCCGAGATCTCCCCGGTTCCCTCGTCCGACGACACGGCGCAGAGAAACCCGACAGTCTGCCCCCCCGCCGCTGCGACAGGCAGGATAAGGAGGAGGCCGAAGGCGAAAACCACGGGAAGCGGGGATCTTCTCATACCTTTTGACTATCGGCGCGCGCGAGGCCGTCCTTTACGCAAAGGACAGCCATTGTCGCTCTCCCTCCTCCATGCTATCCTTCCTGTGCGATTAGCCATAAACCTTTGAGGCAAGGGGAAATGCAGTACTACGCCATCCAGGTCGTGACCACGGAAGTCGATGACTTCATCCGCCGGGCGTCCAGCCCCGAGGCCGAAGGACATGGCCGCTTCTTCGCTCCCAAGCGCCTCATGCCTCAGATCAAGGGGGGGAAGAAGACGAACCGCCTTCTCCATGTTTTCCCCGGCTATGTCTTCCTCGAGATAGAAGAGCTCCGCGAGGAGGATCGCTGGACAATCAGGCATACCGAGGGCTTTTGCCGTTTCCTTAAAAACAGCACCTCGCCCACGCCGCTCTCCGAAAAAGATCGCCGGGTGCTCCGGCACTTCATGTCGTTCGGAGAATACGCCGATATATCGAAGGTGACCTTTGACGAGAAGGATCGCATCGTCGTCCTCGAAGGCCCCCTCAAGGGCCTCGAGGGGGAGATCGTCAAGGTCGACCGCCGCCGCGGAAGGGCGAAGGTGAGCCTCGACATCTGCTCGACCGGCTTCCTCGTCGACCTGGCCTTCACGGTGGTCGACAAGGTCAAGACGGGAGGCGGCGTTCGGAATGACGGATCATGATCGGGAAGACGCTCGTATCTACATCATCGGGGCGGGTTTTGCCGGAAGGGCGATAGCCCGGGAAATCAAGGCCAAGGGAGTCTTCGGCTCCGTGGTCGCCTTCCTCGACGACGCCCCCGGCAAGATCGGCACCCGTATCGAAGACGTGCCCGTCCTCGGGCCGATCGCCGATGTCGTAAACCTCCTCACCCTCCTCCCTGCCGACGAAGCCATCATCGCCATCCCGAGCGCTTCGAGCGAAAAGCTCAGGGAGCTCTACTTCCTCCTCAAGCGGGCCGGTTTCCAGCGGATCAGGATAGTCCCGGGCATCGCGCAGATCGTCGAGGGGGACGCCCACCTCATCCAGGCCCGCGAGATCGATCCCCAGGACCTCCTGGGCCGCAATCCGGTGGCGATCGGTCTCAAGGAAAGCCTCTCCTACCTCCGCGGGAAGCGCGTACTCATCACCGGGGCGGGCGGTTCCATCGGCTCCGAGCTCGCCCGCCAGCTCCTTTCCGCAGGCGTCGCGCGGCTCTACCTCTTCGGCCACGGGGAAAACTCGATCTACCAGATAGACCGCGAACTCAGGCTCCTCCAGGCCGAGGGCGTCGGAGAGCGCACCTCGATCGTGCCGGTGATCGGAGAACTCAAGGACGCGGACTACATGCGCTTCATCCTCAAGCGCCTCAAGGCCGACACCATCTTCCACGCGGCGGCCTACAAGCACGTTCCCCTCATGGAGGAGAACCCGGTAGCAGTCGTCGAAAACAACGTCTTCGGCACGAAGAACCTCGTGGACGCGGCCCTCGAAGCGGGCGTGAAGCGCTTCGTCCTCATCTCTACCGACAAGGCGGTGGATCCCATCTGCGTCTACGGCGCTTCCAAGTACCTTTCCGAGCGCATCGTCATGGACGCAAAGAAGCGTCTTTCGCACGGCCAGGACTTCATGATCGTGCGCTTCGGCAACGTCCTCGGCTCGCGCGGCTCCATCGTTCCCCTCTTCCGAAGCCAGATCATGACGGGCGGTCCTGTCACCGTAACCCATCCTGACGCGACGCGATTCTTCATGACCATCCCGGAGGCCTGCTCCCTCGTCCTCAAGGCGGGCGGCGTCGGCTCCTGCGGGGAGCTCTACCTCCTCGACATGGGCGAGCCCGTGAAGATCCGCGAACTCGCCGAGCAGATGATCCGCTTCTACGGCTACGAGCCGGGGCGGGACATCCGCATCGAGTACATCGGCCTCAGGCCCGGCGAGCGCGTCCACGAGTCCCTCGCGGCCCGCGACGAGAGGATAGTCCCGACGAAGTACCCGCGGCTCAACCGCTGCGAGCGCGCCGGCGACGCCTACCCGATAGACGAGCTCATGTCGGCCCTCGCCCCGGTCTGCCGGCCCACGGCCGGCAGCGAGGGCCTCTACCGGAACAGGGCGGCGCTCCGGACGGTCTTGCAAAAATTCGTCCCCACCCTTATCGTTCCCGATCATGAGCCAGAATACTGATTTCATTCCCTACGGCAAGCCCTGCCTCGGTCCCGAAGAGGAAGAGGCCGTCCTCGCCGTCCTGCGCTCGGGCTGGCTCACCACCGGCAAGGTCACGCACGAATTCGAGGAGCGCTTCGCCGCCTTCGTGGGAACCGAGGCCGCCCTCGCCGTCAATTCGGCCACGAGCGGCCTCCACCTCGCCCTCGAGGCCCTCGGCGTCGGCCCCGGCGACAAGGTAGTCACCTCGCCCTACACCTTCGTCTCGACCGCGGCTGTCGCCCGCCACCTCGGCGCCGAGGTGGTCTTCTGCGACATCTCGCGGGACGACTACAACCTGGACCCGGCGAAGCTCGAGGCCGTGCTCGGGCGCGAGAAGGGCGTCAAGGCGGTCATACCCGTCCACATAGGGGGCAATCCCTGCCGGATGGCCGAGATCCTCGCGATAGCCGGCCGAGCCGGCGTACCCGTGGTCGAGGATGCGGCCCATGCCTTCCCCGTCAGGCTCGAGCAGGGCTACGCCGGCACCCTGGGCGACGTCGGCGTCTACTCCTTCTACGCCAACAAGACCATCACGACGGGAGAGGGCGGCATGGTCGTCGCGCGCGACCCTGCGGTGCTGAAGCGCATGGCGACGATGCGCTCGCACGGCTTCGACCGCGACGCCTGGGACCGCTACACCTCGCCCAGGGCCTCTTGGTACTACGACGTCATCGAGGCGGGCTACAAGTACAACCTCCCCGACGTCCTCGCGGCCATCGGGGTGGCCCAGCTCGGCAAGGCCGGGCGCTTCCTCGCCGAGCGCCGCGCCATCGCCGCGCGCTACCTCGAGGCCTTCGCCGCTATCGACGAGCTCGAGAACCCGCCCGTCCACCCGGCCCACTCCTGGCACCTCTTCAGCCTGCGAGTGAGGCCCGAAAGGCTTCGCCTGACGCGCGACGAATTCATCGTGAAGCTCCAGGAACGCGGGATCGGGACCTCGGTCCACTTCATCCCCCTCCACACCATGAAGTACTGGCGCGAGCGCTACGACCTCTCTCCCTCGGACTTCCCCGAGGCCCTCGACCGCTTCTCCCGTTCCATCTCCCTCCCCATATGGCAGGGCATGACGGAAGCGCAGGTGACGAGGGTGATCGAGGCCGTGACCGGCATAGCCCGCGGGGAACGGGCCTAGCGTGCCGGGTTCCGGGGCCCACGGCGCGGCCATAGACATCGCCCTCACCGACCTCGGTTTCGAGGGCATGGTACATGTCACGACGGTCCGCGCCCCCGTGCCCCGCGGCCGGTTGCGCTCCGTCACCCCTCCCCGCCTCCCCGCAGGCTACCGCCTCATCCTGCCCCAGGACATTCCGGGCAGGAACCGCATCGTCTCCTTCGGCACCGAGGTGCCCATCCTGGCCGCGGACCGCGTCTCCTACAAGGGCGAGCCCGTGGCCCTCATCGTCGGGCCCGACCCCCTCGTGGCAGACGAGCTCGCTCGCACGACGGTCGTCGACTGCGAGGAGGAGGACGCCGTCCTCTCCTGGGAAAGCTTCTCGTCCGAGCAGGTCCTCGCGAAGCGGGTCGTCGTCGTGGGCGACCCCGACCTGGCCTTCTCGATCTCGGACCGCACGGTGGACGGCGTCTACCGCTCCGGCGCGAGCGAGCACCTCTACAGCGAGCCCCAGGGCTCCATCGCCTCCTTCGACTACGACAAGCTCGCCATCTGGTGCGCCACCCAGTGGCCCTACCACGTGCGCGACTCGGTGGCCCTCGCCCTCGGCTGCAAGGACGAGGAGGTCGTGGTGCGTCCCACGCGGCTCGGCGTCCACATGGACGGCAAGCTCTGGTACCCCTCCCTCCTGTCCTGCCACGCCGCGATAGCCGCTTTCCTGGTGCGCAAGCCGGCGAGGATCTTCCTCACCCGCGAGGAGGACTTCCGCTACACGCCCAAGCGCGCACGCAGCTCGATAGCCCTCCGCGCGGCCCTCGACAATTCGGGAAGGCTCGCGGCCATCGACGCGAGGATAGCGGTCAACGTGGGCGCCTACGGCCCCCTTGCGGAGGAGACCCTCTCGCAGGTCTGCCTGGCCGCGGCCGGCGCCTACGCCTGCCCCAACCTCAGGGTCGAGGGCTACGCCGTGGCGACGAACGACGTGCCCATGGGAGCCTTCGGGGGCCTCGGCGCCACCCATGCCTTCTTCGCGGCCGAGGCCACTTCGGCGCGGCTGGCGCAGACGGCAGGGCTCGACCCGATGGCATGGAAATCGCTCAACGTGCTCAAGAAGGGCTCCCCGCTCATCACCGGCGAGGGTCTCAAGGAAGAGCCTCCCTACGAGGCCATCGCGGAAAGGCTGGCCGCCGCCAGCGACTTCGGCCGCAAGTACGCCTGCTACGAGCTCGTGCGCAAGCGACGCTCGGGCCGCGCCGACGGCCCCTTGCGGGGGATCGGCTTCGCCTTTGCCTACCAGGGGGCCGGCGCCTTCCTGGCCGGAGACTCGCCCAACTCCTACACGGTCGAGGTCTCCCTCGAGAAGGACCTCTCCCTCGTCATCAGGACGAGCGCGGCGGCCTGCCGGGAGAGCGTCCGCTCCATCTGGAAGCGCACGGCCGCCCTCCTCCTCGACATTCCCGTGGAATCGGTCACCGTGGCTCCGCCGGATACCGACAAGGCCCCGAACTCGGGACCCGTCACCCTCTCGCGCGGCCTCACGGTCGTCAACCGCCTCGTGGAGAAGGCCTGCGAGAAGATCCAGAAGCAGCGTTTCAGGGAGCCCCTGCCCCTCACCGCGAGGAGCATCTACCGCGTGCCGCGTCCCATCAAGTGGAGCGACGGACGCGTCGAGGGCATGCCCTTCGACATGGCTTCCTGGGGCGGCGCGGTCGTCGAGGTCGAGCTTGATCCCTGGACCCTCGAGCCGAGACCGATGGGCGTATGGCTCTGCGTCGATGGAGGACTCATCGTATCGAAGGACAGGGCCGAGGCCGCCCTCAGGGCAGGTGCGGCCGACGCCATGGGCCTCTGCCTCAGGGAGAAACTCGACATAGCCTCGGGCCAGGTATCCGAGGACGAGTACCTCTCCTATTGCCTTCTCCAGCCCGCCCAGCTTCCTCCCATCTTCGTCGACCTGTACGAGCCCGATCGTCACGTCAAGTCCAAGGGCATAGGCGAGCTTCCCTTCGACACCGTCCCCGCGGCCTTCCTCCAGGCCGTGGCCCAGGCGGCCGGCGCGCCTTTCTTTTCCCTGCCCGTCGGCCCCGAGGAGCTTTCGGGCGCTGGAGACGAAGCATGACCATTTCCTTCATCCTGAACGGAGAAGACGTTTCGCTCAACGCGCGATCCTACGAGCGTCTCGCGGATGTCCTTAGGCAGCGTTTCGGCCTGCTCGGCGTCAAGGCTGACTGTCGCAGGGGCGTCTGCGGCAAGTGCCTCGTCCTCCTCGACGGGAGGCTCGCGCCCTCCTGCATCCTCCCGGTATTCCGGGTCAGGGGCCGCGAGGTGATCACCATCGAAGGTTTCGCCCAGACCGACGAGTACCAGGACATCGCCGGGGGATTCTCCGACGCGCACCTCGAGACTTGCGGCTTCTGCGAAACGGGCAAGATCCTTGTGACCGCTGCCCTCCTCGAACGCAGGGCCAGGCCGGCTCCCGCCGAAATCCTCGATGCCATGGCCTCCGTGCCCTGCCGCTGCACCGATCCCGAGGCCATCATCAAGGCGGTACAGGCCGCCGCCGACCGACGGGCCAGGAGACTCTACCACCGTGCTGGCCAGTGAGATCTACTATCCCGCAAACGTGGCGGAGCTCCTCGACCTCATGAGACGGAGGCCCGAAGCGGCCCTTTACGCCGGCGGCACCGAAATCCTCAGGACGCAGTCGGAACCCTATGCGCGCCTGCCCCGCGAGGTGCTCTGCATCGCCGGCCTTCCCGAGCTCAGGCAGGTCCTCCTCACCGAACGCTTTGTCGAGATAGGCGCCGCGGTCACCATGGCGGAGATGCTCGAGCTCAGGGAGAGCGCCGTGCCGGAGCTCCTTGCCCTGGCCATCAAGGGCATCGGCAACCCCGCGGTGAGAAGCCTTGCCACGGTCGGCGGAAACCTCGCATCCGGCGGACGTTTCATGGATTGCTGGCCGGCCCTTGCCTGTCTCGATGCCATGGCCGAGATCAGGGATTCCCAGGGAATGCAATGGGTCAATGTCAACCGCTTTGCCGCGGCGGACGGCTCACCTGACTTTCCCAAGGGCAAGCTCCTTGCCCGAGTACGCGTTCCCCTCGAGCGATGGGATTTCGGAGCCTTACGGAAGGTCGGCGCCAAGGACTATCCCTCGCGGCAGACGGCTGTCTTTGCGGTCGCCGCTCGTGTCGAGAAAGGCATCCTCACGGAATTCCGGATGGCCTTCGCCGGTGAGGTCGCGCTCAGGCTCCGCGAGGTCGAGAACAGGCTCGTGGGGAGAAGGCTTCCCCTCGACCTGCGCCAGAGGACGGCCATTGCGGAAGAATACCGCGCTGCAGCCGAAGGCCTCCCGTCGAGGCTCAGGATACAGTTCGGGACCCTGGTGGACGGCGCCCTGGAGATACTCGCCCGATGACCATCGACACGCAGCAGGCCGCGGACAACAAGGCGCGCGGTAGCCTCTACCTCGTGCCCAACGCCCTCGATCCCGAAATCGGTCCGGCGGAGGCGGTAATGCCTGCCCTGGCCCTCGCCCGCGTCCGTACCTTGAGGCGTTTCATCGTCGAGGGTGAACGTGCGGCCTGGCGCCTGCTTTCAAAGGTGATCGACAAGGAAGCCCTCGCTTCGGTATCGATGGAAATCCTCGACGAGCACAGCCGCCCCGAGGACCTGCCTCGCCTCCTTTCGCCCCTCCTTGCGGGCGAGGATGTCGGCCTCCTTTCGGAAGCCGGCCTTCCCTGCATCGCCGACCCGGGCGGCGCCCTCGTTGCGGCGGCCCATGAGGCCGGCATACGCGTTGTTCCCCTCGTAGGCCCTTCATCCATCCTCCTCGCGCTGTCGGCCTCGGGCCTCGACGGCCAGCGCTTCAGCTTCCTTGGCTACCTTCCCCAGGACAGGGCCGAACGGAGGGCCGCCCTCGCAGCCATCGACCGGGGAGTCCGCGCCGACGGCGCTACGCGGATCTTCATCGAAACGCCCTACCGGAATGACAGGCTCCTTGCCGATTGCCTCGAGATCCTTGCGCCAGATACCCGCATATGCGTGGCAGCAGCCCTCTCGACCGACCGCGAACGCGTCAGGTCGGCGGCTGTCCGGGACTGGGGCCCTGCTCCCGAGCCCATCGGCAAGGAACCCGCCATCTTCCTCGTCGGCAGGAAAGCAGGTCTCGGGCCGCAGAGCCAGGAGAGGGCGGCCCCCCAGGCCCGAAGTACTCCGCAGGGACGGCCCGGTGGCGGAAGGGGCCCTGCGGCGCGCGGAACGCGGCTTGACCGGAGACAGGGCGGCAGGCATACTTGAAGAAAATCATGCAGAAACAAGAAACGCTGAGTTACGAAGAACAGTACAAAAACGAGAACGTCAACTTCACGCCGCACGCGCTCTGGGCGACGGGCATCGTCACGTCCCAGTCCCTCCTCAAGGTGGACACCTTCAACCTCGCCTGCATCCCCTACCAGTTCGGCATGCAGCGCGCCATTCTCCTCTGTGCCCTGTCAAAAGACGAGATCACCTTCTTCCAGCGTTTCAAGGGCGGCATTGCCGGCCTGGGCCTCTCCTTCCTTCATGCGGGCGAGAGGACTCCCATGAAGGTCTTCTGCCGATGCATCGTGAACTCGATCGAGCCGCTCAAAGGACGGGATCAGCTGGCCCTCATAGTCCTCGCATGGAAGCCCATCCCCCCCGACCTCGCGCAGATCCTGGGCGAGTACCTCCTCGGTCTCGAGCGCCTCAAGCTGGAGTATTCCGACTATCGCGACCGCGCCGTCACGATAGCGCCCGAATCCGCCCGCAAGCTCGGCTACAACAACTATGCCGTCTTCTCGGTGGGAGGCGAGGTACTCAAGCTGGCCCTCTTTTCGCTCGGTGTCTCGAGTCTCTCCTTCCTCCTCCCCCTTCGCTCGAAGGACCTCGAGACAGGGACGGCGGGCACCTTCTCGCTGTTCTTCCAGCGCTACCGCTTCAGTGTCAAGGGCAAGGTCGAATCGACGGAACGCCTTCCCTCGGGCGTCCAGAAGGCCAAGGCAAGCCTCGAGTTCTCTCCCGAGCTCGTGCAGCTTCTCGAAGAGTATTTCTTCGCCGAACGAAGGCCCGCGCATCCGGAGTCAACATGAACGACATCGCAGAGTACAAGGCCACGACATCGCCCTACGAAGTCCTCGTCCACCTCGACGACAGGATCACAAGCGGAGAGCTCACGACCTTCGAGGCCCTGAAGCAGTATGCTGCGCCCCTTCCCGCAGGTCCGCGGACGAACACCATCCTCCGCAAGGCCTTCGACCTCCAGCGCAAGCTCTACTGGGGCTTCTTCAAGGGCATCGGTCCCGACACCTACCCCAAAGTCTGGAACCAGGTCGTCGTCGGGGACCGCGACTACCCCTTTGCCGGGGACCTCAAGCGCTACAACAACATCTCCGACATCTACATGGGCCTCATCGACATCCATGGCTATACCCGGTTCTGCCACAAGAACCGCTCGAACATGTCGATGCTCGACACCCTGGACCACATGATACAGGAGGACGTGCCCCAGATAGCCGCAGGTCTCGGCGTGGTGACGCGACGGGCCCGGGGCGACGAGATCCTCCTCCTCGGAGCCTCGGCCGAGGACGTCCTCGAGACGGTGTTGCGGATCATGGACTACTTTTCCAAGGGCGCCCGCGTGGCGGAATCCGCGAGGCTCAAGGCCAAGGCCGAGGCGCCCTTCCCCGAATTCCAGATCTCCGCGGGCATCGCAGGCGGCCAGAAATACACCCCCCTCGTCATCACCCGGGACGGAGACCTTTCCGGCGACATCGTCAACACGGCGGCGAGGCTCCAGGCGCGGGCGGACAAGATCTCTCCCGAACGCAACAAGATTCTCATCACCACCCAGGCCCACCAGAAACTCATGTCGAGGAGCGATAAAAACGCGCGCCGCCTCATCGAAGACGTCAAGTTCTTCAACACGGGCAGCATCGAGTTCAAGGGAATATCGCTCACCGTCTACGATGTCATCTTCGGCGACCAGGATAGCTACCGCATGACCTACCGGGAGTCCATGGAGATCCTTTACGAGTCGCTCGAACAGGGCATGTGGAAGTCGCGCATCTTCGAGGACGCGATGGCGCTCTTCTCGCGCATCATCACGAACCTGCCCGACCATATCTGCGCCGGAGCAGCCGCCAGCGCGACGCGGGACCTCTCGAAGAGCGGCTTCCTCGTGCGCATCAAGAACGCCCTCGAGCTCTTCCGTGCAGAGAATTTCGAGAAGGCCATCGTCGAGCTCGGGGGGCTCGTGGACGACTTCGCCCTCCTCCGCGACGTGGATGATTTCGCCCTCGAGTACCTGCGGTCGATCCATGATAATTATGAGCAGTTGCTCGACTCATTCATAAGGAACCTGGACCGCGAGATCGAGGACAGGCCGGAGGCCCTCTTTGCCCCGACCGAGCTCCAGAGCTTCACCACCCTCCGCAAGCATGCCGACATGTTCGGCAAGGCCATGGACGTGGCGAGGACGCGCGTGCGGGGCCGCAAGGCGATCTGGTACAGGGTGGCCGACGAAGCGGCGCCGGCCCTCACCGTTTCCATCCAGTCCAAGAAGTAGAGCGCGAAGGCGCCGGGCACGCGGCACCCATCGCTCCGCGGCCGCCATTGCAATTCCTCCGTCCTCGGCTAGACTTGTTCTTGATCCTATCCTGAAGGACCAAAGCGGGATTGACCGATGATGGACGACCGACCGGACATCGAGCTCGGTGACCTTGTCGACCTCGGACGCCTCCAGAAGATGGCCGACCATCTCTACGCCGCGGGCGGCATACCGGTCGGCATACTGGATGTCTCGGGCAGGATCCTCGTCGGCGCAGGCTGGCAAAGGATCTGTACGCAGTTCCACCGCGTCAATCCCGTGACCGCCAGCCGCTGCACCGAAAGCGATTCCTACATCGACTCCCACCTGGACGCGAACGGCGTCCTTGCCTACAAATGCAGGAACATGCTCTGGGACCTCGCGTTGCCCATCAGGATCGCAGGGATGCACCTCGGAACCCTTTTCGTCGGCCAGTTTTTCTACGACGACGAGGAGGTGGATTACGAGGCATTCAGGAGACAGGCCGGGGAATTCGGCTTTGACTGGGAAGACTACCGAAGGGCCCTCGACGAGGTCCCCCGTTTCACGCACGAGCGGGTGGCCAACATGATGGAATACTACCGCAGGCTTGTCGAGGAGCTCGCATATTCGGGCCATACCATCCTGGAACTGCGGCAGGCAGAACGGCGCATCGCCGAATCCCTCCGAGAGAAGGAAATACTGCTCAAGGAAGTCCATCACCGCGTCAAGAACAACCTCAACGTCATCGTCTCCCTCCTCGGTCTCGAGCTCGACGGCCTCGTCGACAAGGCCGAACGCGCCATCCTCGAGGACAGCCAGGCCAGGGTCTACGCGATAGCCCTCATCTACGACTCGCTCTACCAGCAGGAAAACCTTTCGAGCCTGGATCTCGGCGGCTATCTCCGCGGCCTTGCGGACCGTCTCGGCGAGATCTACGCTCCGGACGGCCGCGTCTCGGTGGAGCTGGAGGCGGCCCCCGTCAGCCTCGACGTGGATACCATCATCGCCTGCGGCATGGCGACCTGCGAGATCATTACCAATTCATACAAGTACGCATTTACGGGCGGAAGGCACGGACGGATACGCATCGAGGTCCGCGGGCTCGACGGCACGGCAAGCATCAGCATAGCGGACGACGGCCCGGGCGCGCCGGAAGCAGTGGTCGAGGGCAGGACGGAAGGCCTCGGCCTGCGCATCGCGAGGGAGCTCGTGAAGGGACGGCTCAAGGGAAGCCTTGCGCTCTCGAATTCCGGGGGGCTCACGACCTGCATCACGTTCCGTACGGGAAGCGCCCCATGAACGCGCGTCACTCCGTCCTCGTCGTGGAGGACGAGCCCATAACGGCGATGTACGTCAGCCGGCTTCTTTCAACCGACTACAGGGTCGTCGGGGTCGCGAGCTCGGGCGAGGAAGCCATCCGCCTCAACAGCGAAGAAAGCCCCGACCTCATCCTCATGGACATCCGGCTGGAGGGCGAGATGGATGGCATAGAAGCGGCAAGGCATATCATGGAATCGTCGAAGCCGCACATCGTGTTCTGCACGGCCTACGCGACGACAGAGCTGGGCGATCCGGTGGGGAATGGCCTCGGAGAGGCCATCCTGGACAAGCCCCTGAGGCCCGAACGCCTCCTCCCCCTTCTCGCCGACCTCTCGGCGACCTAGCCCCCGGCCGGGCGGTTCCTGGACCGGCCGGGAGCCCTGCCGCGGTACCTTCAGTCCTCTGCGAGCACCACGATGCCGTCGCCTTCTTCAAAGACGATTCCATCGGACTTGCGCGGATTTACCACGACGCCGTAGCCGGCCCGGGGATCCCTGGCCTTCGCCGCGATGCGATAGCCGATGGCGCAATGGCCGCGGCGCGCGCAGGACTCGGTCACGGTGAAGAAGTCCACGGCCTCGCCGAGGCGCACGTAGTCGGAAGCGGGCTTGATGTAAACCTCGGAGCCTTCGGGATCGAAGAGGTCGGTGAGGACGTCCTCGAGGCCCGGGTTCTCGGAGAGCTGGGCCACCATGAGGCTGAGGATGCGGTCGCTCACGATGAAGTCATCGGCTTCGGCGACCTCGGCGAGGGCGCGGTTGCGGATGTCAAGGATCTGGCTCGTGAGCGAGAAGCTCAAGGAGGCCTTCTTGGCGATGTCGCGCACATGGATGAGGGTGACGAGGGTCCGCGAATCGGCCGCATCCGCCTCGTAGTCGCCGTCCTCGCACATGACGATGAGGTGGTCGACCTTGCCGAGGTCGAGGCCCTCGAGGACTTCCCTCGAGGTTAAATCGGCCTGGACGTAGCTGGCCTTGATGTTCGAGAGCTCTCCCGAAAGCCCGGCGAGCGCGGCCTTGCCCTCTTCGGAGCTTCCCGCCACCCTGATCGTGCTTCCCTTGGTGACATAGGCATCGAGCTCTTTCACGATGGCCGATACCCGGTCGTTCCAGCCGAGGACGAGGAAGCGCTCCTTCGGAGCCTTGCCCTTCCTGCCCGAGCCCATGAGGGCCTCGTTGAAGGAGGCGGGAGCGGCAAGCGGAATGACCGTGTCGTCGTCTTCCGCCACCGCGATGACCTTCCAGCCCTCGCCGATGACGGTCGACATGGGCGGATTGACCATGGGCTTGCCCTCCGCCGTGACGAGGCCGATGATGGCGCTCGTCCCGTAGCCGAGGACAGCGTCATGGAAGGTCCGGCCAGCGAAGGCCGAGGCGCCGGAGAAGTAGATCTCGGAGCCCTCGAAGTCGAGGAGCTCGACGTAGACGTTCGAGAGGCCCGACTGCCTGCAGGTCTGGGCCACGACGCGCGGGATGACGCGGTCCACGAGGATGGGCACGACCTTGCCGCCGGAAGCGATGGTCGCGGGCTGGAGGAAGGACTCGTCCTTGATGCTCACGACAACGGCCTTGTCGTCGCCGTCGCCGAGTCCCTTCTTCGACACCGCGAGGAGGGTTTTGACGATGGAGGAATCCGCGTCCTCGTCCTTGCCTGAGAGCACGATGACGCTCCGCGCCTCGGGAATGTTCATGAGGGCCACGTCGTCGATGTCGATGGGAGAACCCGAGCGGCAGACCATCCGCGTCGTTTTGAGGTCCCCGACCCGCCTCGAGATCTCCTCTTCCATCTCGACCTTGTCCATGTCGGCCAGGATGGCGATGCGCTGGTTCTTCTTGTTGGAGTTGGCCTCGACGAGCTGCTCGATCACGGGGAAGATCTCCGGAGTCCAGCCCAGGATGACGGTGTGGCCCTTCTCGACGACGAGGGACCGGCCCTTGCGAAGCTCCTCGAGCCGGCCGTCGAGGGCCGTGGTCAGGACGCCGATCAAGGCGGAGAAGACGAAGATGCCGCCTATCGTGACGAGGAGCATGATGGCGCGGAAGCCCCAGCCCTCGTCGCCGCCCATGCCTCCTGAGTCCATGGTCCGCATGAGGCTGGCCCAGAGGGCCTCGGGCAGGTCGTAGCCCGTCTCCCCGTTGCGGAGTCCGAAACCGATGACGACCACGCTGCCTATTACTATGAAGACGACGGAAACAAGGGCGAGGCCGAGGATGAGGGCCGAGGTGCCCCTGGCCATGAAATTGTCGAAACGGTACCGCATCTTTTCGCGGAAGGTGAATGTTTTCATGGAAACAAGTTATACGCGAAGGGGGCCGCCGTTGTCAAAACCACGGCACAGCCTCCCGGCCGCGGGGGGCCGCGGTCCGGGAGGCTCCTGCAGATGGGCTGATTCTAGGCCAGCAGAGTTGCCGCGTAGGGGATGAGGGCGGCAAGGGCAAGGAGCTTCCTCGCACCCGGCCGCGTATTCGTTGCGTCCCACTCGAAGAGGAGGAGCGACAGGACAAAGGACAGGATGCCTCCCGCCGCGAGGGCGGCAAGGGAGATGGCTGCTCCCGGGCCGCCTGCGAAGGCGCGCATCGCGTGGCTTGCAGGGAGGAGGAGGGCGACCTGCCCAAGGGCCGGCGGGAGTGCGCTTTGCGGCATCATCAGGCCGCCGAGCATGATGGAGGGGATGTAGACGACCTGCGCCACGAGGATGGCCATGCGGCCCGTGCGCGAGACCACGGCGACGAGGGCGCCGAGCCCCGCGAGCGCGGCCGCAGAGGCAAGCCAGGCGGCGCAGAACAATGCCGGATCGGCCGGCATCGGCGCGCCGAGGGTCAGGGTCGCCGTGGCCGCGATGACGAGGGTCACGATGGCCATGTGTCCCAGGTTCGACAGCGCCGGCGCCGCTATCGCCGTCCACGAAGGCACTCCGTAGATCCGGTAGCTCCGCAGCATCCCGTTGAGGCGGGAGCCTACGAGGTTAGGCGGCATCGAGAGCAGGCAGGAGCACATCAGGGCGAAGACGGCCATCGCGGGGATGACCCGGTTCCGGAAGGTCCCGTCCATCCTCGTCATGAAGGCCGAGACGAGGGCGAAGAAGAGGAGCGGGAAGAGGTAGTTCATGAAGAGGTGGCTCCGGTCGCGGACGGCCGCCTTGAATTCGTAACCGACATGCAGGGCAAAGGCGCTCATGCGGGCCTCCTTCCCACGATCTCGAGGAAGCGCTCCTCGAGGCTTGGCCTCTCGACGCGGAGGTCGAGGAGCTCGTCTCCCGAGGCGGCGAGGCAGGAAAGCAGGGCGGACAGCGTGGCCGCGGGATCGGCGCTGCGGTACATCGCGTAGGCGCCTTCGCCGGGCAGCGATTCGGCGGCCGGCAGCTCGGGCCGGCGCAGGAGGAAGACGTTATGCGACGTTGACACGCTGATGCGGGTCCGGCCCTCGCCCTGGGAGGTGAGCTCCCTGGGGCTTCCCTCGGCCGCGCGTTTCCCGGCCACGAGGACGAGGGCGCGGTCGGCGAGCTTCTCTGCCTCGGCCATGTCGTGCGTCGCGAGGAGGATGGTCTTCCCCTCGCTGCGGAGCCCGGCCATCATGGCATGGAGCTCGTCCCGCGTCTCGACATCGAGGCCGGCCGTGGGCTCGTCGAGGATGACGAGCTCCGGATCGTGCTGGATGGCGAGGGCCAGGGCGAGGCGCCGCTGCTGTCCCGTCGAGAGGGTCGAGACCTGAGCTCCCAGCTTCGGGCCCAGACCGAGCCGCTCTGCAGAGGCCAGGCCGGCGGAAGCACCGCTCCCTGCATCCATTCCCCGGTACCGCGCGAAGAAGCCGAGGGTCTCCCGCACCGTCATGGCTCCCGGCAGGCCCTGGGCCTGGAGCTGGACCCCTACCCTTCTGGCGAGCTTCCCCGAATCCTTGACGGGGTCGAGGCCGAAGACCTCGATCGAGCCTGAATCGGCCCGCCTGAGCCCCTCGATGCATTCGAGGGTGCTCGTCTTTCCCGCCCCGTTCGGTCCGAGGAGGGCGAATATTTCGCCCCTCCCCAGGCCGAAGTCCAGCCGATCGACAGCGATCGCGCTCCCGTAGCGCTTCGTGAAGCCGCTCACGGCGATGACCTGGTCCATCATGCGCGTTCCTCCTTGTGTCTGGCATATAGATAGAACGCCCCTCCCGCATCGCGCAGGTGACGCGTTATCTCCTCTTCTTCCATGGCGAGGGTCCCGCTCGCCATGAGGGCGGCGAGGCCGTTCGCGAAGATCCACGAGTCGAGGACGAAGTCCTCCTGGGTTTCCGGGGCCTTCAGCGACTCGAGCATCGCCTTTATATCCCCGATCTTCGCGATGCTTCCGGGCGCGGACTCGTCCTTCGATACCTCGAGGAGCATGCCCTTCCCGATCTCGCCGCGCGTCGCTTCGATGAAACGGAAGATCTCCGGTTCGTCCCGGGCGAAGATGACATACCCGACCGCGAGGTCGAGGGAGTCGTTGCCGGTCCGCGGGATGCGTTGCGAATGGAAGAGGAGTTCGAGAGCACGTTCGAGCACCGCCTTCTTCAGCTCTTCCATCGATCCGATAGCCGAATAGATGGGCATGGTGGAGGCGCCGAGCCGCGATGCAAGGCTGCGCGCCGAGACTGCGTCCCAGCCGCCTGCGCGTATCAGGTCGAGGGTCGCCATGATGATGCTTTCGCGGTCTATGGTCACGCGGGGTCCCATATCCACCTCCACTTATAACGTCAGTTATTTTATATAACTGTTGTTATTATTCTGTCAAGATGTTCCTGAAAATTCTTGGCAGACAAGTTCCATCATCAGCTCTCCCAGACTAATTCTTTGATGTAAAATACTTTATTGAGCAGATATGACGGGTTTGCATCCCTCCAGGAGGAATTCGTTATCTCATGGGGAGGATTGCTCCCCTCCCGAAAGGCAGAAGCAATTCAACAAGGTTTTTCAAGCAATGCCTCAGCCTTCCAGGCTGGAGACGCGGGCAGGGCACCGCCTCGATCAGGCGGCACCAGTTCGAAGGAACCCTATCGCCCTATCTGTCCGCGCCGTCCAGGAAGCCTTCGAGCAGCGTTTCCATGTTCGACTGCAGCTCCGCCCACTTCGGACCCGAAGCCGCGAAGACCTCGGGCGGCTCGCCGTCGGGGTCGGCAGGGAGGGCCCCCTTCTGGGCAGCGACAGCCCTGGCCATGTGTTCCTGCGTAAACTCAAGATGGAACTGGATGGCGAGGACCTGGTCGCCGTAGCGGAAGGCCTGGTTCTCCCAGCCCGGGCTCCGCGCCAGGCGGGTCGCCCCCGATGGCAGGTCCCAGGCGTCGTCGTGCCACTCGAGGCCGAGGAAGCCGCGGCCGCCTGCCTGGGCGAGCCGGCCGAAGACCGGATCGGCATGCCCCTCGCCCGTGAGCTCGATGCGCTTGAAGCCGAACTCGGGGAAGGCGCTGCGATAGACCCGGGCGCCGAGGAGGCGGGCGAGGAGCTGGCTTCCGAGGCAGATGCCGAGAACGCGTTGTCCGGCGCCGAGGCAGGCTTCGAGGAAGCGGAGCTCTTCGGCCAGCCAGGGGCTTGCTGCATCGTCATAGGCGCTCATGTAGCCGCCGTAGACGATGACCGCATCGGAGGCGGAGGGATCAGGCACAGGGAAGCCGCGGGAGAAGTCGGCGACCGCCATGCCGTCGCCGCGATGCCTTAAGAAGCCCGCGTTGTTGTAACTGCATTCGGGCTTGCCGTGAAGCACTTCAAGGATGCGCATGGCCTGTCTCCTTCAATAGAGTCACACAACGCGGCGGAACCTGCCCGGCCGGCACGCTTCACGCCAGTCAGGGGCGCGAAGGCCTGCATAGGCGGCCTTTTTCCAAGGTCGCGGATTCCGCCAAGGCGGAATCCGCGCCTCGAACGTCTGGCGTCCTTTTAGTTCAGCAGGGACGCCAGACGTTCGCGCAGGAACTCGCTCTTCTCCCGTAAGCCAATCGAGCCCGTCTTGATGATGAGGACGTTGGGGCGCTTGGGATCGAGCTTGATACGGCCGCCCGACTCGCGCATGAGGCGGAGGACGCGCTCGACCGAGACCTTGGCCACGTGCGAGAACTCGACGGTGACGATGCCGCCGCGTTCCTTCAGGTTCGCTATGGAGAGCTTGCGGCAGATGACGCGGATCTCCGCGAGGGCGAGGAGGCTCTCGGCCTCGTCGGGCAGGGGGCCGAAACGGTCGGAGAGCTCGGCGCGGAGGGCCTCGAGGTCCTGGTCGGAGTAGATCGAGGCGATCTTCTTGTAGATCTCCATCTTGACGGTGGGCATGGAGATGTACGCGTCGGGGATGAATCCCGCATAGTCGAGCTCGAGGTAGGGTTCCGCCTCGGGCTCGTAGTGCTCGTCCGAGAGTCGCTGCACGGCCTCGTCGAGGAGCTTCAGGTAGAGGTCGAAGCCTACCGAGTAGATGTCGCCCGACTGCTCGCGGCCGAGGAGGTTGCCCGCGCCGCGGACCTCGAGGTCCTTCATGGCTATCTTGAAGCCCGAGCCGAGCTCGGTGAAGTCCGAGATGACCTGGAGGCGCTTCATGGCGAGCTCGGACAGGGCGCGGCGGTCGGGATAGAAGAGGTAGGCGTAGGCGAGACGGTCGGAGCGGCCAACGCGTCCGCGGAGCTGGTAGAGCTGGCTGATGCCGTACATGTCCGCGCGGTCGATGATGATGGTGTTGACGTTGGGTATGTCGATGCCGTTCTCGATGATGGTCGTGGAGACGAGGACGTGGAAGCCGCCGTGGATGAAGCGGTGCATGATATCCTCGAGCTCGGAGGGGTCCATCTGGCCGTGGGCCGTCTCCACGAGGACCTCGGGCACGATGCCGGCGAGGAGGGTCTGGACCTCCTGGAGGCTCTCGATGCGGTTGTGGAGGTAGAAGACCTGGCCGCCGCGCGCGACCTCCTTGCGGATGGCCTCGGCAACGACCTCGGGGTTCCACTCCTCGACGACGGTCTCGATGGGCTGCCTGTTGTATGGCGGCGTGTTGAGGACCGACATGTCCCGGATCTTGAGGAGGGACATGTGGAGGGTGCGCGGGATGGGCGTGGCCGTGAGGGTAAGGCAGTCGATGCCCGCGCGCATCTCCTTGAGCCTCTCCTTGTCCTTGACGCCGAAACGCTGCTCCTCGTCGACCACGAGGAGGCCGAGGTTCTTCCACTCGACGTCCTTCTGGAGAAGGCGGTGGGTGCCCACGACGAGGTCCATCGCGCCTTCCTTGAGGCCCGCGAGGATCTTGCGCTGTTCCTTCTTCTCGACGAGGCGCGAGAGCATTGCCATGTTGACGGGATAGCCCTCGAAGCGCTCCTTGAAGTTCTCGAAGTGCTGCTCGGCGAGGATGGTGGTCGGGGCGAGGAAGGCCACCTGCTTGCCCGAGATGGCCGCCTTGAAGCAGGCGCGCATCGCTATCTCGGTCTTGCCGTAGCCGACGTCGCCGCAGATGAGCCTGTCCATGGGGCGGGCGCTCTCCATGTCCTCCTTGACCTCGTCGATGCAGCGGAGCTGGTCGGGGGTCTCGTCGTAGGGGAAGGAGGCCTCGAAGGCGAGCTGCCAGTCCGAGTCCGGCGGGAAGGCGTAGCCCCGCGCCGTTTTGCGCCGCGCGTAGATGCGGATGAGGCGTTCGGCGAGCTCCTCGACGGACTTGCGGACCTTGCTCTTGCGGTTCTCCCAGGACTTGGAGCCGAGACGGTCGAGGCGGGGCTCCTCACCCTCGTTGCCGATGTAGCGCTGGACGAGGTTGGCCTGCTCGATGGGGACGAAGATCGTCTCCTCGTCGGCGTACTCGACCTTGATGTAGTCGCGCTCGTTGCCGAGGACCTTCATGCGTTCTATGGAGGCGAAGCGGCCTATGCCGTAGTTCACGTGGACGACGAAGTCGCCGGGATTGAGCTCGACGAAACTGTCGATGGTCGCGGAGCGCGCGCTCTTCACGGACTTGGGCACACGCTTGCGGCGGCCGAAGATCTCGCTCTCCTGGACCACGAGGAGCTTCATGGCGGGGATGGAGAAGCCCGCGGAGATGCCCGCGGCCTGGACCGCGACCTTGTAGTCCTTGAGGAGGGCCGTTATGCGATCCGCCTGGGGCTCGGTCTCCGCGAAGATCCGGACCTCGTAGCCCGCCTTGATGAGGGACGCGAGCTCCTCCTTGAAGTACTGGACGTTGCCGAAGAAGGAGCGCGGAGGCTCGGCGCCGAGGCGGAGCCTCCCCTCGCTGTCCTTGTCGTTGAGGGCGTAGTCGCGGATCTTGCGTTCCCAGCCGGATTCGAGGGCGATGAAGGAATGGAGGAGGCGGTCGGGCGGCGGCACCGCGCCTTCCTTGAGGGCGTTGCGGTAGAGGCCGGCGTACTCCTTGCGGGCGCTCTCCTCCTGGGCCTCGAGGCGCTCATGGTCGAGGAAGACGACAAGGCCGGCCTGGCCGAGGTAGTCGAGGATGGAGGCCGGAGTCTCCCAGGCGAGGGGATACCAGAGCTCCTCGCCGCGGGCCTCGCCCTTCTCCCGGATCTCCTCGAGGAGGCCTTCCACGCGGCCCTGGCAGTTGGGGAGGCCGGGGGCCACGGCGGAAAGCGCGGCGAGCCTCGCCTCGTCCCAGATGATCTCCTTCATGGGCCGTACGAGGACGCGCTCCAGGGAACGGAGGCCCGCCTGGCCGGCTGGCTCGAAGGCCGAGATTCGGTCGACGTGGTCGTAGTCGAAGACGACGCGTACCGCCTCGTCATCGCCGGGCATGAAGAGGTCGAGGACCTCGCCCCTCAGGGCGAACTCGCCTGGAAGGGAGACGCGAGGCACCCTGAGGTAGCCATAGGAGGCAAGGCGCTCACCGACCTTGGCGGGATCGATCTCTCCCCCGACATCGATGGAGAAGACGAGGGGGCCGAAGACTTCGGGCGGAGGGAGGGGGGTGACGAAGGCGCGCTGGCTTGCCACGACGACCCTGGCCTCTCCCATGAGGAGGCGCGAGAGGACGGCCGCCCGCTCGCCGAAGGCCCGGGCCCGGGCCGAGACCGGCCGGTAGGCGGCTGTATGCCACCAGGGGAGGAGCTCGGCGGGGATGCCGAGGAGGGTGAGGTCGGAGGCGAGGGATTCGGCCTCCTGGTCGGTCGCTGCCACGACAAGGAGGGCTCCCCTTGAGGGAGCCTTGCCGGCGGGCGCTTTTCCGGCCCCGATCTTGGCCTTCCCGCCTGCCGCGCCGCTCACCTGGCCGCCGGTCGGCCCGTATCCCGAGCCCCCCCGGCCCGAGAGTTCGCGGTCGAGGTATGCGACGACGACCGAGGCGAAGGAGCCCTCGGCCTCGGCGATGTCGACGGGGAATTCGGCGTTCGCAAGGCGGCGGCCGAGCTCGGAGAGGGGCCCATGGCCCTTCAGGCGCTCAAGGACGCCTTGTGATTGTAAGGTATTCGTCATATCATTCCGACAATCTACGATGGAGACTGGTGGATCGCATCATACACCTTGTCCCGTTCTTGTTCCAGATCGAAGGAGACAGAAGGCCGTGTACCGCAGAATAGCCGCCATAGCGGCAAGCCTCGTCCTTTCAGGAGCCTGCGCCCTCTCCATCGCTGCCCAGGGAGCTTCCAGCCCTGCCTCGGGTGGAGCGGCAGGCGCGCAGGCAAGCGCAGCGGGCGCAGCCGGCCTTTCGCAGCCGGCCGGGGTGGACGTCACCATCCGTTTCTACGACAAACGCCTCTACTACCCCGAGGGCTCCATACCGATCAAGGTCACCATCTCCAACAACACGGCCCAGACCTACCGCTTCAAGCTGGCCGAGGACAGGGTCTACAGCCTCTTCTTCGAGGCGAGGACCCCCGCGAACCGCGCCCTCGACGTGGCCGACGACTACAAGCGGACCCTCGCGTCCACGAGGCCCGTCTTCTACCGCGAGATGGCCGTCGAGCCCGGCGAGGAATACTCCTTTGTCGAGGACCTCGCGCGCTACGTCCACGTCATCGACCCGGGCTCCTACTCGGTAAAAGCCACCTTCTATCCCGAGCTCGTCCAGTCCGCCCCTGGAGTCCCCCAGGCCATGGTGTCGCCTATCGCCTCGAACGTCCTCCTCCTCGCCGTCAGGCCCTCCCCCGCAGTGCCCCCGGCTTCCGACCTCGTGAGCCCGGACACAGGCGAGATCCTCCGGCCCGAGGCGCTTCCACCCGACGAGGTCGTCTCGCGCACCATCATCGCCCGCCAGAGGTCGAGGTGGAACGAGTTCTTCCTTTATCTCGACCTCGAGAGCCTCATGACCCGTGACGAGACGAGGAAGCGGGCCTACGACCGCGAGTCCGACGAGGGCCGCAGAAAACTCATCGAGCGCTACAAGGCCGATCTCCGCACGAACGTCGTCGACCTCGACATCGTCACCATCCCCTCCAGCTTCGAGATCGTCGACACCCGCTATTCGGCCAACCACGGCACGGTCCGGGTCATCGAGAAATTCGACTACCACAGCTACCTGATGATCAAGGAATACGACTACGAGCTCGTGAGGAGAGACAACATCTGGTACATCGTCGGCTACAGCGTGCTCAACAAGGGGACCGAATGAAAGCCCTCCTCCTCATCGACGACGACAAGGCAGCGGACATCGCCCGCTTCTACCTGAAGCCCCTCGGCTTCGAACCCATACGCTACCGCAATCCCCTCAAGGCCCTCGACAACCTCGAGGAAATCGAGCCCGATGCCGTCATCCTTTCGGTCGTCGATTATCCGAGGCACTGGAAGGTGTTGGCCGCTGACATCCGAGCCAAGCGGAGCAAGGAAGACTGCGTCCTCATCCTCCTCAAGGGCGAGCGCTTCCCCTTCGAGGAGGCCGCCAAGGCAGCCCAGCTCGGCGTCAATGGCGTCGTGCGTGACGATCTCCAGGACAAGCACGAGCAGCTCCAGTTCCAGAAGCTCCTCAAGCGCTACATGGACGTGGAGGATTCGCGCAGTTCCGAGCGCATCGCGCCCTCGCCCTGGGACAGGCTCGAGTTCATGTTCTCCCATCCCCAGAATTATGCGCCGGTAGTCGGCATCATCGAGGAGATCTCCGAGGGAGGGCTTTCCTTCCTTCCCGAATCCGCCACCCTCACCGCCGACCTCGTACCGGATGACCTCCTCGAGGACTGTTCCCTGAGAGCGGGGGACCGCATCCTATCCCTGCACTGCAGGATCGCGCGTGCAGGCAAGAGCCTCGGGCTGGCGATCACGGAGATGGATCCCGAAGAAAAGGCCTATTTCATAGAGTATCTCAAGGCCTTCCCCGAGCGCGAGATGAACGCCCGGTTGAAAAAGGAATAGCTTCCGGGCTATATTGCCTCTTATGGCCGAAAAAGAGTCCAACTGCCCCGACGGCTACCTCGTCGACTATGCCCGCAAGATGAAGGCCATCGGCCATCCCATCAGGCTCCGCCTCCTCTGCCTCATCGCCCGCGAGGAGGATCCCTGCGTCACCGACCTGTGGCACTGCCTCAACCAGCCCCAGCCCGTCATCTCGCAGCACCTCGCCATCCTCAAGGAAAACGGTATCGTCAGCGCCGAGGTCCAGAAGACGAAGCGCGTCTACTCGATCACCGATCCCTTCGTGGCAGCCCTCATCAAGAAGATCATGGCCGAGAATCCCCAACCCAGGGAGAAGGAAAAGAGCCGCTAGCTGGACTTCAGGGGCCCCGGGACATGAAGAAACCGCCAGTTGATGGCGGTTTTTCCTTTACAAGGCCAGTAGTTCCACGCGGGCCTCCGCGATTGCTGCCCTGCTTTGCCCAGCGGCCGGCCTCGCGCCGGACGCGAAGGCCGTGGACTAGCGGCCCTTGATCGCCGCGAGGGCCTGGGCTGCGCTGCGGTTCCAGGGCTCTATGCCCTTCATGGCGGCAAGCACGCCCCACACTTCCCTCGCGGACTCGCGATAGCCGCTCCGCTCGAGGGCGAGTCCGAGGCGCTGGAGGGTCTCGTAGAGTCCCGCGGACCGCGCGAAGGCCGCGAGCTCGCGGTCGGCTTCGATCTTCCCGAGGAGGTCGGCAAGCCCGCCGTATTCCCAGGAAGTATCCCTTTCGCCGACGCGTGTCGCGCAACGCGACAGGATCGAGTTCGCCGCCACCGCGAGATGGATCAGGGCCTGGGGCCTTCCGTTCTCGAGATAGAAGACGCCGAGGTCGCGCTCGGCCCTGGTCCAGGGCCCGTAGGACGCATGGTAGAGGCCATAGAAACGGTCGAAGCCCTGCTGTCCGAGGGCGCGTTCCATGGCCGACCTGAGGAAGGCCTGTTTCTCGCCGAAGAGGGGATCCTCGGCCACGGCCTTCTCGAGGCATTCACCGTAGGAATACCAGCTTTTCTGGGAACTGTAGAGGCCGGCAAGATCCTGGAGGATGTCGAAGCGCTCGTCGGGGATCTCGAGGGCGGCCCGCTTGTCCCAGGCCCGCTTGTACTGGAGCTCGGCGAGCCTCGGCTCAGCTTCCGCGGCGTAGACCTTGCCGATCCAGTATTCGGCTTCAGGGAAGGAAGCGAGCTCGTCGCAGGCCTTCTTCAGGGCGGCAAGCGAATTATGGAGGCCAGAGGCCTCGCGCCGGTCGAGCACGAGGTCGATGGCCTTGAGGAAGTACTCGAAGTCGGCCGAGAGGCGCTTTTTCAGGAGGAGTCCCACTTCGCTCTTCAGGGAACCCGCGGCCTCGGCTTCGATCCCGGCGATATCGGCATCGATGAGGTCCCGCTGGGCGAGGAGCTTCACGATGCCCGAAATCGAGTCCTTGGCCTTCTCGAGATCCTTCTGGGAAGTGATGGCCTCGATCCTGGCCCTGGCCTGGAGGTATTGCCCGGAACGTTCCGCCACGGCCGCCTGGAAGGAAGCGAGGGACTGCCCGAAGAGACGGGCCTCGAAGAGGCGTCGCCCCTCCTCGTAATATTCCCGCGAGCGGTCGGGCCCCATGGGCCTGACCATCGACGCCGAATCAGGCTGAGCTGCGGTCTGGGCCTCGGCGGCGGCAGGGGCCGAGTCTTCCTGGGCGGTCAGGGCCGCGGGAAGGCAAAGGCTCAGGATGACAAGAATCCCGGCTGCGAGCCGAAGCGCGGCAGGACGGCCGGGGACGGATGCTCGAGATACGCGGGGTCTCTCCCCGAAGCGGATTCCTGGACCCGTTTTCGTTTTCATTCGAAGGCGCGAAGCTCCTCTTCGAATACAGTATCGGCTTCTTCCGGCCGGATCGTTCGCGCTATCGTTCCGTTCTTGAAGATGACCACCTTGTCGCCCGCCCCTGTTATGCCGAGGTCGGCGTGCCTCGCCTCGCCAGGGCCGTTCACGACGCAGCCCATGATGGCTATCGTGGCCTTCTTTTTCAGCGCGTAGAGGCGAGGCGCCCAGCGCCTCGCGAAGTCGTGGGTGTCGAAGCCCGCCCTCGCGCAGCGGGGGCAGGACACGATGGTGACGCCCTCGCGGCCGGCTCCGGCTGCGGCCAGGATCTCGCGGGCCGCGAGGACCTCGCTCTCCATGTCCGCGGAGATGGAGACGCGCATGGTGTCGCCTATCCCTTCCTTGAGGAGGGGGACGAGGGCCGCCGTGTTCTTGACGATGCCCGGTATCATCGGCCCCGCCTCGGTCACGCCGATGTGGAGGGGATAGCCGTAGCGCGCAGCGAAGGCCCGGTTCACGGCTATGGTCTCCTCGACGTCGCTTGCCTTCATTGATACGACGATGTCGGCGAAGCCGAGCTTCTCGAAGGCCTCGACCTCCCGGAGGGCGGCCTCGATGACTGCCCCGGCCCTGTCCCCGCCCTTCACGGCGCGGTCGCGGAGGTCCTCGGGGAGGGAGCCCGCGTTGACGCCGATGCGCAGGGGGATGCCACGGTCCCTTGCCTTGGCGACGACCTCGGCCACCTTCCATTCGGCGCCGATGTTGCCGGGATTGATGCGGATCTTGGCGATAGGGAAGTCCAGGCAGCGGAGGGCTATGCGCCAGTCGAAGTGGATGTCCGCGACGAGAGGCATGTCCACGCGCGCGGCGAGAGCGCCGAGGATCTCGGCCGCGGCCTCGTCAGGCACGGCGAAGCGGAGGATATCGCAGCCCAGGGCCGAAAGGCCCGCGATGCGCGACGCGGCGGCTTCAAGGCCATCGGGCGCGAGGGGTTCCTTCCACATGGTCTGGATGGAGACGGGGAAGCCCCCGCCGACGATGACCTTGCCTACCTTCACGGAACGTGTACTGGCCATGGAGTGTCTCCGCTCAGCTTCCGTAGATGTGTACGAACTCGTGGAGGAGTTCCTCGGCCTTGCCCTTGCAACCTCCGCAGACCGTGCCGATCTTCGTGGCCTCCTGGAGCTGTTCCCAGGTCCTGGCGCCGTCCTTGACGGCCTGCTCGATGTCCTTGTCCGTGATGTTGAGGCAGTGGCAGATCTCGACAGCGTCCTCGCCCCTGAACTCGCCTGCGCGGCCGCGCTTCTCGAGCCAGGAGTCGATGGCCGCCCGGAGGGCCTTGTCGCCGAGGACGGAGCAGTGGATCTTGTTCTCGGGGAGCCCTCCGAGCTTCTTCGCGATGTCGGCGGGCTTGATGCCGTAGGCCTCGCGGAGGGGCATGCCCTTGATGACCTCGGAGAGCATCGAGGTCGAGGCGATGGCGCTCGCGCAGCCGTAGGTCTTCCAGCGAACGTCCTTTATCTTGTCGTCCTCGATCTTGAGGAGGAACATCATCTGGTCGCCGCACTTGATGTTGCCCACGATGCCCTGGGCGTCGGCCTCGAATTTCTCGTCCGGGTCGAAGACGTTCTTGGGGTTGGTGAAGTGCTCTTTCACGATATCCGAATAGAGCCACTCGAAGGCGTCGCTCATGTCTATCTCCTTGCGGTCATGCCGACCTGTTTAGCTCATATCTTCCGCGCGTGGCGCGGGCAATGCCTATCGGCGCGCTTTGTCAGCTCGCGCGCTCGTCTCCCGACGCATCTACGCCGTCAACGCAGGCGGCCACGGTGGACATGCGCCTGAGCCTCGCGATGATGGGCGGGAGCTTCTCGAGGACGTAGTCCACGTCGGCCTCGGTCGTGCCGCGGCCCATGCTGAAGCGGATGGAGCCGTGGGCCAGTTCCGGACCGACGCCCGTGGCGAGGAGTACGTGCGAGGGCTCGAGGCTGCCGGAGGCGCAGGCCGAACCGGTCGAGACCTCGATGCCCTCCATGTCGAGGGAGAGGAGGATGGACTCGCCCTCCGCGCCGGGAAAGGACACGTTGAGGGTGTTCGGGAGGACTTCGGTCGGGTGTCCGTTCACGCGCACATGGGGCACGCGCTCCACGATGCCCGCCCTGAGTCGCTCGCGGAGGGCGCCGAGCCTTGCCCGGTAGCCATCGAGCTCCGCGGCCGCGAGCTCGGCGGCCTTGCCGAAACCGTAGATGCCGAGGTTGTTGTAGGTGCCGGCCCTGAAGCCCTTCTCCTGGTGGCCGCCGCGGATGAGGGGCTCGAGGGGAGCACCCTTCCTCGCATAAAGGCCGCCGATGCCCTTGGGCCCGTAGATCTTGTGGCAGGACATGGTGAGGTAGTCGACGCCCCAGGCCTCGACATCGACGGGTATCTTGCCGACTGCCTGGGTCGCGTCGGTGTGAACGTAAGCGCCGGCGGCCTTGGCCATGGCGGCTATCCGCGGGATATCCTGGATGGTGCCGATCTCGTTGTTGGCCGCCATGACGGAGACGAGGAGGGTTCCGCCGTCGCCCGTGACGGCGGGATCGAGCTCGCGCGCGAGCTGCTCGAGATCGACGCGGCCTTTATCATCGACGCGGAGGAAGACCACGGGAAAGCCCTCCTCCTCGAGGTGGGCGGCGGCGTTGAGGACGCAGGGGTGCTCGATGGCGGTCGTGATGATCTTCCTGCGCTTGCCCTGTTTCCCTATTTCGTACATCGTGTTGAAGACGGTGTTGTTGGACTCGGAGCCTCCCGAGGTGAAGATGACGGTCTCGGGATCCCGGGCGCCGACGAGGCGGGCGACGGCCGCCCTCGCCTTCTCGACCCGCGAACGGGCGCGGCGGCCGGCCTCGTGCATGCTCGAGGCGTTGGCGTAGATCTCGAGGTCCTCGATCATGAGGCTCTTCACCTCGGGATGGAGGGGCGTCGTGGCATTGTAGTCCATGTATACGAAGCGCTTGTCGTTCACCTTAGCGTTCTCCTTTTGCTCCGAACCTGGCGGCTCATGACTCGATCACGTCCCTGAGGGTCCTCGAAGAGAGGTACTCGTCGATGGCTCCCTTGAGGCCTATCCAGAACTTTCTCGGCAGGCAGCCAGAACCCATGGCGCAGCAGCCCTGGTCCTGCACGCAGTCGACGGGCTTGATCTCTCCCTCGAGGGCTTCGACGACATCGAGCATGCGGATCTCGGAGGGGTCATGGGCAAGGCGATAGCCGCCCTTGTTCCCCCGCTCCGCGTTGACGATGCCGGCGGCCTTGAGCTGGGTCATGATGCCTTCGAGGTACTTGGGCGAGATGGACTCGGCCCTGGCTATCTCGGCGCTCGTGGCCATGGCCGATCCACCTGTACCCGCGGCATCGAGAGCGCGGGCGAGATGGACGAGGGCCCTGATTCCGTACTGCGTCTTGGTCGGGACTGAGAACAAGTATTACCCCGTATTCCTATCGAGATAGTAGGAATATACCAAGGCCTATCGGATCTGTCAATCCGAGATCTGCAGCTATTGGAGTTTCTTGAGTTGGGAAAGGAGGTAGAGGCGACGTTCGGGCTGCTCGCTCCAGGCCTTGAGGGCCTCGAAATCGTCCCTCCGTTCCGTATCGGAGGCCGATAGGATGAGCTGGCCGTGGTTCCAGTGGTACCAGAGGTAGTGCTTCTGGAAGATCTCGGCATCCGTGGCGCGGAGGGCCGCATCGAGCTGGTCGTGGAGGGCCATGTGGTTGTCCTCGCCGCAGGCGTACCAGATCCCGTTCTTGCCGAGGAATAGGACGAGACGGCGGAAGCCCTCGACCGTCGAGGCGTCGTTGCGCCAGCCCTGGAAGGATAGCTCGAGTTTGCCAAGGCTGAGGTCGTAACCCTGGAGGCGCAGGGCCTGCCTGAGCTCGGTGAGCTCCTTCCTGACGAGGCGCTCGTTTTCCGAGCTACCAGAAGACGAGCCGAGGAGGCGGCGCATCTCCATGAGCTCGGCCTCATACTGCGGGAAGACCGAGGTGCGGGAGAGGAAGTTGGTCGTGTCCGAGAGCAGAACCCAGGTCGACGCCCTTCGCTCCGAGAGGCTCGAGGCGAGGCTGGCCAGTCCGCTGCTGCGCAGTCCCTTCATTGTTGCTCCGGAGCCTACCATACGGCCAAGCGCCATGGCGAAGCAAGCTATATCGTTCTTCGCATAGATACATGCGTCTGAACTTGGTCCTAGGCTTCCTACTGGGCGGAAGCCCTGGGGTCTGACCCCAAACGGAGGTGACACGCGGCTGCCTTGGGGTCTGACCCCGACGGTTACGGCAGACCTGCGCCCTGGGGTCTGACCCCGGCGGCGCAGGCCACGCGGCGGTCCGGAGTCCGACCTCAAAAAAGCCGCCCCGGCAAGGGGCGGCGGCGTTTCAAATGAGACTATAGAAAGGCCCGATTACTTGAGCATCTCCATCCCGTCGAATTTCCGGTAGGCGGTGAGCTCGTCGAAGATGAAGCCGTACTCGGTCGAGCCCGCGGGCTTCGCGGGGCTCGAGCCGCCCGCTATCGCCTCGGAGAGGATCTTGCCGAGGCCGGGCCCGATCATGAAGCCCTGGCCGCACATGCCGACAGCCTGGAGGAAGTTGTCGCACTCCCGGAGGTAGCCGACGATGGGGAAGCCATCGGGCGTCATGGGGTACATGCCGCGCCAGGTCCGCCTCACCTTGAGGTTGCGGAGACGCGGATAGAGCTCGACCATGCGGCGGATGCAGAGGGGGAGGAAGGCCGAAGTGGAATCCTTGTCCTTGCCCCAGATCTGCGGCTTGGGCGTCACGCAGAAGATGACCTGGCCCGTGACGGCCTGGTAGAAGTAGTAGTTGCCCGATTCATCGTCCGAGCGTATGTCGACGACCATGGGCTCCATGAAGCGTTCGACGGGCTCGGTGACGCCAGCCTCGTGGCAGTCGGGATGGACGGGGATCTCCGCGCCGACGAGTTCGGCTATCGCGGCGGCGTCGGCGCCGGCGGCGTTTATGAAGAGGGGCGCAGAATAGGTCTCGGTATCGGTCTTCACGCGGAGGAGCCTCTTGCCGTCCATGTCGGCGCCCGTCACCGACTCGTTCCAGCGGAACTCGACGCCAGCGTCCATCGCGAGGCGGTGGAAGGCCGAGTTCGTCATGAGGGTGGAGGCGTAGCCGTCCTCGGGGCTGAAGCTGCCTCCGCGCAGGTCCTTCATGGCGATGCCGGGCGTGAGCTCCCGGATGCGCTCGGGGCCCACCCAGTCGACGTTGAGGCCGTTCGCTTTCTGGAGCGTGAGGAGGTCGCGGAAGGCCTTCTCGCGCTGCTCGTCGTAGGCGACGTAGAGGTAGCCGCCCGACTTCCACTCGATATCGATGCCATGCTCCTCCTTCATGCGGGAGACGATGGCTATGGACTCGAGGCAGATGCGCATCTTGGCGGGGTCGGAGTGCGTTGCGCGGAGGCCCCCGATGGCTGCGCGGTTCTGGCCGCGGCCCCAGGAGGCTTCCTTCTCGATGACGGCCACCTTGAGGCCCTTCTTCGCGCAGTAGTACGAGAGCGGGACGCCGATGGAGCCGCCGCCGATGATGACGATGTCGTAGTTCTTCATGGCTCTACCTCTTTTCCGCGGCGTCGGACTCGTTGATGAGGTCCCCCATGGGGACTTCCATGGAGAGGGGCCTGAGCGAAAGGGGCGCCACGGCCTTGGGATCCCGGCCCATGGCCTTGAAGACCTGGGGGAGGAGCACCGAGCAGGTCTTGCTGCCGCAGGCTCCCATGGCTACCCTGAGGCTCTTGAGCTGGTTCATGTCGCGCACGTCGTTGCGCTCGATGTAGGCCTTGATCTCGCCCACGGTGATGCGCTCGCAGCGGCAGAGGATGGCGTCGTCGGGGAGGTAGTCGAAAGCGGGATCCTCGAGGGGCTTCGTCGCGGCCTCGGGCTGGACGCGGATGCCCGCGGCCTTCGTCGCGTTGGCCGAACTCACCTTGAAGGTGAGTACCCAGGTCTTCTGCTTCTTGTAGAAGGTCTTCTTGACGACCTCGGCCTCCTCGAGGAAGGCGCCGTCCTTGTCGAGGAGGGGGAGCTTCACTCCGGCCTCGAAGTCGGCGAGGAATTCGTAGGGGAGCATGACCTCGCACCAGGAATCGTCGATCTTCCGGACGAGGGAAACGGCCAGACCGGGGCAGGTGGCCACGCAGGCCGCGCAGCCCTTGCAGTCATGGCCGGAATAATACGGCAGGTCCATGATGTTGCCGCGCTTGGGCTTGAGCTGGATGGACTTCGTGGGGCAGACCGTGGTGCAGGGATTGCAGGGGATCTCCTCGGTGCAGAAGAAGACGGGCTGCCAGGTCGCGGAGGGCTTCACGGACTCGCGCTCTATCCTGTCGCCGGGCTTCGACTTGAGGACCTCGCGCTTCGCGACCCAGGACTGGTCGAGCTCGACCTTCTCGCCCATGAGCTTCGCGAGGGAGAGGGCGGCGATGCGGCCGCCGAACATGGCGCTCGAGGCCTCCGCGATCTCCTCGGCGTCGCCCGCGGTGACGGCGAGGAAGCCGAAGGACCTGGCCTGCCTGTAGAGTTCGTCGCAGGGCGAGAGGCCAGCGGCGACGAGGACGGTGTCCACCTCGAAGGTGCGCGCCGTGGCGAGGATGGGCTTCCACGAGGCGTCGACCTCGGCGATGGTGGCGCGCTCGACGCGGCCGTCTCCCTCGACGGAGACGACGCTCGTGCGGAGGTAGATGGGTACGCCCATGCGGACGATCTTGTCCGCGTGGACCTGGTAGCCGTTGACCTTGTCGAGGATCTCGACGATGCCCGCCACCTCGATTCCGGCCTGGAGGGCGTGGTAGGCGCCGATGAGGCCCACGTTGCCCGAACCCACGATGAGGACGCGCTTCGCGGGCTTCACGAGGTCGCGGTTGACGAGGGTCTGGAAGGCGCCGGCGCCGTAGACTCCGGGAAGGCCGTTGCCGGGGAAGAGGACCGAGCGCTCGCGCGCGCCCGCTGCTATGACGAGGGCCTTGAAGTCCACGAGGGCGTAGTTCGCGTAGTCGAGGTAGATGCCCGCGGTCTGGTCCTTGTAGATGCCGACGACGGGAGAGTTGGCGAGGACGGTCACGTTGGGCAGGGCGCGCACATCGGCTTCGAGTTTCTTGGCGATGTCGAGGCCGCGGGTGCCCGCGTAGCAGTCCTCCTCGGAGCCGAAGAACTTGTGGGTCTGGAGGACGAGCTTGCCGCCGAGGCTGGCCTTGTCGTCGGCGATGATTACCTTGAGGCCCATCTTTGCGAGCTCGACGGTGGCGGCGAGGCCCGAGGGACCGCCGCCCACGACGAGGACATCGGCCGAAAGACGGCGCTTGGCGGCGCCGCGGGTCGCCTTGTCGTCGGAAGGAAGGACGGGAAGGCCATTGAGGCTCCTCACGTCCATGCCCGCGGCAAGGGGGGTCACACAGGCCTTGCGCGCGAGGCCGTCCACGATGACCGTGCACTGGGAGCACTGGCCATTTGCGCAGAAGATGCCCTGGGGGGCGCCGTCCTTCGCGTGACGGGAAAAGGCCACGACGCCGGCTGCGGCGAGGGCCGAGGAAAGGGCTTCGCCGTCGCGGCCGCTGCAGGCCGCTCCGTCGAACCGGAATTCCACCATGCGTTCCGCTTCCGGCTGACTCACGATGGGGTGGCGTGTGATGCGGTTCATGTCTACGCTCCGATTGCGGACCTCGATATGGTCACGGCGCTTCCGCTTGAAGGATGCGCCTCCTTTGCTTGAGGCCAGTAAGTGTTTCATTGAATGAAACGACGTTACGGTGACCGCGAAGACCTTGGAATGATGTAGACCCTCCCCGGCGAGCTGTCAAGTTAAAAACCAGCCGGCGCCTCGGAGCCTCGCCTGTGGATAGACCTTGACTACCTGCCCCGGTCATGCTTTCACCGGCATGGCGCGGCCAGGACGGCGCAAATGAATAAATACGATTTAGGCGCTTCAACACGTTTCGGTATCCCTGCTATACTGCCCTCGTCATGAGAAAACGAACGCTGTTGTCGCATTTCTACGCATATATACGCCCCTTCAGGGGCCTCTTCATCCTCGGTTTCCTGGCCCTCCTTTCCGTGGCGGGCGGCCAGCTCGCCATGCCCCTCATCTTCAAATCCATCGTAGACGTATGCATCCCCAAAGGCGACATGATGGGCATGTTCTACAGGGCCATCGCCTATCTTGTCCTCGTCATAGCCATGGGCGCCTGCACCTACTGGGGCACGATAGTCACCGCGCGCCTCGGCCTCGAGATCGTGACCCGCATCAAGAAGGACCTGTTCGCGCACTTCCTTACCCTGCCCGTCTCCTACTTCGACCAGCACCCGGTCGGGGAACTGATGAGCCGCACCGAGAGCGACACAGAGCGGGTCCGGGACCTCTTCTCCACCACGGGAATCTACCTCGCGATCAGCTCCTTCATACTCATCGGCATGCTCGCGATCTGCTTCGCCCTCGAGCCCCACGTCACGGTCTACATCGCCATAGTGCTGCCTTTCGCCCTCGCGCTCGTGATCCTCTTTTTCGACAAGCTCCGGGTCTACTACGACAAGTCGCGCCAGCTCATCGCGAAGGTTAACGCGCGGGTCACGGAATTCGTACAGGGCGCGGAGATCCTCAAGGTCTTCGGCCGCGTGCCCTGGGCGGAATCGACCCTGGATCGGGAAGCGAAAGCCAAGCGGGACAACGACGTGAAGTCCTCGATGCTCGAGTATTCCGCGATGTCCGGTCTCGGTTTCCTCATAGGCCCCGCCTTCATGGCGGCCGTCGTCATCTTCATCTCGCCCGGCATCCTGGCGGGCAGCCTGACCATCGGCACGCTTCTCGTCTTCCTCGAGTACGGTCGCAGGCTTTTCGACCCCCTCATGCAGATCGCCGAGAACATCCGCTCCATCCAGCAAGCGCGCGTCTCGATGCAACGGATATACGATATCCTGAACCTTCCCTCCGAGCCCTCGGGCAAGATGCTCGACGTGCGTTTCGAATCGAAGATCGAGTTCCGCAACATCTGGTTCAGGTACAAGAACGGCGAAGACGACTGGGTCCTCAAGGACGTATCCTTCACCATTCCCCATGGCAGCACAACGGCCCTGGTCGGGCCCTCGGGCTCGGGCAAGACGACGATCGTGTCCCTCCTCTGCCGCTTCTACGAGCCCGAGCGAGGCGAGATCCTCGTGGACGGCCTGCCCCTCAAGGACCTCGACCTCCAGACCTGGAGGCGCAAGATCGGCCTCGTCCTCCAGGACGTCTACCTCTTCCCGGGCTCCGTCCTCGAGAACGTCCGGGTCTATGACGACGGCATCGCGAAGGGCAAGGTCGAGGCGAGCCTCGAGACCGTCCAGGCGGCCGACCTCGTCGCGAAGCTGCCCGCCGGTCTCGACTCCGAGATACGCGAGCGCGGCTCCAACATCTCGGGAGGCGAGAAGCAGCTCCTCTCCTTTGCGCGCGCCGTCGCCTTCGGGCCCGAGATCGTCGTCCTCGACGAGGCCACGGCGAGCATCGACGTGAAGACCGAACGCAAGATCAAGGACGGCATGGCCACCCTTCTCGAGGGCCGGACGGCCATCATCGTGGCGCACAGGCTCTCGTCCATACTCAACGCGGACGAGATCCTCTTCTTCAAGGAAGGGAGGATAGCGGCGAGGGGCAAGCACAAGGAGCTCGTCGCCGGCTTCCCCGAATACGCGGAGCTCGTACGGCTGCAGCTCCTCGGCGGCCAGGGCCGGATGGCCGAGGCCGTTTCCGCGGCCGAGGGAAACTGAAATGAAGAAGAATTCGCATATCGCCTGGGTCTGGTCCATCTGGAGGGAGAGGAAGGGCCTCATCCTCCTCCTCTTTTTCCTCACCCTCCTTTCGAGCGCGGTGGCCGTGGCCTACCCCTACCTCTCCAAGCTCCTCATCGACATGCTGCAGCGCTTCCTGCAGAGCCACGTCGGCTTCGGCGCCGCACGGCCCGAAATCGTCAGGTTCGTCCTCATCATTCTCGCCGTTGGCCTCGCGGGCTTCGTGGCCAACCTCTTCCCCGGCATCAGGGGGGCGGCCAACATCGTCTTCGAGTACCTCACCCGGAGCAAGTACTTCAAGTCCGTCATGGGCAAGGACCACCGCTTCTTCGCCGCCTTCCGCACAGGCGACGTGGCCACCCGCCTCACGGACGACATCAATGCCGACGGCCAGAAGCTCTCCTGGTTCATGTGCTCGGGCATCTTCCGCGCGGTCGAGGCGACGAGCAAGATACTCTTCTGCCTCGGCGCCATGTTCCTCATCAACTGGAAGCTCACCCTCCTCTCCCTCATCCCCCTGCCCCTCACCATCGTCGTCTTCGTGATCGCCCAGGACAGGATCTACGACATCTTCCGCAAGAACCAGGAAGTCATCTCGGACATCAACAACCAGCTCGAGATGAGTTTCTCGGGCGTACGCATCATCAAGGCCTACGCCTCGGAGCGCAAGTACGAACGCTTCTTCGACGAGGCCCTGAAGCGGCGCTTCGGCACCGAGATGGATCTCTCCCGGGTCGGCGCCCTGCTGCAGATCATCTACATGTTCATCGACTCGGTGGCCCAGATCGGCATCATCTTCGCGGGCGGCTACATGGCGGTGAAGGGCGACATCTCGATCGGCACCTTCTACGCCTTCTACAACTACCTCGGGATGCTCGTGTACCCCTTCCTGGACATCCCGACCCTCTTCGTCGCGGGCAAGAAGGCCTTCGTCAACATCGACCGCCTCGAGGAGATGGCCGCCTATCCCGACCTGAAGCTGCCCCAGGTGCCGAAGAACATCCATGCGGTGGACAGGCTCGAGGCCCGCGACCTCTCCTTCAGCTACGAGGGGAGGAAGGAGCCGGCCCTCGAAGGCGTAAGTTTCAGCCTGTATCGCGGCGAGAAGCTCGCGGTCATCGGGCCGGTAGGCTCGGGCAAGACGACCCTCGTGAAGACGATAGCCGGCCTCCTCCCGCCGGATTCGGGCGCCATACTCGTCAACGGCCTCTCGCTCGGGGACATCGACCCTGAAGACCTGGCCCTCGCGATGGGCTACGTACCCCAGGAGGCCCTCCTCTTCTCGGGCAAGATCCGCGACAACATTGCCTTCGGCACGAGGGGAGACGGCAACGAGATCAGCGACGAGGATCTCGCCTACGCCCTCGGCACGGCGCAGATCGCCGGCGAGGTGGCCTCCTTCTCGGAAGGCTGCGACACCCTCCTCGGCCAGAGGGGAGTATCGGTCTCGGGAGGGCAGAAGCAGCGCCTCGCCATAGCGAGGGCCGTGGCCCGCAAGCCGAGCCTCCTCCTCCTCGACGACATCACTGCCAGCCTGGACGCCGCCAATGAGGAGAGGCTCTGGAGGCGTCTCGACGAGACCACGGCCGACCTCACCTGCATCGTCGTGTCGCACCGCCTCTCGACCCTCCACTATGCCGACAAGGTTCTCTTCCTGGAGGGAGGCAAGGCCCTGGCCTTCGGGCGCCACGACGAGCTCGTCCGGGAAAATGCCGGCTATCGCGCCTTCATCGAGGAGCATCTCTCGGCGGACAGCAGCAACTGACGCACGCGACGGCCGGCCCGAGGGGCGGCCGCCGCGGGCCTTCCATGCCCCCTGCGGCTCTGTGTGCCCTTATCCTTTACGGCAAAAGCCCTTCAGGACTGCTCCTTCCTTTTGCTTCCGCGCCCGATGAGCGCTATACTGTCTCCAACATCATGATGGAACAATCGCAGAACGAGATCCGGATTGCCTGGCTCGACAGGGAGATCAACCGTCTCCTGGCGGCCATACCCGACAAATCGGGACCGGAAAAGACAGGCGAAAGCCCCCCCCGCGCCGGCTACAACGAGAACGAGGATTTCTTCTTCTTCCTCCCGGAGCCGATGACGGTTCCGAGCCTTCCAGTCCACCATGATATCGAAATCCAGAAGCCCGAAAACGCCTACCTCCAGCCCGTCCGGGACTTCATTTCCCGCCTTGTGGCCAGTCTTCCCTCGGTTTTCCAGGGCCTCACCTACTTCTTTGATCCCACCGAGATCTCCAAGATCTCCTTCTTCCGCCTTTACAAGATAGAGGACAGTGTTTATCTGTATTATTTCCGCATCGATCTTTCCCTTCACCCCCTCGATGCCGAGATCATAGAGGCGGGACGCAACGAGGCGACGGCAAGTTACCGGACAAACCGCCTTTTCGCGGAGAGCATGCTCATTCCTCTCGAATCCGTGGAATGGGACAATGGCAAGGTTCGGGGCTTCAAGGTTCGCCAGCTCATCTCGAGCACCTATATCAGGGAGGAGAGGCGATTCTACGGCAGGCAGGGCCTCTGGAAGGATGCCGCCCTGACCAAGTTCTTCTCCCGACTCATACTCCCTGAAGGAGCGCGGACCTATCCCTTCTTTCCGCTCTCCTGCAAATTCAAGACGGTCTGTGCCGAAGTTCCCGTCCTGGCTCCGCTCTACCGCAGGAACGCCCTGCCGATTCTCCACCGGAGCATAGCCTTCCTCTCGCCCGAGATGCAGAGCATAGAGAACTCCTTGAAAAGCGGCGAATTTTCGGACAAAATGCCGCTGTTCGCGGAGATGCGGGCCCGGGTGCCCGGCCCCTGGATGGACCTCTTCCGGGGCTACGCCACCAAGGCCTACCTCAACGACCGCGACATGAAGGAGTTCTCCCTTGAAGTCC
>Ga0209098_1000319_pt1 | contig 54229 bp, 45 predicted proteins | sample AD_JPNHW1_MetaG_FD_184429 | JGI IMG/M metagenome (GOLD analysis project Ga0209098, IMG submission 184429) | Active sludge microbial communities of municipal wastewater-treating anaerobic digesters from Japan - AD_JPNHW1_MetaG (SPAdes) (version 2) | ecosystem: Engineered > Bioreactor > Anaerobic...
AAGTCGTCGAAGTAGTTGTGGTGCTCACCTATATCGAAAAAACGATACCTGCGAAGCCTAAAAGGCTGGTGAACCTGAAAGTAGAAACAAATTGTCTTCATTATCTTGATATTATCAAATTCCTAATTTGTGATTATTGACTCGTAAACCCCTTTAACGCCATCGGCTGCATTCTCCCATTTTAAATTATTTACCTCTTCCTGTCCATATTTTATAAAGAAGTTGGAAAGAGCTTTATAGTTTAGTAGACCATAAATGCTATCGGCCATTGCATCAATATCCCAAAAATCAATTTTAAGGGCATACTTAAGAACCTCCGCAACACCTGATTGTTTGGAGATAATTACCGGCACATTCGAACGCATAGCCTCCAAAGGGCTTATTCCAAAAGGTTCAGAAACCGAAGGCATGACGTAAACATCGCTAAGTTGGAACATCCGGTTAACATCGGTTCCTTTTAAAAAGCCTGTAAAGTGGAACTTGTGGGAAATGCCAAGCTCGGCAACACGACGAATCATTCGGTTAAGCATGTCGCCACTCCCAGCCATTACAAACCGAACATTTTGGTTCTTTTTCAACACCTTGTTCGCTGCTTCTACAAAGTAGTCTGGCCCTTTTTGGTAGGTTACCCTTCCTAAGAAAGTGACAATTTGCTCTGGGAGGTTCTTTTTATACTCTTGAAACTCCTCTCCATTGCTAAAGTCAACCGCATTGTGCACTGTTATCACTTTATCTTCGGGTATACCGTACTTTGTAATAACGATATTTCTAGTAAGATTGCTAACTGTAATTATTCTGTCGGCAACCTCCATTCCACGACGTTCAATAGCAAAAACACTAGGGTTAACATTTTCCCCACTACGGTCGAATTCAGTTGCGTGAACATGAATTACCAAAGGTTTCCCCGATATCATTTTAGCGGCAATTCCCGCAGGATAAGTAAGCCAATCGTGTGCGTGTATTACATCAAATTCATGATTGGTGGCAAGACTTGATGCAATAAGTGCATAACGAGTAACCTCTTCCATTAGGTTTACACCATACTTGCCAGAAAATTTAAACCTTCGGGTGCTAGTAAACTCATTTACGGTTGTTTTTTCACGTTCCGATTGCTCAATGAGTTTTTGGAACTCCTCGGGATCAACGTAGGGGACAATATTTGAGCTGATTTCCAGATAATGGATTTTGTGCCAAAACTCTTCTAAATCAGTTTGAGTATGACTTACATCAATATCTTCAGCAGCAACTAAGCGGATGGATGATTTGTCTTCGTCTCCAAAAGCCTTTGGAACAACAAATATTACCTCAATATCCTTTTTTGCTAAACCGCGGGTAAGCCCAAAACAGGCTGTACCTAAGCCACCGGTAATATGAGGAGGAAACTCCCATCCAAACATCAAAACTCTCATGCAAATTCCATTTTAGCTTATTTTCTCGACCATTCTAATTATCCTAATTACTTCGGAAACGCTCCAGGCTTGTGATATTGATCCGTTTGGTCGCTGTGGTGGATCACCATCATAAACTTCGGCAATTGAGCAAATTCCGTAATGGCACATTTCGTCTTTCATCGAATCTAAAAGCATGCTTGCCAATGGTTTTGCCGATTTACCATGTATGCTAATGTACGCTTCCATGAAATGACCAAGAAGCCATGGCCAAACAGTTCCTTGGTGATATGCTAAATCGCGATTTACATGATCGCCTTCATATCGACCTTTATAAGCTGGATCTTTTGGTGCAAGCGTACGCAACCCTTTAGGGGTTAAAAGGTCGCGTTCAACAACATCTACAATAGTGCGCTTAATTTCGTCATCAATAGGGCTGTATGGTAATGATGCGGCAAAAATCTGATTGGGGCGTACTTGTAAATTTTGCCCTTCATCATCAACATAATCGGCTAGGTAACCCTTTGCTTTGTTCCAGAATATTTCATTAAATGATTTCTTTACTAGTTCTGCAATAGGCAGCCACTCTTTTACAAACTTGCTATCTTTATTTGCTATTGCAAGTTCAATGGTAAACTTGATTGCGTTGTACCATAGTGCATTAATTTCGACTGCGTAACCTATTCGAGGGGTGACAGGTTTTCCGTTAACAACGGCATCCATCCATGTTAGTGCATATCCTTTTTCACCCTGCCATACCAAACCGTTTTCATGCATCTTTATATTGAAAGGAAGACCAATCCTGTAACCTTGAAGAATTGATTTCATCTTTTTGCCATACTCTTTCCATACCTCTTTGTTATTGCCAGTGTATTCAAGGTATTTTTGAATCGACCAGAAGTACCAGAGAGGTGCATCAACTGAATTAAAGGCTGCAGCCTTTGCTCTCCCTACGTTAGGGAATAATCCACCCTTCATTTCGGTTGACATTGAATCAAGTATCGCCTTGCAGGTTTTAGGATCATCAATTCCTAAAGTTAATCCTGGTAGTGAAATGAAACTATCGCGCCCCCAACGACCAAACCAAGGGTAGCCGGCAATAATATTGGTTTGTTTCTGTTGATGAACAATGAATTGCTGTGCCGAATTTTTCAAGCATTCTTCGAAGCTACTTTTTGGTGGTCTTTTAAGCAGTTCGGCATTAAATTTCTTTGTAAATGAAGCCGGAACAAGTTCTGAAGTGGCTGCAGAGAATATGATACTTTCACCCTTCTTAATTGAAACTTCAAAATATCCAGGAACAAAAAGATCCTCGTGGCCCTCATATCCGCGTTTTAGCTCTTCGAGGTACTCAATATTATAGTACCAATCGGGGGTTGCTACGAAATCGTTTTTCTTATTTAGCTGGAGATGTAGGTATGGGAAACCGGTGTATAAGCGATATTTTACGCCATTATTGATCTCTTTGTACCTAGTATCGGCCCACATATTTGCTTTGCAAAGGCTATGGGCATTTCGAAATGCAAGGAATGGTTTTACCCTAATTTTAGTTGGACTATGGGCATCAACAAGGGTATAACGAATCATAAATTGCTCCTCGTTATGAACGAACAAAAGCTCTTTTTTTAGCACAACACCACCAACTCTATAGGTAATTGTGGGGGTGGGTTCATAATCGAAGTCGATGATATACTTATGACCCCTAGGTTCGTAGATACCTGGGTAACGATGAATCCCAAGATTGAACAATTGTCCGCGCTGAATTATGGTATCATCAACACTCGAGAGCAGAACGTGAGGCTCTCTGTCAAATCCCTCTAAGGGAAGAACCATTAAACCATGGTATTTTCGAGTGTTGCATAATACAATGGTAGTACTAAAGTATCCACCAGCCCGGTTCGTACTAAGAATTTCACGGTTAAGCGAATATTCTAGATTTACAAGCTCCTGTTTGTCGAATTCTAAATACTTCATAGCTTGTTCATTTTAGATGGTTAAATAATTGCTTAATAATCATTTTATATAATGATTTAGGAGTATTCAGATTAAAACAATTTTGTTGGTAAATAGGTTTGCTACTATGCTGATTACTCCTTCTTTATTTCCTTAAACCTAAAAAAGATCTGACCGAAAATATGTTATCACTTTAAGCAGAATTGCCCAAGACAATTTAATGTTTTTAAAGTTATAGTAGGATAAAATCCTCTTAAATTTTGGTTAACTTTGCATTAAATGTTAAAGGTGTTAGAAATAGCAACTATATTGATAAATAGTAAGCAACTTGTTTATAGAAAAATTTTCTCAAATGAATTTATTAACATTTATTAAAACCAAATCCAGCCTATTTTTATTTCTTGCTAGCACTTTACTTTTACAGGGATGTATTTATAAGGTTGATAGAGTAAAAATTGAAGGTTACTTCCATGGAAATCCCAAAGAATACATTTTTATAAGTAAGTTCGAAGGGAGTAGCCTTATACTTATCGATTCTATTAAAACTAGTTCGAGGGGTTTTTTTAAATTAACCCTAAATGTAGAAACCCCATTCTTTGTTACTTTTGGTCTGGATAAACAGCAATCGCCCATAATTCTTCTAGTACAACCCGGTGAGGAAATCTCATTAGTATCTAATAGCCCAAATCTAAAAGATTATAAAGTAATCGGATCTGCAGGGTCTTCACTACTATTAGGATTTGAACAGAGGTTTAATCTGGTTAAGTCTCAAGTTGATTCAATTAAAAAGGAGTATTTGTCTAATCTTGAAAACCCCAAAATTGATTCTATTCAATATCGGCTTGATAGCCTTTACAATGAAATAGCTAATAATCACCACGAGTTTGCTACCAATTTTATAAAGGATAACGCCTTTTCTTTGGTTTCGATACTTGCCCTTTTTCAATCATATGATTCACTTCATCCAGTTTTCGATTACTCAAAGGATCGTAAGCTATTTCGACAAATAGATTCATCTCTGCATTCTGTATATTCATCAAATAGAACAGTAATAGCCTATCATAAAAAGCTAACAAAGCTGGATTCGCTTTACAATCTTCGTCATAAGCGCGAAATGATGTTTAAGGAGGGCGATATACTTCCAAATGTTGGGTATCCACTAGTTAATAATGATTACTTCTTTTATAGTAGTATTTGGTATAAATACATCCTTATCGATTTTTGGGGCGATTGGTGTGATGTATGCCATGAAAATAATCAGGAGTTGAAGGATATTTATAGGGAATATGCACCAAAAGGGCTGGTTGTTTTGCAGGTTTCAGTCGGAGGCATTCCTGATTCTATAAAGTCCTCTGCAGCTAGGGATTCAATTACATGGTATCAGGCTTGTGTTCCTGATATGTACAGATCAAGACTGTTGGATACGCTTAAAATATCAAGTATACCCTCGAGTTATATTGCCGATAGATGGGGAACTATTAAGGCTGTTAATGTCAATGGCAGCAAGTTGAGATTGAAGTTAAAAGAGCTTTTCCCGGAGAAGTAGACTAATCTAAAATTTTTTATTAATTCATAATTGAATTCTTATATTTGCTTTACATGTTATTTTTATTGATTATTGTTGAATTACCAAAAGAATAAAATAATGAAGAGATTGTGTGGAATAAAGAGTATTGTTGTGTTTTTTGTGGCGATCGTTTTTCTAAGTTCATGTAGTACTAAAAACTCAGTTTCAATTAGAATTAAGATTACAAGTTCAAAGGATTCGAAAGTATATATTGAAAGATTGAATTTTGCTAGTTCAACTTTAGTGGATTCATCAAGTGTTTCGAAGGGAGACGATAATGTTAGATTTAGAATTAAATCTGTTGCAGAGCCAACTTTTCTGTTAGTGAGAGTTAAAGACAAAGGGGCAATTACACTACTTGCTGATCCAAACGAAAAAATCAACCTTATTATTAATGCAGATAAAATATACGATTATACAGTTTTAGGTTCTAAGGGTTCGCTTAAAACAAGAGAACTTGATGCTAAGCTTAGCGAATCTAAAAGTAAGTTGTATGACCTTAAGATGAAATATGATGCAACTCAGAATCAGGTAAGTCGTTCACTGATTGAGCAGGAGTATAATGCAGTTGTGGACTCACAGCGAGCATACAGCTCTCGCTTTATTTGGGCTAATGTTATGTCAAGAGCAAGTGTTATGGCTCTTTACCAAAAATTTGATGAAGACTTCTATGTATTCGATAAGTCCCAAGATATTGCTCTTTTTAAAGCCGTTGCATCATCACTTAAGGCTTTATACCCAAATTCAAATTATACAGAGGGGATGCTTAGGGATATAAGCGGAATGGAGAAAATGGTTAAGGCAGAAAAACTAAAGAGAATGATTAGCCAATCAATTTCTACAATACCCGAAATTGCTTTGCCAAATACCAAAGGTGAAAATATTAAGCTTTCAAGCCTTAAAGGTAAAGTTGTACTTTTAGATTTTTGGGCATCATGGGATCAAAACAGTTTGATGGATAATCGTGATCTATTAGACGTTTACAAACAATTTAAGAACAAGGGATTTGAGATATATCAGGTTTCGTTAGACATAAATCGTGATGATTGGACTAATGCAATTGAATCAGCCGGATTGCCTTGGATAAATGTTAGCGAACTAAACCCACAAGGGCCTATGTGTGCAAAGGTTTATAATGTAATTCAAATTCCAACAAATTATCTCATTGATAGAAATCATAGTATAATTGGAAAGAATCTTTTTGGTGAGGAGTTGAGGAAAAAACTTCGTGAGGTACTATAAATAAGATGGGTAAAAAAATATATTTTGCATCTGATCTTCATCTTGGTCTTCCTACTCGTAAGGAAAGTTTACCTCGTGAAAAACTTTTTGTTCAGTGGCTCGATCGTATAAAACCAGATACTGCTGAACTTTACTTACAAGGAGATATATTCGATTTTTGGTTCGAGTATAACCGTGTAGTTCCTAAAGGGTATAATCGCTTTATAGGTAAAATAGCTGAGTTTACCGATGCCGGAATCCCTGTTCATTTCTTTACTGGAAATCATGATGTATGGATGTTTAGCTATTTTCAGGAGGAACTGGGTGTTGAGGTACATCATAAACCACTTATCAAGGAAATTCTTGGTAAGAAGTTCTTTCTTGCCCATGGTGATGGGCTTGGTAAAGGCGATTTGGGTTATAAATTTCTAAAATCAATATTTACTAGTCCAACGTTGCAGTGGTTGTTTGCAAGGCTACATCCAAACTTCTCCCTATGGTTTGGAAACCAGTGGTCGGTTAGTAGTAGATACTCCAAAGAAATATCTCATAAGTTTAGAGGTGAAGATGAGCTGATAACTAAGTTTACTCGATCAGAGATTGAGAAAAATGATTACGATTTTTTCATTTTTGGTCATTGGCACTCTCCAATTATATACCCTTTGAACAACAAAACAAATCTTGTAATTTTAGGCGACTGGCTTGTAAATAATACATATTCGGTTTGGGATGGAGAAACCTTTAAGTTGATGAAATTCAACGATAAAGAAGAGGATGTTGTGCTAAGTACAGTCCACTAATTTTACTTCTAAGTTTTACATTAGATGAACTTCCTTGCCCATTTATATCTTTCGGGAACCGACACTGAGATTCGTTTAGGAAACTTTATTGGCGACTATGTTAAGGGCAAAAAGTTCGATAAATACCCAGAAAAGGTACAGGTTGGAATAAAACTTCATCGAGCAATCGATTCTTTTACCGATAAGCATTCCTCAACTCGAAATTGTATTGAACTTCTCCGACCCGATTATGGGAAGTACGCAGGAGTAGTTGTGGATGTTATGTTTGATCACGTTCTTGCAAATGAATGGCCTAGGTATTCCAATACGGAGCTAAAATCATTTACACGATCATTTTATTTACAAATGGTTCATCGTTATTCAATATTACCCGATAAGGTTAGGCGATTCCTTCCCTTTATGATTCAGAGTAATAGATTGTATAGCTATAGAACCAAGGAGGGTTTGAAAAGAGCTATCGATATTATGAGTTCGGTTACATCGTTGCCAGATAAATCAAGCAGTGCTTTAATTGTATTAGCAGAGAATCATGATCAGTTTTACTTACAATTCAATACCCTTTTCCCTGAATTAATTGAGTTTGTTCAAAAGGAATTTGGAATCGAATTGAAACAGTAAATAATCTCTATCTAGAGTAGTCTAGCTTAACAAAAATAAAAAGGAGGATTGTAAAAGCCCAGAGTGAAGATCCTCCATAGCTGAAGAAAGGTAGAGGGATTCCAATAACTGGGAATAGTCCTATTGTCATTCCAACATTAACCACAACATGGAAAAAGATTATTGATGCAACTCCATATCCGTAAACTCGAGCAAATGCTTCTTGTTGTCGCTCGGCAATCATTATTATCCTCAAAATAAGAATCGCAAATAGTGCAATAACAACAGTTGATCCTAGAAAACCCCATTCTTCACCTACGGTACAAAATATAAAGTCGGTGCTTTGCTCGGGAACAAAGTTAAATTTGGTTTGAGTTCCTTGCAGATAACCTTTACCAAAGAATCCTCCTGATCCGATAGCTATTTTAGATTGATTAACATTGTATCCCCATCCCTGCGGGTCAGCTTCTATACCTAGCAAATCGTTTAGGCGTTTTTGCTGGTGAATGGGGAGAATCCTATGAAAACCATAGTCTACAGTTAATGCAAATGATGAGGTTACAAATAGGAAAAGCGATAGGTAATAGATGAGTTTGATTCTTCGGAAAAAGGCATAAATCAAAACTAGAGGTATACCTATAAATGCTGAGATTAAAACAATTTTATCTAACGAAAGACTATATCCACCATACTTCGAAATCAAATAAATTATAACACCGGCTATTGCCGAAGAGAACGCGTAGATTATTGCCTCTTTAGTCTTATTGCCGTATATAATGAAAAGAATAATAGTTAAACTAAATAGTAGAATGTAAATAGTTGTCATACTGTATATTATTACAAGTATGAAAAGAAGAACCATGAAAGCAAGAAATAGCATAAACCAATTCGGTAAACCTTCGCGGTAAAGCATCAATATTAAAACCAAATAAACCATAGCCGACCCTGTGTCATTCTGTAAAAGGATAATGACAACTGGTAAGAAAAGTATAGCACAGATTTTTAAAATAGAGTTAGGTTGTAATATTTTAAAGTTGTATACACCAATTAGTTTTGCAAGCGCTAAAACGGTTGCAAATTTTGCAAATTCAGCAGGTTGAATTCCAACAGAACCGATCTGTAGCCAGGAATGAGCCCCGTTTACAACTCTCCCAAAGAGTAATGCTGCAATAAGGAAAATAATGGATATCCCGTAAAAGAAGTAAGCAAAAACAAAGTAGATTCTTCGATCGAGCATTAGAATTACTATAGCTAATGCAAATGCAAAGAATATCCAGATAAGCTGCATCCCGTACCTTTGTGTGAAATCAAGAATGCTACTATGCTCATCGCTATAAACGGCGGCATAAATATTTAGCCAACCCATAAACACAAGTAATAGGTAGATAAAGATAATTGGCCAATCAAGGCCTCTCCATGCTCTATTTCTTTCTTGCATAGCGGTTTAATAGTATGGCATCAAATATCATTTTCTCTAATTCAGGACGTGATATAGAATCAGTTAAGTACTTCTCGATCATTAAACTAGCTATAGGTGCTGCCCATGTTCCTCCAAAACCAGCGTTCTCAACATAAACAGCAATCGCAATTTTAGGTTTCTCCTTTGGTGCAAAGGCGATAAATACTGAATGGTCCGCTCCATGTGGGTTCTGTGCGGTTCCTGTTTTCCCGCATACCTTAATTTTCGGTAATGCTGCAATAGTTCCTGTACCTCCGGGAACATTAACGGCCATTTCCATTCCATCTACAATGTAGTTAAACCATGTTGAGTCAACAGTTGTAGTATGCCTTTCGATGTATTTAGGATCAATTCCAGCCTCTCCTTTAATCTCTTTAACAACATGGGGTGTATAAAAGAAACCTCTGTTTGCGATTGTGGCCGCAAGGTTTGCTATTTGTAATGGAGTTGTTCCTAACTCACCTTGTCCTATTGAAAGTGAAATAATGGAAAGTGAATTCCATCCTCCTTTGTGATAGTAGCGATCGTAATAGCTTACTGTTGGTACGTTTCCCCTGGTTTCGTTAGGCAAATCAATACCTAGGCGATTCCCGAAACCGAACGACTTTACATTCTTTTCCCAGTTGGAAAAATTGATCTCGATAGTACCATACCCAGATTTGTCGATAATGCTACGGAATACGTAGCAAAAGTAAGTGTTACAGGACATCTGAATGGCCTGAATAAATGATAAAGGTGATGGATGAATATGGCAACCAACACCTCTTCCATAGGGATAACCGCCTGCACAACCGTAGTGAGTCGTTGGGTAAACAACTCCATCTTGTAGCCCAATTAAACCATTTACAATTTTAAAGGTTGACCCAGGAGGGTATGGAGCCATTAAGGCTCGGTTAAAAATTGGTTTAAGCGTATCGCCTTGAAGTATCTTATAGTTGTAGGCTCGATCCCTTCCAACTAGTAATTCTGGATCATACGAAGGGCTCGATATAAGCGCTAACACCTCTCCGGTTGATGGTTCAATGGCAACAATACTTCCAATTTTATTCCGCATCAATTTCTCACCATACTCCTGCAAATCTGCATCAATAGTGCAAACTATATCCTTTCCAACTACTGCTGTTGTGTCAAATTTTCCTTCTTCGTACGACCCTTTTATCCGGTTGTGAACATCAACCATGTATATGTTAACCCCCTTTTTCCCTCTAAGTACTTTCTCGTATGATTTCTCTAACCCGTTGATACCGATATAATCACCAAGCTGATAGTAAGAATTTTTACTTATCATGTCGTCATCAACCTCACCAATATACCCAAATAGATGCCCTGCAATTTTTTTATTATAGGTTCTAAGTGTTCGGGGATGTACTTCAAAGCCTGGAAATTTGTAAAGTTTCTCTTGAAGTATGGCGTAAGTTTTGGCAGGAATCTGCTTTAAGAAAACTGATGGCTTAAATGGTGAGTAACCCTTAACCCTTCTTATTTGAACAAAACCATCCTTAACCTGATCTTTAGATAACCCAAGTATTGAGGCGAACTCCGTAGTGTCAAATGCTTTAACCTCATTTTTAACAACCATTAAATCATATGTTGCTTGATTACAAACGATAAGATTACCTTTCCTGTCGTAAATTAAACCTCTTGCTGGGTACTGTGGAATGTATCTTAATACATTATTACTTGCCGAAAGCTTGTATGATTGTTCTAAAATCTGAATTATGAAAAGCTTAATTACTATTATTATAAAGGCAATCAGAACGATTCCTGCTATGATATACTTTTTATCGGTAGTTATGTTAAGTTGCACGTTTAAGATTTTCAGCTTTAATCCCTAATAAATAGGAGTTGACCAAGTAATATAAAAAAGGTTGTTACAATTGAACTAAGGATAACTCTCAGAAGGGTATGGAAGAAATGTGAAAAGGAAAAGGCTTCTAAGTAAAAAAGTATAAAGTGATGTGCAAGCACTATGAATACTGTGTATCGAATAAACCACGCTAGGTCAGTCATACTCATTGTTGGCCTTCCTTTCTTGTCGGTAGTTGCGTGTGTGGAAATATACGATAGGATGTAGGGTCTTAAAAATGCTATAAAAAGTGTTGCCGATGAATGCATTCCAAGAGTTCCCGAGAATGCATCCATGGTTAATCCGGTTACGAAACCAAATACTAAAAGTAGCCACCCTTTTATTTCGAATGGTAAAAGCATTATGAAAAGGATGTATATATACGGATTAATATAACCTCCTAATCTAATGTTATTCAAAACCAGAAGTTGAATAGCTAGTAGCGAAATAAAAATTAAAGCGTATCGTGTAAGCTGTTTACTCATTCTGCTTTTGATTTTCTAGTTGATTTCTTTCCCATGCCTGGTAATACTTTACAATGTAAACATTATCAAGCTGCTTAAAGTCGGCAAGAAGTTTCACCTTAATCTCGTAAAAACTTCCCCCCTTAAGCTCAAATTCATCAACAATACCAATGGGAATATCTGGAGGAAACATTGACGAATAGCCACTTGTAACAATAGTATCACCTTGAGTTAAGCTAACGTGTTGAGGAATTTCTGAAAGAATTACTCTACGGTAATCAATTCCATCCCAGTAAAGTGATCCGAATGTGCCAGAACGACGATGTTTGGCTGAAATTTTCAAATTAATGTTTAAAAGCGAGATTACTGTCGAAAAATTTCTAGTAACAGCAGCAGTAACACCAACAACGCCATTTTTAGTAATTACACCCATTTCACGTGAAACCCCTTCGGCAGAACCGGTGTTTAGCGTTATGTAATTGTTCTGCCTGTTTATCGAGTTGTTGATTATTCTGGCGGTAGAGTAGGTGTACTTAGCTCCACCTATTGAATCAACCCTGTTTGGTTGATTTCTTTCGAGTTTATTTTTGAGTTGTGCAATTTCGTTTCTTAACGCAATATTCTCAACAACAAGTTCAATATTTGCTTGCTTGAAGCGTAAATACTGACTCATGTTGCTTAACTGATTGTCGATAACGCTAATAAGTCCTCGGCTAATTTTACCAAAACTGGCTTTTTGGTAGTAATTATTGTTTGCTAATAACCAAATAGAAAAGCCTTCGAGAAGTAGAAATAGCAGTAAAAAATGGTATTTCTCTAAAAATTTCAGAAGGCTATTCATCTTTAGTTAATCAGTTAATTTTATTAATAGTTTATTCTATCGCATTAGGAATGGGAATTTATCCACATTTTTCAATGCAATACCAGTTCCACGTGCAACAGCATGAAGTGGATCTTCTGCTACGGTAAACTTGATGTTGATTTTATCGGTTAAGCGCTTGTCAAGACCTTTTAGCAAAGCGCCCCCACCTGCTAGGTAAATACCTTTCTTTACTATATCTGCGTAAAGCTCTGGTGGTGTTTGTTCCAATACATTTAGAATTGCGGCCTCAACCTTAGAGATAGATTTATCTAAGCAGTGTGCAATTTCTTGGTATGATACAGGTACCTCAATAGGCAGTGCAGTCATAAGGTTTGGCCCACGAACTATATAGTCAGCAGGAGGATTATCTAAATCGGGAAGGGCAGAGCCTACGGCGATTTTAATATCCTCAGCAGTTCGCTCGCCAATTTTAATGTTGTGCTGATGACGCATGTATGCTTGAATGTCAGCAGTAAAACCATCACCTGCAATACGGATTGATTTGTTGCAAACAATTCCGCCAAGCGCAATAACAGCAATCTCAGTGGTTCCACCACCTATGTCAACAACCATGTTTCCTTCTGGGGCTTCAACATCTAAGCCAATACCTAGAGAAGCAGCCATTGGCTCGTAAATCAAATAAACATCACGTCCTCCTGCGTGCTCCGATGAATCACGTACGGCACGGATTTCAACCTCTGTGCTTCCACTTGGAATACAAACAACCATGCGGAGTGAAGGGGAGAATAGTTTGTTTTTTGAGTTGATCATCTTGATCATCCCGCGAATCATCTGCTCTGCAGCGTTGAAGTCAGCAATAACGCCATCGCGCAATGGACGGATGGTTTTGATGTTCTCATGGGTCTTCCCATGCATCTGTCTAGCTTCTTCTCCAATAGCAATTAGTTTTCCTGTGAGATGATCGATTGCTACAATCGAGGGTTCATCCACAACAATCTTATCGTTGTGGATGATAATTGTGTTGGCCGTTCCTAGGTCAATGGCCAACTCTTGAGTTAAGAATGAAAAAAGTCCCATATTTAATTTATAATTTTCCTAATGTTTAAAATGTCTTATACCTGTTGAAACCATTGCAATTCCGTGTTCGTTGCAATAATCAATGCTTTTCTGATCGTTAACAGAACCACCCGGTTGAACTACCGCTGTAACTCCTGCATTTCCCGCTATCTCAACACAATCGGGAAAAGGGAAAAAAGCGTCAGAGGCCATTACTGTTCCGTTAAGGTCGAAGCCAAATTCTTTTGCTTTCTCAATGGCATGCTTTAACGCATCAACTCTTGAGGTTTGCCCAACTCCGCTAGCAACTAGCTGTTGATTCTTTGCTAATACAATGGTGTTTGATTTAGAATGCTTTACAATTTTATTTGCAAAAACTAAGTCACTCAATTCTGCTTTAGTCGGCGATTTAGTTGTGATAGGTTTCATATCCTTTTCAGTCTCAATGCTTGAGTCTCTTTCCTGAACGAGAGCCCCTGAAAGCAATGATTTGTATTGGTACTTTGGGAGATCAAATTTTTTCTGAATAAGAATTATTCTATTCTTTTTGCTAGTTAGGGTGGTTAAAGACTCACTGTGATACCCAGGGGCGATGACCACTTCGAAGAAAAGACTGTTCATGGCATTGGCAGTCTCTGGATCAATCATCCTGTTCGAAACAATTACACCACCGAATGCTGAAACAGGGTCGCCTGCTAGTGCATCAGTCCATGCTTGTAAGAGAGTCGGTCTGCTTGCTAGTCCACAGGCATTGTTATGCTTCAGAATTGCAATGGTTGGCTCGTCAAACTCGGCAATAAGACTAACGGAGGCTTCAATATCGAGTAGGTTGTTATAAGATATCTCTTTCCCGTGGATTTGGTCGAATAACGATTCAAAAGATCCATAGAAAACCCCTTTCTGGTGTGGGTTTTCTCCGTATCTAAGCGTCTTAAACTCTTGAATACTTTGTTTAAATGCAGGTTTTGGAAATTCTCCTCCGAAATAGTTGAAGATTGCTACGTCGTAGTTTGATGTTATGTTGAAGGCTTCAACTGCATACCTTCTCCTGTCCTCTATGCTTGTAATCCCTTTTTTTGTTTCAAGTAGATCTAAAAGATCAACATATTGATTTCGTGAGGCAACAATCAAAGTGTTCTTGAAGTTTTTTGCAGCAGCACGGATAAGGGAAACTCCTCCAATATCTATCTTTTCGATAACTTCAGGTTCATTTGCACCTGAAGCAACTGTTTCTTCAAATGGATAAAGATCAACAATAACTAAATCAATCTCGGGTATTTGGTATTCTTGAAGCTGGAATAGATCGTTTTCGTTTTCGCGACGGGCAAGAATGCCTCCAAAAACCTTAGGGTGTAATGTTTTTACTCTACCTCCTAAAATAGATGGGTATCCTGTTAGCTCTTCAACAGCAATAGCGCTTACTCCACAATCGTTAATAAAGTTTAATGTACCACCAGTTGAATAGATTTGAATGTTGAGTTTTTGTAGCACTTTCACTATTTTATCAAGATTCTCCTTGTAAAATACTGATATTAGTGCTGACTTAATTTGTTTTAACTCGTTCATAATCAATACATCTATTCGGTTAAGGTGTTGTTCTGAAAGTTGTTTTTTATCTGGCTGTAAAAATGGCTAAAAGCTTCGAATTTACCACTATTCGAAAGGCTTAAATTATAAAAAAATAAAATATTTTTTAACAATAGTCTGTTGAAATCTGAAAGGCGTTATGTTTATTGGTAATTAATAGGGCAATTCATTCCAAAATATTACCGGTTCGGTTCACAGTATTTAACAGTGGTTTCTCGGCGAGATTCTATCTTTTTGTTACCTTTGACATCTATATCTGAATAAAAAATATTATAAAATAGAAATGAAAAAAGCTTTTAAACCTATTGTTATACTTATAAAAATTGCCCGTGAGAGTATGCAGTTTGCATACCATGCAATTTCAGTAAACAAGCTAAGAACCTTCCTCTCCCTTTTCGGTATTACAATTGGGATATTTGCAATTATATCGGTTTTCACAATTCTTGATAGTCTTGAGAAAAGCGTGAGGGATAGTGTACAGGCGCTTGGTGATAATGTAGTTTATGTTCAGAAGTGGCCATGGGGTGGTGATGGTGAGTACCCTTGGTGGAAATATATGAATAGGCCTCAGCCTAATTTAAAGGATTTGGCCGAGATTCGCAGAAAAAGTAGCCTCTCCAGTGCATCCGTTTTTTGTATTTATTTCCGTAAGCCTATTAAGTATTTGAGGAATGAAAACCCTGAAGCCTTAATACAAGGCGTTAGCGATGATTACGATAGAATAAAGGTTTTTGATGTTGAGCAAGGACGTTATTTTTCATCCTTTGAATTAAGCGCAGGAAGGAGTGTTACAATTCTTGGGAATAAACTTGCAACCGATTTATTTGAGGGCGCAGATCCAATTGGCAAGTTTATGAAGATTGCTGGCCGTAAAGTAATGGTTGTTGGGGTTTTAAAAAAAGAAGGGAAGTCTGCAATTGGAGAAAATAGTCATGATGAAATTGCTTTAGTACCTGTAGGATTAGCAAATACAATGGTTGATATTGAACGTTCTGGCCCTATGATAATGGTTAAAGCTAAAGATGGCGTTTCTACTGATGATTTGAACGATGAACTGCGTGGAATACTTAGATCATTTCATAGAATTAAACCACTTGATGAAGAGAATTTTGCTTTAAATCAGATTAGTTTTATTAAACAGAGCATCGATAATATATTCAAGGTAATTGATTTAGCCGGTGGCATAATCGCTTTCTTTTCAATTTTAGTTGGAGGATTTGGCATTGCGAATATTATGTTTGTTTCAGTTAAGGAACGGACAAATATTATAGGAATTCAAAAAGCGTTAGGGGCTAAAAGGTATTTTATACTGATTCAGTTTTTGTACGAATCGGTTCTTTTGGCTGTAGCCGGTGGAATTGTTGGACTTCTACTAATATTTATTGGTACTACAATAATTAGCGCTACAAGCGATTTTTCCGTAAGCCTAACGGCAGTAAATGTTGTGCGTGGAGTATTGATTTCAGCAGTTATTGGGATTATCTCGGGGTTTATTCCTGCTTGGATAGCATCAAGGCTTAGCCCAGTTGAAGCAATTAACTCAAAAGGATGATACGAGCCTACTGTTTTTTGTTGTGATTCTAACTATTTAATTGCACTTTCAACTTCGTTGGTGAGTTCAACGAATTCTTCAACGCTTAGCCTTTCGGGACGTTTGTCAGTGAATTTTGCACTCAACTCAACATTTGGGAACGCAGAGCGAATGGAGTTTCGCAATGTTTTTCTACGTTGGTTAAAGCCAGCCTTAACAACTCTTACGAAAAGTTCCTCGTTGCAATCCAAGTGATGGGTTTGGTTTCGCTCAAGTCTAATAACTGCTGACTTTACCTTTGGAGGGGGCGTAAATACTCCTTCGTTTACAGTGAAAAGATATTCTATATTGTAAAAGGCTTGAAGTAGTACGCTAAGAATACCATAGGTTTTTGTCCCTGGTTTTTCACTGATTCGCAGCGCTACCTCGCGTTGTATCATACAAACAACTTCATCAACCATTTGCCGGTTTTCTAAAACCCTGAAGAATATCTGTGACGAAATGTTATAGGGGAAATTGCCAATAATAGCTATGTTTCCGTTAAACTTTTTCGAAAGATTTAATGCAAGGAAATCACCTTCAATAAGGTTTGGGGTGAGGTTCGGGAGGTTTCGTTTAAGGTATTCAACCGATTCTCTATCCACTTCAGCAGCAAAAAGTTTGTTTCCGTATTTAACAAGGAGGTCACCAGTTAACACACCCATTCCTGGACCAACCTCAATTATGTAGTCCGATTTTTTAGCTGTTAAACTTTCTACAATTTTTAACGCAACATTCTTGTCGTTCAGGAAATGTTGACCTAGGTGCTTTTTGGGGCGTACTGCTGGCATTTAATTTAGTTTGACGCAAAGGTGCGATTTTTCCGGGTTGCTTACAAACTTAGTTTTGGTTTTGCAGATTAAAACGTTTACTGAAAGGTATGAGTGAGTTTTAAGTTGGATTGGTTGATGGTTTCTCTTACTTGTTAATTTAGAAGAATTAGTTAATGTTTAGCTCAAGTTCTCTGCCCAATTCTTCAACTTCTTTTTTAGCAATTTCAAGCGATTCAACTTTCTTAATTGGCATAATCTCAATATTATCGGAGTTGTAAAGTATTATTCTATAATCGGAATCGGTCATTTCAATGGTCCGATTGCTTCTGCTATAGGCTCGCCATGTTTTTTTTGATTTCTTAATCCCAAGTTTCATGCCGGTTGTAATGTCTATCCATTTACCAGTACTGATTATTCCAAACCAGTTAGTTGAAAGTTTAACTCTTTTATTTTCAATGTCAATAAGTGTACTAGTTGAAGTAAACCCAACAAATGCGCCAAGTAGAATAAGAAATAGTCCTGATAATGAAAAGTAAACTAATATTATTCCTACAAAAAATAGAGTTGTTCCAGCCACAACGCCAATTGGCCCAAATGATTTGTCTAGTTTTTGGTTCGTAATCATTTTAGTTTTCGGATAATATAAAGTCAAAAGTTATCAATTAGTTGCAGTCAATGGTTTAAACTTTTTTTATTTATTCTTTTTCCAATACTCTTTATAAGATTGGATTTGCTCTTCCACCTTAATGTCTAGTCCAAGCAAATGCCTATGGTATGAAGTTAATATTATCCCTGACATATCATCAGGATGAAAAATTCCTAAATCATTAAAATATTTTGATAATCTTGAACCACCCCACAGCATCCAGTTATTTCTCATCCACATCCCAAAGCCAAAATGGGCTTTTGATGTAAATTCATCCTCAGTCATTTTTCGAACTTGCGTTTTAATGGAGTCTGTCCAGAAACCATCAATTTGTTTGATGCAATCATTTAAATCAATAGGGATATAAACACCATTAATGCTGTCTTTATTAATGTTCTCAAGGTATTCTTTCTTTTGCTCTTCTTTGGTCTTCTCTTCCTGAGCGTATAAATCTTGATGTGTTAGTGTGAGAATCAAGATTAGATTTAGAATAGTGAATATTTTTCTCATACTACATCGGCTTTTGAATTCTACAAAACTTAAAGGTAGTAAAATAAGTACAAATGCATCTCAATCCAAATGTTTAGAGTTGCGTACTCCTCTTTATAGATTGTTATTATTTTTTCGACTTTTAATATATTTTTCAGAAAAACAGTTTTTCCAATGTTCGCCCAGTTTTTTAAAGTTTGCTTTTGTTCTATCGTAAGGTATTATTTATCTAAAGTTAAAAACTTTTTAAGCCAACTATCAACGATCAACTAACAACAATATTTCTCTATCTTAGCAATCAAAATAACTCCGGTTGAAGCGTAAGATTCAAATAAGCCTTAGAATATCAATTGCTGTTGCTGCGTATGTATTTATCGCAGTGAAGATCGGTTTTTCGGGGATAGCTAGAATCTTCGATGTAGTAATTGGCTCTTTCAATTCTACTAACCTATTTTGGTTTTCCCTGATTATTGCCTTAATGCCTGCTGTTTGGGCGTTGGAAGCAGTAAAATGGCGCAAATCAATCTCTATTTTTATTAAAGTATCTTTTTTAAGAAGTTGGCGATCAGTCTGGTACGGTGTAGTTGCTGGTCAGCTAACCCCAAACCGCATAGGTGAACCAGTTGGTCGCATAGCATTAATCGATGAAGAGGTTCGAGGGAAAGCAGGCATAGCAGCCATATGGTGTAGTTTTACACAGCAAATTGCTACCATTCTGTTTGGATTGCTGAGTATTTATTGGTGGCTTGGTGTAAAAAAACTTGCTGTTTTGCCAGCAGAAATGCCGCTATGGTTGGTTATTTCGTTTATCCTCATTTGGGTAGGGTTTATGCTTTATTTGATATTTGATGGTAAGCGTATTGCCCATTGGTTTGAGGGGTTTGGTTGGATTAAAAATTTGCTACATGGCGAAAAGTTAGATTTTAGTTTTAGCGTTTTTGTAATACTCTTCGTTCAAACCATTAGCATTTTGAGATATTTAATATTTTCTACTCAGTACGTACTTCTACTAAAATTGTTTGGTGTCAATTGTAGTACAATTGATTTGTATGCTGTTGTTGGATTAACCTATCTATTTAGTAGTTTTATCCCTTCTTTTTCTGTAAGTGAGGTGGGAATAAAGGCTGGCTTCGCTATTTGGTTTGCGGGAATGATTTCAAATAATGCAGTTGGAGTTACTGCTGCATCGCTAATTATTTGGATTCTGAACCTTGCTGTTCCTGCACTTATTGCCGCTTGGTTTCCTTGGAGAGATAGTGAAAAGTGAAAAGAAACCTAATAATCTACCTCATAACCTAAATAAACCAACTGTTCATTGCTTTTTCGTATTTTTAAAGCCTAAATTTATAATTGAATGAGCCCTTACCAAAAGCCAACCGGTTCGTATATCAGCTATTTTAGTAATATGGTCAAGCAGCATGGTGGAATTAACCTTGCGCAGGGAATTCCGGGCTTTGAACCACCAAAGTACTTAATTGAGTCATTAAAAAAAAATGCAGATCAAAATGTTCATCAGTATGCTCCGGGGATGGGGAATCTTCGGCTACTTCAGCTGATTGCTCGTAAGTACAAAGTTAAAACTGACAATTTGTTAGTTGTGCAGGGTGCAACAGAGGCTCTTTCTCTAATTTACACGTATATCAATAGAAGATTAAATGGCGATTTTTCGGTTCTTTCATTCGAGCCTGCGTATGAAAGTTATCTTCAGCTACCCAAAATTTTTGGACAGAGGTTTATCCACTACCCATTAGATTCTGATTTATCTTTTGATAAAAAAGATATCGAAAAAGCGATAGTTGAGAATAATGTAAGGCTTGTTTTTATTAGTTCTCCGGGTAATCCCTTTGGTAAAATCTGGAGTAAGGGCGAGGTTGATACTCTTATTGATTTGTCATCTACATTGAACTTCTATCTGGTTTTTGATGCAGTTTACGAACAGTTATACTTTAATAAGCCACCATATATCCCTGTTGATAGGTTGTCACCCAATCTTTTCATTGTAAATAGTTTTTCAAAAATGCTTTGCATTACTGGGTGGCGAATTGGTTATCTTATATCGCATGAAAGTCATATGGAGGGCATTAAATCAATTCACGACTATATTGGCTTGTGCGCTCCATCAATATTACAACAGGCTTTGGTAGATTACCTCGAAGGAAGTGATTTTGCCACAGAATTTACAAGTTTTTTTAGGCAAGAGGTGAGGAAATCTTTCAATACTCTCAAAGAAACTCTTTATCAATTAGGCTTTAGTATTCCGAAGTTTGATGGGGGTTGCTTTGTTTGAGCTAAGTTACCCAATGGTTGGGCTGATGGTTTTGAGTTTGCATCTTTACTTTATGAAGAACAAAAGGTAGCTGTAATACCCGGCGAACATTTTAGTGCTGATAAAAAAGAGTGGATACGATTTAATATTGCACGTCCTCAAGGTGAGGTGTTTGAGGCAAGTAAGAGAATGAAAATCTTTTTCAATAAGCATAAGAAATGATTGTTTATGCTATAATACTTATTATTACAACAGCTTATGTAGCGGTAATAATTGCATTTTATATCGGATTGATAAAGGTTTTGTCGACACAAACAAATACTAGCGCAGAAAAGATTAAGCTAAGTGTTGTTGTTGCGTTTAGAAATGAGGAAAAGAATTTGCCAATTCTTCTCGATTCCTTGTTAATGCAGACAATCTCCAGCGATTTATACGAATTGATTCTAGTGAACGATCACTCAACTGATGGCTCATTAGTAGTAGCTCAAACTTATAAGGATCGATTTCGAAACTTAACCGTAATTACCTCCTTTCGCAAGGCAAAAGGGAAGAAAACGGCTTTGTTGTGCGGTATTGATGTCGCCCAGTATCCAATAATTGTTTTTACCGATGCTGATTGTATTCCCGCTAATACCTGGTTGGAGTCTTTATCATCAAAATTCTCTGATAACGTTGATTTTACATTAGGTACGGTTTTGCTAAGCCCAATTAATGGTTTTGTAAGAAAAATTCAATCGCTTGAATATTCAAGTTTAATGGCAACCGCTGCAGGCTCTTGTGGTATTGGTCGTGCAGTAATTGCAAGTTCGGCTAATCTTGCTTTTAAGAGGAACCTTTTGAATGTTAATTCAAACTCGTTACAAGGGAATATCTCATCAGGTGATGATATGTTCTTACTGCATAGCGCCAAGAAAAGAACAGGTTGTAAAATTGACTTTCTTAATGATAATAATGCAATAGTTCATACTTCTACTGAATCAACTTTAGGTTTGGCGTTAAGGCAGCGTAAACGTTGGGCTTCAAAATCAATTTACTACAAGGACTTCGATACTATTTTTACTAGTATTGTAGTATTCGCTTTTAATTTTATGCTATTTGGGTTGGTGATTGCTTCATTTTTCTTGATAAAATATTTTATGATTTTTCTTTGCTTGCTGTGTGCGAAATCGTTAGTCGACTTTTTACTACTTAATCGATTTCTAAGGTTTACCAAGCAAGAGGAACTTATGAAGGTTTTTATACCTTTACAACTCTTGTACCCTTTATATGTGGTGTACACCTTTTTTAGTGGAGTCATTTTTAAAACAACATGGAAAGGAAGGCGAATAAAGTAAAAGATATTTCAAGGGAAGGCTCTCCTTTTCGTATTGCTATTCGTAAGCTTTTCTCGGATTGGCTTGCTGTTGTAGCGCTAGTTTTTATTGGTTTGTGTGCACTGCTAGCATCTTTAGGCTATTTAATTATTCCCGATTCTACGCCATATTGCAATCAACAGCATCTTGAGTTGGCAACCCGTAAGCCCGGATTAAAGGTTGCAATGCTATTGATTCGAAAAACTGATTCAGTAAAGGAGAAAGGTTTTATTGGAAGAATGTTTTTTGGGCAAGATGAGAACTATCGTGAGGTGCCTATCAATAATTGGCGGTTTGAGAATGATAAAATTATTATTGAAGAGTTCAATGATATTGAAAACCCTGATGCTTTATATGGCGAATTCAGTATTGCTAGGATTGTTTACCCTATTGCTCAAAACGAAAAAATTGTTGCAAACAAGGATTCGTTAAGCTTTAATACTATTGATAATCTTTTTGTTTCGACTACAATTAACGATTTAAGGCAGCAAATTGTAGAAAAACAAATTATAACTAGGCATTTCGTTTTTGGAACTGATAGGTTTGGTCGCGATATGTACAGCCGATTAATTATAGGTGCTAGGGTTTCTCTATCGGTAGGATTTATTGCTGTCGCAATATCGCTAATTATAGGAATTTTTTTAGGCGCAATGGCTGGTTTTTTTCGCGGCTGGCTCGATGATTTTGTGATGTGGTTTGTTAATGTGGTTTGGTCAGTCCCAACCTTATTAATGGTTATTGCATTAACTATGGTTATTGGAAAAGGATTTTGGCAGATATTTATTGCCGTTGGGCTAACTATGTGGGTTGATGTGGCAAGGGTTGTTCGCGGGCAAGTTTTAAGTATTCGTGAGAAGGAGTATGTTGAGGCAGCGCGTGTGCTTGGATTCTCTCAGATGAGAATAATCTTTAAACACATAGTTCCAAACCTTCTTAGTCCGGTAATTATTATTTCTGCTGGCAATTTTGCCACAGCAATTCTTCTTGAGGCAGGACTCAGTTTCTTAGGGATAGGTGTTCAACCCCCAATTCCCTCATGGGGTACAATGATTAAAGATCATTATGGTTACATCATTATGGATAAGGCTTACCTAGCATTCCTCCCTGGTTTGGCAATTATGTTTTTAGTGCTTGCATTTAACCTTCTTGGAAATGGTCTTAGGGATGCGCTGGATCCGAAAGAATTGGGGAAATAGGTTTTTTTTGTAGTAAGTAGTTTCAGCTCACGTTTTGCTTTTCACTTGTATGCTTATTAACTTATCACTTGTCAACTCTCTTCTTTAACTTCTCTAACTCCTGTCTTCTGAATTCTGACTCCTTTTTTTCTATTTTTCATGTTCATTAGCATAACATCGGTACGCTTTTTCCTTTAATTTAGCTCCACTCAATTGTGCTATTAAATCTTACTGTATGAATGCCATGCCTTTTGTGGTAGGTGCAATTGCAATTTTTGTATTAGCCTACCGTTTCTACTTCAGCTTTATTGCTGCTAAAGTTGCAACCCTTAACGATTTAGGTCAAACACCAGCACACCGATTATTCGACGGACAAAACTATTATCCAATGAATAAATGGGTGTTGTTTGGTCATCACTTTGCAGCAATTGCTGGGGCTGGCCCATTGGTAGGCCCTGTGCTTGCAGCTCAGTTCGGTTTTTTCCCAGGTTTCATATGGATGCTTGTTGGTGCAGTTATGGCCGGAGCAGTTCATGATTTTGTAATCCTTACTGCATCAATCCAACACGATGGTAAATCACTAGCCGAGATTGCTCGAATAGAGATAAATAAGGTTAGTGGCATTACATCCTCGGTAGCAATTCTTTTAATTATTATTGTTGCTCTTGCTGGATTAGGATTAGTTGTTGTGAATGCGTTGGCTGAGAGTTCATGGGGTACGTTCACCATTGCATCAACAATTCCTATTGCATTGGTAATGGGTGTTTGGATGTTTAAGATAAGAAAAGGGAAAATTGCTGAAGCTACCATTTTTGGTGTAATTCTTCTTTCTGCAGCGGTAATCTTTGGCAGGTACATTCCTGGTTCGTCTATTGCAGGTTGGTTTACATTCGATCATAAAACGCTTACAATACTAATTGCTTCTTATGGTTTTTTTGCATCGGTGCTTCCAGTTTGGCTGCTGCTTTCGCCACGCGATTATCTTAGTTCAATTATGAAGGTAACAGTAATTGGATTACTTGCTATTGGGATAATTGTTGTAGCACCTGAACTCAAAATGCCCGGATTTACAAAGTTTGTCCATGGTGGTGGCCCAATTATTCCCGGTTCATTATTCCCTTATCTATTTATAACAATTGCTTGTGGTGCTATTTCTGGTTTCCACGCTTTGGTAAGTTCAGGAACAACACCAAAGATGATCATGAAGGAGTCGCAAGTGAAATTTATTGCAGCAGGATCTATGCTTACTGAGGGTGTTGTTAGTATTCTTGCTTTGATTGCAGCATGCAGCCTTTTGCCTTTAGACTATTTTCAGATAAATGTTCCAGCCGAAAAGTTCCAAGCCTTATTGCCACAGCTCCACGCAATGGGCTTTACCGATAGCAATATTCAGCAACTTTCAGCCGAAGTAGGTGAGAAGATAGTAGGAAGAACTGGTGGGGCAGTTTCGTTAGGTGTTGGAATGGCCTATATATTTTCATCTATACCAGGGTTAGATCATTTAATGTCTTACTGGTATCATTTTGCCATTATGTTTGAGGCCTTATTTATTCTTACTACAATTGATGCTGGTACTCGTATTGGTCGATTTGTATTGCAAGAAGCACTAGGTAAGGTTTACACGCCATTTCAGAGAACAAATTGGCTGCCTGGAAACCTAATTGCAAGCGGATTGATAGTTTTTGCTTGGGGCTACTTTATTTATACGGGTAGCGTTTCAACCATTTGGCCAATGTTTGGCACGGCTAATCAACTCTTAGCAACAATAGCCTTAGCCGTTGGTACTTCGTTTATAATAAATAGGGGTAGAGCAAAATACGCTTGGGTCACCATTGTACCAATGATATTTGTTGGGGTAACAACCATAACCGCAGCTTGCATGAATGTGATGAATATCTACCTTCCACAAGTTGCTAACTCAGCAAATAGGGTTCCGGGAATCATTAATTTATCCCTTACGGTATTGATATTAGCCTGTGTGTTTGTAGTATTTTTTAATGCAATTCCTAAATGGGTTGAGGCTGCTAAAGCATTAAGGTCGAAATCTTGATACTTGGATAATCTATTTATCTTTTAAACATCTAACGGAAAACCCCATGATTTTGGGATGAGTATCACGTAGAGTTTTTTCTGTTAAATAAATCATACTTCGATACCAAGCTCTTGATGAGTCATAGGTTGTTCTGCTCCACCAGAAACCGTTTTGTCCTATTAGAAGGAATTTCCCTTTACTTGTTCGTTCTCCGCATGGGAATGCCGAAAACCCTACGTCATTTGAACCATTATAACCTGTACCCCAGCCATTAGTTGCTTTTAAATGCTGAGCAACATTGTAACCTCTGCTTTTAGTGAGGTTCCAAATTGTATCATTGATGCCATACTTTGTATCGATATATCCCTCTAAATACTTCCACTCTTCATCTGAAGGAACTCTCCATCCATCGGGACATAAGTTGCCAGTATTTACTGCATACCAATTGTAAAGTGCACCAAATTTTTCAGCATTATTTTTATCATTTTCGTACCAACAGTGAGCGCCACTTTTCAAATTTAACCAAGCATTATTGTCAATAATATTAGAAATTTCAGCACCGTTATTGTATTTAGTAACACGGAGATTTTCAGCCATCCACTCATACTTCCCAATTTCAACAGTCTGATACGTGTTGCCGTCAATATCAGTAACGACACCTTTCTTCAAGGTCTGGGCGTTTAGTAAAGTTGCATTAGCTAGAACAATCAATAATAGTGCTGATGTTATTCTCATACAACAATATAAAATTCAATGAATTACCTTTTTTTGTTTCTGTTTTTGATTAACCAATCAAGTCGTTCTTTTACTTTGTCGATGTACTGCTTGTATATCTGCATTTCACTTGATTTTAAATTGGCTAAAAAAAGTTGATAGTAGTATATTGCCTTATCGTTATCCTTTAATTTATCATCATAAATGTTTGCTATAGCAACACAAACGCTTAGGTTGTAGTTAAAATCAAGAGATTTTGAATAGTACTTAACAGCTTCCTTGTATAAAGCACTATCCTTATATGTATCCCCTAGAAGTGAGTTTGTAAATTCAATTTGCTTAGAAATTGGTGAAAGTATCTTTAGTACTCTGTTATAATATCGAATACTTTTTTTGTAAGCCTTTAAATCATAATACGCTTGACCTATATAGCATGTTGTTTCGAAATCGCTGGAGTCCTTTTTATATGCTGGTAATAAATAGTTTAACGCATCTAATGGTAGATTGTTATAGGCTAGTCCAATTCCAATCCTTTTCAAAACTATTTTCGAAGAATCACCCGACTCAAGAACTTTTAGGTAGTCTGGGCGAGCTCTATAGTGGTAGTTTTGTTGAAAGTAAATGTCTGCTCTCCTATAGTAAAGGTCATAATCAGTTGAATCAATTTTTAAACCTTGATTAAGTTGGTAGATGGCAGTGTCAATTTGCTTGTTTCTTAAGTATAAGTAGCTCAGATTTTTTAAAGAGGGTATGTTTTTATTATTAATTGATAACGACTTCTCAAAAAGTTTAATGGCAGTGCTATCGTTTTCCATTCTGAGGTTACAGAAGGCAAGTTTATCAAGGTATAGTGTGCTTGTAGTATCGTTATTGCGGAATCTTTGGTAAATTGGCAATGCTTTGTTGTATAACCCCTTTTGCATATATATATCGCTTAAATAGAAGGAGTATATCCAGTTGAGCGAATCATATTTGCAAAGTGAATCTAAAATTGGTAATGCAAATTTTTGCTTCCCGGAATTGTAATAATACTTTGCAAGGGTAAACCTATATTTCTTATTGTCTGGAGATAATTTTACTGCCTTTGAAAATGCTTCAACAGTTTTATCGTTTTGCATTAAATTTTGATATGCCAATCCAAGTTTATAATAAATCTCAGCGTTAAGGCTGTCTGTTTGTAGTATATTCAAACAGTTTGAAACAACTTCGTTGTATTCTCCTTGAATAAGTAGTACGTCAATCTGGTTGATTTTAGTTTTTTCTTGTGCTGATGATGAATTCCCTGTAAATGCAACGAAGAATGCTAGAAATAGTATAAATCGGATTTTCATATTAAAGTAGTTTTAAAAGAAAACCGGACATCAATTATAAAAACTGAATAGTCCGGTATTTCTATGGATTGTTATGGTTATTGCAAAACGAAAGTAATTGGGAAAGTGTATTGAACATTTACATTCTTTCCACCAATTTTACCAGGAGTAAACTTCCCTAATGTTTTTACTACCCTTATAGATTCAGCCTCCAATGCTTTAACTGCTTGATCATATTTCTCAACGCCGGTTGGGGTGTAATCTTTATCAACAAATTTACCTTCTTTATCTCTTTCTTTGAGTACTGTTTTTGCAATCTTCACATCTTTAACATCACCCTTATCAGTAACGGTAAATAGTACGAAAATTCGAGCTTGAATTCCCTGTTCAGCGGCATTCTCTGGGTATTTTAGGTTTTGCATAATGAAGTTTCTAACTCCGTCATCTCCACCTGAATAAACAGGCATAACGTCCGCTTTGTCGTATACTTTTTCCTGAGCAAATACCTTTGTACTACTTGAAAGAATCAAGCTTACTGAAAGCATTAATGGTAAAGCGATTAAGTATTTTGCGATCGCTGATCTACCGGATTTTTTAATAGTCATCATTTTTAATCTAGTTTTAAGTAATGAATAGTTAAAATGGCTAGTTATTCCCAAACCCATTACACCTAAACTTTTTTCAAATAGTAGGTTTTGGTAGGTAGCCTTGTCATACCCTTTTTCAAGTACATTACTATCTGCAATAAACTCATGCTCTGCTTTTAAGGCCATCCGGATTAGCCAAATAAAAGGGTTGAACCATTGAACTATTGCTGCAATTTCCATAATCACAACATCAATTGAATGGAGATGTTCTTTGTGTGATTTTTCGTGCATTATTAGCTCAGCAGTATTCCCTTCTTCAAAATCGGAGCGAGATAGGAATAATACAGAGAAAAAGGTGAATGGTGAAATGTTTCCATCAACAATAACCGCTCTAAAGTCGTTGTACTTTACTTTCGGAAATCGATTATACAAATACCAGATTTTAGATAAGTTGGAAAGAAACTTGAGTGCAAAGAAAACCGCACCGCTTATATAAACTATCGATAGTATGCTTAAGCCATTATTTGAAATAATTGCACCTGTTTGTGCTTTTGAACCTACTATTATTGGAGAAATAATATTTACAAGTTTATTGCTTGTTGGTCCAAATAATGGGAGGTTAAAAAGTGGAGAAATAAAAGAAATTAACAATGTTGCAATTAGGTAAATCCTGTTAAGATTGAAATGGGTTTCATTCCTGAGTATGAACCAGTAAAATGTATAAAGTATACACAATGAAACCGATGATTTTAATAAATAGATTTCCATGGCTACTGTTTCTTCTTTGATTCAACTTGAGTTTGTAATATTTGGATAATCTCCTCCATGTCCTTAGTAGAAATATCTTCACTTTTTGAGAAGAATGAAACCATATTCTGATATGAGTTTGAAAAGTAGTTCTCAACAAAGCCTTTTAGGTAGCTCTTTGTGTACTTGTCTTTAGAGACAATTGGAAAGTACTCGTAAGTTTTTCCATATGCATTATGATCAACAAATCCCTTTTTTTCGAGAATTCGAACAATGGTTGATACAGTATTATAGGCTGGCTTTGGTTCAGGTAAATCATCAATGATATCGTTAACAAACCCTTTGTTTAGCTTCCAAAGGATTTGCATTATTTGTTCTTCAGCTTTAGTTAATTCTTTCATAGAAATTCTCTTTGAATGTTGCATTACAAATATACAACTAAAACATTAGTTAATCAACTAAAAACATAGTTAATTTTGAAATATTTTATAAATAACAGTAAATCAATGAGTAGTAAATAAAAAACCAGACACCTAAACGATGTCTGGTCTATATGAGTATACCATCTTTTAATTATAGTTCAAGAATTTTTCTAGTTGTTTCTCTGTTGTTCACAATCACCTTAACAATATAGGTGCCTCTGGATAATCCTAGTTCCTTAGCGGAGAAGTTATAAATGATGTCACCAGCCTCTTCGTACTTATTTGTAAGAACGGAAATCTTTTTACCGATCAAGTCATAAACCGAAATGCAAACCTTTGAGTTCCTTTCGAGATGTAGTTTGATATTCACTTTCTCATTGTAAGGATTTGGGAATACTTCTAAGGTATACTCTGAGTTACTAGGTAAGTTATTTGCAGACGTAAGTACATCGGAATTGTAAGCAGCTTTTGTTGATGTACTTGTTTGACCATTCTCAAAGGTGTAGTTGCAATTAATGAATACAAGAATAGGGAAACGGTGTTCATTTATATACCAACGATAAGTTGTTTCTTCAATTTTAGTAGTAACACTATTAATAATTTGATTGTAACTTTTTACCTCCTTTACCCTAAGGGCATTCCTAAACGATTTTCCTTCCGGAAGTTGCAAAGTTCCGATTGCATCACCAGTTACATTGTAAGTTCCTGAAATTGTACCAATTTCTTTATCACTAAAAATATATTTGCCATCAAAAAAACCCGAATAAGAACTATTGTATGAGAAAGGGTAACGCATTTTTACAAAGGGAGTTGTGTACTCAATAATCGTATTGCCATTATTTGAAAGGTAACCATATTGCTCCAGCTGATTACCGTTAGAGTTGAAGAAGAAGAAATTGCCAAATTCCTCAAGAGCCGTGTTAGCCGTTGAAAATCTCTCACCTCCTTTTGTAATGTATGATTGTTGTATACTACCAGTAAAGTTTATGGTTTCTTCTAATGTGGAAAAATCCCAAGTTACATCTTGGCCACTTGTTCCTGGATCAACATACTTAGTAAGCCTCATAGGGTTTTTCTCATTAGGAAGTAACCCATGAGTTTTATAGGTAAGGATTGTTTGAGCATTAGTAGTAAACGCAATGACCAATCCAATGATGAGTAGAGTTATTTTTTTCATATCCCATGAATTTTTGGATTTTAGTAAATATACAACATTTAAACCAAAAATTCCACTGGATTGGTTATTGCATGAAACTATAAAATATGATTTTTATAACTTTAAAAACTTCTCTTATCAACAATAAGTTTGGTAATTAAATAGAAGATTACAATATAGCACAGGCAAACCAGTGTTGAGGCTCCTAATGATAATGAATCTTGCAAAAGCCCCATTTTCTGTAGACTAACTGGTGAACTCCCATTAACTTGTATCATGTCGCGAGTTGTAATATCAAGAAAATCGGGCATGGGAGTGAGGTTGGAGATAATTTTTATTGGGAAAAACCTGTCTATTTGATCAGGAAAGAATGCTCTAAGAATTGGCTCCCCAGGGAAAAAGAAGAGGATAAACATTACAATGGAAAGAGCATTTGTTCTGAAAATAAATCCGATAAGCATGCCCAGCATCATGTACGCAAATGATTGGATGTAAAGAACAAGAACCAGTGGCATTTTATCGAAAATTATACCTACCGAAATATTGCTTGAATAAATCAGCCCAAATATTAATCCGCTGAAAAGTACCAATAGTAAAGCATATAGTGCAATTACTGCAATTACAATCATTTTGGCATATAGTAGTTGGCTCCGACTTACTCCATCCATTATCTGCTTGCGGAATGTTTTAAATTGATGTTCGTTACCAACTAATATTGCAAATAGGATTCCGAGTAAAAGGTTAAACCAGCTGCCTATCCAAGCAAAAGTACCCCATACATTAGGGAATGAAACAAGTTTATCTAACTTCACACCTTGAAAATTCACATTAATTCTCGATCCAATTAATACTACTAAAAGGAATAGCGCAGCATGAAGTATAATAATGGTTTTAAAACCGGGGTAACCTAAGGTTTTTAAAAACTCTAGTTTTATAATTTTTTTCATTTCTATTTTTTATTTGAATAGTTAATTTTCAGGTTTGCTAATAAGTTCAAGAAATTGAGATTCAAGCGTTCTCCGTTTCGGCTCTAACCTTTTTAATGTTATACCATTATTAAATAGCCAAGAGTTAAGCGTTGAAGGAGAATAATCATTATCCATTTCAATAATTAAGGTTTCGTTTTCTCTATCAATGATTTTGCAATTGCTGTTTTGTCGGAGTTGAGCAATAAGTATCTCGGGGTCCTCTGCTTCAACAAGCACAACCTGTTTTTCATTCAGAAGTTCAGAAACTCTTCCAGAGGCAATGCACTTCCCCTTCTTCAGAATAATTACATTGGAGCATACTTTTTCAACTTCATCCAGAATATGGCTTGCCATAATTATGGTTTTGCCTTTTGCTGCTTGGGCTTTTATGATTTCTCTAACCTCTGCAATTCCTTCAGGGTCAAGTCCGTTTGTAGGTTCGTCAAGAACTAATACCTCTGGATCGCCAATCATTGTACTGGCAATTGCTAATCGTTGCTTCATGCCTAAGGACAATGTGTAGAAGGGTGATTTGCTTCTTTTGAGAAGGCCAACCTCATCAAGTACTCGTTGTATATCGTTTTCTCCAGCACCCCTTGCAAGAGCAGTGATCATTAGGTTTTTTTCTAAACTAAGGTAGGGATAGAAGTAGGGAACTTCAAGTAACGAACCAATTCTTTTGTTTGCACTCTCTCTGGTTAATCCTCCGAACCAGCCAAAAGTCCCGTCAGATGAGTTGATTACCGAAAGAATTATTGATAGGGTTGTAGTTTTCCCGCTTCCGTTGGGGCCTAGAATACCTATAACTTCCCCTTTGTGAACATCAAAAGATAGCTTATCTAAAGCAATTTGAGGTCCATAGTACTTACTGATTGAATTAACTTTTAAGATTGCTTCCACGTTTTTATAGTTATTTTAAATTATTGTTAATTAAGGATATGTTAACAAGACGAAAATCAATGTGCATTTGTGACAAATTTATAAAATAAAAAAAGGTTGGTGCGAACCAACCTTCATAATTAAAGCTAACAGACTAATTGCCCATTTCTGAAAGAAACTTAATTCGAATCAGCCTAATTTCTTCTTCTGAAAAGTCCTCTTCTCCAAGGAACTTGATTGCTTCATCAATGGCCTCTGTTTCGGCCTCTTGATGGAAGTAATCGAATATCTCTTGACGCTTTTCTTCGTCAATAGTTTTATCAATATAGTAGTCAATATTTATTTTTGTTCCTGAATTTACAATTGCTTCGATTTCGTTAAGAAGCTCAGTCATTTCAAGGTTTTTGGCTTCAGCAATATCCTCCAAATCCATCTTCCTATCTATGCTTTGAATTACAAAAACTTTGAGCAGAGATTTGTTTGCGATTGATTTTACCACCATATCCTGAGGACGAATAATCTCTTTGTCATCAACATATGATTTGATTAAATCAATAAATTCTTTCCCGTACCGTTTTGCTTTTCCGGCGCCAACCCCTGTTATGTTTTGTAGTTCTTCAATTGTAATAGGGTACTGTATTGACATGTCTTCTAACGAAGGATCCTGAAAAATTACGAAAGGAGGTAAATTTTTCTTTTTCGAAACCTTTTTTCTTAGATCCTTTAGCATGTTGAAAAGTTCCTCGTCAACAGCTCCGGTTTTTCCTGTAGGTGGAGCCATTGAATCATCGTCCTCTGCCTCTTCGTACTCATGATCCTGGGTGAACATCACATCGTATGGCTTAGAGATATATTCTTTCCCTTTATCTGTAACGAAAAGTAAGCCATAGGTATCAATATCCTTATCGAGGAATTTCATTACCATGGCCTGACGAATTATTGCATTCCAGAACCTTTCGCCTTTTTCAGCTCCTTCACCAAAGATCTCTAACTTGTTATGTTTATATGCTTTTATGGCGGTATTCGCATTACCCATCAGGATATTGACGATGTGTTCGGCCTTAAATTTCTCTTTTACCGCTAAAACTGTTTCAAGAACCATTACAAGTTCTTCGTGTCCTTCGAACTGTTGTTTAGGATGTAGACAGTTATCGCACGATCCGCAATTCTCTTCTTTATACTCTTCACCAAAGTAGTGAAGAAGCATCTTTCTTCTGCAAACGGATGACTCTGCGTACGAAACAGTTTCAAGAAGGAGTTGCTTCCCTATCTCTTGCTCGGCAACAGGTTTTCCCTGCATGAATTTTTCAAGCTTCTGAATATCCTTGTAGCTATAAAAAGTAATACACTGGCCTTCTCCACCATCTCGTCCTGAGCGTCCGGTTTCTTGGTAGTAACCCTCTAAACTTTTTGGAATATCGTAATGGATTACGTATCGAACATCTGGTTTATCAATACCCATTCCGAATGCAATGGTTGCAACAATAACATCAACATCTTCCATTAAGTACTTATCCTGATTGCCTGAACGAGTTGATGAGTCCATACCAGCATGGTAGGGAAGGGCTTTTATACCATTAACTTTAAGCACTTCAGAAAGTTCTTCAACTTTTTTACGGCTTAGGCAGTAAATGATTCCGGATTTGCCTGCATTATTTTTGATGTACTTAATAATCTCTTTTGTAGCATTAACCTTTGGTCGTACCTCATAGTAAAGGTTAGGCCTGTTAAACGATGACTTGAATACGTTTGCATCGAGCATTCCTAGGTTTTTCTGAATATCACTTTGAACCTTAGGGGTTGCAGTTGCTGTTAGTGCGATTAAAGGCGCTGTGCCTATCTCGTTAATGATTGGACGAATCCTACGATACTCCGGTCTAAAGTCATGCCCCCATTCTGAAATACAGTGTGCTTCGTCAATTGCATAAAAAGAAATTTTTACCTGTTTTAAAAACTGGATGTTTTCCTCTTTGGTTAATGACTCAGGGGCAACATAAAGCATTTTAGTAACGCCTGATGTTACATCCTGTCTTACTTTTTGTATTTGCGCTTTATTTAATGATGAGTTCATGAAATGAGCCACGCCGTCCTCAACACTGAAGCTTCGCATGGAATCAACCTGATTTTTCATCAAGGCAATAAGGGGGGAGATAATAATAGCTGTTCCATCCATTATTAGGGACGGTAACTGATAGCAAAGCGATTTTCCACCTCCTGTCGGCATTAAAACAAACGTATCGTTGCCTGCCAATACGTTACGGATAATAACTTCTTGGTTTCCTTTAAAACTGTTAAATCCAAAATACTTATTTAGATATTCGTTGAGTGATATTTCAGCGTTTATGCTCATGTCTAATGTCTTCTTCTACTTTTTTTAAAAAATTTAATAATTATAGCTGTAACATTTTATTGATTTAAGGTATCTTATGTAAGATCCTTTTTGTTAAACCTTCGTTTATAAATCATAAACCAAAAAACAGTACTTTTGTACTTTAAATTTACTAAGAATAATTATAAAAACGAACCCCATTTCTAGAATTTTCTTAAAGGGTGTTAAAATAAGTTAAATCATGGATACAGATATAAAACAGCTAGCAATTCAGACAATCAAAACCGAAGCGGATGCAATTGCAAAACTTGCATTATATATAGATGATGACTTTGAAAAGAGCGTTTCGTTGATCTATAACGGAAAAGGTAGAGTAATTGTTACAGGTATTGGCAAAAGTGCCATTATTGCAAGTAAAATTGTTGCAACACTAAATTCAACTGGTACCCCTGCAATATTTATGCATGCAGCTGATGCTATTCATGGTGATTTAGGTATTATTCAACCCGACGATGTAATAATTTGCCTTTCAAAAAGTGGAAGTACCCCTGAGATTAAAGTTTTAATTCCTTTGATCAGAAATCTAGGGAATAAGCTGATTGCTATTGTTTCAAGCACAAATTCCTATTTGGCACAAAAATCAGATCTTGTTCTAAAAGCTACTGTTGATAAGGAAGCTTGTCCAAATAACCTAGCTCCAACATCTAGTACAACTGCTCAGCTTGTTATTGGAGATGCTTTGGCTGTTTGTCTTTTGAAGCTAAGAGGTTTTACTCCCGATGATTTTGCGAGAGTTCACCCAGGAGGTGCCCTTGGTAAAAAATTGTATATGAGAGTTTCGGATATTTTCTCAGATGAAAATGTACCAAAGGTTAGCCTTGACGATCGTATTCAAACAATTATTCTTGAAATGACATCAAAGCGTTTAGGTGCAACTGGAGTAATTGATGCAAATGGGGGATTAGCTGGGATAATAACTGATGGTGACTTGCGCCGTATGCTTCATAAGAACGAATCAGTTCAAAACCTAACTGCCAAAGAAATTATGACGATTAACCCAAAATCTATTGAAAAGAGTGAACTGGCAATACACGCATTCAATAAAATGGAAGCGCATAAAATAACACAATTGGTTGTTACCGAAAATGGTAAATATGTTGGAATGATTCACCTACATGACATTTTAAAAGAAGGTCTTGTTTAATTTCTTTTTACATGGTTGAGCAGGAAGAGACCCCGAAACATGAAATGACTTTTATGGATCACCTTGAGGAGTTGAGGTGGGTTTTAATTCGTTGTGTTGTGGGAATTTCTATTGGAACCTTGGTGAGTTTCTTTGGTTATAAATATGTATTCGATGATATTTTGCTATCACCCAAAACTCCAAATTTTTTTACTAATCGGTTAATGTGCCATTTGGCTGAAATACTTAATTCCCCAACCCTGTGCATCAATTCAAAATCTTTTCAGCTAATTAACATCGATATCGCAGGTCAGTTTAATACACACATTTTGGTTTCGGTTTATGCTGGGTTGATTTTAGCATTCCCTTATATAATTTACCAGCTATGGAAATTTATTAGCCCTGCCCTTTACGAGGAAGAAAGGAAAAAGGCTAGTGGTGCTGTTTTGATTATTTCATTCTTATTTATTATAGGTGTTCTTTTTGGTTACTTCTTTATTACACCATTTTCAGTAAACTTTTTAGGAAACTATAATGTCAGTAGCCAAGTTGTTAATCAAATCAACCTTACATCTTATATTTCACTAGTTTCATCGTTATCATTGGTTAGTGGACTGGTTTTCGAGCTTCCGATTTTAGTTTATTTTCTAACTAAAATAAATATTATCAATCCTACGTTTCTTAAAAAGTATCGTAGGCACGCTTTTATAGTTATACTGATTATTGCAGCAGTTATTAGTCCTCCTGATGTACTTAGTATGACTCTTATAGCAATTCCACTATGGTTGTTGTTTGAGGTGAGTATATTTATTTCATCAAGAATAATTAAAAGCAAACCTATTGCTAGTTAATTTTGTTTAGTATTTTAGCCTTTTAAATCTGATTAATGGAAAAAGTAATTCATAGAAAATTCAATAAAGTTGCATTCATAATCTTTATACTCATTTTTAGTTCGCAGCTTGGGTATTCTCAGTTAACAAGGATTAGAGGTAAAGTTTTAGATACTGATACAAAAGAGCTACTTTCGTTTGTAACCCTAGCATTTAAGGGTACTACCGTAGGTACAATCACTGATACTAAAGGGGAGTTTTTTCTCGAAACACGTAGTGCCACAGATGCTCTTACCGTTTCGTATGTTGGTTACGATACCAAAATAATTCCAATAAAAAAGGGTCAGTATCAAGAGTTAACTATCGAACTGAAATCCACTTCATTGACTCTTGAAGGGGTAACCATTGTTCCTGGTGAAAATCCTGCCCACCCAATTCTTCGGAATATTATTAAAAACAAAAAGCACAACAACCCTGACAGGTTAAATGCTTATTCGTATGAGAGTTACAATAAAATTGAGGTCGACCTCAATAATGTTGATGATAATATGAAGAAGAAAAAAATATTTAAACAGTTTCAGTTTGTTTTTGATTATGTAGACACTAATGCTATAACCGGAAAAACTTTCTTGCCAGTATTTATTTCAGAGGCCATATCCGATTACCATTTTCAACGATCTCCAAAGGTTGAGAAAGAAGTGATTAAGGCTTCAAAAATTTCTGGAGTAAAAAACGAAAGTGTTTCACAGTTTACAGGGAAGATTTACCAAAAAGTTAACATATACGACAACTTTATCAACGTCTTCGATCAGGGCTTGATAAGTCCTATTTCTGATGTTGGGTTATTTTATTATAAATACTATCTCATTGATAGTACTTTTTTAAATCATAAATGGTGTTACCAAATATCATTCAAGCCAAAGAGAAAGATGGAGCCTACTTTTACAGGCGATTTTTGGGTAAATGATTCTACGTGGGCTATTGTTAAAGCGCAGGTTCGACTTGCCGATTATGTCAACCTAAACTTTGTAAACGATTTAGTTGCTTCTGCCGAGTATCAACTTATAAATGATTCTGTTTGGTTTCCAAAGCAGATGTCGCTTTTTGTTGATTTTAATTTGACAGACAAAACAACTGGGTTCTTTGGTCGAAAAACAACAGCATATAGTGATGTTAAGCTTAACGAACCAATTCTCGACACTATTCAGTCTCTTCAAAGCAATGTTACGGTTCAGGAGGGGGCGTTAGATCAAAATGATAGCTATTGGAAGAAGAGTCGTCCATTTGAGCTAAGTAAAAAGGAGGCAGGCATTTACCAGATGGTTGATTCTGTTAAGCAGGTTCCAATGTATAAAACCTTTTTCGATATTGTAAATATGTTTGTTAACTATTACTATGTTATTGGTTATGTTGAAGTTGGGCCATATTATAAAACTTATAGTTTTAACGAAATAGAAGGTAATCGGTTTAGGATATCGGGCAGAACAAGCAATAAGTTTAGTAAAAAGATAATGTTTAATGCCTTTACCGCATATGGAGATAAAGATAACCGATTTAAGTATGGGTTAGGTGCCCTTTATGTAATCAAGAAAAAACCACGACAAGTTGTTAATTTGGACTATAAAACAGATATTGAGCAACTTGGACAGAGCCAATACGCTTTAACTGAGGATAATATTTTAACTTCGGTATTACGAAGAAACCCGAATTATAAACTTACCCTTGTGAATGAGTTTTCTGGATATTATCAAAAAGAATGGTTTAATGGTTTGTCAAATAAGCTAAGTTTCAGCTATAGGGACATTTATCCATCTGATTCAATCCGATTTCAAGTAAATAATGTTTCTGCATTTAAAAAAATTACTACAGCTAGCATAACCCTGAATACACGTTGGCAAAAGGATGAGAAGTTTGTTTCGGGTGAGTTTGATAGGGTAAGCCTTGGTAGTACATTCCCTGAGATAAACTTTGACATTACTGGTGCACTAAAAGGCGTTTTTGGAAGCGATTTCGAATATATTAAGTTGCATTTCAACTACTACCATAAATTTAATATTAATCCGTTAGGCTATACTCGTCTAATTTTAGATGCTGGTAAGATATTTGGTAAGGTTCCATATCCATTACTTCAGCTACATGAAGGTAACGAAACATATGCTTTTGATCGGTATGCATTTAACATGATGAATTACTATGAATTTGCATCTGATCAGTACGGAAGTGTAACTGTTGAGCATCACTTTCAGGGCTTCTTCCTAAACCATATCCCTTTAATGAGAAGGCTGAAATGGAGAGAGGTTGCTACAGCAAAGTATTTAGTCGGATCTATAAGCAATGAAAACATGAAGGTTCTTGATTTTCCAACGGGAATGGGAGAGGTTTCAAAACCTTATGCTGAGGTAGGTATCGGAGTTGAGAATATTTTCAAAGTGATTCGTGTCGATGCCATGTGGAGGCTTACGCATTTGGATAATCCGAATATTGAAAGATTTGGTATTCGAGCCGGATTGCAGATAATTTTCTAACCTAATATTAAATTTGTTAGTTTTGCTAAATATTCAAGTTAAAAGTTATGATGAGGCTATATACCAATGATCTTGTAAAGAGATATAGAACCAGAACGGTTGTGAAAGGAGCATCTGTTGAAGTAAACCAGGGCGAGATTGTTGGGCTATTAGGCCCCAATGGTGCTGGGAAAACAACTACCTTTTACATGATTGTTGGACTTGTTCACCCGAACGCTGGGAGTATTTACCTCGATGATATTGAAATTACCAACGAACCAGTTTATCGTAGAGCGCAGAGGGGTATTGGTTACTTGGCACAGGAGGCTTCTGTTTTTAGAAATCTTAGCGTTGAAGACAATATTAAGGCCGTGCTTGAAATGACTGATAAGTCTAAAGACTATCAACGAGATAAGGTTGAGTCGCTTATCAGCGAGTTTGGGCTACAGAAGATTCGCAAAAGTTTAGGTATTCAGCTTTCTGGAGGTGAACGACGCCGTACAGAAATAGCCCGTGCGTTAGCACTTGATCCAAAATTTATCCTTTTGGATGAACCTTTTGCCGGAGTTGACCCAATTGCTGTTGAAGATATTCAAAATATAGTTGCTCACCTAAAGGATCGTAATATTGGAATTCTCATTACGGATCACAATGTTCATGAGACCCTAACAATAACCGATAGAGCATACCTTCTTTTTGAGGGAGATATACTAAAATCAGGTACTGCCCAAGAATTGGCCGATGATGAGCAGGTGAGAAAGGTTTATCTCGGTAAAAACTTTGAACTTAGAAAATAAATTTTACTCTAAATTACCAATAATCATTAGTAGTTCGTCAATTATTTTAAAATTGATTTGAAGAAATTGTGCTTTTATAAAAAATAATTTATCTTTGCGCCACAATTTTCGCGGGTATGTCGTAATTGGTAGCCGAGCTAGACTTAGGATCTAGTGCCGAAAGGCGTGGGGGTTCGAGTCCCTTTACCCGCACCAAACCCCAGTAATGGGGTTTTTTTATTTTAGGCCATAAAACTTTTTAACCTTCGTTTAACCATATACAAGTTTAGAAGTTTAATTTCATAGATGTTTTATTTAAGTTTCCTCAGTACTTGTGATTAATAATATTTTTGAAATTAAAGAAGGATCTTTTCTAGATAGGTTTATTGGCTGCGTGCGTAGCGCAATGCCAAAGGCAATAAAAACTTCTCTTTGGTTTCTTAAAATTACAATTCCAATTTCTTTTGTTGTAACTATTCTTTATCACTTTGGTGTACTAGGCCAAATATCAGAGGTTTTATCACCAATTTTCAGATTGATTGGACTTCGGGGTGAAGCTGCACTTGTCTATATCACTTCAATTTTCTTAAATGTTTATTCTGCAATTGCGGTAATTACCTCATTAAATTTTTCGATTAGGGAAATGACAATTCTGGCAATTATGAGCTTAATTGCTCATAATCTAATCATTGAAACTGCAGTTCAGAAAAAAACAGGTTCGAAAATTTGGCATATTGTTTCTCTTAGAATTATTACCTCAATTGTTGCGGCTGCATTGCTTAACTATCTACTCCCGATGGATATGGGGCAATATAGTTTAGGTGTTCATGCTGTTTCAAATCCCTCATTGAAGGATGTGGTAGTAAATTGGGCAATATCAGCTTTAAAGCTAAGTGTCAAAATTGTGGTATTGATTTCACTCTTAATGATATTGCAGAAATTACTTTTTGAATTTAAGATTACTGAGGTTTTATCGAAAATATTTAGTCCCGTATTAATTGCAATGGGCTTACCTAAGTCAACCACTCTGATGTGGCTGGCTGCAAATCTTTTAGGTTTAGCATATGGTTCTGCAGTAATGATTGATGAGGTTGAAAGCGGAAGAATTTCCAAGCAAGAAGCTGATTTGCTAAATTTCCATATTGCAATTTCACACTCTAACCTTGAGGACTTAATCCTTTTTGCTGCAATTGGGATTTCAGCTTGGTGGCTTTTATTGCCTAGACTGGCAATTGCAATGGTTGTAGTTTGGGGCAGAAGGCTCGCTATTCACAAATAAAAAAGACGGGAAGCCCCGTCTTAGTTATAATTCCAAGTTATTTTATTTGCATTTTGCTTCACTCATAAAAGGATATCTGTAATCCGTTGGAGGGTTCAAGTTTTCTTTAATGGTTCTTGGGTTTGTCCAACGATAAAGATTTAAAGGACCTCCCGATTTATCGTTTGTTCCGCTTGCTCTTGCCCCTCCAAAAGGCTGTTGCCCAACTACTGCCCCGGTGGGCTTATCATTAAAATAGAAGTTTCCTGCTGCATAACGTAGAACTCTACATGCAGTATTTAATGCCTCTCTGTCGTTTGAAAAAATTGCACCTGTTAATGCATATGGCGAAGTTTGATCGCAAATCTCAAGGGTTTTTTCGAAATCCTTGTCATCATAAACATAAATAGTTAGTACTGGTCCAAATATTTCCTCTTCCATTGTAATTGAATGTGGATCAGAGGTTAGGATTACTGTTGGCTCAACAAAATACCCCTTTGATTTGTCGCCTTTTCCCCCGAATACAATTTCCCCTCCTGCATTCTTAGCCTTTTGTATGTATTCCATGCAGTTATCGAAAGATGCTTCATCAATTACAGCGTTCACAAAATTAGTGTAATCGGTTGGAACACCAATCTTGATTGTTGAAAGCATTTCAACAATTTTTTCTTTTAGCTTTGGCCAAGCCGACTTAGGAACATAGGCTCTAGAAGCAGCAGAGCATTTTTGTCCTTGGTACTCAAAAGAGCCTCTAACGGCTGCTGTTGCAACCTCGTCAATTCCTGCACTTGGATGCATGAAAATAAAGTCTTTTCCACCTGTTTCTCCAATCATTCTTGGATAGGATTTGTAATTTCCCAAGTTCTCGCTTACGCTTTTCCAGAAATGGTTAAACGTTGATGTCGATCCTGTAAAATGAATGCCCGCTAACATTTTATGTGCAAAAACAGTAGCCCCCACCGTAGAGCCTTTACCTGGAACAAAGTTTAGTACTCCATCGGGTAGGCCAGCCTCTTTAAAAATCTTCATCAAAATGTAGTTTGATAAAATTGAGGTTGTTGCAGGTTTCCAAACCATTACGTTTCCCATTAGAATTGGCGCCATATTTAAATTTGAAGCAATGGCTGTAAAATTAAATGGTGTTACGGAGAATATAAAACCTTCAAGTGGCCTATACTCCAAACGGTTTATAGCCCCCGAATCGGATAGCGGTTGTTGATTGTATATTTCCGATATATAATGGGCGTTAAATCTAAGGAAATCGACCGATTCGCAAACACAATCAATCTCGGCTTGATATACACTTTTACCTTGGCCAAGCATAGTTGCTGCGTTAATTAATCCTCTATATTTCTTTGAAATTAATTCAGCAGCCTTAATTGTTATACTTAGTCTTTCTACCCAAGAAACATTTGACCAGGTTTTGTGAGCCTCAAGTGCGGCATCAATAGCCATGTTAACCTCTTTTTCACCTGCCATGTGGTAGGTTGCAAGAACATGCGAATGGTTATGAGGCATTACAACTTTTCCTGTATTGCCAGTTCTTACCTCTTTCCCTCCAATTATTAATGGGATATCCAATACGGATTCTGAAAGTGTCTTAAGCTCTTTTTCAAGGCTAACTCTCTCAGGGGAACATGGTTCATAACCAAGAATTGGTTCATTTTTAGGGCGTTCAAATTTGAAAATAGCGTTATTCATAATCTTAATTTTTAAACTTTAGGTGGCAAATATAATTACGATATGAAAATAAATACATAACGAAAATCATGTTTTAAAAACAAATGATACATTATAATCATTCTAAATAACACTTAAAATAAGCGATTGTTCTATGAAAAAATAATTGTTTGTAACCTTAACGAATATCTTTTAAACATGATTTTTATTAGGTGGTTTATACTCTATTTTCCATAATTTTGTACAAACAAAAAAACGCTATAGATTATGTTTAAAACAAACGAATACTTTGATGGCAAGGTTAAATCCATTGCTTTTGAAACAGCTGAAGGTCCTGCTACTGTGGGAGTAATGGCTAAAGGTGAATACGTATTTGGCACATCAACTGTTGAATATATGACAGTTACCTCTGGTAAAATGGATGTTAAACTTCCAGGTGAAACCCAGTGGAAAACCTATAAAGAGTTTGAAACTTATATTGTTCCGAAGGATGTAAAGTTCAACGTTAAAGTTGAAGGTGATACTTCTTACCGTTGTTTGTATAAGTAATTTTTAAAGCGGCATATCTTGCCGCTTTTATACTATCTTCGATTCGCATATGGTTACCTAACGATAATAAATATGGCAGGTTCGAAAGGGTCTAAGTACTACGACATTTTTCTCGACTTCTCAATCTTCCTAAAGCATAAGGAGGATGGACACCCTATTTTAACAGAGGAACATTTTGAACTTCTCTTAGATATTGGGGAACTTGGCTCACTTGCCGCATCAGCCGAGAAAATGAAAATCAGCTATCGCAAAGCCTGGGAGTTGGTTCGCCAATCTGAAAAAACCTTAGGGTTTCAGCTAATAGAAAAGCATCGTGGAGGCAAAGATGGAGGTAATTCTGTGTTGTCACCCGAAGGCAAGAAATTGATTGAGGCCTACAAAGCGTTACGTTTTGAGTTTGATTCGTCGGTAAAGCGCATTGTGAAGGATTTTTTCCAAACCATTAACAATTAGGAGCATTAGATGTTATATCTTATAGGAATTGACGATACCGATAATCTTGAAAGTAGAGGAACTGGCTTTGTTGGTAGGACAATGGGAGCAGCCATAAATGCTGCAGGGTTGGGTATTTGTGGTGGAATATCGAGGCATCAGCTTTTATTTGACCAGAGAGTTCCCTATACTTCTCATAATTCATCACTTTGCCTCGAGGTTGAATCAGAAAAACCAGAGGAGATGTGGTCTTTTATGATCGAATTTCTTCTAAAAGCCTGTGCTTCTGGTTCTGATTGTGGGTTGTGCATGGTTGAAGCCGATAAAGTTCCAGCCTCGGTTGTGAGATGGGGCCAAACAGCAAAAAGAGACCTACTTAAGCAGGTTGATGCGTTTAAACTTGCTAAAAAAGAAAATATAAAGTTGATAGGATTGACCGGAAATCATGATGGTGTAATAGGATCGATGGCTGCTATTGGTTTAAGATACTCTGGTGATGATGGTCGTTTTGTAAGCCTTAAAGGGATTGATGTTAGGGAAATTAGTGGGGTTAAAAATCTGAAGGAGATAAAAGAACTTGTTCATCTTCATCAGATAATGACAGATGAGGGAGCCATTTTAGATGAAAAAATTCCAATATCTTTGGAGGGTTGGTTACGACCAGTCCATCGAAAGGGATTGATTACTTTGATTGTGAATAAAATAGAAAACAATAATGAATATGAGTACCAGCTCGCACCCAAAGAGTATATCAAGAGCATTTCCGATTAGTTTTTCGATTGCAGCTCAGGTTTTGCTTTTGTTAATGGCTGGCTTTTTTGCCACCTGGCTTCATTTTAGATTTAGAATTCCGATGCAAATGCCCGGTAGGCATGGCCTTGAATTTATGTTATTGGTAATGGGAGCCAGAGCCCTCTCGAATTTAAGGGTTGCTTCAACAATTACTATTACTGGATCTATTCTTGCAACCTTCATTCCTGGGTTGGCATACGGAGATCCATTGCTTCCATACATTTATTTGGCAATGGGTGTAACCATTGATTTTGCATGGTATAAATGGAATACAGTATGGGTTTGGGTTCCATTAGCAGCATTGCTTGGTGGTTTGGTATATAGCTTTATACCAATTTTTAGGATGTTTTTATCGCCTTTGACAGGTATTGTAAACAACTCTTTAAGAAATGGGTTGCTTTTCCCATGGTTTACTCATTTTTCTTTTGGATTTATTGGATCGTTAGCTGGAGTTGGGCTAATCTCATGGTTGAAAAAGTTGATTAGAAAATAGCATTCATGGGCATTTCGGAGTTAAATTTGAAATGCCCTTTTAAATATCTATCGATATGAAGAATATTGCTCATCGAATTTTGTTGTTAATTATTTGCTTAAGCGTTGCATGTACATCGTGTAGCAAGTCAGAGGCAAATGCTGGAAAGCCTTCAGTCGAATTGATAAGTGGCGAAGGTTTAATAGCAAAGGATACCTCTATGGTTGAGGCTTCTACTCTAAAGTTTAGAATTCAATGTAATTGGAATGGAGAGGATGAACTTACCAACCTAATAGTTTTTAATAATGGTGGACGGGTAGTTGATGAAGGAATGTACCAAAAGGAATTTCAGAAAGATGTGATTTTTGCTAAATCTAGTAACGAATATGATTCTATTGCTTTTGTAATTCGTGACATAAAAGGAGAATCAGGAACCACCTCAATACGAGTTGATAAGAAAGAAGGATCGGCAGGAGAATTAATTCGTTATAACAACATAATGCTTGATGCCCAGAATGTAAGTGGAGGTAAAAGTTTTATAGCTTTATCGGATGGAACCACATACACATTGCAGGATGCATATAATAATCAATCATTGATTAACCTGCTTTACTACTATGATGTAGTTTCTACCGATGGTAATACAATGTCATCCCCTGGAGCAAACATTGATGCTTCAATATATACTGGAACTTATAGTGTGTCAAATTGGTCTACAAGAAATACAACTCGTTTTATAAAACTTTCACTTACACAGCAGCAATTTGATACGATTTCGAGACCAGCGTATGTAGTAAATGCCTATGGTTCAACTGTTGGTTACCGAAAAGCTAAGAATTTAGTTATTGGTGATGCATACGCATTTTTTGTTGAAAACACAGGCAAGTATGGAATATTTAGGGTGTCAAGTTTGACAGGACAAGATGCTGGTAATGTTGTATTCTCAATTGTAATGCAAAAGTAAATTCTGATGAAGAATTTAAGTCTATTTAGATTTCTGCCCTTATATTTTCTTCTATTGATATCACCAAACATTCTAAAAGCACAAGAATGTATCAGTGGAAAGGTGATAGATGGTTATACAAAAAAACCATTGCAGGGTGTTTCAGTAAAAGTTTCAGATAAAATGATTGGTGCGGTTACCAAACTTGATGGGTCATTCTCAATTTGTGGGATTAAGAAAGTGTCGGTTGATCTTATTTTTAGCCATATTGGGTATAGGACAATACTAAAGCATGATGTTAAGGTTGGAAATGATCTAGAGATTCAACTTGAGGAATCGCCTATACCTTTGGATCCTTTGGTAATTACTGCCACTCTTTTACCCCAAACCACTTGGGAGGTACCATCAATGGTAAGTGTAATTGATAGTGTTAAACTTCGTTCACAATCAGCATTAAACACCGATAACTACCTGCAAACAATTCCCGATTTGTTCATTAATCGATCGAATGGCGTTTTCTCAAAGAACGCAAGTGTTACCATGCGAGGACTTGATGGAACAAATCGCGTGCTTATCCTTTACGATGGTGCTCCATTGAACAAAACATCGTATGGGTTTATTAACTGGAGCCTGGTTTCACCCGATCTTGTTGATCAGATAGAGGTGGTTCATGGGCCTTCATCTGCTTTGTATGGGAATAATGCAATGGCAGGAGTAATCAACATAAGAACAAAGGAGCCCCTTAACTCTCCATTTTATGGATCGGTTACTAGCGAGGGAGGCAGTTTGGGTTTGTATGGAGCAAGAGCCACATTAGGTGGTAAAATACCCCTCACAAAAAGAGGAATTAGCTTAATGGTTAATGGATTTTATCGACATGGCGATGGGTATATAATCCAGCAACCTCAGGATAGAGACTCAACAAGCGTTCCGGCCTATTTGATGGAGAAAGGGATGGCTTACAAGGTGACTATTCCGACCTCAGATAGCTCTTCTTTTTATATTGGAGGTAATCTGTACCAAGATAAAAGAGGCTCAGGTAAAAAGGTTTACCTGAGCGATGGTAGCTATGATTCGTACACTACAAACCGATTCAGATTTGGGTATAACGGGAAAATTGGAACTATGAAACTTGAAATGTACGGGTATGCTCAAAAGGAAAAGTACTTAAACCAAACCGATAATATTAATAAAACCGGAGAATACAAACTTTCCAACACCTATCAAACCTCGGGTGATATGGGATTTTGGCTTAATGCATCGAAGAATATTTTAAAATTAAACCAGTTGATTGCTGGTGTCGACATTAAGCATGGATGGATGGATGCTGAAGACATCTACCGCACATCAACAGACGATTTAACCCGGAAGGGGAAAATTACTTTTGCCGCAGCTTTCCTTCAGGATGAACAATCGTTTTTCAGCTCAAAGTTAAAAGTGCTTGGCGGATTGCGGTTTGATGCTGCCTCGTTCTATGATGGTTTGCTTGATGTAAAAGGCCCTACAAGCAACACCGGTTTTAAGAATGATACATTAGCCCATTTCCCCAAGAACTCGTGGAGTTCTTTAAACCCAAAACTTGGAGTAAGATATTTTCCAAATAAATGGTTGAGCCTTTATGGCTCAGTGGCAACTGGCTTTATGCCAGCAAAACTTGATGATCTATGTTCATCAAGGAAAATTTCAAAAGGATTTAAACTGGCTAACCCCGATCTTAAACCCGAACATCTTATCACCTATGAAATTGGGGGAGGAGTAAAGTTTAATTCCATTGCAAGGTTTGATCTTGCTTTTTATATGTCGGATGGTCGAAATTTTCAGTATTTCGTTTCAACCGGTGACTCATTGGATATGGGGGGCGATATAAAGCCAATCGTAATGCGTGAAAATATATCTTCAGTGAGAATTTATGGTGGCGATGCTTCAATAAGTTTAACACCATTAAATTGGCTTGTACTTAATGGAAGTTTTTCGATGAACCATTCAGAAATAACTAAATACAAGATTGATCCATCAAAGGATACAACAAACCTTAAGGGAAAATTGTTAGCAGAGGTGCCAATACGTCAAGCATCGGCAGAGGTGATTGTGTTGAATAGGTTTGTTAATGCTGGGTTGGTTTGGATCTACATTGGTCCACAATGGAGCGATGAGGTTAATAGCTATAAGATTAGCCCTTGGAACACTTTTAGCCTAAGATTATGGAAGGATATAAAGTCGTTAAAGCTAACTTTGGATATTCAGGATTTGTTTGATAATCCTTATACCGATAAGAAGGGGTTGGTTTCTCCTGGCAGATTCTTTCAGTTTGCAGCGACATATAGTTTTAAACAGTCTGTTAATAGGTAAAACATAAATGACAAGCATATGAACACTCAATTTCGAAAAGTTTTTGTTCTATTATTAGCTTCAACAATTTTATTTGCTTGTGTAAGAAAGCCTGAGAAAGTTAATTCCATATCAGGTGAACTCACAATTTTTCATGCAGGTAGCCTTTCAATGCCCTTGAAGGCAGCTGCAGATAGTTTTATGAAAAGTCATCCGAATGTCAAAATTAACCTTGAGGCTGCTGGTAGCGTTGAGTGTGCTCGAAAAATTACCGAACTTGGTAAACCTTGCGATATAATGGCTAGTGCCGATTATAAGGTGATTGATAAACTGCTAATTCCTCAGTTTGCTTCATGGAACATCCCTTTTGCCGGCAATGAGATGGCTATTGTATACCATGATCAATCGAGATATGCAAATGAATTAACTAAAGATAACTGGTTTGAGATTCTACAGAAGAAGGATGTTGCCTATGGTAGAAGCGATCCAAATTCTGATCCATGCGGATACAGGACAGTTATGACTCTGAAGCTTGCCGAGAAATATTATCTTAATCCTACTCTATCAAAAAGTATTCTTGATAAGGATAACAAATACATGCGCCCCAAAGAGGTTGATTTGTTGGCTTTGCTTGAAAGTAATACCATTGATTATATCTTCTTATACAAATCGGTTGCAATACAGCATGGATTGAAGTACTTAGAACTTCCGGTTGAAGTAAATCTATCAGATATTAAGATGGAGTCTCTTTACAAAACAGTATCGATTGATGTTAAAGGGAAAACTCCTGAATCTACAATTACAATGACAGGAGAGCCTATGGTTTACGGGCTTACAATCCCTAAAAATGCACTAAGTCCAAAATTGGCCGTTGAGTTTCTGAAATATTTCCTCTCTCAAAATGGTGGTCAATTAATTATGAGGAAGATGGGGCAGACGGCAATTGTACCATCAGCGACAGTTTCGTACGATAGTATTCCAGAACCCTTGAAAGCATTTGCTTTAAAAGGAAATTAAATTTGAAATATCATTGTTTTTGTCATTCCGAATGTAGCGTTTTCGCCCGGAATGACAGTTTCGAAATTCAATATTAAATTGTCATTCCTGCGAACCGTCAGCTCATGAGCGAAGCGAATAATGCAGGAATCTATTAGAATGAATATTTTTCTGATCTTATAGGATATTAAGCATGATAGAGATTGTAAATTAGCGAAATGTCAAATCCATCCAAACAAAACAATAGTTTATATACAATAAGCCAAAATTTCTCTTGGTTTCGACTGATTGCAACGCTATTAGGAGGCATTCTTCTTCTTTTTATTATTTCTCCAATACTTGGCTTGGTGTTAGCAACTCCAATTGAGAGTTTATTTAAAACTGCAGGAGAGCAAGAGGTTCAGGAAAGCATTTGGTTAACCATTTGGGTAGCAATGGCGGCAACAGTTTTATTTGCAATGCTTTCTATTCCATTGGCATACTTGCTGGCTCGTTATAATTTTCCTTTAAGACGATTGGTCTTGGGTATTATTGATTTGCCAGTTGTTGTTCCCCACTCTGCAGCTGGTATTGCTCTTTTAGGCTTTATGGCAAGGGATAGTATACTTGGGAAAACTTCATCGGCAATGGGATTTGATTTTGTTGGCTCACCTGCAGGGATTGCTTTAGCAATGGCTTTTGTAAGCGTTCCCTTTCTTATAAATTACGCCAGAGAAGGATTTTCGGCAGTTCCTGAAAGGTTAGAAAAGGCAGCATTAAATCTTGGAGCATCTCCAGCAAGGGTTTTCTTTACTATATCACTTCCTCTTGCTTGGAAAAGCATTGTTTCTGGATTTATAATGATGTTTGCTCGTGGTATGAGCGAGTTTGGTGCAGTTGTGATTGTGGCATATCATCCTATGATTACCCCCGTGCTAATCTTCGAAAGATTTGGAGCGTTTGGACTAAAGTATGCGCGACCTGTTGCAGTTATTTTTATTGCTGTTTGTCTACTCGTTTTCGTTTTGGTTCGATTAATTGCCCGAAAGGAGAAGAAAGATGCTTAGAGTAGAAGGAATATCCAAGAAATATAAACAATTTGAAATAAAGAATATCACCTTTCAGGCGAATCCTGGTGATTACTTTATGCTTTTAGGGCCATCAGGTGCGGGAAAATCGGTAATACTTGAGATAATTGCAGGATTAATAAAACATGATGAGGGGCGTATATTGGTTGATGATATTGAGGTTTCAGGGTTAAGTATTAGTAAACGCAATGTTGGATTGGTTTTTCAGGATTTGGCAATTTTCCCAAATATGAATGTGGCTCAGAATATTGGCTATCCTATCCGTAGAAAGGGTTTTAAACGAGTTGATGAGAAAAGTAAGGTTCTGCAAATTGCTGAAAAGTTGTCAATCGCTCATCTTCTCGAAAGGAATCCTTCTTCATTATCGGGAGGGGAACTTCAACGTGTTGCATTAGCACGTACTTTGGCTTTAGAACCAAAGGTTTTATTGCTTGATGAGCCTTTATCGGCCGTTGATGTTCAGCTAAGGTCAGGATTAATGGCACTTTTACGGGGATTGAATCGCGAGGGTCAAACTATAGTTCATGTAACACACGATTACGATGAGGCTATTTCTCTTGGAACTAATGTTGCTGTTGTAAATAATGGGTCAATCGTTCAAACAGGTACTCCTGTTGATGTTTTTAGGAACCCCGCTTCGGAATTTGTTGCAAATTTTAGTGGTATAAAAAATTTTTTCCAAGGGACTATCTTTGAAAAAACAGAGCATGATTTAAGATGCTTTGTGACTGGGAATATAAAAATTTGGCTTTATACAGATGACGCAGTTGGCGAGGGCTTTATAAGTTTTTCTGAAAACTCTGTTGCTGTATCAATTGAAAAACCTGATAGTAGTGCTATCAATACATATAAGGGCATTATAGTTGATGTTTTTCAACAAAAGCATGGATTTGAAATTTGGGTTGATGTAGGTATCAATATAGCTGCGCTTGTAACCTGGGAATCGGTTGAGAGATTAGATCTAAGACCAAATAAGGAGGTTTGGGTATCAGTTAAGGCTAATGCATTAAGGTTTATTGAGAAAATATAATTAAAGCAAACCTTTTAACCTTATTTTTCGGGGATGAATCCAGATTGAGACTTACTATTTTCGGTTACAATAATTGTGTAAAGAATCGCAAAGAATACAATTAAGAAAACTATTGCTGCCAAGAAAAGGGAAATTGTAAGGAAGAAAGTTGTTGTTAAAATAGCAGCATTAATACCTTGCTCAATAATAAAGGTAATAAACCCATACTTAAAACCACTATAGAAAATAGCGCTAACAAGATCAATAACTATTGAGATTAAAACGGTAACGCTTAAAATCCAAATAAACCAAGTAATGTAACCAGCGTTTTGTGGAATTATATAGAAATTACCAAAAAGTGAATCAATAACATCTTCCTTCCAAAATAGGTATAGTAATGCGGTAAGTATACTTGCAACAAAAACAGTTAGTGGAGAGAACGAAATGTTTTTTGAGCCGATACCTTGTCTACGTTTTAAATTTCTGATATAGCGTAATAATCCAAGTTGTGCTGTAGTCCAGATAGCAATTAGGATAACAGCAATAACCCAGAACTGCCATTTCCCCCAATCAGAGTTTTTTTCAATGGCTAAAATTATAGCAGGGGTAGGTGGATGCCCTATACGCTGTAAATATTGATTTGATACAAAACCAGTTTGGTCTCCAACTTTGACCATTATCCAATATTTATCGGAAGCCAGAGCTATAACAGTATCACCTTTTGTTAAAGAACCAATTGTTCGTGAAAGTTGAGTAGGATCGTTGCGAATGTTTAGATTGCTTGAGGTTACAACAAACCTTTCCTTAGTACTGCTCTGGTTAGGTTTGTTACAAGATGCAAACAGTATTATGAAAAGAATGAATGGTAAACCAAAATAGTTTTTTAAAAACATCGCTTTGTGCAATAGAATATTGAATCAAAGATAACAAAACGAGATTGAAAAATTAATAGCTGAAAGTGAAAAGAGAGGGATTTCCCTCTCTTTAACTTATTGTCCTTTTTCGGAAATATACTGATGGATTGCTTGGGCAGCTTTCTTTCCGGCACCCATAGCCAGAATTACTGTTGCAGCACCAGTAACTGCATCACCTCCGGCGAAAACGCCTTCGCGTGATGTTGCCCCGGTATTTTCATCAGCCTCAATACATTTATGCTTATTGGTTTTAAGATTCTTTGTTGAGTTGTTGATGAGCGGATTTGGACTAGTTCCCAACGACATAATTACAGCATCTACTAGAATGTCAAACTCGCTATTGGGAACAGGTATTGGAGATCGTCTTCCCGATGCGTCGGGCTCGCCGAGCTCCATGTGAATGCAACGAATCGCTTTTACCCATCCATGCTCGTCACCAATAATCTCAACAGGATTTGTAAGGGTGTTGAAAATAATTCCTTCCTCCTTTGCATGTAAAACCTCTTCGGCTCTGGCTGGTAATTCAGCCTCACTTCTACGATAAATGATAAATACCTCTGACCCTATACGTTTTGCAACTCGAGCTGCATCCATGGCAACGTTTCCACCTCCAACTACTGCTACTTTATTTGCATGAAACGAAGGTGTATCGTATTCCTCAAGGTATGCTTTCATCAGATTGTTGCGAGTAAGGAACTCATTTGCGGAAAATACCCCGTTGAGGTTTTCGCCAGGAATTCCCATGAACTTTGGAAGACCTGCGCCAGATCCAATAAATATGGCCTCAAATCCTTCGTGTTCAAGCAGGTTGTCTATGCCATTAGTTTTTCCAATTACGTAATTGGTAATAATCTTTACCCCAATTTTTTTGAGATTTTCAATCTCAGTTTTAACAACCTTCTCTTTTGGGAGCCTAAACTCAGGTATTCCGTATTCAAGTACACCGCCAGGTTTCTGAAGTGCTTCGAAAATTGTTACATCGTAACCCATTTTGGCTAAGTCGCCAGCACAGGAAAGACCTGCAGGTCCCGATCCAATAACTGCAACTTTATGGTTGTTAGGAGTAGATGTGTTTTTAACTTCAATTTTATTTTCGCGTGACCAATCAGCTACGAATCGTTCGAGTTTGCCTATGGCAATAGGATCGCCTTTAACGCCAACTACACATTTTCCCTCGCATTGTACTTCTTGTGGACAAACTCGTCCGCAGATAGCTGGTAGGGAAGAGTCTTCGGCAATAATGCTAACAGCTTTAGCAAAATCTTTATGTTTAACAGCTCCAATAAACTGTGGTATTTTGATGTTCACAGGACAGCCAGAAACGCATAGTGGTTTTTTACATTCGAGACAACGTTCTGCTTCAGAAACCGCTTCCTCAACATTGTAGCCAAAGCAAACCTCTTCAAAATTCTTGTTTCGTACTTCTGGTTCTTGTTCACGAACAGGGACGCGTGGTCTACGAACCTTCTTCTTTGTTTCGTCTTCTACAACGGCTTTATCCAGATTACAAATATGATCTTTCTCGTTCTCGCTAGCTTCTTGTCGTTTAAAAATTTTAAGTCGTCGCATTGCTTCGTCGAAGTCAACTTTATGAGCATCGAACTCAGGACCATCAACACAGGTGAATTTTACTGTTCCATCAACAGTTACTCGACAAGCACCACACATTCCAGTGCCATCGATCATCAATGTATTTAAACTAGCAATTGTGTGAATTCCAAGTTTCTTAGTGCTTTCAGCAACAAACTTCATCATAACCATTGGGCCAATGGTTACAACCATATCATAATGGTTTCCTTCAGAAACCAGTTTTTCTAAAAGATTTGTTACATTTCCATGAAATCCGTAAGATCCATCATCTGTTGAAATGTAAAGATTGTTTGTGATGGGCTTAAAATCTTCTTCTAGAATTATTAACTCTTTTGAACGGGCACCAATAATTACATCGGCTTTGTGTCCTTTATTAAACAACCATTTTGCTTGAGGATAAACGGGAGCCGCCCCAACACCACCGGCAATGAAAAGAATTTTTTTATTTGCTAGTTCTTGGCTAGGGATGTGAATAAACTCACTTTCCATTCCCAACGGTCCAACAAAATGCTTAATTGAATCACCTTCGTTTAGTTTTACTAGTTTACGGGTTGAGTATCCAATTGCCTGAATAACAATTGATACAGAACCTTCTTTGGCATCGTAATCGCTTATAGTGAGCGGTATTCGTTCGCTTTTATTGTCAGTAATAACAATTACAAATTGTCCGGGTTTTGCTGCTTTTGCAACTGAAGGTGCTTTAACCTTCATTGAGTAGATACTAGGAGCT
>Ga0209098_1000321_pt1 | contig 54119 bp, 56 predicted proteins | sample AD_JPNHW1_MetaG_FD_184429 | JGI IMG/M metagenome (GOLD analysis project Ga0209098, IMG submission 184429) | Active sludge microbial communities of municipal wastewater-treating anaerobic digesters from Japan - AD_JPNHW1_MetaG (SPAdes) (version 2) | ecosystem: Engineered > Bioreactor > Anaerobic...
CCCGACCCGTTTGTTGCGGGTGTGTTCGAACTTCAGGTAGTTCACCAGGTTAAAGACCGAACGATCGTTGAAGACCAGTTTATCCACTTCGCCGGCATCGGTGATGATCACGGGAACCTGGTTTTCATCGTAACCGGTACTCCGGTATCCGACGAAAACATCAATCTTCCCTTCGGAAAACAGCCTCGCAGCGATATCCTGTATTTGCTTTGTGTAGTCCATTATCTGTTGAAGTTTTCTTTTTTATTCAAATGAAGGGGACCGAGTTTCCGGATATCCTGCGTCACTTTTTCTACCACTTTGGCGAATTTGGGACCTTCGGCGGCAGAAACCCAGGAAAACTGGATGCGATCTTCGTGATATCCGACAAAATTCAATAACTTCTTGGTTACCAGAAATCTCCTGCGAGCAAAATAATTGCCTGTGATGTAATGACAATCACCCGGATGACAACCCGAAACCAATACTCCGTCGGCCGATGTCTGTAACGATTTGATCAGGAACCACGGATCAACCCTGGAAGAACAGGGGACACGGATGATCCGGATGTTGGGAGGATACTGAATGCGGGATGTCCCGGTAAGGTCGGAACCGGCATAAGAACACCAGTTGCAGAGGATACCGATGATGACCGGCTGCCAGTCGGCAGGAGCCTCCAGCTGAGGCTTTTCGATGCTGACGATCTTATTTTTTACTTCTGAATCCATTAGATTGAAACTATCTCATTAATGATCTGTGAATCTGTGAACCCGGCAAGTGAAATGGCCATGCTGCGACAAACGGCAGCGCAGGAGCCGCAACCCTGGCAGACTCCTTCGTTGATCTTTGCCACGATACGCATCTCTTTCGATCCGCGGGCCACCGGAATCTCTTCGGCGGTAATAGCCTGATACGGACAAACTTTGATACAATTCTGGCATCCGGAACAATTATCAGTGTTGACCGTTGAGATCATCGGGTCTTTCTGCATCGTATCTCCCGAGAACAATCCGCAAACCTTAGCTGCACAAGCAGATGCCTGAGAGACAGTATCGGGGATATCTTTGGGGGCCTGGGTACAACCGGCCAGGAAAATACCGGCTTTGGCTGTTTCGACCGGTCTCAGCTTGGGATGGGCTTCCGACATGTAACCATATTTGTCGTAAGATACCCCCAGCAACCGTGCCAGGTCGGGATTATCCTTGTTGGGGATGATAGCCGTGGCCAGTACGACGAGGTCAGCTTCCACTTCAACTACCTGGCCGAGTTGTCCGTCTTCCCCGCGAACGATCAGTTTATCATCTTTCCGGTATATCTTTGAAACACGCCCGCGCAGATAAGTGGCGCCGGTCTCAACCTGAGCCCGCTTGACGAACTCTTCGTATCCTTTTCCGGCAGCACGGATATCCATGTAAAAGATGTAGGCATGGGAATCGTGTACTTTGTGGTGAAGCAGGATGGCATGCTTGGCTGTATACATGCAGCAGATCTTCGAACAATACTCAATGCCTTTGGCTTCATCGCGCGAACCGATACATTTGATGAACACAACCGTTTTCGGCACTTTGCCATCGGAAGGTCTGACGGGAACCCCGCCGGTCGGACCGTTGGCCGAAACCATCCGTTCGAATTCAAGCGAAGTGATGATGTCTTTGAAACGGCCTACGCCATATTCTTCATATGGTTTGGGATCCCAGAGATCATACCCGGTAGCGACCACCACTGCGCCGATCTCCCGTTCAATGATCTCATCCTTCATGGTATAATCGATAGCTCCTTTTTCGCATACCTTTGCGCAAATCCCGCATTTCCCTTTCAACAGCATGTTGCAGTGGTTTGCATCAATGACCGGTTTGTTGGGGACAGCCTGGGGGAACGGAGTATAGATGGCTTTCCGTTTATCAATTCCCATGTTGTATTCATTGGGAACCTTTACCGGGCATTTTTGCTGGCAGGCGCCGCAACCGGTACAGGTCGAGAAATTGACGTAGGATGCTTTCTTTTTGATCTTGACTTTGTAATTCCCCACGAATCCGTCGAGTTCCATCACTTCCGAATAAGGGATCAGCTCAATGTACGGATGTGAGGCCACATCGACCATTTTCGGGGTCAGGATGCATTGAGAGCAGTCGAGTGTCGGGAAAGTCTCATCCAGCTGAGCCATACGGCCGCCGATGGACGGGCTTTTCTCAACCAGAACGACCGGGATTTTTGCATCGGCGATATCAAGGGCTGCCTGTATCCCGGCGATGCCTCCGCCAATGACAAGGGCGCGTTTGGTAACGGGGACCGAGATGGCATGCAACTGTTCGTTGGCAATGGATTTTGCAACCGCCATGCGGATCAGGTCGGCCGCTTTTTCCGTGGCCGACTTTTTATCTTTTTGATGGACCCAGGAAGAATGTTCGCGGATATTGGCTATCTCCAGCAGGTAAGGGTTCAATCCTGCTTCGGCGACCGCTCTTCGGAAGGTTTTCTCATGCATACGGGGCGAGCAGGCTGCCACCACGACCGAGGTTAGCCGGTTCTGTACAATGGCATCCTTGATGATCTGCTGGCCCGGATCCGAGCACATGTATTTGTAATGGACCGCGAATTTTACATCCTTGATCTTCTTCGACTCTTCAACAACTGCGGGAACGTCGACGAAATCGGCGATGTTAGCACCGCAAAAACAGACGAAAACACCAACTCTTGCCATTAGTTATCCTCGCTTTCTGCTTCGACAGCTTTTTTAGGTTTAGTAACTTTTTCAGCGGGTTCCTCCGTTTCTCCGATACGCGCAAGCGCCGGTTCAATCGGGACGATATGTTTGCCCGGCAGGAGGTCAGATACCGGGTAACCGAAGGCAAGTGCCATCAGTTGTGTGAAGTAAAACACAGGGATGTTGTATTTCACTCCCTGGAGTTTTTCAATGTCGGGTTGACGCATGTCGAGGTTCGACTGGCATAAAGGGCAGGCAACCACCATCGCGTGTGCACCTGCTTCTTTGGCCATTTCCAGAATTTTCCCGCTCAGATTAAGTACCACTTCCGGGGTTGATATGGCAAAAGAGGCTCCGCAACATTCAGTTTTATAATCAAAGTCAACGGCGGTAGCCCCCAGCGCTTCCACCAGCCGGTCCATGGACATGGGGTATTCGGGCGAATCGAACTGTGTGACCGCTTTGGGGCGGGTAAGCAGGCATCCGTAATAACAGGCCACTTTCAGTCCGGTGAGGGGATATTTTACCAGCGATTTGATCTTTTCCAGTCCTACCTCTTCATAGCAAAACTGCAGCATGGATTTCACCTCGACAGTGCCCTTAAAAGTGCCTTCTTCAACGATCGAGCTTAATTTTTGGGCCAGTTCAGGATGCGCTTCCAGTTCGTATTTGGCGGTTTTCATCCTTGAGTAACAGGAAGCGCAGGGAATCCCCATGGTTTTGTTGTCCATCTTTTCGGCCAGGATAAGATTCCGCATCGGGAGGGCCATGGCGAGGTTATCCGTCATAGCATGGGCTGAAGTAGCGCCGCAACAATTCCAGTCGGGGATCTCTTCCAGTTCCACTTCCAGGGTCTTCATCACCTTTCTCAGGGTATGATCGAACTCTTCGCTGGTACCATGGGCGGAACACCCAGGAAAATAAGTCAGTTTTTTCATGAAAAAGCAGGTTTATTTACTTTTCTCGAGTTTTTCAGCAATATCGTACATCTTCTTGATAGCTTTTGCGCTCTTGACGCCAGGTCCGGGGAAGAGTTTAATCTTTCCCTTTAACAAAGCTTTGGGGGCCAGCTGCATATTCTGGAAGAGATTCCGGGTGCGGATATTGAATTCTGCCATCAGGCGAAGTTCATAGTTGCGGCCGTACAACCGCACCATGTTGTTGAAGATTTCGTGGAAATGGCGGATATCTTTCACGCGTTTTGATCCCGGTTTTACGTGCTCTTCGATGGCCATGTGCCGCAATGTCTCCATGACCTTCGGGATATCGATCTCACGCGGGCAACGGCCTGCGCAAGCAGAGCAGGTCAGGCAGTACCAGCTTGAGTTGGCTGCAAGGATAGCCTCTTTCCGGCCGATCTTGATCAACTGCATGATCTCCCGCGGGGGGAAATCCATGTAACCGGCAACAGGGCAGGTCCCGACACATTTTCCGCATTGGTAGCAGTTAAGGACATTTTGCCCACTCCTTTTGTTGACCACTTCAAGCAGGGGATTTTTTTGGTCTTGTCCGAGTGTTATCATATCGTATGAGAAACTTGATAAAGTTTTGCTGTGAAATATTTAACAACACAAATTTAAAAAAAGTTTTGGTAGTAAACAGCAAAAAAACGGAATAAATATTGATTTGCTGTTGTTTAAATTTGGTTAGTCGATTACTTGAATCCGCAGGATAAAAAAAACCGCTTCATTCGAAGCGGTTTTTTTAGGTTATTCACGTAATTATTGCAGCGTAAACCGTATAGGTAGGTTGAACTGTACACGAACGGGGACGCCACGTTGTTTACCGGGGACCCATTTCGGCATACCCCGTACAACCCTGACGGCTTCTTCGTCGCATCCTCCACCGATACCACGGAGTACGCGTACATCGGTGATAGATCCGTCGACTTCAACCACGAACGTGACGAACACTCTTCCCTGGATACCAAGTTCCTTGGCTTCTTCCGGATACCTGATATTTTCTTTCAGGTATTTCATACGGCCTTCTTCGCCCCCGGGATAACCAGGTTGTTCTTCAACCACGGTGAAAATTTCGGCTTCGACTTTCTGTTCAATTACTTGTGGTTTTTCATCCTTTATCTCGATTTCGACATCTTCGGTAGGAACTTCCGTATTTCCTTTAGCGGAAAGGTCATCCTGCGTCATGAGGCCGGTTTCGATATTGGTATCTTCAACCACAACAGGTGCTGTAAATTTCACTTTTTCCACGATTGCATCGGGTGGTGGAGGAGGGGGAGGAGGAGGAGGTAATTCTTCCTTCATCACCTTCATCATTTCCACCGATACAGTTTTTTCCTTCTCCCTGATCAGACGTGTTTTATTAATATAGGCGCTGATCAGAGGGTAGGCAACAACACCAGCTAGAATGAGTAGCCCGATGATCATGGAGATTGTAACATATTTCCGGTATTTTTTACGCAGGAAATATGAGCCGTAATCCTTGTTTCTCTTTTCAAAAACAAGATCTTCAAGGGTTTCGGGATATTCTTTTTCCATTGCCATACACAATCTTTTTAATCCGTTTCAATCATTGCCACTCATTTGGGAGCGACTTTCAGCATATTCAGTTCGATATCCGAAGGATCGACAACAGCGTAGCTGGCAATATTGCAGATAGCCATTTCATCAATAGCGTTCACAATATCTTTGTACTTGGCTTTACTGTCGGCCTTAATCAGTACGATCGGGCCCTTTTTGTCGTCCTTTTTCATGTTCTTGATCTCTTCATCAGCGATACTATCGGCCACGACCATTTTTCCGGTCAACCTTTTATCGCGGTATTCATAAATTTTGGTGAAAAGGTCACGATTTTTATCGAGCAATATTTTCCGAATGCCATCTTTGCTGAAGTTTGTTTTGATCAGCTGAGGCAACGGTTTACTGGGATCAGCCATGCCATGGTAGTAATACACCTGGTGATCGGCGGTAAGGAGGATGCTAAACGTCCTTTCGGCAGAGATCTTGGGTGCATTCTTGGTATCAGATGAATTGTCCTTTTCCGGCATCGTGATCACCATGACTTTTGCTTTACTGAAGGCAGTGGTAAGCATGAAGAAAGTTACCAGAAGGCACATCAGGTCAACCATAGGGGTCATATCGACCCTGGCGCTGAACTTCTTGACTTTCCGCTTTCCGCCTTTTTTCCCTTTTTCGTCACTAATTATTTCGGCCATGTTTTCTTCTTTTAAGGTGAACTCCTTTTATTGTGCCGGAGGCAAATCATTTAGTTTTACTTCCTGCTTTAGGAGATTTGTAACGAGATTGAATTTATTCACCCCGTTTTCCTGCAAAAGGTCCATGACTTTCTTAACTTTAGTATAATCCGTTTCGGCATCTGCTTTGATAGCTACCTCGGCAGAGATATTCGTTAAACGGGCTGACCGGATCCACCAGGCGAGCTGGTTGTCGGTTGAATCCATTGGAATACCACTCTGCAGACGATCTTTTTCTTTGCTATCGTTAGAATTAATCCAGGTTTGTAAATCCTTAATAGGCATACCGAACGAGGCCATGTTTTCGAACTTTTTAATATCCTTCGGTGTGAAGGTGATTTTGTATTGTTCGCCCATCTTTTTCAGCAGATCAACACGGAAGTGTCTGGAAGTATCTTTCCCATTGTCAATATTGAAAAACACTTTCCCGTCTTTTGCCACATAGATGGTCATGATATCGTTATCGGGTGCCTGTTTTTCGGAAACTGAAACCGGAGTTTCAATCACCGCAGGTTCCTGGGGACGAAACGTACTTGTTAAAATAAAGAAAGTCAACAGCAAGGTAAACAGGTCCACCATAGGCGTCATGTCTACGTGTGGGGATCTTGCCGGTTGTTTAATCTTAGGCATATCTTTATCCTTTTAAATGATGAATACCAGTACGTTTTACCTTCTTGCCATCAACTGCTTATTTGCTAGCAGCAGCGAACGACTGAACAAGGCTGAATCCTGCTTCATCAATTTTATAGGTAAAGCCGTCGACCTGTGTTGAATAGAAGTTATAGAAAATGATGGCAAGTAATGAACCGGCGATACCGAAAGCGGTGTTGATCAGAGCTTCCGAAATACCAGTGGAAAGTGCCAATGCGTCAGGAGCGCCAGCTTGTGCCAAAGCGCCAAATGCGCGGATCATCCCTAATACGGTTCCAAGCAGACCGCACAACACAGAGATGGAAGCAATGGTGGAAAGAATAACAAGGTTCCGGGATAGCATCGGGAGTTCAAGAGCCGTAGCTTCTTCAAACTCTTTCTGCAGTGAAAGGATCTTCTGGTCTTTTTCCAGTTTGGCGTCAGCCTGTAATGCTCTGTAACGGAGTAAACCGGCTTTCATAACATTGGCCAGTGAACCTCTTTGTTTATCGCATGATGTGATAGCGTCTTCAATCTTATCGTTATCCAAAAGGGTTTGCAGATTCTTAACAAAAACATTGAGTCTGCCTCTGCCTTTAGCACGGGTAAGAGAAATAGCTCTTTCGATAACGAAAATGATCAGCGTCAGGTTGATGGTCATCAGAAGAGGTACGATGAAACCACCTTTGTAGATCATTGCCAGATAATTACCGGGCAGTGGAGCTCCTGCAGGGTTACCTCCCTGGAAGTTGATCGGTGCTCCCATCACATATTTATAGATCAACCAGGAGACGATCAAAGAAACGATCATAACTCCCAGGGTAAACGATGATCTCAAAGCGCTACCTAACGTCTGTCCGCCTTTGTTGCTTGTTTTGCTCATTGTAAAAAGGGTTTTTGGTTATTAATCGGTTGATTTACTTTACAATTAAAATGAGAACTACAAAAGTACTAAAATTATTGTTATTTTTTGGCTACTTAATGTTCTTTTTCAGGATATCGACAACCTGTTTTGCTTTAATAGCACTATCATCCGTTGGATCAATAGCCAGGATCCTTTCGCCGTATTCGATCGATTTTAAGCCATCCTCCTTCATTTTCTTTTCATTAAACAGTTGATAATAATGGAAGGTGAGATAATACAAGGCTTCAATGCGTTCTTTCTGATATTTTACCGAATCTTCGGCTGTGAGTTGCAGAATGGCCTCATATACGGGCTTCGCGGTTCCGAGAATACTTTCCGGGTCAAGTTTCGAAGCTGCCCGGGCATGCCATATAAATCCCTGAACATAAGTTGGTTGCTGCTGATTAAAGATAGCCAGCATGCTGTCGGCCATTTTAAAATCCTGGAGGTTGTAATAGGTCTTGCCGAGATTGTAATAATCCATCGCCGTCGCTTTTCCCAGTGTGATCTTCATCTGATAAAGATCTGCTGCCTGGTTGTAAGACTTGCTTCTGTTAAGACAAAGCGCTGCTTCTGAGATCAGATCGGATTTGGATGTATCCATGTTGTACGATTTCATCAACATCACGGCAGCCAGTGAGTCTGATTTCAGTTTGTAAAGGATCCTCCCATAGTAAGCAAAGTCCTGGGCGCGCTGCTTGTCAACCGGAGCAGTCGCCAGAAATTTTTCGATGGCTTTCAGACCATTATCATAGTCACTGGTTTCATAATAGGAGTAAGCCAGGGCACGCTGCAAATCGATGTTGCTGGCATCAGTAGCCAGAACCGTCTGTACCTCACTGATGGCTTCTTTGTAATCCTGCAGTTCGATCAGCGTGTTGATGTACTGCAAACGTGAACCGATATTTCCGGCCGAGAGTTCCAGGAATTTTTTGAAGTTCTTTTTTGCATCCTCGTTCCGGTTAGCTTTGGAAAGAAGGAAGCCGAGTTCTTTATAGGCCGGGGCAAAATTGGAATCGATAGCTACCACCTCCTGATAATAGTTGAGCGCCATCTGATACTGGCGTGCTTTCATCCATAACTGACCGATCCTCAGTTTGGCAGTGGGCGACTGGGGATTCAGGGCTGACGCCATGTTGTAGTTGGAAATGGCGTTTGATCCGTCATTCAGAAAACCAATATAAGCATCGCCCTTGACGATATATTGCTCAAAGTTCTTGGAATCAAGTTTTTCAGCCTTGCGAAGATTGGAGAATATCTGGGCCGTATCAGCGGTTTTTGATTTTACATAGGCATCTGCTATTTTAATGTACACCACCGCTTGTTCTTCCGGGGACATCTCAATATTTTTATTCTGACGGGAAGGAAGGAGGGGCGTCACTTTGTCAAGGTATGACTGAGCGCCTGCTTTATCTTTTTTCATCAAGGATATTTCTGCTAATCCGACAAAGTTCAGGGGGTTGTTGGGGGCGACCTGGATCCCTTTATTGAAAAGCATACTGGCCGAATCGGTCATTTCCTTGAAAGAAACAATGGTCGAATCAGAGAAATATTTCTTCAGATAATTATCGCCATAGTAAAACCAAACATCTCCGTTATTTGGCATCGTCTGAACCAGGGCTTTAAACTGCTTTTCGGCAGCCTGGTACTGTTCACTACGTGTCAGACTGATGGCAGATTTTAAATCCTGGGCAGAAAGGTTCAACCCTGAAACAAACAGGAAACACCCGATCAGTAGTCCCGCTTTCTTTGCATGTTTTATCATTTCTCTTATCTCCTCTGTATGATTAGTGTTTGATTTGAACTATTCTGACAGGCATGGTAGCCGGAACAAGACCCGAATGAAGCAGGATCAACTGGCCCTTTTCGCCGGCGATAAAGGCTGAAAGCCCGTAACCAAGACCGGTATAATACTGACGGTTGATGCAATAAACCTCCCGGGTAAAAGGATAATCCCCCTGGGCAATATAGGCCTGGTACGGCTGGTAGAAAGTAGCCGACGGAAAGTTATTCCCTTCGTTGCTCACGCCAACTACGGTGATCTTTTTCAGGAAGTTATTGGAAACCGAATCCTCGCGATCGCTTATCCAGTTGACGCTGACGATCCCGATTGCATTTTTATTCCGTTCCACAGAGTTGATGACATCGTTGTTACCATTCTGTGCAAAGCAATTATCGGGAAGTTTATCGAGTTTGAATTTTTCTTTGAAATACCTGGGGTTACTTGATTTATAACTGTCAAATAACACTTTGATGTCGCCCAGTTTCGATTTGGGATCAATCTGATTCCAGTTCGTGATCTTACCGGTAAAAATATCGCGGATTGTTTCAAAATAAAGATTCGAGTCGGGGTTTTCACGGTTCACGATCAACGCCACGGCATCGTATGCAATCCGGGTTGTTTTGGGGATGATCTGCTGCCCTTTCAGGAAATTTTCTTCCGAAGCAGTCAGTTTACGGTTGGTGATGATCACCGGGAAGGAATCCTTCAGGAATCCGTTCAGGATATCCACCTCGTTGGAATAAAAAGTATCCAGCTTGGCATAGGTGTAGAGCGATTCGAAAGCATAAATCTGTGCGTCCATGAGCAGACGGTACGATTCATCGATCCCCACCTTGATTTTCCCGGTGGTCGGAGTATCGACCTCCTTCATGGGATCTGTTCTGCCGCAGCCACTCAAAAGGACAGTAACTGACAATAAAACAACAGAAAGCCATCTCGTTAATTCTCTTTTCCTGGGCATATTAATGTTTAATAAACGGAATTATCTGATACAGAACACAAATATAAGCAGATTTATTTTCCCTTTGTCAAGTTTTCAGAAGGGTTTTTAATCTTCTTCTTCATTTGTGCGATCCTTGGTCAGGATACGTACCAGTCGATAAGCACCGTAAAGAAAGAGAAAAATGGCAAAAATGACTTTCAGCTCTTTTTGCATAAAGCTGAACCGGGAGCTAACCAGCACAAAAACCCCCAGGAAGAAATAGAGAGTGACAACGGCTATTGCGAAGTATTTATAAACTCTTTTCATTAGTGAGGTAATTGAACCTGCCAGTAAGGAAGTTCGGTTTGAGAATCCCGTTGTTCCCAGAAAGCGGGGGTTACTTCTTTTCCGTCTTGCCGGTGAAGGCGATGCCCGTATACGGCAATGACCGGATTAAACAGCACATCGGTCACCCCGATCACCCAGGTCTCGAGAGGAGTGCCGTCTTTGGCTTTTTCTCTCTCTGCTTTCACTTCATAGCCATTCAGGGTGAGCAATTCCCGGAGGAAATCTTTCCGTGCTTCGGAAATCCCGGCTCCTGCAACCGAACAACGGATCCCTTCGATTTCCGTTACCTGGTGTTTCCCTTTTAATGTTACCATAATCAGGTTACTTTTCGATTAATAGATACCAATACTCAGTTGACGGATCATTTCATACAGCGGGCTGGCGAATCCGATGATGGCAATGCCAGCCAGGCAGATCACCAGTCCCAGACGGGAATAACCGTCGCTTTTGAAATAGGGGATCGGCTGATCGCTTTTGTTCAGAAACATGGCTTTCACCACCAGCAAATAGTAATAAAGTGAGATGATCGTATTCAGAACGGCGATTAAAACCAGGATGAATAATCCCTGACTGGCTGCGGCGGTGAACAGGAAGAATTTTCCGAAGAACCCTGCCACGGGTGGGATACCGGCCAATGAGAAGAGAGCCAGCATCATGGTGAGGCTGAGGTTAGGATTGGTCCGGTAAAGACCGTCGTAGTCGCTGATATTTTCTTTCCCGGTGCGGTTGGAGATAATGGAAACAACACCAAAAGCGGCCAGGTTGGAAAAAATGTAGATCATGACGAAATAGATCATCGTGGTCATCCCCAACTGACTTTGCCCGATAATCCCGAGGAGGATAAAACCAGCCTGCGAGATGGAGCTGAATGCCAGGAATCGTTTCAGGTTCTGCTGACGCATCGCAAACAAGTTACCAAGAGTCATGGTGATGATGGCGATGATATAAATCACATCGCGCCACAACAAGGCCATCTTGGCGAACACGGTATAAAGAAGGATCGTAAAGATGAAGACTGCAGCGCCTTTAGAGATGACGGAGAGATAAGAAGAAACATTCACCGGAGCTCCTTCGTACACATCGGCTGTCCATAAGTGGAACGGAACCAGGGAGATCTTGAAAGCCATTCCGGCAAAGAAGAAGATGAACGCCAGCACCTGGAGAGGAGTTCCGGTGATGGCAGCGCCTACTTCTTCGAAATAAAGCGTTCCGAGAGTTCCATAGATCATGGAGAGCCCGTAGAGCAGGATTCCGGAAGAGAGAGCCGAAATAAAGAGGAACTTCACCCCGGCTTCCGCTGATTTTTCCTTAAACCGTTCGTATGCTGCCAGTGCGGCAATAGGCAGGGAAGCCAATTCGAGCCCGAGGTAGAACATCATGAAATGTCCTGATGAGATCATGTATTGCATCCCGATCAGGGTGGAGATGATCAGAATGAAAAACTCGCTGACTTTCTCACTGTTTTCCGGCTTTTTCAGCCAATCGACCGATTGTATCAGCACGATCAGCGCTCCGACATTCAGAATATTCTTCATTAATTCGGTGAGCGGGGATGTGGCGTACATCCCTCCGAACAAGGATCCTGTCGGTCCGGGAATAAAGCCGATGACCGTCACGGCTGCAAAAAGCAGGATAGCGGGAAGAATGATCCGCTGTTTACGGCCGACGGGTAAAATTATCTCTACCACCAGAAGGATTACTGCGATCAGTACCAGCAGTAACTCATGTCTCATGATCAGCATAGTAGTGTTTTTTTGCTAATATTAATTTATTGGTCCGGCCATCATCAGTTTCTGAATGATCGGGCCAAGTCCGTTATTGATCATTTCTGATAACCACAAGGGTGCCAGACCGATAGCCGTGATGGCGACGATCAAAACGCCGGTGCTTAATCTTTCATGCCATTTTGCGTCAGTAAGAAGCTCATATTCAGGCTTTTTAATCTTTCCTAGCAGCAGGATGCCAATCACGCGGAGGATGTACACAGCGGTCACGACAATAGAGGCGCATGCGATAATGGTGAGGATTCTGTGGAAGGTATCCGGATGTTGGAAAGCACCGACGAAGATGGTCATTTCTGCAACGAAACCGCTGAATCCCGGAAGTCCGAGGGAAGCGAGACCGGCGATCACGTAAGCCACGGCCAGGAACGGCAGCACTTTCATCAATCCGCCCATTTCGTTGATATAGCGGGTGTGGGTTCTGCCATAGATCATCCCGATCAGGGCAAAGAAGAGGGCTGTCATGAGGCCGTGGGAGATCATCTGCATCACGGCTCCGTTCATGGCTGTCTGGTTGAACATCAGAATCGCGAACAGCACCATTCCGCAATGGCTCACAGAAGAGTAGGCGTTGATGTATTTAAGGTCTTTCTGCCAGAGGGCGCCAAAGGCTCCGTAAATGACGCTGATGGTAGTCAGGATCAGAAAAATCCAGGCCATTTCATGGGCAGCTGCGGGAAGAAGGAACACGGCTACTCTGAAACAGCCATATCCTCCAAGTTTCATCAGTACGCCGGCGTGAAGCATAGAAACGGCGGTAGGTGCAGAAGCATGGCCGTCGGGTGACCAGGTATGGAATGGGAAAAGAGCGCCCAGTACTCCAAACCCGACAAAGAGCATAGGGAAGAAGAGCCGCTGTGCCTCGATGGGGATGTTGGCTTTGGCCACTTCCAGTAATTCAAACGTAAAAGGTCCGCCGGCCGGGTTAGAGTTGAAATACAACCCCAGTAATCCGGGGATGATGAGGGCAGAACCGCCCATCAGCATCAACGTCAGCTTCATGGCTGAATATTCTCTCGGACCGCTGCCCCAGATACCGATCAGGAGGTACATCGGGATCACCGCCAGTTCGTAGAAAAGGAACATGGTGAACAGGTCGGTGGAAATGAAGAAACCGAATACACCGCTGACGAGAAGAATCAGGGAAGTAAAGAATTCCTTGGGCAGGTCATCGAGTTCCCAGGAAGCGAAAATCCCGGCGAAGATCACGATCGAAGTCAACCCGATCATGGCAACGGAGATGCCATCGACTCCCAGGCTGAAATGAATGTTCAGGCTCTCGTACCATATCCAGTTCGAGGTGAACAGCATTTCGGCTGTATTCCCGGCAGCCCGTTCGGCCAGGAACAAGAAGATCAGAACTCCGGCGGTAACCAGTTGCAGTCCCATGCCAACGGCCGAGATCACCCGGGTCTGTTTCTGTTCCTTCGAAAGAAGGATCCCAACGATGGTAAGTATCGGGATGATAATAAATAGAAGCAGGATATTCATTCTTTCAACGGTTTAATTGGTCCATAAATAGATGAAGATCAACGCCAGCAGGATCACGCTGGAAACAAAGGTGAGGGCATATTGCTGAAGTTGCCCTGACTGGAATCCTTTGATCCGGTTGGATGTTTGATTCGTCACATAAGAGAGGCCGTTCATAGCGCCGTCGACAATATGGCGGTCGAACCATGCAACGGGCCTGGAGATATAGTTGAAGATGATCTTCTTGGTGACAAAAAGATAGACCTCATCAATATAGAATTTGTGATAAGCGGCAGTATAGAATCCCCTGAACCATTTAGCGACTTTGTCAGGCCAGGTTGTTACTTTGAGGTACATCAGGGTTGCTATTCCGATACCGATAAGGGCAACCAGCACAGCGGGGACGGCGACCTGCCATTCCAGGTGACTTTCAAACGGTATGCGGTCGGTGGAAATGAAATCGGAAAAGGGGATGAATCCTGCTGCAGCGGCGCCGATGGCCAGTAACATTAACGGGATGGTCATCACCTTCGGGGATTCGTGCGGAGTATGTTCGTACTGGGTATCTTTTCCCCAGAAGATGTTGTAATAAAGGCGGAACATGTAGAAAGCGGTAAGTCCGGATACCAGGATCATGATGATGTAGATGACCGGATTTCCATGCATGGCAGCCGCCAGGATTTCATCTTTGCTGAAGAATCCTGCCAGAGGGGGCACCCCTGCAATAGCGAGGCAGGCGATCAGGAAGGTTGCGTGGGTAATAGGTAACCTTTTGTGCAGGCGTCCCATGTCGTACATGAAGTTACTGTGTACGGCATGAATGATGGCGCCGGCACCGAGGAAGAGGAGGGATTTGAAGAAGGCATGGGTAAAGAGATGGAACATGGAAGCCATGTATCCCAATCCTTCGTGTCCGCCAAAACCGGATACCCCGAGAGCCGTCATCATCATACCGATCTGCGACATGGTGGAATAGGCCAGCACCCGTTTGATATCGAACTGTGTACAGGCTATGACGGCCGCAAACAACGATGTGAAGGCGCCCACCCAGGCGACTACCGTAAGGGATATCGGTTCAGCTGTGAAGATGGGGAACATACGTGCTACCAGGAAAACACCGGCGACCACCATGGTAGCAGCATGGATCAACGCCGACACAGGCGTCGGACCTTCCATGGCATCGGGCAACCAGATATGTAGTGGGAACATGGCCGATTTACCGGCGCCGCCTATGAATACGAAGATCATAGCCCAGGTCATGACCGACAAACCCAGGAAAGTAGCGGCTGGTGGCGTTCCGATAGCCGGTCCGGTCGGGCTGGTCAGGGTGATGAAATCAAATGTCCCCGTGAAGACCGACAGCAGCAGGATCCCGATCAGGAATCCCAGGTCGGCAAAACGGGTGACAATGAATGCTTTTTTGGAAGCGGCCACTGCGGTATCCCTCTCGTAGTAGAATCCGATCAGGAGGTAGGAAGAAACGCCCACCAATTCCCAGAAAATGTACATCTGGAAGATGTTGGTCGCCACCACCAGTCCAAGCATCGAAAAGCTGAACAGGGAGAGGAAGGAGAAAAACCGATGGTATCCCCTCTCTCCTTTCATATATCCGATGGAGTATACATGGACCATAAAGGAGACGGTAGTAATGACCAGCAGCATCATGACCGAGATGGGGTCAAGCAGAACACCCATATCGATGTGCAGCTTCTCGCTGAATCTCAGCCATACGGAATTGTATCCGATGATTTGCTGAAAGGCATCTCCCGACCTTCCGACCACGAAGAAATACTTCCAGGCGGTATACCAGGAGAGCAGGAAAGAGATGCCGAGGCCGGAGGTTCCGACGATGCCGGAAACGATGGGTTTGAACTTATGCCCGACAAGCCCGATGAGTACGAACAAAATCAGCGGGATCAGCAGGATCCAGACGGTGTAAGTGAAATCGAACATATGCCTAGTTTACTGTTAACACTGTTAATATTTCATCTCATTGATCTTCTCCACATCAATATTTTTCATGCGCCGGTAGATATTCAGGATGATGGCGATGGCGATGGAAGCTTCGGCAGCAGCCACGGCAATGATAAAGATGGTGAAGAACATCCCTTCCAATTGGCCGGGATAGAGAATTCGGTTGAATGCCACGAAGTTGATGCCCACAGAATTCAGGATCAACTCAGTGGACATCAGCATGGTGATCAGGTTCTTCCTGACCAGGAAGCCGAAAATCCCCACGAAGAACATGATGGTGGAAACGACCAGAAACCATGTGATTGGAATACCTTCGAACATAGGACTATTTAATTAGATTGATCTTCTTGTTTCTTTGCCAAAACGATAGCTCCGATCATGACGGCCAGCAGCAGGATACTGATTACTTCAAACGGAAGGGCGTATCCATATTTTCCGGTGTTCAGCAAATTTTCACCGATCGTCCTGACTTCCGTGCGTTCAATGTTCGTGGAGGTAGCCTGAAAATTCGTCTGCAGGATGACCACCAGGGTCATCACCGCTCCGAAAGCAGATACCACTCCGGCATAAAGCGCTTTTTTCCAACCCGGGGACGGAAGTCGGTCACCGATATGGCTGGTGAGCAGAATCGAGAAAATGATCAGAACTACGATACCTCCTGCGTACAACGCAAGTTGAATGGCAGCCATGAAGTTGTACCTGAGCAGGAAATAAAGCCCTGCGGTCGATACCAGGACAAACAACAAGTAGGTTGCTGCCCGCAGGATCTTCCGGCTGGTCACCGTCAATATGGAACAAACGATGATGATGGCCGAGAAGAAAAAGAACATGAATTGATTGCTCGTCATTCTTCAATACCTTTAATAATAGTTGAACCTGGTTTATTCAGAATTTTTGTCAGTTTAGCCCTGTCGTATACGGCTTGTTCAAATTCCTGTCCGAAAACAAGCGCATTGGAGGGACAGTTCTTGATGCAGAGGCCGCAGAAGGTGCACATCGACAGGTGATAGATATGCTTGTCGATAACTCTCACCTTTTTCCCATCAGGGGCATCGATCCGCTTGGAGATTACCTCTATGGATCCGTTCGGGCAGTTGACCATGCAAATACCGCAACCCGTGCAACGATGTTCATTGTGTTCGTTGTGCGGCATGATCACTTCTCCTTTGTACCGGTCGTACATCTTGAGTTTCTTCCGGTTTTCGGGATACTGTTGGGTGACAATGGCTTTCGGGCTGAAGAAGTATTTTCCCGTGACACTCATCCCAACCAGCAACGATTTAACGCCGCTGAACAAGTCGGTAAAATATTTTGTGAAGTTGCTCATAGTCTGTTAAAAATGCCAACCCATTAATACTAAAAATGACATGATGAGGATATTGACCAGGTTGATGGGGAGCAAGTATTTCCACTCCAGGGTCAGCAACTGGTCAATTCTCAGGCGCGGGAAGGTCCATTTGAACCACATGATCACCCAGATCACGAAGAATGTCTTTCCGATGAACCAGATGAAAGGCGGAATAAAGTCCATGACGTGGTTGAATCCCTCCAGCCCCGTGATATGAAATGGCATCCATCCGCCGAGGAACACGGTTGCCGCGATGGCAGAAGCAATGAACATGTTCATGTACTCAGCGACATAAAAGAGGCCGAATTTGATCCCCGAATATTCGGTATGGTATCCGGCGGTCAATTCCGAGTCGGCTTCTGCAAGGTCAAAGGGTCCGCGGTTGACTTCCGCCGTACTGGAGATCAGGAACAGGATGAAGGCGATGATAGCGGGAATATGTCCCCGGAAGATGAACCATCCGGCTGCTTGCAGTTCTACGATCTCGGAGAATTTCATGGTCCCGGCCAGCACGATAATCGTCATCAGGGAAAGTCCCACAGAAAGTTCGTAGCTGATGATCTGGGCTCCGGAACGCATGCCTCCTACGAGTGAATATTTGTTATTACTGGACCACCCGGCAAGCAGGTAGCCGATGACGCCCATAGCGGAAACTGCCGTTACGAAAAGGATCCCGATATCGAGATCGATCGCGTGCAGTGCCGGGCCGAAAGGAATGGCAGAGAGGGCCAGGAATGAGACGATAACGACGATGAAGGGCGCCAGGTTAAACAAAAACTTGTCGCATTGTTTGATGGGAATCAGCTCCTTCATCATCAATTTGACAAAGTCGGCGATGGTCTGGAAGAAGCCATAAAGTCCGACCCGATTGGGTCCGATACGGTTTTGCATAAAGGCGCAGACCTTTCGCTCGGCGTAGACCAGGAACAGTCCCATCACGGCGAAAAAGAGAAGGTAGCCAAGTCCGATGAGGACCCATTCAATCGTCACCGCCCACGCAGGAGCCATGGCTCCTCTCAGGAACTCGTCAACCCACTGGAAAAATGTGGTAAGATCGTAAATGTTGAATGTCATAAGAAAACGCTGTTATCTGTCAATATCAGGAATAACCAGGTCAAGGGAGCCAAAAATGGCGATCAGGTCTGCGATCTTGAAGCCGCTGGTGATTTTATTCAGGACTCCCAGGTTGCAGAATCCCGGGGAACGGAATTTCATCCGGTACGGGTTCTTATTGCCATCGCTGATGACATACACACCCAGCACTCCACGGGCTGTTTCCACACGCTCGAAATATTCGCCGGCCGGGAGTTTGATGATCGGCTTCATCTTCGCGGAATAATCGCCGGCAGGAATGTTGTCGATCAGCTGCTCAATAATGTTCATGGATTCCCGCATTTCGTGCATCCTGACCATATAACGGGCGAAGGTGTCGCCTTCGGGGATGAGGACTTCGTTAAATGTAACTTTATCGTATGCGCTGTAAGGATGATGTTTTCTTACGTCGCAGGATAATCCCGAAGCGCGTGCCGTCGGGCCCGTCACTCCCCAGTCAATCGCATCTTCTTTCGTCAGAATCCCGACATTTTTGGTACGTTGCTGGAAGATGACATTGCCGGTAAGAATGCGGTCATATTCTTTAATTTTCTTGCGGAAATACTTGATAAAGGCTTTGGTATTTTTCTGAAATTCAGGGTGAATATCCCTCATCAGTCCACCGGGGGTATAATAGCTCTGCAGCATACGGCCACCGGTTGATTGTTCGAAGATATCCAGAACCTTTTCGCGGTCGCGGAACCCGTACATGTAACAAGTAGTAGCTCCAAGGTCATTGGCAAAGGTACCGAAGAACAGCTGGTGCGAGGCGATACGGTTAAGCTCATCCATAATGGTCCGGATATACTTAACACGTTCGGGAACCTCAACTTCCAGGGCATTTTCCACGAGCAGGCAAACCGCGTGGTTATTCATGTGTGCCGAGAGATAATCCATCCGGTCGGTAAGATGGATGATCTGCGGATAAGTGTCCTTCTCGCACATCTTTTCGATACCCCGGTGGATATAACCGCAATGGGGTTGGAGGTTTTCCACGATCTCACCTTTCAGTGAAACCACCAGCCGGAGTACCCCGTGAGTCGATGGATGCTGGGGCCCGATATTAATATGGTAATCCTGCACCTCGATATCTTGCACCCGGGAATTGATTATTTCTTCCATACGTTACAGTTCAACGATATTAACCTCATCAACATAGTCTTTGCGCAAGGGGTACCCTACCCAGTCTTCGGCAAGGAAGATTCTGCGCATGTCGGGATGACCCTTGAAAAAGATCCCGAACAAGTCGAAAACTTCCATCTCATGCAGGATCGCCCCACTCCATATATCACTCAGTGTATCGAAACAGGGCTTTTCGCGGTCAGTGGTCTTCACCTTGACTTCCAGCATGTGCTTCTGTTTCGTGGATTCGAAAAGATAAACCACCCCGAGTTCCTTCCCCCAATCTACTCCGGAAAGACAAAGCAGCGAATCGAACAAAAGGTCAGGGTCGTTTTTCAGCTGAAGCGCCAGGGCATGGAGATTATCAGCCGCGACGGTAACAGCCGTGAAATCTCTGGTCTCTTCCGATTGCAATCCCGGAACGAGTCCCAGTACTTTCTCTTTAAGTTTTTCTCTGTCCATTTTATAGTATTTACTTTCTGGTCTGAAAAGAAAAAAACAGTCTGACAAAGTCAATCTGTTTTTATTTTCTTATGGAAGGGAACATGGTCGTGAGCTTGATTTTCCGTTGAAGTTGCATAATACCATATATAAAGGCTTCAGGCCGGACCGGACAACCCGGGATATAAACGTCAACCGGCACAATCCAGTCAGCTCCACGAACTACATGATAAGAATTGTAGAAAAACGGTCCTCCGGAAATGGCACAAGCGCCCATGGCAATAACATATTTTGGTTCAGCCATTTCGTCATAAAGACGTTTCATAACCGGAGCCATCTTGTTCACGACGGTGCCGGCTATGATAAGGACGTCGGCCTGACGGGGGCTGGCCCTGAAAACTTCGATCCCGAACCGGGCAAAATCATGCCGGGCAGCGGAGGCCGCCATCATCTCAATCCCGCAACAACTGGTTGCAAAGGTCAAAGGCCAGATGGAATTGGAACGACCCCAGTCAACAATATCATCCAGTTTGGCGAGTACAATGTTACCACCTTTCTTACGGAACGATTCCAGGGTTTCGTTATCCTTGAAATCTTCCGTTTTCATGCTCTTAATCTTTATACCCATTTAAGTGCTCCTTTCCTCCAGGCATACAACAGTCCAAGACCTAATACAGTAAAGAAAATCACGATCTCGACAAACCCTGTCATTCCGGTTTGTTTCATGACGACCGCCCATGGGAAAATAAAGACGGCTTCAACATCAAACACCAGGAAAATGATCGCAAACAGGTAATAACCAACGTTGAACTGCAACCAGGTCAACCCTTCGGTCTGGATACCGCATTCGTACGGGTCGAATTTTTGAGGATTTGATGAAGAGGGGGCACAATAGTGGGCGAAAATCAGTGCGAATGCTACCAGGAATGCGCCCACAATGAAAAACAAGATCAAACTTTCAGGAGTCATAGTGTTAATTTATTAACAGCTGCGTGACAAAGTTAAAAAATTCCTTCGAATAAAGTGCTATCCCTTGCACAGAGAATTCTTTTTCAAGAAATTATCTGGCTGATAATCTTTCTCTTAGTATGAATTCATCCAATACACGCCGGTTTTGGTGATCAAAGGCGGAATATTTCAGTCCCAGAGGGAAGACCATTATCTTTGCAGGAAATTCAGAAAAAAGATGTTACATCGTTGCGTACAAACCGGTTTGATCCTGGTCTTTCTTCTGTTCCACCTCACGGGCCGGACACAGGGCAGGCAACCGACCGATTCCGGAAGTACGATGACAAGCTGCCGGAGTGCCTACCTTGTTCCACCCGGCTATCATTCCTATGAAGAGATTATCGCCCTTGCTGACAGTCTTGCTGAACATTTTCCTTCGATCTGCCGGAAAGTGCAGTACGGAACCTCCATCGAAGGACGGGAACTTGTTGCGTTGAAAATCAGTGATAATCCGGAAATAAACGAGACGGAGCCGGAAGTGATTTTCGACGGCGGATGTCATGGAGATGAGATCGGTGGGGCCGAGAACCTGATCAGGTTTGCCCGGGATCTTTGCCTGGGATATGGCGCCGATACGCTCATCACCGGGCTTATCGACAGCCGGGAAATCTGGTTATACCTGATGGTCAACCCCGACGGACGGGTCCACATGAGCCGGTTCAATGCCTCCATGGTAGACCTCAACCGCGATTACGGATTTATGGACGATCTTTCCGGCGGAAGTACTGGACCCTATTCTCAACCGGAAACCAAAGCCTTGCGAAACTGCATCCTCGATCATTGTTTCTCTGTTTACATCAGTTACCACAGTGGCATGCAGCAGGCTGCTTACCCGTGGGCATACCGGAAAGAGTCGGCCCCCGACATGCCGAACTTCTGGACATTGTCAAAGAACTATGCTGAAACCAGTCTTTACTCCTATCTTGAATACGGGCAATCGTACACCATCATGTACCAAACCAACGGGATGTCGGTAGATTTTGCCTATGGTACGGCAGGGTTGTGCTGTTTTACGTTGGAATTGTCGGTCGATAAACGACCTTCCGATCCGCTTCAGTATTACGCCCTGAATTATCCGGCCATGCTGGAGATAATCCGGCAATCGGGATGGGGCGTTGAAGGGGTGGTGACCGATTCCGTTACCGGGGCTCCGGTGGAAGCATCTGTCTACGTTGATTATTTCTACCCGGCTTATAACGATCCCGGCAATGGAGATTTTCATAAGTACCTGATTCCCGGTCACCATACCCTGAAAGTTACCGCCAACGGATACAAGACGCGGGAAGGAATTGCTTTTACGGTTCCGGGGCAAGGGGCTGCCATCGTAAACATCTCCCTGACGCCCGATTCGGGATGGTACGCCCGACGGGTGCTCAGTTGTTATTTTCCCGAAGACAAGCCGGTGGATGAATGTTACACACCGGGGGCGTTGGGTTCTCCCGATAACATCTTTTATTCTCTGGGAAATGGCGGATGGATTATCCTGGATATGGGTGATACCATCCCCGATATGGAAGGGGATGATCTGGCCGTTTACCAGGCAGGGTCACAGCCCGAAGGATACCGGTGCTATGCTTCCACCAGCATGGATGGACCGTGGACGCTCCTTGGCGAAGGATCCGGTAATGCCGCCTTTGATCTGAATGTCAGCGGCAGCGCCAGATATATCAAAATAACCGACGATGGCGACAACTCCTCCTCCGGGGCGGATGCAGGTTTTGACCTTGATGCCGTGAAGGACCTTACCCCTCACCTGACTTCCGTTTCTTCAGCCCCCTCCGACCGGCCTCATCCTGCCGGCAACATGATCAGCATCTATCCCAATCCCGGTACCGGTCAATTCACGGTGCATTATAACGACCCGTCTGATGCCCGGTTTTCCGTTTCCGATCTTACCGGAAGAACGCTGGTCACCATGCAACTTACGGGTCCCGGGGCATTGCTGGATCTTTCTTCTTTCCCCGATGGCGTTTATTTTTACCGATCAGAGGCCGGCAGAACGACCGAAACCGGAATGATCCTGAAAATGCACTAATTTTGCAAGCTGGCTGCTGAATACTCTTATACGATGATCACCCTTGATAATACCTTAATATCTGATGACCTCAAAGAGGTCTGTTTTTTCTGTGACCTGAAGAAATGTCATGGCGCCTGTTGCGTGGAAGGCGACGGCGGCGCTCCCCTGGAAGAAGAGGAAGTCTCGCAGTTGGAAGACTACTTTGATGAAATCCGCCCGTTCATGGAACCGGCAGGTATCATGGAAGTGGAGTCAAACGGGCTTTTTGATTACGATGCCGAAGGAAAATTTGTAACCCCGCTCATTAATGGAAGGGAGTGTGTCTTTGTTTTTTATGATGAAGGCATTGCGGGCTGTGCCATTGAAAAAGCCTTTCTGCAGCACAGAATCCCTTTCCGGAAACCGGTTTCGTGCCATCTTTATCCCATCCGGATCACTCGTACCACTTTTTCCGATGCGTTGAATTATCACAAATGGGATATCTGCCGGAGTGCACTGGTCAAAGGAAATAAGGAAAAAATGCCCCTCTATCTTTTCCTTGGAGACGCGTTAATCCGGAAATACGGCCGGAAATGGTACAACCGGCTCGTTAAGCTACTCCGTTAGCCGTTCGCAGCATATCCAGGCTCGTTTTCTTCGTAACAGCCATCGCCGCGAATTCTTTATCCATCATAAACAGACCACCTTTATCGGCTCCGGCCAGTTTAATCTGATCAAGGATCTGCCGTACGGTGCTTTCCTCTTCTATCTGTTCCGTGATGTACCACTGCAGGAAATTGGCGGTGGTAAAATCGCTCTCTTTCTGACAGATAGCATAAACCTCGTTGATCGAAGCGGTGATGTATTCTTCATGCTTCAGCACTTCCCGGAACATTTCGGCCAGGTCATTAAAAACCTTCTGAGGTGCTTCCAACGCCTGTACCGTCGCCATTCCTCCGCGGTCATTCAGGTAATGAAGCAGTTTCAACATGTGAACCCGTTCTTCTTCCGTCTGAATGAACAGCCAGGCAGCAGCGCCGGGAAACCCGTTCTGTTCGGCCCATGAAGCCATGGAAAGATAAATCCGTGAAGAATGTTCTTCCTTTTTGATCTGTTCATTGATCGCCTTTTCTACATTTTTTGAAATCATAGCCGTTTTGTTTTCGTACCAAATATATGAAGAATCCGACATACATAAAACAAAGGGCAGAAAAAATATCCTGCCCTCCGTAATAAAACCTGATATCTGTGATTTAGCCCTTCAGCGCTTCGGCGCCCGAAACGATCTCGAGGAGTTCGTTGGTAATGGCTGCCTGACGAGCTTTGTTGTATGAAATCTGAAGATTACGAAGCAGATCCCTGGCATTATCTGTTGCCTGCTGCATAGCCGTCATACGGGCCCCTTGTTCAGAGGCGAAGGAATCGAGGACCGCCTTATGGAACTGGATACGTAACGATTTGGGTAACAGTTCTTTCAGCAGAATTTCCTGGTTGGGTTCGAAGATATAGTCAGCTGCCACCTTTTTCCCGGTCCCGGCAGGAGTTTCCTGTGGAAGCACAGGCAGGTACTGCTCCCGGATGAGTCGTTGGGTAGCTGCATTTTTAAACTGATTATACACCAGAACGATTCTGTCGTATTCTTTATTAACAAAGGCTTTCATCAGTTTTTCGGCAAAACCGGAAACATTTTCGTATGAAACATTCTCATAGATCTCATCCCACGAGTCTGCAACATTGAATTTCCGTTTTTTGAAGAATTCCGTAGCTTTTCTTCCGACAGTGATCAAAGTCACGTTATTTTGGCGGTACTGTTCTCCGTATTGTTCCGTCATCATCTGCTGTGCAGCTTTGATGATATTGGAATTGAATGCACCGCAAAGTCCGCGGCTGGAAGTAAATACCACCAGGAGGATCCGGTTTGGTTTACGATCTTCGGAATATACGCTTCCGGTCCCGTTTTCTGCCGATGCGCTCAGGTTTTGCATGATTTCACGCAATTTGGCGGCATACGGCCGAAGTTTGAGGATGGCATTTTGAGCTCTCCTCAACTTCGAAGCAGCCACCATTCGCATCGCGTTGGTGATCTGCTGTGTCGATTTGACCGACACTATACGTATCCGAACCTCTTTCAGTCCCGGCATGCTGTAATATTATTTTTTCTCTTCGTATTTCTTTGAAATATCCACTGCGACTTTTTCCATGATGGCTACATCTTCGTCCGGGAGTTTCCCTTCCAGCAGATGTTGCAAGACGTCCTGATGATGAATCGTCAGGAAATTCAGATATTCCGTTTCAAAATTAGTGACTCTTTTCACCGGTATATTCCTGAGCAGTCCGCGTGTACCACAGAAGATGATCGCAATCTGTTGTTCTACGGGCATGGGAGCATACTGTGGTTGTTTCAGAATTTCCACGTTACGTGCTCCTTTTTCAAGAACGGCTTTGGTGGAGGCATCGAGGTCGGATCCGAACTTGGCAAATGCTTCGAGTTCGCGGTATTCGGCCTGGTCGAGTTTCAGGGTACCTGCCACTTTCTTCATGGATTTGATCTGTGCTTTTCCACCGACCCGTGACACGGAGATCCCGACATTGATAGCCGGCCGGATACCCGCATTAAAGAGGTTGGTTTCGAGGAAGATCTGACCATCGGTGATCGAGATCACGTTGGTCGGGATATAGGCTGACACATCACCGGCCTGTGTTTCGATGATAGGAAGTGCCGTGAGTGATCCGCCTCCTTTCACCAGATGTTGGATGCTGGCGGGTAAATCATTCATGTTGCGAGCGATATCATCCGAAGAAATGATTCTGGCGGCGCGTTCCAGCAAGCGTGAATGGAGGTAAAACACGTCACCCGGGTAAGCTTCACGTCCGGGTGGGCGGCGCAGCAACAGGGAGACTTCGCGGTAAGCAACAGCCTGTTTCGAGAGGTCGTCGTAGATCACGAGGGCGGAGCGTCCTGAATCCCGAAAGAATTCGCCGATAGCGGCCCCGGTGAAGGGAGCATAGAATTGCATAGCGGCCGGTTCGGAAGCGGTTGCTGCAACGACCACGGTATATGCCATCGCACCTTTTTCTTCGAGTGTTCTGACGATATTGGCCACGGTAGAACCCTTTTGGCCGACTGCCACATAGATGCAATAGACCGGGTCACCTTTTTCAAAATTCTTTTTCTGGTTGATGATGGTATCGATCGCGATAGCGGTTTTACCCGTCTGACGGTCGCCGATGATCAATTCACGCTGTCCGCGTCCGATGGGGATCATGGCATCAACAGCCTTGAGTCCTGTTTGCAATGGTTGGTTTACCGGCTGGCGGAAAATGACTCCCGGCGCTTTGCGTTCGAGGGGCATTTCATAGCGGGGGCCTTCGATCTTTCCTTTTCCATCGATGGGATCACCCAGGGTTGTGATGACACGTCCGAGAAGACCTTCACCTACTTCGATGGAAGCGATCTTGCGGGTACGGCGGGCAATATCGCCTTCTTTGATTTCGACGGATTCACCCAGCAACACGGCGCCGACGTTATCCTCTTCGAGGTTAAGCACAATCGCTTTCAGGCCGTTTTTCTCAAATTCGATCAATTCGCCCGATTCGGCGTTATTCAGTCCGTAGATGCGTGCAATTCCGTCACCCACCGTCAAGACTGTTCCGATCTCCTCCAGTTCTGCTTCATTCTGATATCCTGCCAGTTCTTTGCGAAGGATAGCGGTAATTTCAGCGGGTTTTATCTGTGCCATATCAGAATTCTTTAATATATAAGTTAACTTTTGCGATGCTCCTCTTCAGCCGTTCAATCTGATGGCTGACGGATGCATCGTATTGTTTATCTTTCCAGTAGAGTACGAAGCCTCCGATAAGTTCCGGATCAACCGTACCAGAGATATCGACCGTTGCCCGGGAGTAGTTCGTCATGATCTCAATGATCCGCTTGCGTGATTCTTCTGTAAGCGGGGCGGCTGATTTGAAGGTGACCGGGAGGATATTCATATAATCCTGATACTGTTCGACAAATTCGGCGGCTATTTCGGGGATAAATGGTTCTCTTCTCCTTCTGACAAGCAGAATCATGAAAGAGAGGGTCAATTCCGAGATCTCTTTTGAAAACAGGCCCGTGATGATCTTTTCCTTTTTTTTGGTTTGAATGATCGGGCTTTTGAGTAACAACCGGAAGTCTTTGCTTTCCCTGCAGACATTATTCAGGAGCAGTACATCCTTGTACACCGCTTCCAGTGATTGCTGTTCAACGGCAAATTCGAACAGCGACCTGGCATATCTGACGGAGACCTGTGTACTCTTCATCGGTTTCGGTTTAATTGAATTTTACTTCGTCAAGCAGTTGTTTGATGAATTCTTCCTGTTTTTTGGGATCAGAAAGCTCTCGTCTCAGCAGTTTTCGTGAAACCTCCAATGACATTTCGGCCAATTGGTTTTTCAGTTCCGTCATGGCAGCCATTTTCTCATTATTGATGCTTTCCCTGGCGGCCTGGACGATACGGGTTGCTTCTTCAGAGCCTTTTACGCGTGATTCTTCGATGATGCTGTCGCGCACTTTCCGCGCATCAGCCAGGATGACATCACGTTCGTTCTTTGCTTCCCGGAGCAACTGTTCATTGCTGAACTTCAACTGTTTCATTTCTTCCCTGGCCTGATCAGCAGCGTGAAGCGCATCATGGATGGACGTTTCGCGCTCTTTCAGAGCCTTCATGATTGGTTTCCAGGCAAATTTCCCCAGGATGAACACCAGCAAAAGAAACGACAGTGTCATCCAGAAAATCAGTCCCAAACCCGGCGTGATCAGTTCCATAATCTTTTATTTTTTTTGTTAAACCCTTACCCTTTACCAGGTCGGACCGGGCAAAGGGTAAGGGACACCGGGCCTGTCAACCAACCGCTGACCTGACCGGCATGTGCTGCATACTTAGATAAAGAGGATAAGCAGGCAGACGACAATAGCAAAAAATGCAACACCTTCGACGAGAGCGGCGGCGATGATCATGTTCGAACGGATATCACCTACTGCTTCGGGCTGGCGCGCAATGGATTCCAGGGCGCTCTTACCGATGTTACCGATACCAAGACCGGCACCGATCACAGCGATTCCTGCTCCTAATCCGGCTCCCATTTTTGCGATGGCGGCAAAATCACCGGCCAGCTGCAACAAGATTGCTAAAAATTCCATGTTTGTTGTTTTAATGATTGATTAGTATTCTGATTGATCAATTGCTTTATTCATGTTAATGTTTCTCCGGTTCCACCATGGCCAGCCCGAAATAGAGCGCCGACAGCAGGGTGAACACATATGCCTGGATGAATGCCACCAGCAGTTCGATAAGACTCATAAAGAGCATGAACGCGACGGAGACGACCGAGACCCCGTAACCAAATCCGACACCAATCGCGCCAAAGATGAAGATCAGGCACACGAAGCCCAACTGAATGATATGGCCGGCCGTGATGTTGGCAAAGAGACGGATCATCAGGACGAAAGGTTTGGTGATGATGCCGATAATCTCCACGATAGGCATTAGTGGTAACGGAAACTTCAGCCACCAGGGTACGCCCGGCGTATTCACGATATCGATCCAGTAATGTTTGGTCCCCGTGAAGCTGGTGATAAAAAAAGTAAACACTGCCATCACCATCGTAACGGCAATGTTACCGGTGACATTGGCCCCTCCGGGAAAAATCGGGATCATTCCGAGGAGGTTATTTAAAAAGATGAAAAAGAAAATCGTGAGCAGGTACGGCATAAATTTTTCATACCGTTTCTCGCCGATCGAACTTTTTGCAATATCATCACGAACGAAGAGAATTATCGGTTCAAACAAAGACTGAACACCGGTGGGAGCTTCGCCTTTGTTTTTGCGGTATCCCTTTGCGACGGAAAGGAAGATGACCAGCATCAGGGCGACACTGAAAAAGAGGGCCAGGACCGTTTTGGTGATTGAAAAGTCATATACCTTCGGTCCGGTTATGCCTGCCAGATCTTCCCGGACGATCTTCCCTTTCTGGGGGCCTTCCGGCTGAAGAACAAATCCTTTGTAAGAATGGGTGGGATTATGAAAAGCTGATGACCAGAAGGCATAAAGGCTTCCATCGTAAAACAGAATGACCGGAAGGGGAACGATGATATGTTTTTCTCCGATGCCGGCGATATGCCATTCGTGGTTATCAACCACATGTTCCATGATCAATTCGCCGGCGTTGAACGATTCTTTTTCTTTTACTGCGGATGCGGTCTGACTTTCCATTGCGCTGACCGTCACCGTATCATTTTCGCCGGCATATGTTTGCCTGGGGACTGCCAGAAGTATCGTAAATAAGACCAGCAGGTTAAATAAACCGATGTTCCAGGTGAACCTCTTTATCATTTTATGACGTGGCATTTTTTCGAGGGTACAATATTACGAAAATTCGCTGAAAAGTGAAATCCGGGATGTCGGATTCCTGCTATTTCTTTCCCCCCGCGGGTGAATTTACCCAAAGGATGGCCCGGGTATCGATGTTCAGATAAACAATCGCAGCTCCGTAATCTTCCCAGTGTTCGGTGTCGTACCAGTACATGCCGGGAGCCAGGGTATCGAATTTGATATATCCGTTTTCATTGGTCACTCCTTCACTGAGGTAGAGATGTGACTGGAGGCTATCGGCTGAACCAGCCAGGTAAACCTTTTCCCAGGCAACAGCACCGTTCGGGCTCATCACACGCAAGGTCAACATTCCCGGAGTGGCTTCATCATTACTGCAAGACGTCAAGAATAACGAGGCATTCACGAGTACAAAAGCAAGAATCAGAATAACAGATTTCTTCATGTTCAGCATTTAAATCAGACTACAAAGTTAAAAATTTTGTAACATGTTTCTCTTTCCGGCGTCTATACAGGTTAAATTCTTTCCATCTTCCGGAATTTACTATCTTTGAGCGGTTAAAACATTCCGGACGATTAACCGTTAATAATAGAAAACCTACTTATGCGTGCATTTCCCTTTTCGTTGATTCGTTCCGGTTCCTTGTTCATTGCATTTTTCCTGTGTGTTTCTTCGGGTTTTTCGCAAAAATTGTGGACGCTTGAGGATTGCATCCAGTATGCTATGGACAACAACCTGGATATCAAGAAACAGATTCAGACGGTCCAGTCGAATAAGGCTTCTTTATTGCAGACAGGACTGAGCGCCCTTCCCACCCTCAATGCAGGGGCTTCCAACATCTGGAACTGGGGACAAACGATTGATCAGTATACCAACCAGTTTGCCACCACGAATGTAAGGAGTAACAACTTCAGTGTTTCCACCCAGGTAACGATCTTCAACGGACTTCAGAAGGTCAATACTATCCGGCAAAACCAGATCGACCTGATGGCCAGCAGGTATAACCTGGATGTCATTAAAAACAACATCTCCCTGTCGGTGGCCGGCTTTTACCTCGATATTTTGTTCAACTACGAACTGGTGGATGTCGCCCGTGCCCAACTGGCCATCACTCGTGATCAGGAAGACCGGATGAATAAACTGGTGGAAGCAGGTTCTTCCGCCAAAGGGGATTTGCTGAATATCCAGGCACAACGTGCTGCTGAAGAACTATCGGTGATCCAGGCCGAAAACAACCTGGAGATATCCCTGTTATCGCTCCAGCAGTTGATCGACCTGCCTGTATCAAAAGATTTTGCGGTAGAAAGGCCCAACCTGAAAATGGTCGATCCCCCTTCCGGGATGATCACTTCCGACCATATTTATGAACAAGCGCTTTCGTCGAGGCCCGAAATCAAAGAATCGGAACTGAAAGTCAAAAGCGCTGAAAAGGGAGTAGCTATCGCCCAGGGCGCCATGTCCCCCTCCCTCTATTTCGGCGGAACCTGGGCTACCGGTTATTCAGGGGCAGCCAAGGAGATCAATCCCAATATTGACCCTGTCACTACCCTTTACCCGGTCGGCATTACTCAAAATACCAGGGATACCGTTTGGGGATTCAACAATCAGTATTCATACCGGACCATCTCCTTCAATGATCAGTTTCACAATAACGACAACAAATCCCTGGGCTTCAGCCTGAATATACCCATTTTCAATGGATGGCAAGTCCATAACGCTGTTTCGCAGGCCAAGATCCAGAAAAATATCGCCGAGCTGAACCTGGAAACGCAAAAGCGGGAACTCCGGAAAATCATTGAACAGTCGTGGACCGACGCCACCGCCGCCCATAAGAAATTCTTTTCTTCGCAGGAAAAGGTGAGGGCACAGGAAGAATCCTTTAAGTACACGACCCAGAAATTTGATGTCGGGATGTCGACATCCTTCGATTATAACAACAGCAAAAAAGAGCTAACCACTTCCCAGTCGGAACTGCTTCAGGCAAAGTACGATTACATCTTCAAAATCACTATTCTAGACTTTTATATGGGTAATCCCATCCACATCGTACGTGAATAAAAATCCATTGATATGACTTCTGCTAAATCGAAAAAAAAGTTGTGGCTCATCATTGGTGGTGTGGTCATCCTGACCGTTATCATCATCCTGGCCGTTGTCAAAGGACAAAATACCGAAGGCGTCAAAGTAGCTACTGAAAAAGCAGCCAAAAGAACCATCACCCAAACCGTGTCGGCCAATGGCAAGATCCAACCGGAAAAAGACATCAAGATCAGCCCTTATATTTCAGGTGAAGTGATCGACCTGACAGTAAAAGAGGGAGATCAGGTAAAGAAAGGCGACCTGCTGGCCAAGATCGATCCCGAGATCTATATCTCTTCCTACGATCAAAGTGTTGCCAGCCTGAATACCCAGAAAGCCAACGAAGCCAATGCCCGTGCACGGCTTGCCCAGCTCAAGGCCCAGTATGATAATCTCCGGCTGACTTTTGAGCGCCAGCAAAAACTCTTTAACCAGAATGTGATTTCACAGGCTGACTTTGACCAGGCAAAAGCCTCTTTCGAAGTAGCCAAAGCTCAGGTCGCTGCCGGCGAAGAAGATATCCGGGCCTCTGAATACATGGTCAAGAGTTCGGAAGCGGCCATGAAACAAGCCAAAGAAGACCTCACCCGGACAGCCATTTTTGCCCCGAATGATGGAACGGTTTCCAAACTCAGCGTGGAAAAGGGAGAACGGGTGACCGGCGCCTCCCAGTTCTCCAGCGGTACGGAGATCATGCGTATTGCCAACCTGAATGAGATGGAAGCCCAGGTAGAAGTGAATGAAAACGATATTGTCCGCGTAGGCCTGGGCGATACCACTTTGATCGAAGTGGATGCTTATCTCAACCGTAAATTTAAAGGAATCGTGACGGAAATTGCCACCTCGGCCAACACCTCCGGAACCACCACGGTCGACCAGGTGACCAATTTCAATGTGAAGATTCACATCCTGAAAGAAAGCTACCAGGATTTGCTGGATCCTGCTCATCCCGATTATTCTCCTTTCCGTCCGGGAATGTCAACCACCGTTGAGATTCAGACCGAAACAGCTTATCGCGTGATTACCCTGCCGATTCAGGCCGTTACTACCCGGATGGCACAGGATTCCCTCAATAAGATGAAAGAGAAGGGCAAAGATGTTCCCACCGACCATGGTGATGTCAGCCTGGTAACCACCCAGCAAAAATCGGATAAGATCCAGGAATGCGTGTTCGTGTTTTCCAACGGGAAAGCGATTAAGAGAGACGTAAAGACCGGCATTCAGGATAACACGTATATCCAGATACTGTCAGGACTGAAAGGGGACGAAGAAGTCATTACCGCTCCCTATTCAGCTGTATCAAAAACCCTCAAAGACGGAGATGTTGTAAAAAAAGTCGATAAAAAAGACCTGTTCACAACCACTTCCAAATAATGCCACTGATCGTTCACCTTGAAACTGCCACGCGGATTTGTTCTGTCGCATTGGCAAAAAACGGTACGTTGATCTCGCTGAGGGAATCCGCCACTCCGAATGTCCATTCATCGAAATTGACCCATTTTATCGACGAGGTTTTTCAGGAATCGGGGCTTCCCGTTTCGGCTCTTGATGCCGTCGCCGTAAGTATGGGACCCGGATCATACACCGGACTTCGTATCGGGGTTGCTGCTGCCAAAGGACTCTGTTATGCTCTTGATAAACCGTTGATTGCCGTGCCCACGTTGCAGGCAATGGCAGCCGGGATGTTGGCGAAACACCCCACCGTTCCCGGCAAAGGAAAGCAATACCTGTGCCCGATGTTGGATGCCCGGAGGATGGAGGTTTATTGCAGCGTTTATGACGATCGGTTGCGGGAGGTGCGTTCCACCCAGGCCGAAATCATCGATGAAAATTCATTCGCCAGGGAACTTCAGGGAGCCATGATCCTCTTTGGAGGAGAGGGAGCAGATAAATGCCGGACGGTTATTTCCCCCTATCCCAATGCCAGTTTTCTGGAAAAGTTTGAGACCTCTGCTGCATTCATGATCCCGTTGGCGCTAAACCGTTTTCATTCGGGTCTTTTCGAAGATCCTGCTCATTTCGAGCCGTTCTATCTGAAAGAATTTGTCGCCGGAAAACCAAGAGTAAAGGGCTTGCGATAATACTCCTTTCTCATAATGATTACTTTTGCTGTATGAAGAACGCTTTATTCAGCAGATCGGAAACCCGGGTGGTTCATATCGGGGATGTTCCGATGGGAGGCAACTACCCTGTCAGGGTGCAGTCGATGACGAATACCGACACGATGGACACCATCGCCACGGTAGAGCAGGCCATCCGAATGATCGAAGCCGGATGTGAATATGTCCGAATCTCCGCTCCCGGGATGCGGGAAGCAGAGAATCTCCGGAATATCAAAGCAACCTTGCGGGACCGGGGTTATACCACCCCCCTGATCGCCGACGTTCATTTCAATCCGAACATCGCTGAAGTAGCCGCGACCATTGTGGAGAAAGTACGGATCAACCCGGGTAATTATACCGCCGACCGTCTCACCGCGCTTCTCGGTATCTGCAAAGCCCATGGCACAGCCATCCGGATCGGGGTGAATCATGGCTCTCTCTCCGAACGGATCGTGCAACAATATGGCGATACCCCCGAAGGAATGGTGGAATCGGCGCTGGAATATGCCCGGATTTGCCGTGATTTCAGCTTTGATGAGTTGGTTTTGTCGCTCAAAGCAAGTAACACCCGTGTCATGATCGCCGCCAACCGGCTGTTAACGGAGCGCATGAAGGAAGAAGGGATGGATTATCCCCTCCACCTGGGCGTGACGGAAGCGGGCGCCGGCGACGACGGGCGGTTGAAATCCGCCATTGGTATCGGCAGTCTGTTGGCCGATGGCATCGGGGATACGATCCGTGTTTCCATTACCGAAGACCCGGAATTCGAGATTCCTGTCGCCTATGGTATCCTGCAGGCCACCGGACGGCGGATCACCCGGACCGAATACATTGCCTGCCCCTCCTGCGCCCGCACCCTGTTCAATATTCAGGAAACGCTGAAGAAAGTCCAGGCTCAGACTTCGCACCTGAAAGGACTGAAAATCGCCGTCATGGGATGCATTGTCAACGGACCCGGCGAGATGGCAGATGCCGATTACGGGTACGTAGGCTTTGGAAAAGGGAAAATCTCGCTGTATAAAGGCAAAAACATGATCAGAAGAGGCATTTCAGAAACCAATGCGGTAGATGAACTAATAACACTGATCAAAGAAAACGGGGACTGGAAAGAAAAGGAAAACGGGGGTAACTAAGAGGCGAATCACCATCGTTTATTTTCACCGCATACCACCCGGAGAGCCTGTGGTAAGATCCCGAACGTAAAGGGGGTATACCCCACCGATTCACCATCCACCTCCATGAAGATCTGTTTCGATGACTCCACCGTAACGGTCTTTCCTCTGTAAGTACTGACAATAGGCAAGTTGACCAGCGTTCCATCATAAAGCTTTGTGGCATAGCGAATTGCCATCAACTTGGAAGTTTTCCGGATCAAGGTGATATCCAGCAACCCGTCATCGGGAATAGCATAGGGAACCTGCATCATCCCGTTGCCGCTGTATTTACAAATACCCACGTTCATAGAGAAGAGGTCTCCCCTGAACACTTCCCGGCCATCAATGGTGACAACCGCATCTGGGAAACGGAACTGCAGGAGGCTGGCAAAAACAAAATAAAGATAGCTGAGCGGTCCTCCCATCCCTTTCATTTTCTGGAGATTGGTCTTATGAGCTACGAGGGCATCGTACCCCAGACCTGCCACATTGAGAAAATACCGGATGCATGATTGTTCGTCATAAGAGTATTGAACCTTGCCGACATCCTGCAGCAACGTTCTTTTTTTCCGGATAATTTCAACAGCCTCTCTGAACTGAATGGGAATCCCCAGGGTACGGCACCAGTCGTTACCACTTCCGATAGGGATCATCCCCACCGTGATTCCCGAGGGTTCACAATAAGGCTGTTTGAAGATGCCGTTGGCCACTTCGTTTAGGGACCCGTCGCCACCGGCGACGATCACGTTCCGGTATCCCTCTTTAATGGCTTCCGCTACCAACTGATCAGCATGGCCTGGAAATTCAGTGAAAACGCTCCGAACATCGACACCGGCATTGGAAAGAAGGTCAGAAACAGCCGGCCACTCCTGACCTGCCTTGCGAATTCCGGCATTGGGATTTACGATTGCGATCCACCTGTCATTCGCCATGTCGCTTGATTCATTCATCCAACCTTATTTTACTGTCGGCGAAGGTAATCATTTTTACTTTTTGTACCTTTATCCAAATCATATCATATGAAACGGGTATTGATCATCGGGGCAATAACCTTATGGACAGCCGGAATGGCCTTTGCACAAGGGGTGCCGTTAACCGCGAAATATTTCAATAAAACAGAAGCAGGATATGCCTTTGGGATCGGAAAATTTCAGAATAATATTATTGATGGTATCCGGACGCATACCAACAACGACCAGACTATCATCTCGTTACAAACAATCAACGGGTTCATGTTCAACGACCGGGTCGGACTGGGAGCGGGCTTCGGAATAGAATTTTGGGAAAAGGGAATGTTTTATCCCCTATTCGCTCAGCTCAGTTATTACCTTAAACCTGCGCCAACGACTTTTTATGCCAACGCGAGTCTGGGATATGGTTTCGGGAACCGGGATGAAACAACCTATTATGCCTCTGCAACCGGGGGAACGATGTTCAACATCGGGATCGGGTATGCAAAAGAGATTTCTCCGCGATTCCGCTTCCATTTTGAGGTTTGCTATCAGAACCAGGCTCTTCAATCAGCCTATAATGTTTATATAAAGGACACGCTCCGTTCGCAGGTTGATTATAAAATAGCCCTGAGTTTCATTGGGTTCCGGCTGGGGATCCATTTCAAGTAGCAGACCGCGAAGGCACCAACGGATCACTTTCTTTTCTGGCAAACAGGAACAAGCTGTACCAGAACCAGAAGAAAGTGACCCTGGCCTGTGATTCAAGGGTATCTTCGGTGATCATGGAACAGCAGAGCATGATCAGGATGGTAATCGTGAAGAAATCACCGAATTTTTTCAGTTTCAGGGGAGGATAGAACAGGGCTGCCACAAACCAGATGAGGCCGAAGATCCCGAAAGTGAGGAAGATAGTCAGGAACTGGTTGTGAGCTCTCCATCGTTGATCGGGCGCCAGTTTGGTATGCATCTCTTCGTACCGGTTCTGGAACGCCATGTTCACATCGCCGGTGCCAACCCCGGTAATCCAATGCCGACCGATAATCCCCGAAGCGGCTTTCCAGAACTCCAACCGTTGCATCAGAGAAGATCCGGTAGGATCTCCCGTTTTCTGATATTTATCATAGCCCATCAGTGTTTCATAGATCCGGCCCCGGATACTGAATTTCTGCATATAGACCACATCGGCAACCCCTTTTTCGATGGCATGCACCTCCTCGTCGGTCAGGGCATTCACCCCGTCAAGATCTTTCCTCAATCCCTTGGAAGCAAGAAACCGCACCAGGGTGAAAAACACCGGTTCTCCTTTGAGGTTCAGACTGTCGATGTGAATGGACGACCGTTTTGACCATGCTTCCGTCATCTCATCTTTCTGAACATAAATCCAGACATAATTACCGTTCTCTACAAGCCCGGCCTTACGATCATGATAATAAACATTGCCCCGTGGAGTGGCCCGGTCAAGATGCCTCAGATCGATGGGATTCACATGATAATAATCTTGCACAACTGACCTCAGGTAGAGGCCACATCCTGTCACGGATACCAGAATCACCGCTGCCAGGATCGGCCGGAGCCATCGTTTCCTGCTTCTGAAAGCCACGATCAGCAAGAGCAGCACCAGGGTGATCAGGAAGACGGAAAGACCGGTCATCGATTTAGTCATGATCATGTAGGTGAAGAACCATCCCGAAACGATCGCAAGCAGGATTTTAGCCCAGAAAGGGATCAGTCTGCGGTGAAAAATGAAATAACCGCAGGTGAAAACCCCCAGTGTCAGCATCAATCCCAGCAGGATGTGCGATGTGTACCTGGAAACATCACGGATATCGATGAATTCTCCGTGCAGGAACCGGTATGAATTGAAGACCGTTACAACCACCAGTGAAAGGAGGAACAGCATCAGGTACCTGTAAAATGCCTTTTTACCGATTGCTTCCGAAGTAGAGAGGAACAGGGGCAGAATAAAAATCGGCACCTTGATCCGGAGGTCCTTAATGGCGTATGCAAAATCGCTGGTGAAGAGGAGTCCGGCGATATGGAGCAGATAAACCGACATCAGCACCATGGCCGCCTTGTTATGGAACAACGCTTTAAATCCTTTCCAGATACTTTCCAGGAGGAGTCCGGGGAGAAAGAGAAAACCCTGCAGGACCTTCTTTACCCGGGCGGGTTTCCGAAACCAGGTCATAAATTTCTCCTGATCGACCCGTTCGAGGGCCCAGGCTCCGGTGACGATGAACTGACCGATGCTGAGGACATACCGCGAAAATGGCATCATCGCGATAATGACAGCGATGCCGAAGAGGTAACAGAAACGTACAAAGAGTTCGTATGTCAGCCGATATTTCACGCTTTCCTGGAATTTTGATAATATTCAATGGTTTTGGAGATCTTCAGGGAGGCATACACCGATCCCATCAGAGCCCATATGAACCCGGCATACCCGTCGAGGATTCCTTTTTTCAGAATATAAAACGTAAAAAAACCGGTCTTGAACTTCACGATCACCCAGATCTTCGGAAAGCGTTTGCCTTTGCGGAAATTATCGGCAGCAATTTTTTGGGTGTATTCATTGATCTTGTCCAGGTGATGCGAGAGGTCGCGATACGAGTAATGAAGCAATCTTCCACCCAGCACGGCGGTTGTTCCTTTCACGATAATCTTTTCGTGAACAGCTGCTCCATCGAAGGCGCCGTTCCTCCTGTTAAATATGCGGAGAATCTTTTCACCGGCCGTACCTCCGTATTTTAACCTTTTCCCCAGGTAAACAAGATCGCGAAGTACGTAAAAACCATCGGCAGCAGGAATGTTGGCCTGCATCTGTTCCAGGATGGATTGTTTCAAATCGGGAGTGACCTCCTCATCCGCATCGATGGACAGGATCCAGTCGTTGGAAGCCAGGCCGACAGCATATTGCTTCTGGTCACTGTATCCGGAGAAGTCGTGTTGAAAAACGCGGGCGCCGAAGGAAGAACAGATCTCCGTGGTACGGTCACCCGAATGAGAGTCCACCACCACGATCTCATCGGCCAGTCCCTGCAGGGAGGCAAGACATCTTCCGATGTTGTACTCTTCGTTGTACGCGATAATTACAGCTGACAGCCTGTTCATCGGATCAATCGTGTATAGTGAATGAATCCCAGTCCATACCGACGGTAAAAGAATTCCTGAAAAGCTGAAGGTCCTGGTAGCAAAGGGTGACCGTTTGGACGGAGGTCGGGTTGTTCGCGGCTTCGGCCATGATTTTTCCTTTGGCATCACATATCATGGAGCCTCCTGAATGCAGCGCCCCGAAATGGTCGATCCCGGTACGGTTCACTCCGGCCACATAAGCCTGGTTTTCAATGGCGCGTGCCATCAATAACGACCTCCAGACCCAGGAACGGTTATCGGGCCAGTTAGCAAGATAAAAGAGAAAGTCATATTCGTACTCCTCGTTTTCATACCTGTTTTTGCTCCATACCGGGAAACGCAGATCGTAACATACCAGCGGCAGTATCTTCCATCCTTTGTAACGGATGATGGTTTTTTTCTTTCCCCCGCTGATAATCCGGTACTCTTCACTTAAACGGAACAAGTGGCGTTTATCGTATATCTCGCAGGTGCCATCGGGAAAATAAAAGTAAAGCCGGTTGAAATAATACCCGTTTTCGCTGACCAACAGAGTCCCGGCAACCGCGCACTCCTTTTTCATGGCTGTTTCCTTCAGAAAGGCGGAGGAAGGGCCGTCGGAAGTTTCGGCACAACCGGCAGGATTGATCGAGAACCCGGTGTTGAACATCTCTGGGAGAAGGATCAGGTCAGTGTCGTGCACTTCCTTCAGCAATTCACGGAAATGATCCAGGTTTGCTTTGGGGTCTTCCCATTTCAGATCCGTCTGGACCCAAGTTACTTTCAAGTCTTCCATATCGTTTTCAATTCGCCGTAAAATTAAAAAGATTGCCGATGACCCCTGAAATATTTTAACTTTGTACTTTATCAAAATGCAATGATCATGCGTACAATCGATCAATTTAATTTCAGAGGAAAGCGGGCGCTGATCCGTGTCGATTTCAACGTGCCCCTGGATTCATCCTTCAACATTACAGATGCAACACGTATTGATGCAGCCATCCCCACCATCCGGAAGATCCTTACCGACGGCGGGTCGGTGATCCTGATGTCGCATCTTGGCCGGCCGAAGAGCGGACCCGAAGAAAAATTCTCCCTGATCCATCTGGTTCCCTATCTCACGAAGAAACTGGGCCAGCCGGTGAAGTTTGCCGATGATTGCATAGGGCTTTCCGCCGAGGAAGCTTCCGTATCGCTGAAACCCGGTGATGTTCTGCTGCTGGAGAACCTCCGGTTTTATAAAGAAGAAGAACAAGGTGACGAGGAATTTGCAAGAAAGCTCTCCACCCTCGGAGACATCTATGTCAACGATGCTTTCGGAACAGCTCATCGCGCCCATGCTTCCACTGCTGTGATCGCGAAGTTCTTCCCCACTGCCAAAATGTTCGGTTATGTGATGGCAAAAGAAATTGCTTCCATTGACTTCGTATTGAAAGAAGGGAAAAAACCTGTAACGGCCATCCTGGGCGGCGCCAAAGTATCCAGCAAGATCGAGATCATCAACCACCTGATGGATAAAGTAGATAACCTGATCATCGGCGGCGGCATGATGTTCACGTTCATCAAGGCGTTGGGCGGACAAACCGGCGCTTCGATGGTGGAAGATGACCAGCTTGACCTGGCTAAGAATATCGTGGAAGGAGCCAAAATGATGGGAGTAAACTTTTACCTGGCTCCGGATGCCGTCATATCCGATGCTTTTTCCAATGATGCCAACACCAGGACCTGCAGCGCCTATGATATCCCCGATCCCTGGATGGGTCTCGATATCGGGCCGGCAGCCTGCCAGAAATTCTCCCAGGTGATCGCCAATTCCTCTTCCATCCTCTGGAACGGACCGATGGGGGTGTTCGAGATGAGTCACTTTGAAGAAGGAACCCGTTTCATCGCCAAGGCGGTAGCCGAAGCCACTAAAAACGGCGCTTATTCCGTGGTCGGCGGTGGCGATTCCGTTGCGGCTATCAATAAATACGGACTCGCCGACGAGGTGAGTTACGTTTCCACCGGTGGCGGAGCTATGCTGGAATATATTGAAGGCAAGGTACTTCCGGGCATCAAAGCCATTCTGGATTGACCAATTTTTTCTTTTTTTTCCCTCCGTTGAAGGCCTTTTTCTCGACGAATAAATAAAGTTTATCGACGAACGATTAATTTTTTAGTTGACAAACTAAATTTTTAGTTGTATCTTTGTTTCCACTTTGATCAGATACTATATTATGAAAAAGGGAGACAAAAACGGAGAAGAATTTCGCGAACTGACGCGGGCGGAAGAAGAAGTAATCCGGATTTTATGGGAAATGGGAGAAGGAATGGTACGGGATATGCTGGACCATTTTCCCGATCCGAAGCCGGCTTACAATACTGTTTCCACCATCATCCGTATCCTCGAGCAAAAAGGGTTCGTCAATCACCGGGCCTATGGTCGTACGTATGTATATTATCCCCTGATCACGAAGAAAGAATATACCCGGTTGTATTTCCGGAATATGGTTTCGGGTTACTTCGGAAATTCCTACAAGGCGTTGGCCTCTTTTTTTACCAGGGAAGAAGACCTCGGGTTAAAGGAACTGGAAGAGATCCGTCGTTTGATTGACGATGAGATCGAGCATAAAAAATCAAAAAGGGACAGTCATGGATGAAACGATCAGATACCTGCTGATGTCAGGATGCAGTTTAGCCTGCTTCTACACGGTGTATTGGTTATTCATGCGCCGCGATACCACTTTCAGGATCAACCGGATTTATCTCCTGGCAGCAACGATCATCTCATTCGCATGTCCATTCGTTCCTGTTCATTTTCAGACCACCAGCCCGTTGGCCTCCATGGCCTTTCTCCTGGATCCGGTCATCATCACGCCGGAAGAAATCAGAACAAGCACCATCAATCATATACAATGGCTGGAAATAGTCGCTGTTATCTACCTGACGGGGGTCTTTATTTTCACCGTGAGGTTTCTTTTCCAGTTGATTCAACTGCTTTTGCTGATCCGAAGAACCGGGATCACCCGTCGTCATGGCATGCGGATGGTGATCGTCGACCGCGGGTATTCTCCTTTTTCATTCTTCCACCTGCTGTTTATCAGATCAGCCTCCATGGATCATGAATTGCTTCCGGCAGTCATTGAGCATGAAAAAGTTCACATGCGACAATGGCATTCCGCCGACCTGATCCTGATGGAGCTGACCACTATTATCCAATGGTTCAATCCTTTCGCCTGGATGATGCAGCGTTCGGTAAAAACCGTACATGAATACCTCGCCGATGAAGGAGTGCTTCGGCAAGGTATCGGATTGAGTACATACCGTCGGATGATTTTTAACCATTCATTAGGAATTCAGCTGAATACCATAACCAATCATTTCAATGTTTCACTTATTAAAAGCAGAATTATCATGATGACAAAATCGCGTTCAGTAAAAATGGCCGGATTAAAAGCCATTGTTGCCCTGCCCGTATTCTTTGCCGTATTGTTCTTCTTTTCTTCCGGCGTGATGACGTCATTGTCGGCCCAGGAGAAAACCATTAAAAGAGAGAACCCCGACAAGGTTGAAGCTGTAGAGGCGCAGGAAAAAACAGCAGAGAAAGAAAAACAGGCTCAGGTGGAAAAAACACAGGAACCGAAAAAATCACCCAAAGGCAATACAAAGGATATCAAGAAAGTTCCGGATTTTCAACCGGAATTTCCAGGAGGATTTGAGGCTATGTCGCATTTTCTAAGTCAGAATATCAAGTATCCGAAGGATGCCATGGATAAAAAACAGGAAGGGAAAGTCTTCGTAAACTTTGTCGTTGAAGAAGATGGGACCCTTTCCAATTTTAACATTCTCAGGGGTATTGGTGGCAGTTGCGACGAAGAAGCCCTCAGAGTATCGAAGTTGATGCCGAAATGGGAACCCGCCCGGATGAAAAACGGTAAAAAAGTCGCGGTTCAAATGACCCTTCCGATCAACTTCAAGTTGGATGGTAAGAAGGTTCCCCCTGCTCAGCCGGCCCAGGAAGAGGTTACTCCTCAGAAATAAGTTCCTGTATCCGGTTTGATGCCGGTCCCCTATCCCATTTTAATCACACCCGCTGTCGGAATTTCCCGGCATCCGGTGGGTTAAAATGGGATTTTTTCTATCAGTAACGAAACAACTTTCGCTACGGGTTTATAAAAAACAGCCTGCTCTTTGGAAGAAGGACTGATCATTTTTCCCCCGGGGTCGGCCAGGTTGATCAGGTAAAATACCGTGCCCATGATCAATACCCCTTTGGCAAAACCCAAGAGGGCACCTCCGATATGATTCAGAACTCCCATACCGGTTTTTTCAACCAGGTTTTCAACCAGTTTGCCAATGAGGTAAATCCCGATCAGCACCACCAGGAAAGTAGCCGCATAAGCCAGGGCAGGGAGCCAGAATGACGATGGATGAAAGTTCCTTTCAATGATGCCGGAAGCATAATCAGAAAAATGGATGGCCAGGTAAATGCCCAGAAACAGGCCTGCGAGCGTGGCCAAGGTAACAATGAATCCCTTTCTCAGTCCTATGAGGGTGAAAATCCCGACTACCACCAGAATGACAATATCCAATGTATTCATAAGAGTTACCTGCGCAAACGTGAAGTCAGTTCGGTGCCAAAAACGAAATCATTCAACTGGGTATTATCCGTATGGAGGACATCTTCTTTGGATCCCCGCCACCAGAGTTTCCCTTCATAGATGAATGCCACCGTATCGCCGATGCTGAGCACGGAGTTCATGTCATGGGTGTTGATGATGGTAGTGATGCCGTACTCCTTCGTGATCTCGCGAATGAGGATATCGATCAGTCCGGATGTCTGTGGGTCCAATCCACTGTTGGGTTCATCGCAAAAGAGGTATTTCGGGTTCATAGAAATAGCGCGGGCGATGGCCACTCTCTTCCGCATACCACCGCTGAGTTCTGATGGCATCAGGTGGTTTTTATTTTCCAGGTTTACCCGTTTCAGTACGAAGTTCACCCGGTCGAGTTTTTCTTCGGCTGTTTGTTGAGTGAACATATTTAGCGGGAACATCACATTTTCCTCAACATTCATGGAATCGAAAAGAGCTCCCATCTGGAACAGCATTCCCATCTCCCGGCGTATTTCCTTGCGTTGCGTCATGTTCATCTCCGAGAAGTTCCGGTCATCATACAGCACTTTTCCGCTGTCAACTTCATGAAGTCCGACCAGGCATTTCATCAGAACTGTCTTTCCGGATCCGCTTTGACCGATGATCAGGTTGGTCATGCCGGGCAGAAACTCGGCGGAGATGTTGCTGAGCACCTCCTGATCGCCGAATCTTTTAGTAATTTCCACCGCCTTGATCATGTGAGTAAAAGTTGAGTTAAAATCAGGTTGAACAGGATTATCAGGATGCTGCTCCATACCACGGCGTTGGTACTTGACTGACCGACTTCCAAGGCGCCACCATTGGTTTCATATCCATAAAATCCTGACACAGAGGATATAATGAAGGCAAAGACCACCGTTTTGATCAGGGCATAAAAAATGGGGAACACTTCGAAATACGACCGGATCCCGTAGATGAAGTCATGGGTGGTGACCAAACCGGTAGCCATCATGGCCACCAGGCCGCCGAGTACTCCCAGGAACATGCTGATGATGATGAGAACCGGGTTAAAAAGAAGGCAGGCTGCTATTTTAGGCAGGATCAGGTAGTTAGCCGAGTTCACTCCCATGATTTCCAGGGCATCGACCTGTTCCGTAACTTTCATAGTTCCAATTTCCGAAGCGATACGCGATCCCACTTTCCCCGCCAGGATCAGGCCGATAACCGTGGGGGAGAATTCGAGGAATACCGATTGCCGGGTGGTAAAACCGACCATTGACAGTGGAATCAAGGGGCTGTCAATGTTGAAAGCAGTCTGTATGGCGACAACGGCACCCATGAATACCGAGATGACCGATACAATCCCCAGGGATTCGAGCCCTACATGTTGGAATTCGGTAAAAAGCTGAACGCGAAAGATCTTTCCTTTCTGAGGAACGGTAAAAACCCGTTTTATCAGGAACAGGTACCGGCCGATGGTATGGAAGACTTTATACATGGTTTGATGCTCAAAATTAGTTATTTTTGGGTTCGTATCCGAAAATAAAACCCCGGAACGGAAGTTGTAAATAAAATGACCAGCCCATGAAAAACCCTTTCAGGATCTTGTTATTCGTTACCCTTTCACTGGCCCTGGTCATGCTGCTTGGAAGTTGTTCCAATTACCGGTATTATAATCGTTATCCAAAACCAAGAAAATGCGATTGCCCCTCTTTCAGTCAGCGAACGACCATTCAGCTTCCTTCCTGAATTTCAGGCAGATGCTTGAAGGTCGTGTTCCCGATGCCGCTTTGGAGCAGATCGCCCGTACCTTCTCCCTCCAGCAAATCCGCCTGAAGATCACTCGCGGGAGAGCCACCAAAACAGGTGATTTTCGGCCTTCCCAGAACGGAAACCCTTGCGCGATCACGATAAACGAGAACCTCAACCCTTACGCCTGCCTGATTACCCTGATCCATGAACTTGCTCATTATCAGGTGTATAAAAGCAAAATGGATCGTATGTTTTCAGTTCGTAGAACCCGGAAGAATTATTCTCCGCATGGCAAGGAATGGAAAGAGACATTCCGGCTGTTGTTTTTTGAATACCTGACGGAAGATATCTTCCCGGCTCCTGTTCTTGACGCCCTGATGATTCACCTGGAAAACCCCAAAGCCTCCACCTTCAGCGACCAGCAGTTGCTTCGGGCGCTGGCCGTATATGATGCCGCGTCGGGTCTCGTGACGGTTGAATCGCTGCCTGAAGGATGCACCTTCAGAACTACCACGGGCCGTCATTTCCGGAAACTGGAAAAGAAAAGGACCCGGTATCTTTGCCTGTGTCTCGATAACCGGAAAAGATACCTGTTCTCCCCCATCGCGCAAGTAACACCGGAAGAATAAATATTTACCTCTATGCCCGATCATCCGAAGAAAAAGCAGTTCATGAAACTCCCCGAGTACGCGGGTGGCAGCCGGGCCATCAGCGAATTTGTCGCCATGAACCTTCGTTACCCCGATGAAGCCCTGAAAGCGGGAATAGAAGGGGCGGTACTGGTCAAATATCGCATTGATGACAACGGGAATGTTTTTAATCCGCAGATAATCAAAAGTTTAGGATATGGCTGTGATGAAGAAGCCATCCGGTTGATCAGCTTGTTGCGGTTTGAAAAAGTCAGAAACAGGGGACAACGGGTGGAGGTGACGAAAACGACCAAGATCAATTTCAAGCTTCCCGGACTTCAGATAAACTATTCCCTGGCGCCGAAAACCGAATCGCCGGCACCGCAGCGTGATCCCGGACAAAAAAAAGACGACAGCATCCGGTATAATTATACTATAGATTTGTAGTACAGGTTTTTACGGCTGACTTTCCTGTCCATTTTCGAATTCAAACTTCGCGTCTTTGGTTTTTTTACCGTTCCGGCCGAAATTGTAAACAAACCCGGCATAAATGACCTGTCCGTCGCGTTTCCTGACGGAATGTTGGATGAGGACATCGGTATCGACGCTGTTTTCCCATTTCTGCGAATCGAAGAGGTCGGTAACAGTAACCAGCAAAGAGAATTTTTTCTTCCAAAGATCCTGGCGGATTCCGAGGTTCACTCCCCATCCCGGTTTGCGCATTCCCTGGGCGGTCATGGCTTTAGACCGATACTGCCCGTTAAGTTGCAGGAAAGTAGTTTTGGTGATCGTCACCGCAGCATTCAGTTTCGCGTTCCACGAGAAAGTGCTTCTTTTATTACTATATCCAAGCTCGGAAGCATCGATCTGGCTGTAAAATCCTGAAGCGGAAAAATTTAAATTAACGATCCTCGCTATGTTCCACGTGCCACTCAGATCGAGACCTGCCGATTGGTCTTTGTCGAGGTTGGCAAACGAGGTGACCAGAACCGTATCGTTTAGCGGATGCGTCACCATGGTGAATCCGTTTTCTTTATAACGATAGAAAAGGCTGGGGACCAGGTTCAGGTTTTCGGTCCGAAAAGAGTATCCAAACTGCAGAGAGTGAATATCTTCCGGTTTCAGATCGGGATTCCCCACAAAGATGTTCCGGGAATCGCGGTATTCTGGAACGGGGTTCAAGTCTTCGACATCAGGCCGGTTGACACGCCGGCTGTAGCTCAGCTGCCATTCGTTTTTGCCTTGTTCAAGACTCAGATGCAAGGTGGGATACAAGGCAAAATAATCGTCATCCGTGGTAGCATCCACGGTCTTGAAATTCAGGTGAAGCAAGGCTTCCTCGGCCCTGAGTCCGCCCATGAGGGCAAATTTGTTCCACCGGGCACTCAGGGTGCCATAAACGGCATGGATTGTCTGGGTGCCATTGAAAGCATTATTTTTGGAAGAGTCGGTGACCCATATTTCCGATTCCAACTCCTGCACCCGGGTATCTTGGTCGGATATCTGCATTTCGCCTTGGTATCCTGCTTCCAGCGATGCATCTTTCCACAAAGGGCGGGAGTAATCCAGGGAAAGTGTAAGCTGCTGTTCGGCGTTTTTGCTGTTTGTATTTTCTGCTTCCTCGGGATAAAGAGGAAGGGTATAGATATTCGTATAATTATCTTTCTCCCGTTCGCGGTCGGCCTGATATTCAAAATCGGTCCTGAAAAGATGGTCCTCCCTGGCATCAAAGGTATGTTGGTAAAACGCTGTAAGTCCGGTGCTCGTCTCCCATTCGTCTCCATCCTGATGTCTGATAAACTCTTCGGCAGCCACCTGTTCATTATCGCTGTACAAGTTCCAGGTCTTTCCATCGCGGTTTACGTCCCGGTAATTGATGGTTCCTGTGACTCCTGTTGCATCCTTCGAAGAAATATCCCATTCCATACCCAACTGTCCCAGGTGTGATGACGGAACCGCCGAATTGGATGAATGCTGATCGAGGTAAACGGACTGTCCGGTAGCGGTATCAATGGTTTGAGAAGTGAGGTCGCCGGTTCCGGCCCGGTAATTGAGCCGGTAGCCATAACTCCCGAAAAGATTCACTCTTCCGGTGTTGTAGTTGAGTTGGAGGTTCGTGTTAATCCGTTCCTTATTCCCCACGTTCGCCCCGAGTACTCCGTTAAAACCGCTTTTTTTCTCTTTTTTCATCACGATATTGATGATGCCGGCGGTACCATCCGGCTGGTATTTTGCAGAGGGATTGGTGATGACCTCAATCCGTTCGACCAGTGAAGCCGGCATCTGCTCGAGGTTGGCTGATCCTGCGATAACGGAAGGACGACCGTTGACCAGGATAGTAACATTACCCGATCCCCTCAGGCTGATATTTCCATCGATATCGACAGAAACCGACGGAATGGTCTGCAAGACATCCGTGACGGTACCGGTCTGGGCCGAGATATCTTTTTCCACATTGAAAACCTTTCGATCGATTTTGTTGATCATCAGGTTCCTTTCGCCGGTGATGGTAACCTCATCCATATTGATCGCTTCGGGGGCCAGATTCAGCACACCCAGGTTCACTTTTGGATTTTTCCGGCCAACCGTGACCGCCTTGGTTTGTTGTTTCTTATAACCGATAAAACTGTATTCCACGAAGTAACTTCCGGTCGGGACATCGTTGATACGGAATGAACCGGTGCTGTCGGAAACGATGCCCTGCACCATGTTTTTGGTGGTGGTATCGCGCAGAATGATGTTGGCATATTCTATTGGCAGCCGGGTTTGGGAATCGATGATCCGGCCCGAGACGGTCCCGGGGTATCGCGTTTGCGAAAATGCGGAAGAAGGGAGCAGGAAAAACAAGGTCAACATCAATCCTGCGGGCAGCAAAAACAGTTTCAGACGGAGTTTCATAACACAGTTCATACGTTGAGAAAGAAACTCGCAAAGGTACTGAAAATGTTCTTCCGGAAATATAAATCAGACTTGTTTATTACCGCCGTGGTCTGGGATACCTGGAACGCGGCTTTTTGGACCGTTCGATTTTCCCTTTGTATTCCGGTCCGGGGCCCAGGGTCAGCGGGAGGGCACCGATATGGACCTGACGTTCGATCAACCGTTCGATCGCAGCAAATTTTCCCTGGTCTTTGGGGTTGATCAGCGTGACGGCGATCCCGGAAGCCTCCGCCCGGGCCGTTCTGCCGATCCGGTGGATATAATCTTCCGCATCGTGAGGCACATCGAAGTTCACGACCATATCGATATTTTCCACATCAATACCCCTGGAGAGGATATCGGTAGCGACCAGCACATTGATATCCCTGTTTTTAAACCGGTTCAGCACATTTTCACGCGTTTTCTGATCAAGGTCCGAATGGATCTCCTCCACGGAGAATCCTGAAGACCTGAGATCACGGGATAGCTGTTTGGTGGTAGACTTGGTGGAACAGAAAATAAGGATGATGCGATCTTTCATCGGAGCCAGCAAGTACTTCAGCAGCGGGATCTTCTGGGTGTCGTATACAGAATAGGCAAGTTGCATGATTCTCTCGGCCGGTTTGGATATCGCTATACTCACTTTCTCGGGGTTGTGCAGCACTTTGTTGGCCAGGTCGCGGATCTTCTCGGGCATGGTAGCCGAGAAGAGGAGGTTCTGCCGTTTCTGGGGGATATGGGAAAGGATCTTCAGAATATCATCATAAAAACCCATATCGAGCATGCGGTCGGCTTCGTCAAGCACCAGAAATTCAAGTTTTGAAAAATCAACGTAGTCCATATTGAGATGAGCGATCATTCTTCCGGGGGTGCAGATCACCACATCCGAACCCTCCTGCAAAGCCTGTTTCTCCCGGGAGAATACCGAACCGTCTGTCCCGCCGAAAATGGCGACGGAACTCACCGGGGTGAAATAGGACAACCCCTCCAGTTGCTGATCGATCTGCACAGCCAGTTCCCTGGTGGGGACGATCACGAGCGCTCTGACAGACTGATCCGGACCCGATTCAAGGATCTTTTGGATGATCGGGAGCAGGTATGCGGCCGTTTTCCCCGTACCTGTCTGTGCGGTGGCAATGAGATCACGACCCTTCATGATCAGTGGTATAGCCTGTTCCTGGACCGGTGTGGTCTCCTCGAATCCCAGAGAAACGATGCCTTCCTGAAGGCGGTTATCAAAATCAAACTCAATAAATTTCAAAATGGCGTTTTTTTATGTTGATTATTTCCCTTGTCTTTTTTTCTCGTCCAGTTTTTTAATGACCTCTTCCTGGATGTTCTTCGGAAGCGGCATATATTGGTGAAACTCCATAGAATAGTTAGCGCGACCGCTGGTCATGTTACGCAGTTGGGTAGCATAGCCGAACATCTCCATCAGCGGCACAAATCCGTCGATTTTCTGGGAACCTTTGCGGTAACGGCGCATGGATTCAATCTTGCCGCGACGCCGGTTCAGGTTACCCACTACTTCGCCGATGTACTCATCGGGCGTGTTGATCTCCACTTTCATCACCGGCTCGAGAAGGATCGGGTTACCTTTCATAAAGGCCTCCTTGAAACTCATGGAAGCGCAGGTCTGGAAAGCCATATCGGAAGAGTCGACCGGGTGGTGGCTCCCGTCGAGGAGGACCACTTTGACATCCACAACCGGGAAACCGCTGATGATACCCCGGGCCAGTGTTTTTTTGATCCCTTTTTCAACCGATGGGATGAATTCCGCCGGGATGTTGCCTCCCTTAACCTTGTCGATAAATTCAAAGCCCTTGCCGGTATTAGGTTCGATACGCATATAGGTGTGTGCATACTGGCCTTTTCCACCGGTTTGTTTCACATATTTAAAGTTCGATTCCGATTCGTTGGTGATGGTTTCGCGGAAGGCCACCGAAGGCTCTCCTACAACCGCATCCACATTGAATTCTGTCTTCAGACGATCGACCATGATCTCAAGGTGAAGCTCGCCCATCCCGGAAATAATAGTTTCTTCGGTTTCATCGTCAAACCTTACATTGAAAGAAGGGTCTTCGTTAGCCAGTTTATAGAGTGCATCGCCGAGTTTTTGCTGATCCTGGCGTTTGGCAGGATTGATCTTCAGTTCGATGACCGTAGGCGGGATGTGGATGGATTCCAGCAGCAGCCGGTGATCTTCGTCACACAACGTATCGCCTGTTTTGGTGAATTTCAGCCCGATCAAGGCAACGATATCGCCGGGACCGGCTTCTTCGACCTCCACCCGTTCCTTGGCATGGATCCTCATGATGCGGCCGACGCGTTCGTGTTTTCCTTTGGAGGCATTAAATACCTGCATGCCGCTTTTCACTTTCCCGGAAAAAACGCGGGTAAACGTCTGTTGCCCGACATAAGGGTCATGAATGAGTTTAAAAGCCAACGCCGAGAAAGGCTCTTTGGGTGACGGGTGAACGGTATGTGTTTTGGTTGGATCCAGGAGGTCGGTTCCCACCACCGAACCGACATCAACAGGCGCCGGGAGGTAATCGATCACCGCATCCAGCAGCAACTGGATCCCTTTGTTTTTATAGGCGGAACCACATAGAACCGGCGTGATCAGCATCTTCAACGTAGCTTCGCGGATAGCCTGTTTCAGCAAATCTGTCGGAACTTCCTGCTCTTCAAAGAACATCCCCATGATCTTGTCGTTGAATTCGGCTACTTTCTCCACCAGTTGGAGCCGGGCTTCATCTACCCGGGGCAGGTATTCGGAAGGTATTTTCGTTTCAATCAGTTCAAGCTCTTCAAAATGATAGGCTTTCCGTTCAATGACGTCAATAATCCCTTCGAAGCAGTCTTCCGCGCCGATGGGTAACTGAATCGGAAAAGCATTGGCGTCAAGATATTTATTCATTTGGTCCACGACGGCCTGAAAATCGGCGCCGGTACGATCCATTTTATTGATGAACGCGATACGGGGAACGCGGTAACGATCGGCCTGGTTCCACACGGTTTCGCTTTGCGGTTCAACTCCTCCCACCGCGCAGAATGTGGCAATCATCCCGTCGATGACACGCAGCGATCGTTCCACCTCTACCGTGAAATCAACGTGCCCGGGGGTGTCGATCAGGTTCACCTGATAGCCCTTCCAATGGCAGGTTATGGCAGCAGAAGCGATGGTAATTCCACGTTCCTGTTCCTGTTTCATAAAATCGGTGGTCGCCTGCCCGTCGTGTACCTCTCCCATTTTCCGGTTAGCCCCGGTAAAATAGAGAATCCGTTCTGTGCATGTTGTTTTGCCAGCATCAATATGTGCGGCGATCCCGATGTTTCTAAGTTCTGTTAATGGCATATTTACTCCCTCGTTTTTTGGGGGTGCAAAGGTACAAAAAATTTTGGCACCCTCCATCTCTCCTTCCACCATGAAGAAGTAACAAACAGATCGTTCCGTCAGAGTCCGAGTTCACCGGCAATAGGAATCAACGCCCCGATCGCCAGAGCGGCAAATTCATCCAGTGGAATACCGATCTTCTCACACTCCAGTATATTTTCGCGTTTAACAGATGCAGCAAATGCTTTTTCTTTCATCCGTTTTACCACCGATTTCGGTTTTACGCTGGTCAGTTTTCTGTCGGGATAGACATAGGTGGTGGCAAAGATCAATCCGGTGATGGTCTCCCCGGCAGCGAGCGCATGCTGAAACTCGGTTGATCTCTCTTTACCCGACGAACACTCGTTATGCATCCGGATGGCATCCAGTATTTCCGGGTCTATCTCAAAGTCTTTCAGGAGAACCTCCGTTTGTGTACCGTGAACCAGCGGGTCGGCATTCGTCACCTCCACATCGAGGTCGTGCAGCAGACCTGCCAGCCCCCATTTCTCTTCATCGCGGCCAAGCCGTAATGCCAGAGCGCGCATGACCGCTTCCGAAGCCAGGCAATGCTGAATCATTTTATCGTTGCCGATGTGCTGGTGTACTAATTCCAGCGCAGTAGTATGATTGAGTGACATAATGATAGTAATTGATCTGTAAATTTAAATAGTTCCGTGAGATTTTCCGATCCGTTTTGAAAAGAAACAGGTCGTACCTCCGTCCTTTACCCCTCTCCTTCTCCGGCCTTTATCAGAAACCAGATCCCGGCTGCTTTTGCTAAGATATCCATGGTATCAAAAGCATCGGATACCGTTTCCCCGACAGCCAGACACCCGTGTTTTTCCCAAATGACTGCTTTCCGTGACTCAAAAGCGGTGACGGTAGCCTGAGCAAGGGATTCGGAGCCCGGTGTTTCGAAGGGGACAAAACCTGCTCCTTCTGGAAGAAACATTCCGATCTCCGGATGCATGCTTAGTAATGCGTTGTTGATCGACTCGTTCGACTTCATCGAAGGAATATGCGACAAGGCGATGAGTTCCGTCACATGGGCATGAACAACGACTTTCTCCGGCCTCTTTTTCACCAACAACATCTTATGGATGCCAAGGTGCGTTAACAATTCGGAAGTCGGTCTAATCTCTTTAATATCCTCCGTCACTGCTACGATATGATAGGCTGAACCGTTTTCACTGATGTAGATAAAGCAAAGGTTATCGACCGGATTTTGAGCCATTTCGCGCATGCGGGACCCGGATGTCGTGACCAGAAATACGTTATTTGCAAGGTTCGGAAAGGATTTGGGCAACGGGAAAAAAGGAAACGACGCCAATTTTGAGAGTTCATTGAGCGGGACCAACCCGGTGACATTCACCGATATGTTCCCGGCATTGCGTTCCGCCCAACCCTTGTCCCACATGGCTTTTGCTGTTACGGCCATCTCTTCCACCACCTTACGGATCTGTTTCTTCTGAAACAACCGCTGCCCTGCCTGTTTGACCTGGGTGAGCATCATGACTTCCGGTATGATCGGTATTTCCATGTTATCTTTTCTTTCGGAAGAAATCCTTGAGCAGCTTCGTGCATTCCGGCGCCAGGATCCCTTTTTTTATCTGTGTCTTCGGATGCATCAGCGCACACCCGGTTAAGGTGTACCCCCGCTTTTCATCGTCGGCCCCGTAAACCACGCTTCCCATCTGCGACCAGAAAATCGCTCCGGCGCACATCACGCAAGGTTCAAGGGTGACATAAAGGGTGCAATCGCTAAGGTACTTGCCGCCCATCCAGGAAGAAGCAGCGGTGATGGCCTGCATCTCGGCATGTGCGGTGACATCGTTCAGCGTCTCGGTGAGGTTATGAGACCGTGCGATGATATGGTTGTCGCATACCACTACGGCGCCAATGGGCACTTCGTCTTTCTCCAGCGCTTTCTGCGCCTCTTTCAGCGCCTCGTTCATGAAGTACTCGTCAGAATATAATGTATACGTCATACCGCCTCTATCCGATAAAACTTTTCAAAGTTACTAACTTTTCTTCGCGATTGTTGAATAGCGCGGAACGTCACAGAACCAAAGGATGATCACTCATTATTCACGGCCGGCGCGGGTTCACCCTTCCCCATCTCTTCAATCAACCCCTCCACCTCATAAGCATCGCGGAGAAACCAGGGACCGATGCGGGTGCGGCAGAGCGCAGTAAGGTGGGCGCCGGTGATCAGGGCTTCACCGAAGTCGCGTGCCAGGGCGCGTATGTATGTGCCTTTGCTGCATACGATCCGGAAATGTACTTCCGGCAAGGCGATGGCGGTAATTTCGAAGGCAGAGATTTCGATGGTATGCGGCTGCAATTCTATCTGTTCTTCATTGCGGGCGAACTTGTAAG
>Ga0209098_1000322_pt1 | contig 54092 bp, 35 predicted proteins | sample AD_JPNHW1_MetaG_FD_184429 | JGI IMG/M metagenome (GOLD analysis project Ga0209098, IMG submission 184429) | Active sludge microbial communities of municipal wastewater-treating anaerobic digesters from Japan - AD_JPNHW1_MetaG (SPAdes) (version 2) | ecosystem: Engineered > Bioreactor > Anaerobic...
GTAACCCTCCCCAGCCACACCACTCGCCAAACCTATCAAAACTTGTTACACCTACCTTTTTAGTTTTGTTTGAGGGTTTTATTATTACTTCGGGGATAGAAATAGAAGTTTCAACCAATTGAATTTGACCATTTTTCGAAAGGAATTCATCCACTTTATAAACTTGAGGTGCATACCCAATCATTGAGAACCTGATTTTTGATTCAGAAGTCAGACCCTTAGCCTCGAATGAAAATTCGCCATTCTCACTGGTAACACTTCCGAAATAGGTATTTATTATCCCAACGCTTGCGTATTCGAGGGGTTTTCCCGTTTGAGCATCTATGACAGTACCAGTTATACTGTTTGTTTTTAAATTTAAGCTAACACTAGGAGTAAGGTTCTGGCTAAAAACTGAATTTGAAAGCAGTAAGGCTAGAGAAACAAAGAAAAAACGCATAGTTTTTAGGATAAAGGTTATTTTAAATTGATGTATTTCTAACCTAAAGTTAGATTTATTAATTTTCTATATACTACATACTAAACACTAAACTTTTTCCAACGTGTAATCCTGTAACCATTCATGCTATAATACAGGATGAAAAGATAACATGGAACCATTATCCAGTAGGCCTGTTGGTGCCCAATGGAATGAACCATCGATAAGCGACCCCATAGTAGTGGGAGCAGAGCACCACCAGCAATACCCATGATTAGCATAGCTGACGCAATTTTAGTGTACTTGCCTAACCCATGAATTGCCAAAGGCCAAATTGCAGGCCACATTAAAGCGTTTGCCAAACCGAGCAGTGCTATAAACATTACAGAAGTATACCCAACAGTAAATATCGCACAGATACTAAATACAATCCCAGCTGCGGCTGATATAGCTAATGCTCTTGACTGAGAAATAAATTTTGGAATTGAAATTATACCAATGATATATCCTATAACCATTGCTGCAAGCGTAAAGGTTGTGAAATACTTAGCTTGGGAGAGTGCAATTCCCTGAGATTGACCATAGATTGGAAGGGTATCTCCTGCAATAACTTCAACACCAACATATAGAAAAATTGCTATTACGCCTAGAACTAAGTTTGGGTACATGAATACACTACCTCTATCCTCTACCGGATAATCGTGACCACCACCGTTCTGTTCCATCTCAATTTCAGGAAGGGGAGATAGTTTAATCATCATTGCTAAACCAACAAGTATAACTGCCATGATGATGTAAGGATTGACTACTCGCGAAGCAATTTCATCAAGTCTGATTGATCTTGCTGCGTTATCAAGGGTTTGTAGTTCTTTAACTAATGAGTCAGCATCAGAAAGGATAATTGCTCCAAGGATTATAGGTGCTAGAACGCCAGCAACCTTATTACAAATACCCATTATACTAATACGCTTTGCTGCACTTTCAATTGGACCAATTATAGTGATATAAGGATTCGATGCGGTTTGTAGGATAGAAAGACCGGTTCCTATCACGAATAATCCGGTTAAAAATAAACCATAAGTGCGAGTTTTAGCAGCAGGAATAAATATTAATGCACCTACAGCCATTACCAACAGTCCGAGCATCATGCCCTTTTTAAACCCAGTCATCTTTAAAACCCATGATGATGGTAGTGCCATCACAAAATAGGATATGTAAAAGGCAAATGTTACTAGCATAGCCTGAAAAGTATTCAGTTCGCAAGCAATTCTTAGGTATGGGATTAGCGTTCCATTTAACCAGGTAACAAATCCAAAGATGAAAAACAGGGCGCCAAGAATAGTTATTGGGACAAGGGTAGAGCGGGACTGATTCATAAAATGCGATTATTTAAGATTATTAAATATGTTTCGTGTTAAAAGTAGTGGAAAGGTTAGAAATATGCAATGCTATTTCTTAGTTGCTTTAGTATTAGAAATAAATGTTAGATATACCTATTAATTGGCTTGCCCCTTAATAGCAAAGGAATACTTATCGATTGCTCTTTGTACAGCAAGAATGCCATCTAAATGATCGAATTCGTGTTGTAGTAGTTCAGATAGATCACCTTCAAGAAGCATTGTTTGATTATCCCAGTTTGTATCTCTGTATTGAATCCTACAGTTCTTGAAACGTTTAACCTTTACAAGTAAATTAGGAAAACTCATGCAATCGTCCCAAACATCAAAGGTTTCATCGCTTTTGAACTCAAGAGTTGGATTGATGAATACGAAAGGTATATCAATATACATATAAACTAATCGTTTCATCAACCCAATCTGTGGAGCAGCAATTGCTCTTCCGTAATGATTCCTATTCCGAAAATTAATAAGTGTATCGTGCAAGTCAGTGATATGGCTTTCAAGTTGACTCAACTCAGTAAAATCAACCTCTTCGCACTTTTTATAGAGCAAGGGGTTACCAAGTAGCAAGATTTCCTTAACAGCCATTTCTTAATTAAAGTAAATTATTCCTTCACTAATTTTTTAGATATATGGCTTAAGCCGTTATCAATGCTAACAATATACACTCCTTTTGCCAAGAAAGAAGCATCAATCCCAAATTGATTATTACTAAAATCTGATTTATAAATCATTTTCCCAGTTATATCTGATATTGTAACTGTTACCTTTTGAACGTTATTTGCAACGCTAAACATCAATTTATCGTTAACTGGGTTTGGTCCAAAAGTAACCCAAGAGAAACTATCCTCAATAGTTTCTGAAGATGTAATAGATCCGGCCTTATATAATAACCAACCCTGTGGATCGATTTGTAGCGATTTAATTTTGGGTAAATCGAAATTGAAAGTTTGAGGATTTTCAGATACAAATACTCTTTGAATCGATGTGGTGTTATCGTAGTAAGTTAGCTTTAAGTCCAATGAGAACTTAAATAATGGTGTTGATGCATTTGATGGCGTTTGAATAATTGTTACCCAAGGTTTATCATCAATATAACCATATTTAGCGCTAATTGTAGGGAAACCATAACCGTAATACCATTGATCGAAAAACCATGAATAATCAAATCCAGTAGAATCATTTACAACTGTTTTAAAGTCTTCTCCGGTTGCAGTAGAGTGACCAAACTTTTGAAGATATCCTTTTAGGATACTAAAGAAGACATCATCGTTGTTTATTTCATGTCTAAGAATATGTATTATTGATGCTCCTTTTTTGTATGAAAGACTATAACTGAAGATTCTATTTTCGTCTGTGGCATTTGCAAGTGGAATAAAAACACTACCGTTAGGTTCTTGAAGCGCGTAATTATGGGCTGAGACCATCCATGAATCTGCACTTGTCTGACTTGAAAGATTTTGTAAATAAAGGTACTCAGCATACGATGCAAACCCTTCATTAATCCATATATCCTGCCAAGTGGCACAGGTAACGTAATCCCCAAACCACATATGCGCAAGCTCGTGCGATATTAAATTGCTAGTATAATAGCCTAAAGTAGTTATTGTTTGATGCTCCATACCACCGCCAAATGGAGCCATTACATGTCCATACTTTTCTTTCGAAAATGGATAAAGTCCAAATAGGTTTGAATAGAGCTCAATGTTAGCAGCTGTTCCATCTATTGCGCTTTTATATTGGTTTAGGCAATTAGTAACATTGTACACAAAATTTTGGATTAGAAGAGGGGAGCTCATTCCAACTGGATTTGCATAAGTATCGTACTCAATGTAATCGGAAATTGTAACTGAAATTAGGTAATAATCAATTGGGTATCTACTTTGCCATTCATATCTTTTCTTGCCACCGCCAACATCAACTACATTTTTAAGTAGCCCGTTTGACGCAACCTCAAGATTGGATGGTACTGTAACATAAACATCTGAGCTATCGGCCTTATCGGTTAACGATTGTTTTACTGCAAACCATTCATAGGCATGAAATGATTCCGACAAAGTCCAAGTTACTGGAATATTCCAAGTCGAAGCAATAGTTCTATCCCAGCCACCTCCCTGAGGATTTCCTGAGTAAAATACTTCAACTATGAAAAGATCCCCAACTGGAATATCAGTAGGGCATGTAAAGGAAATCTCGTTGTTTTGATGAGCAAAAGTAACGCTGCTACCATTTAGCTTTACCTGTGAAACGGTTAATTGATCGATTAGCTGAATTACAAATTCATGTAAGGGGTTGTTTACTACTTTCGCTTTTATTGTTGTTTTACCTGAGGTAATTGTGATACTTGCAGTTGAAGCTTCTATATTAAGTCCATAGTAAACTACATCATAGTTGTTCATTAATGGATTTAATGTTTGATTTACTTGTTGAGTTTTATGTGTTCTAAGTTTATTAGATTCAGTAATTTCATTTACCTGACCAAATAGCAATATTGTATTGAATAAAAGGATAAAAGAGAGTAAGTTTTTTTTCATTTCGATTGAATTTTAGGGTTATTCTATTTGCGAGAACAATTTTAACATATTTATCATAAAATTTGAAGCTTTCCTGTAAAAGATTTGGTCAAATATATCTAACTTGTTATTTTCATAAAAATTAAAAAATTGTTTATGCACGTAAAAGGAACCGCGGTAAAATCAATACAAGAGTTTGTTCAAACTAAGTATGCCGATAAATACGCAGAATGGCTAAAGGCCATGCCTGAGACTTCAAGAAATATAATGTCGAAACCTGTTTACGTTTCGGATTGGTACTCGGTTAAAGATGCTGCTATTGAACCTACAATTGCTATTGGTAAGGTAATCTTTAATGGCGATTCAATAAAAGCAGGTTGGGAAACTGGTCGTTTTAGTTCAGAGCAAGCACTTAACGGTATATACAAGGTTTTTGTAAAAATGGCTACGCCTCAGTTTATTATAGGACGTTCAGGCAAAATTCTTCCTTCTTACTATGATCCATCTGAAATTGCTGTCAAAGAGACTGGAGCAAAGCATGTAATCCTAAATATCTCAAAATTACCTTCAAATCACGAAGTGCTAGAGGCTAGAATTCTTGGTTGGATACAAAAAGCGCTTGAGGTTACTGGTTGCAAAAACGTACAAATAAATCCCATAAAATCATTGACAAAAGGGGATCCAATTACTGAATTGATGATAACTTGGAACTAATTAACAAGTTTATATTTTTTCTAAAAGCAGATGCAAAACATCTGCTTTTTCTTTTTTAACACATTTATATTATCGAAAAACGCTACAACCTTGACATTATCTATTAATTAACATATCTTTATTTGTTTTCCTTAAAACTTATTCCTATGACATCGAATTCAAAAAAGAGTAAAGGGGTTATAGCCATACTAACTGGTGGTGGTGATGTTCCTGGTTTGAACCCTGCAATTAGAGCGATTACAATTCGTGCGCTTCGCGAAGGATATGATGTAGTTGGTATTAAACGAGGTTGGGCAGGTATGATCGAAGTTATTCGCGATAAAAAAGTGGATAATAGCAATTGTTACGAAGTACTAACCGAGGAAAGGGTAAATAAAGCATTTCGAACCGGGGGAACATTCTTACATACATCAAGAACTAACCCAAGTAAGGTTGCCAAGGATTCCGTTCCTGAGCATTTAAAAGAGCATTATAGTAAAGACTTAAATGATTTAACCCCTGATGTACTTAAAAACCTTCATTTCATGGGGGTTGATTATTTGATTCCAATTGGTGGAGATGACACTTTAAGCTATGGTGTTAGGCTTTACAAGGAAGGGGTAAAGGTAATTGCAATACCTAAAACAATGGATAATGACGTACCTGGTACCGATTATTGTATTGGGTTTAGTACCTGCGTTACAAGAACTATTTCGTTAACTGATATACTTAGAACTTCAGCAGGTTCGCATGAGCGAATTTTGGTGATGGAGGTTTTTGGACGTTATGCAGGATTCACAGCCATGCTTCCAACAATGGCAGGTATTGCCAACAGGTGCGTAATTCCTGAGTTTAAGTTCAATGTTGAAAGGTTGACCGAATTACTTATGGAGGACAGATCCAAAAATCCAAGTAAGTATTCTACTGTATTAATTTCAGAGGGGGCAACCTTTGAGGGGATGGAGGAAATGGCGTTTATGGGTACTGAGAAAGATGCTTTTGGTCATGCAAAGCTGGGCGGAATTGGCGAACTTGTTTCTAAGCAGATAAAAGATCACACAGCAAAGTTCAACAAAGGAAAAACGGTAAATATAATCAGCCAAAACCTTGGCTATTTAGTTCGAGGGGGTGAACCCGATGCTATTGATTCAATTGTACCTATGGCTTTTGGAAACCTCGCCCTTGACCTTATCCAAAAGGGTGTTCATGGTAGACTGGTAGTTCTTAAAAATGGTCGTTACGATACTGTTCCAATTGATGTGGTTACAAGTCAGAAAAAGGTAGTAAACATCCAACGTTACTACAATACCGATAGGCTAAGGCCATTCTATAAAAGCTTTGAGATGCTACCGCTGTTTATAATGACTAGCGATTAGGTAAGTTGATAAGTTTATAAGTTAATATGTAAACAAGTTGAGTTCAATTTTGCTTGCTCTTAACATTGTACATTATCAAAAAGAGAATCTATGAAAAGAATTATATTTCTTGTTTTACCACTTGTGTTTATTTGCTCCTGTTATCATGAAAAAGCAAACAGTTTTGAATCAATTGACCTTTCAAGATTTGGAGACTTAACAGATATTGGTAGTTTGAAAATTTTAAATAATGGTCAAACTTACATTTATAACTACAATCTGTTTAAGGAAAAAAAATATTATTACAGATTAACAATTGATAAAAGTGAATTAGATACTATTTCTTATATGACAGACCTGATTTTGAAAGAGAAATACGATTCAGTTAATAATTCTAATTGCACTCGTTGTTTGAAGTATTGCTTAATTATTAAAACGAAAAACAGAAAATTCAAGACAATGTATGATGGTCAACTATTTTCTAATAGAAGTTTGAAAAATTTGGATAGACTTGTTTCCTATATGATAAAGCTATCCATTAAAGCAGAAAAAAGTATAGATTCTACATTTGTTTTCGAAAGCTGGTCAAATGATTTACTTCCACCTCCTCCTCCAAATCAAGACAACACCGAGTTTAAATCTAAATCAGAGAAATATTTACCAAAGAATTGAAAATTGAAACTGCCCCTAACATTCGGTTAATTGCAGCTGGGCAAATTGGGAAAACCTAGATTATCGGGAAAAAATAATTTTTTATTAAGAAAGTTTTAACCTATTTGTCATTGGCTTCGCCGAACTCGTAAACTCGGTTCCGGGCGAAGACCCGGAATCTTTTTAACTAGATTCCTGCATGCGCAGGAATGACAAGAAAGAGTAATTACTTTTATTACAAGAATGTCATTTAGTTTTTACCTTTTCTAACAATTTCGAGGTAACTGAGTGGAGAAGTCGTATATCGTTTGCGCTAAGCTCCGATATTCGCTCGTGGATTCTTCCAAAAATGAGTGTATCTGGGGTAATTTCTGCTATACTTAATACTTCGCTAACCTTCTGCTGTAGAGATTTTAAGCTGTTTGGATTTACCTTTTCTTCTTCTACTTTGTTTTTTTGTGTTAGGGTTGAAAGTGTATAAGCATAAATCATAACAGTTTGAGCCAGATTTATAGATGGATAAGGCGAGGCGAGAGGTATAGTTGATACTCTATTGCAGATACTTATCTCCTCGTTGGTTAACCCCGACTCCTCCCGACCAAAAACAATCCCGATTTTTGAGATTGTATTCTCTTTTTCTTCAATAAACTTGATTAATTCATTACTTGGAATAATATCAAGTTTTATCCAACGTTGTTTGGCAGTGGTAGCAATAATAAAATCTAAATCTTTTGTTGCTTCTGCTAGTGATGTGAATACTTTAGCATTTTCGAGTATTTCGTGCGATGCATGTGCAAGCATTTTAGCCTTTGTTCCAAGGTAATCGCACGGGTTTACCAGACGAAAATCAGTAAAACCCATAGTTTTTATAGCACGTGCAGCAGCTCCAACGTTTTCGGGGACAGCAGGTTCAACTAGAATGAAACAGATACTCATTTATTAATCTTTTTGGTAAAGATAAAGCCAAACGATCAATTAAGCGTCGTTTGGCTTTAAATCGTAGTTAAACCGATATTTTACTCAGCGGTTTTCATCCCTTTTATTGTTTTGGCTTCAGTTAGGTATGAGTCGTATACTAATATCTCATTATCCCCATTTTTAAGCCAGCAAGCAGGGCAGTAAAGCCGTTTTTGTGGTCCAATTTCCCAGAATCTACCTAGGTTATGACCGTTAACCCAAACTATACCTTTTTTATAGTTTGACATGTCAAAATAAGTATCTGCAATACTATTTAGATTAAAGTTACCTTTAAAAAATAGTCCTGGTTTACTTGTGTTTGTTGAAGGTTTAATTGTAGAAATGTATTCATTGTTCATAGGAAGTTTAAAGATTTCCCAATTCATTAAGGTCATACCGTTTAAATTAACCCGATCAGTTATCCCTTTACGATCGATAATGTGTTGAGCAAAATTGATATGCCCCATTCCTTCAACAAGAATTTCAAGTACTGGGTCTTTAACCTCTGTTTTAGGTATTCTAATTGATGAAACTTCTTTTCCTCTATCAAGGTCACCGATGTATTTTCCATTAAGAAAAACTAAAGCATAATCATGGATGTTTGTAACATCAAGTTTTCCGCTTTTATGCCCAATAAGAGTTGTTTTATATAACATATACCCTTGATTTTGATCCAATGCCTCAAAAGGTTTGGGTTGAGCCGATTGTATAGGTACAGGCATGTTATCCCATATCGATGAAAAAACATTCAATTGAATATCTGGAGTTTCAATAGTTGTAATTGGCGATGGTATTGATGGAATAATAGTTCCCTTTGGAAGATAAGAGGTAATCAAGCGACGGAGTGAATAGAATTTTTTTGTTGGTAATCCTTGCTCATTAATAGGTGCATCATAATCGTAGCTTGTTATATCTGGCTCGTAACCCTTTCCTTCGGAGTTTGCACCTGCAGTGAACCCAAAATTTGTTCCGCCATGGATAACATAAAGATTAAATGATTTTTTGTTATCCATCAGAAATTTAATCTCTTTCAAAAGTGATGCTGTATCAGGCTTTGCCCATTTTTCGCCCCAATGGGTTAACCAGCCAGGGTAAGTTTCGCTACTAAAGATTGGAACACCTGGATTCATTTGAGAGGCAATGTCAAAGTCCTTTTGCTCAGAGCCAGAATCAAGTCCACTTGCACAACCCTTTAAGCTACCCGCTTCGAGCATATATTGAGTTGGCCCATCTCCTGTAAAAAAGGGAATGGTTATGCCATTTTTACGCCAAATATCAGCTATAGATTGAAGGTAGGTTCTATCATTGCCGTAGCTTCCGTACTCATTCTCGATTTGAAGCATAAGGATTGGCCCGCCATTATCTACTTGAAGTGGCTTGATAACCTCGGCAAGTTTGTTTAAGTAGTTCTCAACCGCTTTCATATAGCGTGGGTCCATACAACGAACTTTAATATCAGGAGTTTTTAAAAGATAGGAGGGAATTCCACCAAAATCCCATTCAGCACAAACGTATGGACCTGGCCTTAGTATTACCCACATCCCTTCTTCTTGTGCTATTTTGATAAACTTCGCAATATCCTTATTCCATGTTGTGAAATCGTATACCCCTTCGGCTACTTCGTGGTAATTCCAAAATATGTATGCAGATATGGTATTACAACCCATGGCTTTTGCCATTTGAATGCGATGCTGCCAGTACTCAGCAGGAATACGCGCTGGATGCATTTCACCGCTAATAATCTGAAAAGAGCTACCATCGAGCAAAAATTCAGTATTACTCAATGAAAACGAGTGTTTTGTTGGTTGTGAGTATGAATACACACCAAGTAAACAAATAGTTAGGAGTAAAAAAAATAGTTTTTTCATCGGGAGGTGGTTTAGTTTTGCAAGATGAATCTAAATTAAGAATAATTTTCAAGATAAGTTATTATGAAACAAATAAAGCATTCGTTTTCAGAATGCTTTATAATAATATCCTTATTTCAGATTCTTTATATTCTAAAGAAGTTAACAAGCTTTTCAAGTTGTGCTGCTTGCTCTGCAAGAAGTTCAGTGTTTGTAGCAATATTATCAGCAGAAGAAGCATTTGTTTGAGTAATGCTGTTTATCTCCTGAATTGAAGTGCTAATTTGATTTGATCCATTGGCCTGTTCCTGTGAAGAAATTGATATTTCCTGAACAAGTTGGACAGTTTTCTGTATCTCAGGAATTATATCGTAGAGTATTTTACTTGCATTATTAGCAGTTTCAACACCTTGTTTTGTTGCTTTAATAATTTCATCAGCAGCAATTTTACTTCTTTCAGCAAGTCTACGAACTTCTGCTGCTACAACGGCAAAACCACGTCCGTGTTCTCCTGCTCGTGCTGCTTCCACAGCAGCATTAAGTGCAAGTAGATTTGTTTGGAATGCTATATCGGTTATTATTTGTATTTTACCCTGAATCTGTTGCATAGTCTGGGCTGCAGATTGGGTGGCTTCGTTACCTTTAACAATATTACCAGCTGCACTTACTACAATTTTTTCGGTTTCTTTGGCGTTTATTGAATTTTGTTGGATGTTCGCTGTGATCTCTTCGATAGATGATGCTGCTTCTTCTACACTAGCTGCTTGCCGATTTGCATCTGTTGCCATTTGCTGTGAGTTAGTGTTCATCTGAAGAGTAGCTTTCTGAATTGAAGTGCTTCCCTCTTTTATTGATTGAACCATTTTATTAAGGCTATTCTTCATCCCATCAAGACTTTTGGCAAGTTGTCCCATCTCATCGTTTCTTTCAATGGTAATGCTTGCATTCAGATTTCCCGCATCAATTTGTTTGCTGAAAGAGATAACTTTGTTAATAATATCCATAAGTTGATTTGTAATACTTAGGATAATCACACCTAAAACTAGTAATCCGACAATTCCAATAATGATTAAAATACGAAGAGTAGCATTTGCTTTTTCGAGTATAACCTCCATAGGAGTTACAACTACTAAAGACCAAGGTGTGTTTGAGTTACCAATAGTAATTGGAACAAAACTCATATAATATTCATTCCTATCGCTATCGGTTTTGTTTATATGAAATGTATCACCTTTACTTATTCTATCAAGTATATTATTTGTGTTTACTAGTTTAGACTCGATTTTACTATAGGATTTATTGACATTCGATTTATCGGGATGAGCAACTACACACCCCTTATTACTAAGTAGAATCGCATAGCTTCCTCTAAATGGCTTAATGCTATTTGTTAGCTCTTCATATCTTTCTAGCCCTACATCCACTCCAGATAAACCAATAAATCGTTCATTCTCAATTATTGGAACACTAATACTTGTTAGCAACTTCTCGTTTTGTCCATCTTCGGTAACTGAGTATAGATAAGGCTCATCAATACTTTCGCGTTTTGATTGTTTAATATTGTAATAGCTGCTTCCTACAATATCACCAGTCATGTTTTTTAGTACATCAGTATCCTTATATTTATCGTTTAATCGAATGGTTGCAAGTAGCCTTCTTCCATAATTTTCTTTATGATTACTAGTAAAAGCGCTTAGCTCAAAGCTTGTCCACACACTAATATATTCTGGCGATTTTTTTATTATCTCACCTAGCATTGAATGATAAATCTTCAAACGTTCAGATTCCTCGATATTCTTATAGCCAAGAATACTGTAAGCAAGCGCTCTAGAAATACCAATATCAACCTGAAGAGTGCTTGAGATTTTATTTGCGTTTGCGTTCGCTGATTCATCTACGACTTTCAGAGCACTATCGTGCGCTTCATTAGAGAATCTAATATAAATTATTGAGAATATTGCAATGTAAATAACTGTGGATGCGCCAAGAATTGATAAGATAATCTTTTCTTTATACTTAAGGTTACGTTTCATATTCAATAAAATTTATAACTAAGATTGTTGTAATGTTTTCTAACAAAAAAGTAGCCCAATTGGTTATAATTGCAATTATATATAATATGCTTATATTAAAACCGATTGAACTACCTGTTATAAAGCTTTTTTTCTCTTTTCTTGTGTAGAAATCTTATAATTTTACAAATTTTGATTCCAATTTGGCGTTTCTGCATTTAGTAGATACTTGATAAAGAAATCGCGACGTTTACGTTCACCGAATTTACCACCACCGGTATGATTCATTCCTGGTAAGACGACCAATTCAAATTCTTTATTTGCTTTGATAAGCGCATCGCAAACTTGCATGGTTGAAGCAGGATCAACATTATCGTCGAGTTCGCCAACCAGTAGCATAAGTTTTCCTTTAAGCAAATAAGCATTTACCACGTTGGAGTTATCAGCATACCATGGGCCAATTGGGTAACCCATCCACTGCTCGTTCCACCAAATTTTATCCATTCTGTTATCGTGGCATCCGCATGATGATACGGCAACTTTATAAAACTCTGGATGGAATAGGAGAGCAGCGGTTGAACTTTGCCCTCCGGCAGAACCGCCAAAGATCCCAACTCGTGATAAATCCATGTAATTATATTTCTTAGCGGCAGCTTGCATCCATAGAATTCGATCAGGAAAGCCGGCATCTTTTAAATTACGCCAGCAAACATCGTGAAATGCCTTTGAACGATTTGATGTTCCCATTCCATCTATCTGAACGATTATAAAACCAAGTTCAGCTAACCCTGAGAACCACCTATAGCTTGTAGAAAATGATTTTGGAACAAAAGAGTCGTGCGGGCCAGCGTATATATACTCAATTACGGGGTACTGTTTAGTAGGGTCGAAGTTTGTGGGTCTATAAATTATCCCCCAAATATCAGTGATTCCATCTCTGCCTTTTGCAGTAAAGACTTCAGGCATTTTCCAGTTGAGTTTTTGTAGGTCAGTAATATCAACCTTTTCTATTTCCATCAATATTTTCCCATCAACAATATTTCTAAGAACCAGCGTTGACGGTAAGTCTACTCTAGAATAATTGTCAACAAAGAATTTATGATCCGATGAAAAGAAAGCAAGATGATTAGTTGCTTCAGGTGTTAGCTCTTTCATTCCACTTCCATCGAATTTTATGGTATAATAGTGGATTAGGTAAAGGTCTTCACTAGTGTTTATTCCACTTGCTTTAAAAATAATCTCACGATTAGCTTCATCTACATACTCAACACCGCGTACAACCCATTCTCCTTTTGTTATTTGATTTATTACTTTTCCTGAATTATCGTATAGGTATAGATGGTTCCATCCATTACGCTCCGACGCCCAAATCATCTCTTTACCATCATTCAAATCATATCTTATTTTCTTATTTGGGCTACTATACTCAAAGAATGTATCAGATTTTTCATCAACAAGTACTGTTTGGTTGCCTGTTTCAGCGTTCACCTCAACAACCATGTAACGCTGATGTCCTCGTTGATTAAACTCAAACGTAAATGCACGACTATCTTTTCGCCAGTTCAAATAGTCGAGTGAGTACTGGTTTTGATAAGCACTGGCATCAACAGGAATTTGTTTTTTTTGCTCAACGTTGAATAGACAAGGGCTTGCAACAGGAAGTTGATCTCCTGGTTTTGTGTAGTCACGTTTTTGTAGTTTTGGTTGAAGCTGATCAGCTGGTGACGACTCAACAAAGTAAATGAAGTGCTTAGTGCTTCGAACAATTCGATTAGTAGCAATTTTCTTTGAGTCGGGTGACCATTGAATGTATGCTGAGTAGTAACACCCTTCAGAGCCATCAAAGCTGAGTTGAAATTCTTTATCCGTTGAAATCTCTTTAATGTAGAGGTTGTAATTTTTGGTATAAGCAAGGTACTTTTTATCAGGGGATTTTAAAGGCTCACCTTTGTCGCTATCATTAGTTTCGCTCCAGTATGGTTCCTCTTTCTCTTTTTCAACTTTACCAGTATATGTCAACTCATTTTTTTGTCTATCCCATTCCCATTTGGCAGTATCAATTTGAAACCTAAAGTACTTTAAATCTTCAGATAAATCGGGTTTTACAAAAGGAATTGCGTAGGGCTTATATTCCTTTGAGAAAGCTTTATTCAGTTTAGCACTCAACTTTTCAGCATCAAAGACAGGTAACTTTTTTAGTTGATCCGCATTTAGAATAAAAAACTCCCTGCCTTTCCTAGTATTCGTTTCATACCAAAAATCGTGCTTTCCTTTAATCCAGTTTATGTTATATACAGCGTTGTAGGTTTTATCGCGGAAAAGATTTGTGATTGAATCGGCACGATTATAATCTTTAATCGTATATTCTTTCTGTCCAAATGCTAATAAGCAGGTTAACTGCATTAGCATAAATAGAGTTACTTTTTTCATTCTGAAATAAAATTAAAACCCTGCTGGGAATAAAGCAGCAGGGTTGGTTAAAATCATTTGTTAGTTTTGATGAACATGACGGCTAATATCTCCGTATTCATCTGGAAGCCATTTGCTCAATAAATCATATAAACGAGGATCATATTGTTTAAGTTCACTACGGGTATTTACCCATATATGTGTTCCATTTCCAGGGATCGCTTCTCCGTTAACATTAAACCAGTCTTGAACTCCTTCGGCAAAGTATTCCCAGATATTAGTTCCAGCATAGGTATTAAGCCATTTACCTTCTGCTTTAGCCATATCGAGGTATTTTTGAAGGGTTGTATTGAAAGTTGTATCAATAAACATAATTGCTAAACCGTGCATTGAATGTGCAAACTCATGTATTAGAATATCCTCATTGTGATATTTGTCGAGCTCGTAACCTAGAATGTTTTCTTCGGCACAAGTTGTAATTGGGAGTTCGATATCTGCACCAAGGCCTCTGGCGCGTAAATCCCAGTTTAGGGTTGTATCCTTTGCCATGTTTTTATGCTCAGGAATATCTGTTGTTCCCTCGTAACGGGCCATTACACCTATGTAAGCATGATTTTGAACCATTTTAGAGAGGACTTCGGGACGTTTTGATAGCATCATTAAAATAGTTTTACGAACATGGAAAAGTGCTTCGTCGGGTACTTTGTTTGAGCTGATGATTGATATCCCTTTTGCATCGAGGTATTTCTTGTAGAAAGGATCGAAACCAAGTGATTTAGGAGGCGCAGTAATCTTTAGTGTACCGGGTAGGTTTACTTTCTCATCAAAATAGTATTTTAATCTTGCTTCAACAGCGCGTTGGCATACTGGACAATAATCGTTAGGGGTGTTTGATTTCATCATACAATCCATTACTGGACTATAAATTCCTTTAGATACATAACCACCACCTTCAAATAAACCAATTTTGTCTTTGTTCTCATCGGTCCTTGGGGTAGGAGTTGAAATGCCTTGCGTAAGCATATCAATCCATTTGCGTTCAAATTCTACGTTTGTTGTAATATTTGGCTCCCAAGGTTCAACTTTGAGATTATAAAAATCGGAAGTGGCAACCTCTGAATTGTAGTATTCATCAGCTAATCCGCCAAAACCATGCCCAAACTCGTGTTGGCTTACCTTTAATGATAGCCTGTGATCAACAGTGCTTGCGGTATAGAAGTTATAGAAACCGCCACCGCCATAACGGGTTGAATTGATTAGCACAAAAATTTGATCATAGGGTACATTAGCAGCATAGTCGCAAAGGACTTTATAGTCTGGGCTAGTTAAATATCTATCCACATCAAATGTATACCAGCTAAAGTTTGCAATTGTATTGGTGTAAATATTTTCTCCGGGTACGTCAGAACCTTGTTGCTGAGAAACTGATTCAATGGCGTATACATTGATCTTATCGCTAAACCGCTTATATGGCTCGTGGTTGATAATATTCCCTAAAATTCTTTTAACATCTTGATGGAATTTTTTCATATCAGTAGCAGTATACCCTTCGGCAAGCACTGCAATATCGAGACTTTTTGAAGGATCACCTTTGCCAAACTCTTTAGTAACTTTACATGATGTAGGCTGCTCTTTAAGAATAAAATAGTCGTTAGGATTAATTACTTTAGAAAACAGATTTACAAATCTCCCAGTTACATAATCGCGTTGATCAATTTCAAATCGTATCATCTTTTTAGGGAAAGGCATTGTTGCAACTTGATAAAATGTACGATTCAACGATTTTGCTTCTTCAGTTGCTTTCCATTCCTCGAAAAGGCTGCCAAAACCTTTGAGGTAGATAACTTTATTAGTTTCGGCATCGAATATACGGTAACGGAAATTGCCATAATCAAAGGGATCAATGTAGTTTGTGGTTGGACCACCCCAATTGGGCTCTTCCTTCATCTGTTTAAAAAAAACGTAAGTTGAATTTGCATTTCCGCCAAGTTCAAAATCAACTCGTAGCGTTTTATGATAGAAGAAATCGTCAAAAGTCACGCTTGGAGCAGACTTTTGTGGCTGTGCATTAGCGCTTATGAAGTTCGTTAAGCAGAGTGCAAGTAATAGAATAGAAGGTTTGAATTTCATGGCAAATGATTTATCGTTTGATTTAATTTACTTAATAAGGTTTATTGTAAAAATAGATACACTCTTAGGAGGTACTGAAAGTTTATTTCCTATTATTCTTGTTGTGGTTTGCTCAATTTTTATTTTCATCTCTTTTCCAGGTTCATTATAGTCCATGTCGTTCTCTGAGTATATATAGTTTATTTTAACAGTAGGATCTATTTTTGTTTCATCTAATTTAAATGGTAGTTTTTGTGCTTTAGCAGTTGGGTTCATTATGGCAATTGTCAATTTTGATTTGTCTTCAGTCATAGCAACTACAACATCAAGGGGTTCAGGAGTTCCTGATATGGTTACTGGAATTATTCCAAAATGCTCGCGGTAAAGCTTAAGCACTAAGCCTGTTGTTTCAAATGTAGAGGATATCCCCGTAGTTTTGATACACCCAATTACGTTAACTGTTTGGGCATAGTTTGCCATAAAATAGATATCACTATTTCTGAAGTATTCATGTAATCCAGCAGCAATTCCCATTCCGTCGCGCCAAAAGTAACGAGTTCCTAATTCCCCGAAAAAATGCGGCCCATACCAGTAATTCCATTCATCCATTGCAATGCGAATGTTCTTTCCCTTAAGGCTCGAGATTTGGTTACTATAATTGCGGTGAATTTGACCAATTCGTTTAATATCATCAGCAAGTTGCTTTGTGTGGGTCATCAATCCACCTCCATGCCAATCCTGACGGTAAATATGTTCACTTATAAGATTCAAGTTATCAGCACAAACATTCAGCATTGCCTCATCCCATTTACCCACCGATCCAACTCCTACAAGGGTTATTGTTGAATCGACTGATTTCATTGCTTGAGCAAATACGTTGTGTTTTTTTACGTACTCTTCCAATGGCATGTGACCTAGCTGCCAATCGCCAAACATTTCGTTGCCAATTGACCAGAATTTTACATGGTATGGTTCTGGATTGCCATTACTCGCTCTAATATGCCCCATTGTGGTTCCAACAGCACCATAACAGTACTCAACCTCTTCTGATGCCATTGAAACATCTCCTAAGCCAGAATTTACAGCAATAAAGGGTTCTGTGTTCAGAATTTTGCAAAACTTCATAAACTCATCAATGCCTACATCGTTATGCTCAACGCCTTTCCATGCTGGGTTTTTTCGTGGAGGCCGTCTATCGCGGTCGCCAATTCCATCTTTCCAGTTGTATCCGCTAACGAAGTTCCCACCTGGCCACCGATATACAGGAGAGTTCAATTCTTTAAGAAGTTCAATTACATCGGCCCTAAAACCATTAATATTATTTGATGGCATTAGCGATAAAGTACCAATTCTTACATCAGCAGAACCTTCAACATTAATACATATTTTGCCGTTTTCAGTTGTTAATTTGGGGTGAAATTTCAGTGGGTACTTTTTGTAATCTTTACTTAGATTATCAATTATAAAAGTTTGCTTGCTTATTTTACCTTCACCCCATTGAAGAGTAATTGTAACCTTTGATTTCTCATCTCCAGCAAGAATAATTCGCCCATCATAATCAATCCCATTTAGAAGAGGAATGTTCTCCTGTTCAATTCCGCAAGTTTGATTTAATGATGTAACAATTTCAGGTGCATTTTTACCTACGTAGGGGATATTTGCTAGTTTAAAGCAGGTACTATCGCCGATAATTTTCCATGGTGACTCGCTTTTATTTGGCGCATAGTAGAACTTACGATCGTTTATAACCTCAGCCCAAATACCTCCGTAAATACATCTTCCTAAGTGTTCAATAAATTGACCATAGATATACTTTGAAATTGGCTCTCCTTGTTTAGTTAAATCGATACTAATTGAAGGAGATAGTTTTTTTGAGCTGATAAGCTCAAGGTTTAGATCGTCGAACCATACTTTGCCAGTTGCAGTGCCATTCATGCCAAGAATACACTCAATTAAACCCGAATCATCTCCTTTTGAGTCAAACTCAAACTCAACTTTTTGCCAACTTTTTGTACCAATAATTGGCTTGATTTCAGGTAAATCTAAATACCCGATCGAAAATCCTGCTCCTCCATTGTTATCGCTAATTACATTCTCCGTTTTAATCCAACCGCTAAAGCGATAATGGGAGTAGGGGCTAAGAGGGGTTTTAATTGACCAGTGAGCCCATCCTCTTTCTGTATTAATAATTGCAACAGACTTATTCCCTGTATGCGATATACTTGACCACTCGGATGTAATACCTTTATCCCACGTTTCAAATAACCACATGGAAGGTTTGTTGTTATCTCCTTTTTCAAAAGAAGGGTTCAGAATAGCTTGAGCTTTTAAATTGCTAATTGATAAAAAAAGTATTATTACAATTATCGTGAATCTTGTTTTCATGTTATGAAAGTTATCTAATATCTTAAATCAATAAGAGCCCGTTGATTTTTTCTTGATTTACAAGATTTATTTCAACGAGCTCATGTTCTTTTCATGAAAGGTTTATTTTACTTGTTACTAGATTTAAGAATCCTGCATCCAAACACTCTACCTGCTGTTTTATCGTAGCATGCATCGATTTTAATTGTGATTTTGGTTTTACCTTTTAGCAGTTCAGCAGGGATTGAATACTCCTTGTCATAGAACTTTCCTGTAGTTCCACCTTCCCACTCAACATAAGCAATTTTAACACCATCAACTAGAATATCGAATTTTCGACCTTTGTCATCCCCAATGTAGGTGAGAAGTAAACTGTTAGGAACTTCAGGTTGAATTTTCATTTCAAACGAGAAGTAGTTATTTCTTCTAGCCTCTCTACCAGCCTTTCCCAAAGCAATGTCAACGTAAGATTGCTCGGTTGCTATCAGGTTGTGATCACGTTCAGGTTGCATCTCACCAATTCTGAAATAGTCAATGGTTTGTTCTTCTATCTCTTGTTGCCTTTTCTTTTCTGCTTCATATTCGGCTTTGCGTGCAATCCATTCTGTATTGGTGAAGTAATCGAAGTAAACGCTATAGTACTTATCGTATGTTGAATAGAAGGGTTTTAATGTTGCATTAAAAGGTTGACCAACACCTTTCATTGTAAATGTCAAAGGTTGGTCTTTAACTGGTTTAAGCCAATCGTTAACGTTTTTATTATCGGTAAGAAGTACAGGAGTCCCAAAAACAGGATCAGGAACCGAGTCACCTAGTTGTGCTGCAAGAACAACTGGACCGTAAAGAAAAGCGATTCGATTAGCGTTATCGGGCATAGTTTCTGTATGAAGTGTCATGGGAAGTATTAATTCGATCTGGTCGTTGTTATTCCATTTACGCTTTATTTCAATATACCCAATTGCTTCGGACTTTGCTTGAATTGTTTTGCCATTAACCATTACTTGCATCCCATTGTTAGCCCATTTTGGATTTCTAATTGAAATAGTAAACTCTTCTGATTTTTTTAATGAAATGCTTAGACCGACTTTGCCTTCTGTAGGGAAAGCCGTTTCGAGTTTAATTTTAGCATCATGCTTTTTCCATGTTAACTCGGATGGGATAAACAGATTTACAAACAAATTTCCCTCTTTGGTTTCGTTGTAAATACCTTCAACGTATTTGCTATGATTTTCCATACCGCTACCAACGCAGCAGGTGAATGTATTAAACTGATCGCTGAACTGCTTAATTGTTCCCATTCTGAGAGGTACAAAGTAGCACATCATCCCATCGGTTGGGTTTTGTGATGAAAGGATATGGTTGTAAAGCGCTCTTTCATAAAAATCGGTTAGCTCGCTATTTGGGTACCATGCAAATAGGTGACGTGTGAGTTTGAGCATGTTGTATGTATTGCAGGTCTCGCAGGTATTGTCGCTAAGCTGATCGTTTAGCTTGTTGGATTCGCCACAGTACTCGTAGTTGCTATTTCCTCCAATTACATATGAATGGTGGTGAACCATTATATCCCAGAAAAACGATGCAATCGTTTTATCAGAACCTGTACCGGTTAACTCGTATTGACGAGCTGAGCCAATAACCTTTGGAACGTTTGTATTGGAGTGTTTTCCTGCCATTGGATCAATCTTTTTGGCTAATTCACCCATAACAAACTCATCGTAGAACTTATAGGATAAATCTAAATATTTCTTATTCCCTGTGATTGCATAAATATTGGCTAGAACTTCGTTCATCCCGCCGTACTCACACATCAGCATTTTTAGTCGTTGCTCCTCTGTGAGGTTTTTAATAGTATTCTCTGTCCAGTCTGCCATCCCGATAACCACTTTTAGCGCTTTCTCGTTATCGCAATAAAGGTATGCATCTACTAAGCCTACCATTACTTTGTGAACAGTGTACCATGGTGACCAACCTCCATTAAGGTCAAATCCTCCAGTTTTAATTTCACCTCTTGATACTTTAGCAAAAATGGTATCTTCGTTTGGGATAGCCCCAACATAGCCTGTTTTACGGGCTATTTGGCAACGCTCAAGCTCGTCAACGATATAATCTGCCCTTTTCTTAAATTCGGGGTTTCCTGTGTTGGCAAAGAACATAGAAATTGCCGATAGGTAATGTCCAAGGGTGTGGCCAGAAAGGCCGTCACTTTCCCAGCCTCCATAAACCTCGCCTTTAGTTGGAAGTCCTGCGTTTTTATAAAATCTGTGTAATAATCTATTGGGCTCAATTATTAGCAGATATGCCGCATCCTTGTCCATTGCATTCTTAAAAGGGCTACCATCAAGAAGTTTTATGTCGCGAAGATTAAATGCGTATGCGTTAATCTCAATTTTGGGTTGAACCTTGATTTTTGGGTTATTCAGCTCTGGAATGTATGACTGAGCTTTAAGCAATATTGATGATAAGACTATTGAACTAATTAAAATAATTTTCTTCATAAGTGGAGTTTATTTGGGATGTTAATATTTTTTTCAAGTTAGGTTGATTTTCAAAGAAAACCGTTTTCAAAATTAAGAATACTGAGTATTACATTGTTTTAATTTCTTATGTATTTGTATAGAGCAATTAAAAATTTTAAAAAATACTCATTGCATTAAATATGATTTTTTGTAAAGTAAACATTAAAATGAATAAAACCGGGAATCACGGTGGATTCCCGGTTTGAGAATAGAATTAAGGTTTAGTATCCCACCATAGTTTTGATGTAAAAATATTAGCTACAGTTGGAACGTTTTCTGGATTACGATCCATTTCAATTAATGGATAAGGTAATCTAACTGGACAAGTATTTGTATTATAAGGATCGAGCATGTACTGAGTGAAATCTCCAAAATTTGGATAACCTGTTCTTAGGTAATCAAATAAAGGTTCAGTATTTGTTAAGTAAGCAGCAAGATATTTTTGGTTAATAACTAATTCTTGAGCCTGCTCAACATTTGAAGGGAACGTGAACTGTGCTAAGTATGTTGCAATATCAGCATCTGAAACACCTTCGGCTTTCATACTATAGGTTACTGCATCTTGGAAAGCATCTTCAGCATTAACAAAATCACTTTTCAGAACATAAGCTTCTGCTTTAAGGAAAAGCACCTCGCGGAAGTTCATAAAGGTCTCAGGGTACATATCAGTAATTCTATTATAATTTGCCAGCGAAGGTTTATTTGTTGTTCCCGAGGACATACCTTGTATCCAACCACTATAACCACCCATAGCATCTGTTTGGAAGTAAATTGGCAAACGGGGGTCATTTAATGTTTCGAGTTGATCGATGATATAAGGAGACGCAACCAAGCCTGATGAATAGTCTGATTCTTGTAGATAAGCATAGTAACCTCTTGATTTTGTTCCTGCAACATGAACGAAAATTGCTTCATCATCTGACGATGAAATCCCGTTGGTTAAATCAGCAAGAACAAGATCTGCTTGTGCTGTTGTTGTATGACTAGGAGCATAAGATAATCTCATGTTGTATCGTGCTCGCATCGAGTAAGCCAGTTTAAGCCATTTGCTCATATCTCCTTTATAAATATAGTCGTCGGCACCCACAGTGCTATACTTTAAATCAGAGAGTAAAGTAATTGCTTCGTCTAAATAATTGAAAACTGTTGCGTAAACTTCGGCTTGAGTATCGAATTTTGGTTTTAGTATTGTAGGGTACTTAAAAGCCTCTGAACATGGGATATCTCCAAAACAATCGGTTAAAAATGCCCAGTTTTGTGCAATAATTATTCCAGCTATGCTTTGATAACAAGTGTCTTTTTGGCTTTTTGCAAAGTTATATAGGCTATTTGCATCACGAAGTGTGCCAACGTATGGTGCCCAGAAGCCATTAACATCAGCATGATCAACATAAAACCTTTCGACAGCGAGTAATGAGCCATCGTATGATCGCATACACATCCAAAATTGAGAGTTTGAAACAAGTTCTCCATGGTTAATAAGAGCCCATTCAGATTCAATTCCAAATAGTTGGGTGCTCATCGGAAGTTCTTGATCAGCGCTAGCAATTGCACTTGGATCTTGGTTAATATCCAAGAAATCCTTGCAACTATAAAGTATTAGAGTTGCAATTAAGAATATTGAGAGAAATATTTTTCTTTTCATTGTAATAATTGTTAAGGTTAGAACTTAGCTGTTAAACCAAATGAATAGGTTTTTGTAGCAGGGAACATATAATAGAAATATCCCCCTTGATTGTTGCTTGAAGCATAGTTTGCTCCTTCAGGATCAGATCCAGTGAAACTCTTGTCAACCCATCTCCAAAGGTTTCTTCCGCTGAAACTAATAGATAACCCTTTAACAACTTTAAGTTTTTTTACTAGATTATCAGGTAAAGTATATGAAAGTGATACCTCTCTTAATTTTACAAAATCACTTTTTTGAATAAAACTTTCAGATGATAATCCCATATAATTTTGCCATAGTTTGCTGTAGTAACATTCATTGGTATTTTTTCCAGATGTTACAAGGTTGCCACTACCATCAATATGTCCGCCAACTCCAGGTGCCACATAAACATTATCTTCTGGACGATTTTCTTGAGTTTCAGTCATACCGTAGTAACTCAAGTAACTATCACTACCGTTAAATACGTGACCACCAAATCGCATATCTACAAACATGCTAAAAGTTATGTTTTTGTATGAAAGAGTATTTCTAATACCTCCGCTCCAGTCTGGTTCAAGTTTTCCAAAGATTTTCTTTTTCGAATCATCAAGAATTGGGTACCCAAAATCGCTTGATGCAGGATCATCTTGAATCACCATATTGCCATTCTCATCACGTAAGAAACCATATCCGTAAAAAACTGGGAGAGGTTGCCCTACAACTGCATAACCAATACCGTTATAATCTATAGGATCGCCACTTTCGGTTAGACTTATAACTTTACTTCTGTTAGCTGCCCAGTTTATCGATATTTCCCACTCAAAGTTTCTGGTTTTTATTGGTGATCCAGTAAATAATAGTTCAACACCTCGGTTTCTGATCTTTCCGAGATTGTCATACATTCCATCGTAACCAGTTGATTGAGCTAATTGGGTGTACATAATCTGATTATCGGATCTCTTATTATATAAACTTACTTCAAAACCCAGTCTATTGTTAAGGAATTTTGTTTCAAGTCCAAATTCAAGTTCGTAATACCTTTCATTCTCAATATCTGGATTTATAGCAGTAGTTGATCGGCTATAACCAATCATTCCGTTGAATGGAAACTCGAAACCACTCCAGCTAGTCCATGTTTTGCCCCAGCTTGGGTTGCAATAGTAAGCTGGCATATCATTCCCAACAATAGAATAGGATAGTCGAGCTTTACCAAAGGTTAGGATACTGTTTTTGGGAATTAATTCTGAGAATACAAATCCTAAGCTATGTGATGGGTAAAAATATCGGTTGTTTTTTACTGGAAGAGTTGAAGTCCAATCGTTTCTTCCTGTAAAGGTATAATACAATAAGCTTTTGTAGGATACTGTTGCTTGCCCATAAACCGATACTGAACGATCTTGTGAATACCCTTCTGTTGGAGTCTGGGTTTGGCAATTCGAAAGTTTATATACTTTATCATTGATAAAATCAGTTCCTTTAATTTCGCTGTAGTTATCTCTGGAATCAATTAAATTGTAACCAGCGAGCAAGTTTAATGAGAAGTCTTCGGTTATCTTTTTGTCGTAAAAAAGAATAATATCAGTATTGTACTGAACTGAGTTATCACTACTATAATTGTATGTTCCATTGTAAGCATCATAAATACTCATTGCTTGTTTATCCTTGCGGATGTTATCGTACGAGTCGATGCTAAGTTTTGCGGTTAATCTTAAATTTGGAAGTACTTTATACTCAAATCCAATTGTTGGGATAAAGCGATCACGAGATATTTCTCTAATTTGATTTTTAAGTACCCATAAGTAGGGATTTCTACCACCACCACGATACAATCTAAGGTTTCCTGATGCATCATACATTGGGTTTGGGTTCCAAGAGTTTGGAGATGCAAGTAACGTATTCATAAATGCGCTATTCGACCAACCTTCAAAAAGTCTATCATTATTTGAATGAGTAAAACTAAACGATGCGTTAAATGTTAGTTTATTGGTAACGGAGTAAGAGAAGTTGGTTGCAAATGAATACCTTTTAAAGGTCAGTGGTTCAAGTACCCCATTTTGGCTAAGCTGGCTAAGGTTAAATGAATAAACTGCTTTCTCAGTACCACCTCTAACATTAATACTATTCTCGTTTGAATATCCTGTTTTAAAAACTTTCCATCTGTCGTAATATTTTAAGCCAGGTGTAGTAGAAATTCTTGGACCCCAGCTACCTGATGTTTTGAGAATTTCACCATCATAATACTCATATTCGCCAGTGGTATAATTAAAACCACCCTGTGCCCATTTTTTTTGTAATGGTATTTCGTAAATATTATCAAAACTTGAGTTATGAGAGTAGGTAATTTCTGGAGCAGTATTTAGTTTACCAGATTTAGTGGTAATGATAATTGCTCCATTACCTGCCATTGAACCATATAACGCTGATGCAGCAGCACCTTTTAGAACGCTTACCGATTCAATGTTTGAAGGATCTAGGTCAACAGCAGTACTTCCCGATTCACCTGTTGACACATCGCCCCCAAAATCGTTATTCTGAAATGGTACGCCATCGATTACCATTAACGGTGCACTATTAAAGCTAACTGAGTTATTTCCACGAATTAGTATTGATGCTGTTGATCCTGGTTGTGAACTGGTACTGTTAATTGTTACCCCAGCAACTTTACCAGAAAGAGCAGTCAATACGTTTGATTCTCTCGATTTTGTGATGGATTCAGAGTTAACCTCACCAACAGAATAGCCAAGAGCTTTCTTTTCTCTTTTAATACCCAGAGCCGTTACAACTAATTCGTCAATATTTTGCGAATCAGATTCTAGTAAAATTTCAAACTGACTTTTACTCAGAATAAGAGTTTCAAATGCTTTATAACCAACAAACGATACCACTAGCGTTTCATCTTGACCATTTACATTCAATGTAAATTTTCCTTCGATGTTTGTAACTGTACCGTTTTTAGCATTTCCTTTAACAAAAACAGAAGCACCAGGAATTGGTTCTTTTGTATTTGCATCTGATACTGTTCCAGTAATCTGGACTGTTTGTGCTTGTCCACAAAAAACAATCATGGATAGTAGGGCTGAGAACAATAAATGTCTCCACCTTACATGATGTCGCGTTTTTTGATTTAGGTTTCTTTTCATACTTGTTAATTTGGTTTGGTGTTAGTAATTGGTTAATTCATTATGTTGATGTTAAATTTGTTTTTAAAATGTAAAAAGTACACTTAAAAAAATATATCTTATTAAACTTCGTTTTGAATTCATGTAAGAACCGGATTATTGTAAACTATCTTTTGAAACTAATTAATGTAATATATACACTTATTATTTTAAATTACTAACTATTGAAATAGTTTCAATTAAAGTTGATTACCTTACAAAAAAACTGTAGATAGTTGTTTGTTTGTACACTTCATCCTTTTTCAAAACTACAGAAGGAAATTCTGAATGGTTTGGAGAATCGGGGTAATGTTGAGTTTCCAGAGCAAGCCCATACCGGAATTTATATGGTTGATTACCTTTTCCAATTTGGGATCCATCAAGAAAATTACCAGAGTAAAACTGAATGCCAGGTTCAGTAGTTAAAACTTTCATTACTCTACCTGATTCGGGATCGTAGAGTTCAGCAGCTAATGTTAATCCTTCTTGGTTCCTGTTAAGCACCCAGTTGTGGTCGTAACCACGGCCTTTAGCTATTTGCTCATAATCACTAGTAATTCGTTCCCCAACTGCATGAGGTGTTGTAAAGTCCATTGGAGTATTAGTAACAGGGCGTATTTCACCAGTTGGAATTAAAGTTGAATCAACAGGTGTAAATGCATTTGCATTAATAGTGAGAATATGATCAAGAATATCACCATTCCCAGCACCTTTAAGGTTAAAAAGAGAATGGTGTGTTAGGTTAATAATTGTTGTTTGATCTGTTGTTGCCTTATAATCGATATTTAAGCTATTATCGCCTTTCCATGTGTAGATAACTTCTATGTCAAGGTTTCCAGGATAATTTTCTTCACCATCAGGACTATGATAGGTAAATTTAAGAGAAGGATAGCCATTTTGGTCAATGATTTCTGATTTCCAAATAACGCTTTGATAGCCCTTTGGACCACCATGTAAATGGTTTACGCCGTTATTTAAAGCTAATTGGTAATCTTTTCCTTCCAGAGAAAATTTCCCCTTTGCAATTCGGTTTGCATAACGACCAACTGTGGCGCCAAAGTATTGATCACCTTTTAAATACTGATCCAAAGTTTCGTATCCTAAAATAACATCAGCAAGTTCTCCTTTCTTATCAGGCACTTCAAGCGAAACAAGTTTTGCGCCGTAATCGGTAATTCTTGCTTTTAGTCCTTGGTTATTGATAAGGGTATAGATTTGGGCTTTTTGCCCTGTTGCCACTTCGCCAAATTCACTAACTGTGATAGATGGTTGAACTGATTTTTTTCCGCAAGCAGATGCGATTATGGCCATTGCGATAATAATTAGTTTAAGTTGGTTGTTTTTCATTGCAATTATTTTTTATCGTTATCTAGGTCATTCATTTAAAAATAAAAAAAGAGTAACCCTTTTCGGGAAACTCTTCTTATTTAACAATCCATTCGTAAATGCCTGTTGAGAAGTCTTTCTTTAAAACAATCTCCATTCGTAATCCTGTTGTTTTAATACTTTCAAAATGGATAGTGTTTAGTTTATTCTTTTCAACTTTATTAAAATCATTCATTTTGACAGGAATCCATTGGTTATTCTTCTTGTAAAAAATTTTCCATGTTTCGGGAATTCTACAATCGCCCCAAGGCTCATCATCAAACCAATAGGCTGAACATTCCGATATTGTTTCTGGTTTTGCAAACTTATACTCTAACCATTCGGTTGTCCCTTTTTTAGGCCACCAATGATAATATAAAACAGAACGATCACTTGAACTATCGGGAAGTTCTTGATCGTTTATCGAAATGATACTTTTTTTCTTTTCCGATGCTATTATTTCACTTTTAGAAGCGATTGTGGGGGAAGGAGTGGGTCTTGCAAAACTTGGATTAACTGCCATCCAAACAGACATCTCCCCGGCACCTCGGTTAGCCCATGAATAGTATGGAACTGCAGTAAATTCAACTGAATTGCCAATTTCGATCTTACCATTATTTGCTGATACTGGCTTGGCTAATCCTTTTATAACATTAACACCATTTAAAAGATCATTTCTGAATTCAGTAGAAAACTTTGAGGTTGAATCTACTACTAAATTAAGTACCTTTCCCTTGTTGTCAGGCCATTCTAAGCAGTAAACAAAAGGGCCACGTTGTAGTGCAATTTTCCCTTTATCGGCTAGAATTTTTGGGTTGGCCTTTATAATTCTAATTTCCATGGGTAGCTCTAATTCAACCTTATCGTTATTACTCCATTCCCTACTAATTGATATATACCCATTTTCAATTTCAAATGATTTAGTTTCTCCATTTAATAAAAGAGCAATTTTGTTTGTAGAACCATTTCTGAAGGTATAGAGATCAGTTGGAACTGGCTCACCATTTACCCATGATGGAATTCGTAGTTTTAATGTAAACTTTTTATTTTGCTCAGGATGAAGAACGATTGATACCTTGCCATCATTGGGATAATTTGTGATTTGTTCTAGTTCAACATATTTTCCTTTTATGTTGACTTTTGCTGTGTTGTTTAGATAGAGATTAATATAAAGTTGATCGTTTTTTGTAGCATAGATATACCCTGGTAATGATGGTAAAAATCGGCAGATATTCCCTGGGCAGCAAGCACATCCAAACCATTCACTCCGCTCGTGTTGTCCTCTCGATTCAAGCACATTAGGGTAGAAAAAATGATCGCCAGATAATGAAACTCCAGACAGTAAAGCGTTATATAAAGTTCGTTCCAGCACATCATAGTACTTAGAATCCCCCGTAAGTAGAAACATTCTATAATTCCAAAAAACGAGCCCAATAGATGCACACGTTTCGCAGTAAGCAGCCATATTTGGGAGATCATAGGGTTCCCCAAAACCCTCGTTTGAACCGCTTGATCCTATTCCTCCTGTGATATAATACTTTGTGCTTATAAGATCATCCCAAATTTTATATAGTGGTTTTGAGTATGCATCATTCTGTAAAATTGCAGCAATATCAGCCATTCCTGAATACATATAGGTTGCTCTAACAGCATGACCAACAATTTTATCTTGCTCAATTACTGGCTTTTGTGCTTGGTTGTATTCATCACCACCATGACGAATATCAAGCATATACTTTGCTAGTTCTAAGTATTTTTTTTCACCGGTTACACCATATAACTTTACAAGTCCCATCTCTATAACCTGATGTCCGGGATAGTAGGGCAGTTGCTTCCCAATGAAATCATTGTAAACAAGGTTAGCACTTTTTAAAGCAATATCAAGTAAACTTTTTTTGCCTGTTGCTTTGTAATGTGCCACTGCTGCTTCATATAGATGTCCTAAATCATAAAGTTCGTGACTTAAATTTGGATCGTTAACCCAACGTTCTTTCCCTGCCCATTCGTGGGTATGATTTGGGTCAATGGTACGGTTTGTATATAAATAACCATCGGATTCTTGCGCAAGTCCAATATACCTAATTAGTGTATCTACATAAGTTTCAAGATTTTTATCGGGATAGGTTTGGAGTGAGTAGCTAGCACCCTCAATAATTTTATAAACATCCGAGTCGTCAAAAGGGTATAGGGAGCAAAACGGACCCTGTTCGAGTTTACCAGCAATTTTGAAGTTTTTAATTCGTCCAGTAATCTCGCATTGCTTTAAAGCAATAGGTATAGTAACCTCATGATTTTTCTTGATTCTAGGAGCCCAAAAGCTATCGTTAACTTTTACAGCAGTAAATGGTACAGGCTGAATAGGGTAATCTTTTATTTGAGGGCTACAACCAGAAAATAGTATAACTATCAGAAAAATAGAAAAATACTGAATTTGATTCTGTTTCAGTGCCATGTTTTTTTGCATTAATAATTTTAACAATAAACATGGTATGTAGAGAATAATCAAAATTCTCACTAATTCTACCTCACAAACCCACTACATGCCATGTTTCATTTCAAAATAGAAAACCTAAAAAATCACCTAAACTATATCTTGTCTATTTAAAACTTTCCAATTCAACGGATTAAAATACCTTATACTGTAATATTAAAGTAAAATCCCATTTCTGTAAGTTTTTTATAATTCTTCTCGTTGAAACAGTAGTAAAAAGCACCTTTCTTTGAACTGTCTTTATCTTTTTCATCGAGTTTTTCAAGTACTCCAGTTTTTAGAATACTCTTTCTAAAGTTTCTTTTATCAATCTTTTTCTGATATATCGCTTCGTAAAGTGATTGAAGTTTAGGAAGAGTAAATTTTTGTGGGAGTAACTCAAATCCAATGGGTTTGTACTTAGCCTCTTTTCTCAATCTATTTAAAGCTGTTTCTACCATTTCGTTATGGTCAAAAACTAGTTTTGGTAGTTTGGATATTGATACCCAACGAGCACCGTACTCTTTTACTAGTTTATTGTCATGCTCATGTATATTAATTAGGGCATAATACGATACGGATATTACCCTTGCTCCAGGATCTCTGTTTACATCGCCATGAGCATATAATTGGCTCATATAAACATTATTAAGACCTGTAAGTTCTAGGAGAATTCTTTTTGCGGCATCAGCTAAACTTTCGTTATTTTTAATAAAGCTACCAATAAGCGACCATTCACCAGTTCCTGGTTCATGAATACGTTTAATAACTAAAAGTTTTAATTCATCATTATCGAAACCAAAAATGATGCAGTCTGCTGCAATTAATTCTTTAGCACCTTCAGAGTAGTAACGTATAATATCAGGCATAATCGTTTTATTTATGATTTATAAGCGTAAAAATAACACTTATAATCACATGTGCAATATAAATCAAAAAAGATATATAATGTATATAATACACTTTAAATTTGATAAAAAAGATAATTAGTTTTAGATCATTACTTTATAAAATAAACAATTATAGAAGAAATGGGCTTTTTAGAAAAACGTATATCGGTATTAACTATAATTTGTATTATAACAATTTTTAAATTATTTAAGAAGAATCTTTTTTTAAAAGTATTTTACAAATCTTACTAGTTCTAAAGAATATTCTAGTATAAAATATTTACTTAACTTTTTATTGAAAATGAGATGGAATATATTAAACGTTTTATTTACATTTACAAAAATTTAATAGGTGTATAAACAACACTTATAAAATTAAAAAATACAAATACATCTACTATGATAAATCTTAAAAATTTAGAAGTTTGGTTTGTAACTGGGAGTCAGCATCTGTATGGTCCCGAGACCTTAAAACAGGTAGCAAAGGATTCTCAGGAGATTGCAAAATCATTCGATAAATCGAAGGAAATTCCTGTGAAAGTAGTATATAAACCAGTACTAACTACACCGGACGAAATTTTAAAGCTCTTTATTGAAGCAAACTCATCAACAAATTGTATTGGTATTATTACTTGGTGCCATACATTTTCTCCATCTAAAATGTGGATAAATGGGTTAAAAGTGCTTTCTAAACCATTATTGCATTTGCATACACAGTATAATAGGGATATTCCTTGGAGTGAAATAGATATGGATTTCATGAACCTTAACCAATCGGCACACGGTGATAGGGAGCATGGATTTATCATGTCCAGAATGAGGATATATAGAAAGGTTGTGGTTGGTCATTGGAAAGAAACCGATGTAAAAGAAAGGATTGGAGTATGGTCTCGTGCTGCAGCAGGTTGGCACGATATGAAATCAATGAAGATTGCCCGTTTTGGCGATAATATGCGCGAAGTTGCAGTAACCGAAGGAGATAAAGTTGAAGCGCAAATTCAGTTTGGCCTTTCTGTTAACGGTTTTGGAATTGGCGACTTAGTAAAGGTTGTAAATGACGTATCTAAAAAGGAAATAGATCAACTTGTAAAAGAATACCTTAGTATATATGATGTTCCTAAAGAAGGAAAAGTGGGCGGTAAATATCATGCAAATATAAGGTACCAGGCTTGTTTGGAGATTGGAATTCGTCGTTTTCTTGAGAAGGGTGGATTTAAAGGATTTACAACAACCTTCGAGGATTTATATGGATTAGATCAATTACCCGGTCTTGCTGTTCAACGTTTAATGAACGATGGTTATGGTTTTGGTGCAGAGGGAGACTGGAAACATGCAGCAATGGTAAGATTAATGAAAGTTATGGGAACCGGACTAAAAGGCGGTACATCGTTTATGGAGGATTACACATACCACCTTGATCCAAAGGGAATGAAGATTCTTGGTGCTCATATGCTTGAAGTTTGCCCAAGTATATCAGATGGAAAAATCAAACTCGAAGTGCATCCATTAGGGATTGGGAATAAGAACGATCCAGCACGCTTAGTTTTTAATGTTCCAAAAGGACCCGCTGTTTGTTTAAGTTTTGTTGATATGGGAAATAGGTTTAGGATGATAGCAAATAATGTTGATTGTGTTGTTCCAAATTCTAGTTTACCTAAACTACCAGTTGCCCGCGCTTTGTGGGTTCCACAGCCAAATCTAAAAGTAGGAGCAGCTGCATGGATACTTGCGGGAGGAGCACATCATACAGCATTTAGCCAATCAGTTACCGCTGAGTGTATTGAAGATTTCTGCGAAATGGCAGGGATTGAATATATCAACATAAACAATGATACCAAGATTGCGGATTTCAAGAATACTTTACGCTGGAACGAGATGTATTACCTTCTGGGTAAAAGTTTACGATAACAACCAATAGCATAAATATCTTTGATAATGGATAAATACGTAATAGGTCTCGATTACGGAACCGATTCGGTAAGAGCTCTTCTCGTGAATACTTCAAACGGAGAGGAAGTGTCAAGTTCTGTTTTTGAATACCCTCGTTGGAAGGAAGGTAAATATTGCGATCCAAATACCAATAGGTTTCGACAGCATCCGCTAGATTATATTGAGGGATTTGAACATACGATAAAAACTATACTAGCAAAGGTACCTCAAAGTATTAGCAAGCAGGTTGTAGCTATTTCAGTTGATTCCACAGGATCAACACCCGTTGCTGTAGATATAAATGGAATGCCTTTATCATTACTCCCAGAGTTTGCTGAGAATCCTAACGCTATGTTTATCCTATGGAAGGATCATACTGCAATTAAGGAGGCTGCTGAAATTAATGATTTGGCAAGGAATTGGGGTGGAATAGATTATACAAAGTACGAAGGGGGTATCTATTCTTCAGAGTGGTTCTGGGCAAAACTTCTCCATGTAATTAGAGAAGATAAGGATGTTGCTCAAGCTGCTTTTTCGTGGGTTGAGCATTGCGATTTTATTCCCGCTTTGCTAACGGGTAATACAAATCCTCTTTCAATAAAAAGGAGTCGTACTGCTGCTGGACATAAAGCCATGTGGCATGAAGATTTTGAAGGTTTACCTTCTGAAGATTTTCTTATAAAGCTTGATCCTAAGCTTAAAGGTCTTTGCGATAGACTATTTAAAGACACTTATACCTGTGACATTAAAGCAGGAAATCTATCATCGGAGTGGGCTACAAAATTGGGATTAGCAGAGTCTGTTGCAATTGGGGTAGGTTCATTCGATGCTCATCTAGGAGCAATTGGGGCAGAGATAAAACCTTACTACTTAAGTAAGGTAATGGGTACTTCAACCTGCGATATGCTAATTGCACCTATGAACGAAGTTGAAGGGAAGCTAGTTCGAGGTATCTGCGGACAGGTAGATGGATCAATTGTCCCTGGTATGCTTGGTCTTGAAGCTGGGCAGTCTGCCTTTGGCGATATTTATGCATGGTTTAAGGAGTTACTTATGTGGCCTGTTGAGAGTATCATTGATAATTCAAGCATTATTTCTGCAGATCAAAAGAAAAAACTGATAGACGAACTATCCGATAGTATAATTACCCAATTGTCTTTGGACGCAGAGAAAATACCTATTGGAGAATCAGATATTGTGGCTCTCGATTGGATGAATGGTCGTAGAACACCTGATGCTAACCAAAAGTTAAAAGGGGTAATTGCTGGACTAAACCTAGGTAGTGATGCTCCTCGAATATTTAAGTCGTTAGTTGAAGCTACTGCTTTTGGTGCAAAAAAGATTGTTGACCGTTTTATAAGCGAAGGCATTCCCATTGAAGGAGTCATTGCTCTAGGAGGTGTGGCTAAAAAATCGCCATTTGTTATGCAAACAGTAGCCGATGTGCTTGGCATGCCAATTCTTGTTGCCCGTAGCGAACAAGCTTGTGCTTTGGGTACAGCAATGGCTGCAGCAGTAGTTGCTGGAGTTTATCCAAATGTTTCTGAAGCACAGAAAAAGATGGGAGGTGGTTTTGAGAAAGAGTATAAGCCAAATCCTGCGAATGTTTTGAAGTATAAGGAATTATACCAAAAGTACAGCCAGCTTGGTGAGTACTTCGAGAACTACTATTCATAAAAATTTTAATAAATCAAAATCCAAACCTTAAACCTTTTTATATGACAACATTACAAACATTAGACTGGGTAATGATTGCCGGGTATTTTTGTCTCCTTCTTGGTGTAGCCTGGTGGGTAGTAAAGAAGAATAAGAATAACGCAACCGATTACTTTTTAGCAGGTCGTAATTTGCCTTGGTGGATAATTGGAGCATCCATTTTTGCATCAAATATTGGCTCAGAGCATATAGTTGGTCTAGCTGGTTCAGGAGCCACAGATGGCGTAGCCATGGCTCATTATGAATTTCATGCATGGTGTCTTTTAATTCTAGCGTGGGTTTTTGTTCCTTTTTATGCTCGTTCAATGGTATTTACAATGCCTGAATTCTTAGAAAAACGCTTTTCAACAAGTTCAAGATACGTCTTATCAGTGGTTTCTATTGTAACGTTTATTCTAACTAAAATAGCTGTAGGTATTTTTGCAGGTGGAGTTGTTTTTAGCACCCTTTTACCTGAAGTTCAATTGCAAATAGGCGGACTGGTTATTGATAGTTTCTGGCTTGGATCAATAATAATTATTGCACTTACCGGATTGTACACAATAATAGGGGGAATGCGTGCTGTAGCTTACAATGATGCAGTACAGGTTACAATTCTTATTATCGGATCGGCTTTGTTAACATTTTACGGTTTACATAAACTAGGTGGATGGGCTGAACTAAAGAGTATTTGCGGATCGGATATGTTCAATCTTTGGAAACCTTTAACTCCCCATGGAGTTGAAAGCACTTGGGCACCTGTATTGGTAAGAGATTCAGGGGGACAAGTTGTAAAGCAGGCATGGTATTTCAATAATCATTATCCATGGCTTGGAATGGCTATATGTGCCCCAGTTATTGGTCTTTGGTACTGGTGTACAGATCAGTATATTGTACAACGCGCATTGGGTGCACCAAATGAGAAAATTGCTCGTAGAGGAAGTGTTTTTGCAGGTGTACTGAAATTATTCCCAGTTTATTTATTCATTATTCCAGGGCTTATTTGCTACGCTTTAGCAAAAAGTGGAAAGGTTCCAGGGTTAGAAGTAGTATATGATGCAACAACAGGTAAGGCTACTACTCATGCACAAGCTGCCTTTCCTTTAATGGTTCAATATTTACTGCCTGTTGGTTTACGTGGAATTGTTGTTGCTGGATTGTTATCTGCTTTAATGGGTTCTCTTGCTGGCGTGTTTAATGCTTGTTCAACCCTTTTCACTGTTGATATATATGAAAAAATTAAGCCCAAAGCTAGTCAGAGTGAATTAGTTAGAATGGGGCGTATCGCAACCATTACAATGGTGATAATTGCTTTTGCATGGATTCCAGTTGTAAAAGGGGCAACAGGGCTTTATAATTACCTTCAATCCATACAAGGGTATTTAGCACCTCCAATCTTTGTTGTTTTTTTCTTAGGCGTATTTTGGAAGCGACTCAATGCCAAAGGTTGTCTATGGGCTATAATTGTTGGTTTTTCCATTGGATTTTTCAGGATGCTTGTTGATACTCTAGTAACACTTGGGATTACAACGTATACCGAAGGTTCTTTTCTTTGGATTGTTAATAATATTAATTTCCAGTATTTTAGCATAATAATCACACTTGTTTCATCTATTGTTATGGTAGTGGTTAGCTACTTAACAGAGAAACCTGATTATGTAGCAATTGCTAATCTATCATTTGGAACAAGAACAGTAGAACATAAATTAGAATCAAAAGCTAGCTGGAATTGGTATGATGTTGCTGCATCAATATTTGTAGTAATTGTAATTGCTTTTGGTTATATGTATTTTGTAGGATAATAATGATAAGCTAAAATGCTTGAAAACTTAAAGAAACAGGTTTACGAAGCTAATTTGTCACTTGAAGATTACAACCTAGTGATTTTCACTTGGGGCAATGTTAGTGGGATTGATCGTAAGAGTGGCTTGGTTGTTATTAAACCAAGCGGTGTAAGTTACGATGATATGAGATTAAAAGATATGGTTGTTATTGATTTGGAGGGTAATGTAGTTGAGGGAAAACTCAAACCATCGTCCGATGCGCTGACTCATATAGAGCTTTACAAGCATTTTAAAAATATTGGAGGAGTTGTTCACACTCATTCAAAGTTTGCTGTGGCTTGGGCTCAAGCAGGGATATCGATCCCTGCTTTGGGCACAACCCATGCGGACTATTTCTATGGGACTATTCCATGTACTCGAAGGATGACTGAAAAAGAGGTTGAAGGGGTGTATGAAAAAGAGACAGGAAGTGTTATACTTGAATCATTTAAGAATATTGACCCCGACGAGATACCAGCAGTTCTCGTACATTCTCATGGCCCTTTTACATGGGGTAAATCGCCCGAAGACGCTGTCCATAATTCGGTAGTATTAGAGAGTGTTGCTGAAATGGCTTATCAGACACTGCTAATCAACCCAGAAATTGGTAAAATGGATAAATATCTTCTTGATAAGCACTTTCTTCGTAAGCATGGTAAAAACGCTTACTATGGACAGAATAAGTCCAAATAGTTTACTCGTTAATTATTTCCTATTCAAGTTTTCGTATTTTTATAATTCTGAATTATAAAAAGCAAATGCTATTACTAGGTTATGATATTGGAAGTTCTTCGATAAAGGCAAGCCTCGTTGATGCTTCCAATGGTGAGCTCTTAGCGCACGCCTTTTATCCTTCTGTCGAAATGGAAATCATTTCAAACAAACCGGGTTGGGCAGAGCAAAACCCTGAGACATGGTTTAACCACCTAGTATCAGTTACTTCGTTGATTAAGAATCAATTTAAGGGTGATATAAAAGACGTTTCAGCAATAGGGATAACCTACCAAATGCATGGTTTAGTGGCTATTGATAATAAAGGTTTTCCGGTTCGAAATTCAATAATTTGGTGCGATAGTCGTGCTGTTGAAATAGGCAATAAAGCTTTTAATAATTTAGGAGATTCTTATTGTTTAAGCAATCTTCTTAACTCTCCGGGAAATTTTACAGCATCAAAGGCTGCTTGGGTTAAACAAAACGAACCAAAGGTTTTTGAGAGAATACACAAGATAATGCTGCCTGGTGATTACATTGCCTATCGACTTACAGGTGATGTTTGTACTACCAATACTGGCTTATCCGAAGGGATTTTGTGGGATTATACTACTGATAGTCTTTCAAAGAAGGTTCTTGAATACTATGGAATCGATAAATCGTTAATTCCATCATTAACTCCAGTATTCGGTATTCAGGGGAAACTTACTTTTGAGGCTGCAGAAAAGCTTGGTTTGAGAAAAGGAACTCATATATCATATAGGGCCGGTGATCAACCTAATAGCGCCTTTTCAATGAATGTTGTTAATCCGGGAGACATTGCGGCAAATGCAGGGACTTCAGGCGTAATATATGGTGTTTCTCAAGTTAAAAGTTTCGATCCGCTTTCTAGAGTTAACACTTTTCTACATGTAAATCATTCAAAAAATGATCCTAGGTATGGGATACTTCTTTGCCTCAACTCTACAGGAATCCTTTACTCATGGCTTAAGCATAACATCATGCCTTTGGGTGCGACTTATAGCGATATGAATAAATTAGCATCTTCGGTATCATCAGGGTCAAACAATTTAATGGTTTTTCCTTTTGGAAATGGCTCCGAGCGAATCCTTTCAAACATTGACATAGGTTCGATTTTTCAAGGTATAAACTTTAATATACACACAAAGGCACATCTAATAAGAGCAGCGCAAGAGGGCATTGTGTTTTCGTTGGTATACGGATTGGAGATTATGCAACAGATGGGAATTAAACCGAAGGTTATTAGGGCAGGAGAGGGAAATCTATTTTTAAGTGACGTTTTTTCGTCAACGTTAGCAAATCTGAGTGGCTCAGCTATCGATCTCTATAATACAAATGGTGCTCAAGGAGCAGCAATTGGCGCAGGTATTGGATGTGGACACTTTAAATCGACTAATGAGGCGTTTTCTACTTTAAACTCAACAAGATCTATTAGTCCAATTTCCGATGAACGTTTACAAGAGGTTTATCAGAATTGGCGATCAAGGTTAACCGAAATGGTAGAATAGAAATTTGAAAAATTGATAAATATGAATAATTCTGAATACTTTAAGGGTATAGGTAAAATTCCATTTGAGGGAAAAGAGTCTAAAAATCCTTTGGCATTCAAATATTATGAGCCAAATAGAGTGGTTGCAGGTAAAGCAATGAAGGATCATTTGCGCTTTGCAATGGCCTACTGGCATACCATGTGCGGAAATGGTGAGGATCCTTTTGGACGCGCTACAATGGATTATCCATGGAATAGTATTAGCGATCCTATATCAAAAGCCAAAATGAAAATGGAATTTGCTTTTGAAACCATGAATAGGCTTGGAATAGAGTATTACTGTTTTCATGACTATGATATTGTAGAGGAGGCAAGTACCTTAGTTGAGTCGGAAAAGAGATTGCATAATATGGTTGATTTTGCAAGTCAGCTACAAAAATCAATAGGCATAAAACTACTTTGGGGAACAGCAAATTTGTTTTCTCATCCAAGGTACATGAACGGAGCAGCTACAAATCCCGATTTTAATGTCTTGACCTTTGCTGCCGCTCAGGTTAAAAATGCAATTGATGCAACAATCCAACTCTGCGGAAGTAACTATGTTTTCTGGGGAGGAAGAGAAGGATATCTATCGCTTTTGAATACCGATATGAAGCGAGAGCAAGAGCATATGGCAAAATTCCTCTCTTTGGCTCGCGATTATGGACGAAAGAATGGTTTCAAGGGAACTTTTCTTGTTGAACCTAAGCCCATGGAACCTACTAAGCATCAGTACGATTTTGATGCTGCAACTGTAATTGGTTTTCTAAAGCAGTTTGATCTTGATAAAGATTTCAAATTAAATATTGAGGTAAACCATGCTACACTTGCTGGTCATACCTTTCAGCACGAACTTCAAGTTGCTGCAGATACCGGATTGCTAGGTTCTATCGATGCTAATCGTGGCGATTACCAAAATGGTTGGGACACTGATCAATTCCCTGTTAACGTTTATGAGTTAACTGAAGCAATGCTGGTTATTTTAAGTGCTGGAGGTTTTAGTACTGGCGGAATCAACTTTGACGCCAAACGACGCAGGAATTCAACAGATCTCGAGGACATATTTATTGCGCACATTAGCGGAATGGATGCTTTTGCAAGAGCATTGCTTTCTGCTGACGCAATTTTAGAGAAATCCGAATATTTAAAGAGGCTTAAAGACAGGTATTCCTCGTTTGATAGTGGCAAAGGAAAAGAATTTGAGGATGGCAAATTAACTCTTGAGGAGCTTCATAAAATAGCAATTGACAATAGCGATCCTCAAAAAATAAGCGGAAAGCAAGAATTGCTTGAATCCTTGATTAACTCATATTTAGTGTAAAGTATTAGTGTAAAAAGAAATACTTTTAATGCTCTTTCTGAGGCGAAAGTAATTCCTCTATTCTTTCGTTTTGTAATATAATTAAACCTAGTCGTTCATCGGATTTTCCATCTCTAATCTTATAGCTGAAAACTGGTTTTCCACTTTCAACGGAAGAATCAAAGTATTTAAAGAAAACGGAGGGTTCGTTATCTATTTTCTTTGATAGCTCGGTAAGATGTGATGCTAGTATAAACATGCTCGAATCCCATTTCAACAACCCATTAATAACTAACATTGAGCCATCAAAGGCATCCTTAATGTTTGTACCCTTAAAAAGCTCATCAAAAATCATGAATGCCTTTTTTTCTTTTTGAAGGGTTTCCGCAGCTTTGCGAACGCGCATTACTTCGCTGTAGAAATAGCTGTAACCAATGCTTAGATTATCGGTAGTATTTAAGCTGCTGAATAGCGCATTAAATGGTGATAGTTTCATACGTTTTGCAGGAACACCCATTCCTAGTTGTGCAAGGTAAATAGATATACCACATGATTTAAGGAATGTGGTTTTACCGGCCATGTTCGGACCCGTAAGAAATAAAAACTGTTTGCCTGGTTCGTAGTTAATATCATTTGAGATGGGGTTCTTAAGAAATAAGTGGAATAAACCTTCAACCTCGAGTATTGGCTTTTCGCTTTCTACAACCTCAGGGAAGGTAAGGTTAAACTTTTTAACGGCCTTCGCCATTGACATGTAAACATCGAGCGTATACGCTATTTCGATTAATCGGCTGATTTTCATCTTATAAGTCGATCTAAACCACTGATCGATTGTAACAAGGTTGGCAAAACCAAGAATTTGGATATTTGTAACGCTGCAAGCTTCATTTAAATCTTTTTCATTTAAAATTGAAGTTACTTCGTCATGAAGTTGTTGGAGAATTTCGGGGAGATTTTTCGATTCAATTTGGTTGAAATACTTTTTAAGTTCAATCAGAAAGTGCAGTGTGAACTTTGTTCCAATATTTACTGTTTCCTTAAAATCCTTGAATTTTATGCGATAGAATAACCCTTCGAAAAAGCGACCTACCGAGTTTTGGCTAACCACTGTATCACTTTTTGAGAAGTAGTAAACCTCAACTCTATCCATCATTTGCTTGGTGAAAGGTATCTGAAACCTTTCAATATCATTACTAATTGTCTTTAGGACATCCTGCATTGCAATAATTTCGGAAGTAGCATTGAAAGGGTTTTGAAACTGAATTTTCAGGTTATCCATTCCCCCAGTAGTAACGGTATTGTCTAGAATATCAAAGATGTTTAATCCGCTAGTATTATCTCTGAAAAGCTCTAATTCAGCTTGCGTTTGACGATCGGTATTTAACCTATTCAATTTTGTCATAGTAATTTTAAATAATAGTTTACTATCAAATTTAGATTTAATCCTTATTTAAAAAAAGAAAGGCTGCTTAAATAGTGTTAAAGCAGCCTTTTTCAATGCTATATATCTTTTACTTTTGAGTTTCGGGTAAAGATTTAATAACTTCTTGGTTAACCTTTCTAATCCTTTGCTCATCAAGTTTAATAACCTTACGATCATAGGTCATTAACCCATTTACCTCAATTTCAACATCGGTTGTTTGTGTATAAATAGCTGCAGAAAAACCAGAAGAAATTAATCGCTTTAGTTTTTCGGCTAGATCAATGTAAGCGTTTGTTGTTTCTTCGGAGGTTTTGTACTGAACATACCCCCAGTTACGATCTTTAACCCATAGATGGTTTTCAACTACCAACCCTAAACCTCCGTATTCGCCTAATACGCAAACCCGATTGCCGTCGTAAAGGGTCATTTTTGGTTCTGGGTAGTTGTGAATATCTAAAATATCACCTATAGGGAAGAAATTTCCTCCGCTTGCTGAGTTAACCAGTCGAGATGGGTCATAGCTTTTTGTCCACTCGGCTATTTCCACAGTTTTAAATTGCCCCCAAGCTTCGTTGAAGGGCACCCAAGTTACAACGCAAGGATTTGAGTACAGATTATCGATAATCGATTTCCACTCTGTTTTGTATTCATCTTCCGATTCTGGAGTTCTAACAAGCTCATTGCCGGTATAGTAACTTTCAGTTTCCCATCCAGCCCATCCATCGCCGCTTGGCATATCTTGCCAAACTAGAATCCCTTCCTTGTCGCAATGATAATACCATCTTGCGGGTTCAACTTTAACATGTTTACGAATTAGGTTAAACCCAAAATCTTTAGTTTTGATAATATCAAATTTTAATGCTTCATCAGTAGGAGCAGTATATAAGCCATCGGGCCACCAACCCTGATCTAATGGTCCAAAACCGAAATAATCCTTATTGTTAAGCTGAATTCTGACAATACCATTTGCATCCCGTTTTGTTGATATTTTTCTCATCCCAAAATAGCTTTTCACCTTGTCGATTACTTGTCCATTATGCAATAGGGTAACTTCAAGGTCGTATAGATATGGTGATTCAGGTGACCAAAGGTTTGGATTTGCTATTCCAAGTAGTACTTCCTGTCCTGATGCAGATTTCCCGCTCGCAAGGATTTTTCCCTTATCAAGCACTTTAACCTCTACTAAATCATTATCAGATAGCTGATTTGGTATTGCGGTAACTGATACAGAGTTTCTATCGATGTTTGTGTTAGTTTTTATTCTAGAAATAAAATTATCACCTACAGGTTCCATCCAAACAGTTTGCCATATTCCTGTAACTGAGGTATACCAAATACCGCTGGGTTTTGTTACTTGTTTTCCACGAGGCTGAAATCCTTTGTTTGATGGATCCCAAATTCGTATTATAAGTTTTTGCTCATTACCTTTATTGATGTAGGGTGTAATATCTATGCTAAAAGGGGTATAACCTCCTTTATGAGTTCCTATTTTTATATCATTAATCCATATATCTGCTTTCCAATCAATTGCACCAAAATTAAGTTGTACTTTCTTCCCCTTCCAAGTGCTTGGTATAGTAAACATTCGATTGTACCAAAGTTCATTCTCCTCACCAACTGTTTTCTGCACTCCCGAAAGGCTCGATTCTACTGGGAATGGAACAAGTATTTTACCATCAAATGTTGTTGGTATTGGGCTTCCAAATGGAAGGATAGAGTAGTTCCATAACCCGTTAAGGTTTTGCCATTGCTCCCTTACCAGTATTGGACGAGGGTATTCGGGTAGGGGGTTGGAAGGATCAACCTTCTCGGCCCATTGAGTTTTGATTTTATCGCCTACAGGACTCCAACTCTGAGAAGACCCTACTAAAGTAATTGTAAATACTAATGTGAAAAGGAATAGTTTTTTCATAGTTTTGGAGATGTTTGTTTAAACATTTGACTATCAAAACTACAATTTAACTTAAATAAAAAAGCCGGTACCCTACCGGCTTTTTTATTGCAATTTGTTATTTGGATAACTCTTCGATTGCTTTAGCTGATGCTTCGAGTATCGGCTTATCGGAAAGCGGTTCTCCTGTTCCGTTCTTCATCCATACTTGAGGAATTAATCTACCTTGTTCAAAAATTCTTTGAACCTCATCAGAGAACTTCTTGCCAGTAAACTGTTTTTCAAGTTGGAAGTCGATTAGATGCCCAATTGGATATGCTGATAGATAAAGAGGATTATCTACCATATGCGAATAGATTCCAAGAATTGTTTCATCCTTTGAACCAAAAACATCAGCATAGTATTTGTTCCAAACATCCTTTGAAATAGTGATTACAGCCTCTTTAACCTGAGCTGCATCGGCATTTGGATTGTTGTAAAGCCATTTCCAAAGGTTGATATCAACTAAAGAAACACCCATAATCTCATAGCAATCCCAAAGATTGCTCAGCGCCATAAGTTGTTCTTTATTTGAACTTGATTCTTTCATGCCTAATAAATACAGGTCACGTTTTTGGAATACAAATGCTAATGCTTCGGTGAAGGCGGTGTTTGGAACACCATGCATCATGTAGTAATCAACATCGTTAAGGGTGATTGTTTGTTCTACGTTGTGACCAAACTCATGACAGGCAATATTAAACCCTTTGTAGTCCATTCCAGTTTTCTTAATTCGAGCGCGAAGTAAAGCAACATCACCATTCCTCATTTCTGCACCCCAGGCATGTCCTGAGCCTCGAGCTGCTTCAATTCTAATTCTATTGCCAAAAAATTGTGCTTTTTCTTTACTCCACCCAAGGGTGGTTAGGAAGTTTGGAATATCGTTTTGGAATGCCTGAGCACTGGTGTACTTTTTACCAACAACCTCATCAAGTTGTTCAGCAGGTATACCGCTACGTGCTTTGAATCCATCATACCAGATATCGAAAGGTTCAAGTGGACGGTTTAACCTTTTGCTAATTAATTTACCTAAATCGCGGACCTCTTTCGATGAGACTAACTCAATGAAAAGTTTTTCTACATCTCCAACAGGAATTTCTAAGCTACCCTCGAATTGGCGTTGGATATAGGTAGGCATTGTTGGCGTATACTTATCCATCGCTTTAAGCGATTTGAATAAATTTACGATATGCTGATAGCGGGTATTTGGCTCTTGAATAGCTTCTACAGTTTGTCCTCCTTTTGTAATAACATTAGTGTAAGGATTCCAAACATATTCTTTGCTATTAATAACCTCAGAAGGTATTGATTGATCGATGATTCTTTTCATTACCTGATAAATCATCCTTTGACGCTCTAGACCACCATTTACATTGGCGTACTGTGATTTTAGCTCATCGCGAATTCCCCAATGGCTTATTAAAGAAAGATCTTCAGGGAATAGCTTTTCGTTTTTGTCGTTTACTAAGTAGCCAAGGTTGATATTATATTCGCTTATGTAAGCATCGGCATTAGTACTTGCTACATTATTTGCTTGTAAAAGTTCAGCCGGTATTCTAGATGTGAATATATCACCCATACGAGCATATGCCCATTCCCTACGGGTCCACTTTTCGCCCAATTCAGTCTTTTCCTTAAGGGTATATTGAGGGAAGTTAAGTGCTGTTATAAAAGCAATCTTATTTTCTAAAAGATCGTCGTTCATATGGGCACCTACGTAATAACCTGCAAAAATCTGGTCAACAGTTGTTAATGGGCCCATGTCAAGATCGAAAGGTTTTTTAAGATCTTTAGTTATTTTATTAAAACTACCGTTTAGAATTTCAAATCCATATGAAAGTTTATTGAAAAGGGTTTCAAGTTCTGCATCGTTTGATGCAAAGTTTTCCAAACAGAACTTTTCAAATTCACCTATTGACCCATCGGATTTTCTCCATAAATCGGCAACCTGCTTAACTCCACGTTCAGCCCTAAAAGTTGCTGCATCACCATATTTATCAATAATTTGTTGGGTGACATGTTTGATTGCCTGCTCACGGATTGGGGAACTGGCTATTTTCTTTTCTGAGTTTTTGCATTGTACCATGCTGAAAAGAATTGGAATGGTTAATAGATAGGTTATAAATTTCATATTGAATTTTTTTGGTTATTACTCAGATTCTAGAATTACAAAAATAGAATTCTTAAGAAATAATAAGTATGATTTTAGCTAATCGTTTTTCCAAAAGGGGATAATGCTAAACCTGCAAGCTTAAAATGTTGGATTGTAAATGGGATTCCAATAATTGTTATTGCAAGTAAAAGCCCAACCACAGCATGACTAAGAGCAATCCATAATCCTCCAAAAAGCAACCAGATGATATTCATCATCACATTTAAACATCCATTTGAATTAGGGGTGCTTTCTATTTTCTTTCCAAAGGGCCATAGAGCAACAAATGCGAGTTTGAAAATTTGAATTCCGAAAGGGATACCTATTATAGTTAAACACATTAGAACCCCACCAACAAGGTATTCGATAAATATAAAAATGCCTCCAAATAGAAGCCAGATAAGGTTGCCAAGAATTTTCATATTATAATTTTAAGTTAAAACCTCGATAAAAATTGACTCATAAAGATATTAACATTTTTTAAAAGAAACGCAGGAAACATTTTATATAAAATTTGTTTCCTAAGTTTTTTGCATATATTTTTGCGCCCATGAATGAAGATCAAAAAAGAATTTTGCAAAAGGCCCGCGACCTTTACATGAGGTACGGAATCAAAAGCATAACAATGGACGATGTTGCAAAGGAGTTGGGCATCTCCAAAAAAACGCTATACCAGTTTGTAACCGATAAGGATGATCTGGTTGGTAAGTTTGTCGATTTTGAAATTGAGAAAAGGCAATCACAAATTTGTGAGTGTTTTAAACAGAACATTAATGCAATTGATGGAATTTTTGAGATTTCATTTTATATGATTAAGATGATGAAGGAAGAAAACCCTTCAACAGAATACGATCTCAAAAAGTATCATCCTCAGCAATACCAAAAGTTGCTTAATGCAAGAAGAGAGGGAATGTACAAGTATATTCTTTTGAACCTTAAACAGGGGAAGGAAGAGGGTTTATATAGGCAGGACATGAAAGAGGAGCTTATAGCAAAGTTATACCTTACCCGTACAGAGAATATTCATTTTACCGATTTATTTACAACAGAAGAGCTTACCTCAAAAGATCTTTTTATTGAGCTTTTATCATATCACATTAGGGGTATTGCTTCGGAGAAAGGGATTCAAGTTTTAGAAAATAAAATAAAAGAGTTAAACAGTAGTAATAGCTAATTAAAAACAGTATGAATTTGATGAAAAAAGTATTATTAACGTTATTCATTCTTGGACTTATCTGCGAAGGATATAGTCAGGAAAACAATGAAAAAACAACAAAGAATAATTTTACTATCGAGGAGGCTGTTAAGTTTGCCGTTGAAAATGGTTATGATGTTAAATCAAAGAAGATAGATTTAGACATTGCTAAAAAGAAGATTTGGGAAACTACCGCAATTGGTTTACCTCAGGTAACTGGTACCGTTGCTTACCAACACACATTTCAAGTACCAGAAATGAGCTTTGGTCAGTATATGGATCCAAATGCTTTACCTGATGGTTTCCTTACAAGAAATGACATTTTAGCAGCTTACAAGAATTCTGAACCAATTGCATTAGGAGTAGCAAATAGTACCGATTGGGATATCACAGTTTCACAGCTAATTTTTAGCGGTGAGTACATTGTAGGTCTGCGTGCTTCGAAGGTTTTTCGTGAGATGTCGGAGCAGAACCTAACAAAATCGTATGCCGACATCAAAGAGTCTGTTTCATCCTCATATTTTTTAGCAATAGTAATGGATGAGAATCTGAAGTTACTTAAGGAGACACAAAAGGTAAACGATGCTTACCTAAAGGATTTAGTTGCAATGGGCGAACAAGGTTTAATTGAAGAAACTGGCGTGGATCAAGTACGAATTATGAAAGCCAATCTTGATAATGCAGTTCAATCCATTGATAGGTTAACCATTGTTTCTAAAAAACTATTAAAATTCCAAATGGGTATGCCCATTGAGAATGAGATATTACTTACTGATAGCTTAGGGAAATATACTAATGAAACAGTATTTACCCCTTATCTTGCTGAAGTTTTTGATGTTTCTAAAACAGTTGATTACCAGATTTTGGAAACAGGAGTAAAACTTCAGAAATTAAGCTGGGATAGGGAGAAAACCACGTTTCTACCTTCAATTGCTGGGTTTTATAGGCATTTCGAACAGCTAAACGCTGCTAGCTTCAACTTTCAACCCAAAGATATTGCTGGTATAAATATTTCCATTCCAATATTCTCAAGTGGTATGCGTACGATGAAAGTTCAGCAGGCTAGGCTTAATTTTGAAAAGATGAAGGTTACACAGCAACAGGCTATTGAAGGTTTAAATCTTAAGTATCAAACTACTTTTAACGATTTTCAAACTTCATATGCAAGCTATTTGACCAATAGACAAAACATGCATCTGGCTAAGAAAATCTTCAATCAAACAATGATTAAGTATAAAGAGGGGGTTGCATCTGCAATGGATTTAAATACTTCAGAAACTCAGTATTTGACTACTCAAAGAGATTATTTCACTGCTCTCGATAATCTTTTAACTGCTAAGGTTAAGTTAGACAATCTACTTTCAAAGAATTAAAAATTGAACTCAAAAAGGAAAACAGTAAAAATTAAGAATATGAAGACAAAATTATTAATAGCGTTAATAAGCGTTTTTATTATTGCTTGTAGCAGTAATAACAAACAAGCTCAACTTACAAAGCTTAAAAGTCAGCGAGTAGAACTTGATGAGCAAATCAAGAAGCTTGAGGATGATATAAAGAGCGAAAAAGGGAATGCACTAAATATTGATAAATTTAAGTTTGTTGGTGTGTCAGAGGTAAAATCTGGATCTTTCGATCATTATATAAGAGTTCAGGGTAAACTGGATGGAGACTCAAACGCTGAGGTTTATGCTCAGATGCCAGGTACAATTACAGCCAAATATGCTGATGTTGGACAGCAGGTAGCCAAAGGTCAAGTTCTTGCTCAGGTTGATGATGAAGCGCTTCGCAAACAGCTCGAAAGTTTGGAAACTCAATATAAGTTTACTACGGATCTGTTTGAAAAGCAACAACGTTTATGGGATCAAAAAATTGGAAGCGAAGTACAATACCTTCAAGCAAAAACTTCAAAGGAAGCCCTAGAGCAACAGATTTTATCTCTAAAGAAACAAATTGAGATGTACAAAATTGTTTCTCCAATTGATGGTGCTATTGAAGAGTGTAACATTAAAGTAGGAAGTGTTGTTAGCCCTGACCCTCGTATGGCAGCTTATCGCGTAGTAGCCTTTAAGAACATTAAAGTTACTGCCGAAGTATCCGAAGCTTACTCAGCAAAAGTTAAGAAAGGAGATAAACTGCTTGTTAAGTTCCCTGATATTAATAAGGAGCTTGAAACAAAGGTTGATTTTGCAAGTAAGTACATTAACCCAATTAATAGAACTTTTATTATTGAAACTCGCATAAACGAGTCTGTTATCAATTTTAAGGCAAATATGGTAGCAATAATTCAAATTAACGACTACCATACCGATAATGCAATAACAATACCGATGAACGTTATCCAAAAGGATCAAGCAGGAAGTTACGTATATGTTATTCGCTCAAAGGATAATTACAGCGTAGCTGCTAAACAGCCTATAACTCTTGGTAATGGTTATAATGGAATGGTTGAAGTTCTTGAAGGTCTAAAGGTTGGCGATAAGGTTATTTCCACTGGTTATCAAGATTTGATTGACAACGAATATGTAAGATTTTAACAACATCTATTAAGTATTTTTATTCTAAAAGAAGCTTAAATGGAAAAGAAATTTAAAGAGTTTTTTGCTACCAGCTGGGCCATTGATAATAAAATCAGTGTTTATGTGCTGGTATTCATTATATCGGTATTTGGTATAATAAACTACTATACCATTCCAAAGGAGCAGATTCCTGAAATTGTAATCCCAATGGTTATGGTGAATACAGTTTATCAGGGTACATCTCCCTCTGACATGGAGAATTTGGTTACACGACCCATTGAAAAGAAATTAAAATCGATAAAGGGTGTTAAGAAGATTACTTCGAGATCGGTTCAAAATTTCTCGTCTATTATTGTTGAGTTTAATACTGGGATTGAGCTAAAAGATGCGAAACAGGATGTAAGGGATGCTGTAGATAAATCAAAAAACGACCTTCCATATACTGATAAAAGTTTTATGGAACCTCAAATCCAAGAGATTGACCTTTCCGAAATACCAATCCAGTATATAAACATGTCGGGTGATATTCCATTGGATAAGCTTAAAAGCTATGCTGATGATATGAAGGATAGGATAGAGGGGTTATCCGAAATATCACGCGTTGATATAGTTGGTGCACTTGATCGGGAGATTCAGATCGATGTTGACATGTATAAGATGCAGGCTGCTAGTCTTACCTTCAGTGATGTTGAAAGGATGGTTGCTGCAAATAATGTAACCTACTCTGCTGGAAATATTGACCTGCAAGGGATGAGTCGTTCGCTTCGAATTGTTGGTGAAATCACTGATGTTGAGCAGTTAAAAAATATTATTGTAAGTACTTCGAGTGGAGCACAGATTAAACTGAAGGATATTGCATCTGTTCGTGATGGTTTTCACGATGCCGAAAGCTTTGCCCGTTACAATAGTAAAAATGTAGTAACTCTTTGTGTTGTTAAAAAGAGCGGACAGAATTTGCTTGATGCATCGGATAAAATTAAGGAGATTATCACCGATATGCAGAAGAGTAAATTGCCTTCAAATCTAGTTATTGAACTTACTGGCGATCAATCGCGCTATACACGTAATACACTCGATGAACTGAATAATACAATCATTCTTGGATTCATCTTTGTAACCATAGTGTTGATGTTCTTCATGGGTATCGTAAACGCAGTATTCGTTGGTTTTTCGGTTCCCTTATCAATGGCACTTGCATATATAGTTATGCCATATATCGGTTTTACTATGAACATGCTTGTAATGTTCTCATTCATCTTTGCCCTTGGTATTGTGGTAGACGATGCTATTGTGGTAATTGAGAATACACACCGTATATTCCAGAAAACAAATATGGATATAGTTCATTCGGCTAAGTTTGCGGCAGGAGAGGTCTTTGTTCCCATTCTATCAGGTACACTAACTACCCTTGCACCTTTCTTCCCATTGGCATTCTGGCCTGGTGTTACTGGTAGCTTTATGGTGTTTATCCCGGTAACTCTGATTATAACTTTATTTGCATCGTTAATAGTTGCTTACATTTTCAACCCTGTATTTGCAGTTGATTTTATGAAGCACGATGCTGAGGGTAGTCCAATTGCACGTCCAAAGCTTTATTACATTACAGTAGGTATAATTGCATTATCATTGCCATTCTATGTATTCAAACTCTTTGGAGTTGCTAACTTCTTAGTTTTTATTGCTATCATCATTTTCTCACATAACGTTTTCTGGTACAAGGTCCTTCGCAAGTTTCAATCTAGGTTTATCCCAGCATTAATGAGAAGATACGAACGATTGCTGCATTGGGTTCTAGAAGGCAAACGCCCAGTGATGATACTTTGGGGTATGATTATCCTATTTGTTTTCACCATGGTATTAAATAATATTGTAAAGACTAAAGTTGTTTTCTTCCCTGATAATGAGCCTACGTCTGTCAATACTTTTATTAAAATGCCTGTTGGTACCGATATTAACGTAACCGATTCAGTTGCAAAAATTGTAGAGAATCGCATAATGGGTGTTTTAGGAAAGAATAACCCAATAGTTGAATCTGTTGTTACAAACGTTGCATTCAGCGCTTCTGAGGACGAGTTCGATAGTTTTACTAAATCATCACATCTGGCTAAAGTAACAGTAAACTTTGTTGAGTTCAGCAAGCGTAATGGTGAGAACACTAATGAATACATGAGCAGAATGCGTCAGGTGGTTAAGGATATAGCTGGTGCTGAAATTGTGGTTAATAAGAATGAAATGGGTCCTCCAACTGGAAAACCTGTTAACATCGAAATTTCGGGTGAAGATTTAGGCGAGCTGGTTACTACTTCAAATCGTTTCAAACGTTACATCGATTCTCTTCAAATTGGAGGTATCGAGGAGCTTAAATCCGACTTTGCTACTACAAAACCTGAAATTATAATCAATCTCGATAGAGAAAGAGCCGATAGGGAAGGAATTACCGCTTATACTGTTGGCGATGCTGTTCGTACAGCTTTATTCGGGAAAGAGGTTTCGAAATATCGCGAAGGTGAGGATCAGTACCCAATTATGCTTCGCTTTGAGGAGAACCAACGTAACGATATTGAGCAGCTGCTTAACCTTTCAATCACTTATCGAGATATGAATAGTGGTACTCTTCGTCAGATTCCGCTGTCTGTGGTGGCTAAGATTGATTATGTAAACAGCTATGGACAGATAAACCGTTTGAACCAAAAACGAGTAATTACAATATCTTCAAATGTTCTTGATGGCTATACAGCTAATGATATTATAGCACAAATTAAAAAGGCTATTCCACAGTTTTCCAAACCATCAACAACCGATTTAAAGATTACGGGTGAGCAGGAAGATCAAGCTGAAGCTATGGCTTTTCTCGGAAAAGCGATGCTTTTAGCTCTATTCTTGATCATGTTCATCCTTGTAACCCAGTTCAATTCAATGTCAAAACCATTAATTATTATTTCGGAGGTTGTGTTTAGTATTGTTGGGGTGTTACTAGGATATATGATTTTCGATATGACCATTTCTATTATCATGACTGGTATGGGTATAGTTGCGCTTGCTGGTATTGTGGTTCGTAACGGTATCCTGCTTGTTGAGTTTACCGATGTGCTAAAGGCCAAAGGAATGAAAACCCGCGAAGCGATTATTGAAGCTGGTAAAACTCGTATTACTCCAGTTATTCTAACTGCAACAGCAACTATTCTTGGTCTTATTCCGCTGGCAATTGGGATGAACGTTAATTTTGGTTCGCTATTTAGTGAGCTGAATCCACATCTTCATTTTGGTGGCGATAACGTAGCATTCTTTGGTCCGTTATCATGGACAATCATTTTCGGATTAAGTTTTGCAACTTTCTTAACTCTGGTTATGATTCCGGTTATGTACTTTATTATTTACTCAAGAAATATTAGAAAGCAAAGACGTAAGTCGAACAAATTAGCTCAAAAGATCGATTACAAGAAGCTGTACTAAGTTTCATATTCTTAATATAAAGAACGAGGCCTCAAAAGGGCCTCGTTTTATTTTATATAAAAACTACTACTTATTTATTGACTTTCAGTATGCTGCAAGATTAAATTTGTTGAAACTTATATTTTCCAAAAAAACAAGAGCCATGGAAAAAACGCAACGAGTTCCTCAAATTTATGGTTATTTGGTTTGCCTAGTTGCAGTTATTACGTTTCTGATTTGTATTGCACAATTGGTAAACTCACTAATCGATCTAAGCGATCCAATTCATGCTGGTTGGAATCCAATGAACTCTCCTAGCTTGGCTTCGTACGAAAACTACAAGATGGATATGCTAAAATCAACAGGTAATGCTGATGAATCCTCAAAGGCTGCTTATATTCCCGATGAGCAAACCTTACGCGCAATGTACCAGTCGGCTCGTGAGGATAAAATCCAAACTGAGAGGCACCGAGCAATAAGGAATATCATTATAAATGGATTACTGGTAGTGATTTGTATCGCTCTTTTCATTACCCATTGGCAATGGATGAGAAAACTTCCCAAACAGGAAGCTGTTTCTTAAGATTAACAGAAAAATAAGCTAAACTTACGAGAAGTAAGTGAATTTTGTTTTAATAGTATCCGTGGTTGAGAAGGTTGGAGAACAAACAATAACTTCTTTATCCCAAGTTAAAAGCTAAATAAAAGTAGAAAAAGAAGCTTGATTTGCGATTTCTTCCCCAATTTTTTAAACCACTTGTTGTGGTGTGTTTTTCTGTATTCGCTTTATGCGTTTAAGTATTTCATGCTTGCTTTTACTTTCCTCTTCTATATCATAGTCATCTTGAAGTCCCAACCAAAATTTAGGACTTGTTCCAAAGTATAAGCTTAACCTTAGAGCGGTATCTGCTGTTATACTTCTTTTTCCCTTTAAAATTTGAGATATACGAGTTTGCGGTATTTCTGTATCCTTTGATAACCTATATGCGGTTATATTCATTGGTATTAGAAATTCTTCGTTTAGAATCTCTCCTGGGTGAACATTCTCTAGTCTTTCCATAGTTTCTCCTTTCCTTAGTGATAATCTACAATTTCAACCTCTTCAGCATGGTTGCTTACCCATTTAAAGATAATCCTCCACTGGTCATTGATTCTGATGCTATAGAAATCCTTATGATTTTCCGATAGCTTTTCGAGTCGATTGGATGGAGGAACTTTCAAGTCAACGATTGACTGAGAGTTGTTGAGCATTCTGAGTTTTCTCCTTCCGATTTGTTGTATCTCAGGTGGAAGATTTCTAACTCTTTCCCCATGCCAAATTTTCTCTTTTTCCTTTGAACCAAATGAAAGAATCATTACTTACTATTTTCATTAGTAACGTCAAAGGTAAGTATTTGTTTCGAGTTAACTAAGAAAGTTTCGAATTTTTATAAAATGCACAACGTTCCTGTGGTTTGGACTGCTGTGGAGTGAACTACTGCACAGTTATCCGCCGTTAAGAACTTAGTTAAAGGTAGCAATAATTCTGCATCTGCCAAATCAGCCACAGTAGGCTAAACCACATGTTATGCGCTGAAACTTATTTAATCAGTTCATTTATTCCATCTCTAATCTCTTTGTCTGTCGTTTCTAAACCATAACCTCTGATAATCTTTCTAATTA